>Ga0123342_1000137_pt1 | contig 91242 bp, 41 predicted proteins | sample Turbeawhitnodule_FD_89960 | JGI IMG/M metagenome (GOLD analysis project Ga0123342, IMG submission 89960) | Root nodule microbial communities of legume samples collected from Mexico - Turtle bean Mexico white nodule | ecosystem: Host-associated > Plants > Roots > Nodule | place: Mexico: Nepantla...
CAAACTTTGAGGAAGAGAAGATGGATCTGTTGGACAACTTCAAGGACTTGTGTTCAAAGAAATCTGACCTACCATAGACCCTTTATCTAAACAAAGCACAAAAGGAACACAAAAAAGAAAGTTGCTTTAAAAATGGAAAATATTAACCAAGACATTTTTTCAGATTTGAAATAAGACCTAAAAGTGACCTTACACTGACAGAGCAACATATCAGAAATGCCTATCATAGAGCACATTTTTTCTGTGGCACAATCATATCTAATTGAAACAAACACATGCACACCATTGCAGAAACATAGACACGAGAACATCTAAAGAAAAAGGAGATGCTACCTGTACAACAACATCAGAAGAATCTATCACTTTGTAAAGCTTACTTTGACCCTTTTCGAACATGGTACTAAATCCATCTCCATCATCAGCTTCTCCAGATGCACTAGAACCACGCTTCTGTTCAAAAACATCTGCAAAACACCATAGCAAAGAAGGAATGATAATAATCTCACACTAAGTAAAGCACAATTAATTTGCAGAAAGAAACTACAGATCACATAAAACAAGAATTCCCACAAAATAAACAAAAAAGTTACTATTCAGTTTCAATTGAGTGAATCTGTTAAGTGCACCATCATAAAACAACTAATAGACCAAGGGGTGCTTAGATAAGAAACAGAATCTCAATTTAATAATATAACTTTCTAACTTCTACAAAAACATTTCCCATCTCCTGTTTTCTTAAGTGATCTGGTGAAATGTAGGACAGATAACTTTTAAAATATAGTAAACTACTTTAGAAAAAGAGTTAACAAGACATTAATAAATAACCACACTTTACATAACCATAGTAAGAATGATACTAATAATTTCATACTTCATGATCTGTTAAAATGGATGTAGCAGGCTCTTGGTTCAACAGTGAAAAGCAAGTGTGAATGATTAAACTAAATATCCTGAAATACTTGTTTTAGGTTGATGTTACTATTACTAAAAAAAGTGTGTTTCCAGTTTTAACATAAAGAAAAAAGCTATGTTGTTTACCCTCGTAGACTAAAGACATGTAAATCCATTCAACACTTATTTTATATTTAAATAAATTTCTTCAAACACTTGTAAAAAAGTGTAAAATGAGTCAAGTTTTATATGTTAGACTTAACTTTAATTGAAGATTTTTCATTCAACTTTTCTAAAACCAAATGTACATAAGTTATTTTAATTTATGGAATAAGTTCGATTCAGTTTAATTTCTTTTTTTGTTTATTTAGAAATACTTATGAAGATGATTATTTAAACAGAACCATAATATTATTATGAAAAATATCCAAACTCTACTGTTTGTTGTTATCTCTTTCTAAGCAAAGTAGAGTGGACGGTGGTAAGGTTTGTGGTGAGTCAATAATCACTATACTATCTAAAGGCATGCCAAACATGGCCTAATCAAAATGCTTCCAAAACAAATGGGAAAAGAGTGGTGTAAACTTTCAGTGCTAGTCCATTTTCATTCGTCTAGTCTATTCAACAGGGGACATTCAAATTCTCAATGTCTACTTTGGAAAATGAAAGCATATGTGTCCATAAAATGGCCATTTCATTGATAGATTGAGATAGAGGAAGAGTTAGTACTAAGGTTATCAAACTCGCGAGTTGACTTTTAAACGGTTTTTTGACCATCATGGAGCCTTTTTTTTGTTTTATCAAAATGGGGTCATTGTAAAAAAAATTATAAATCTGAGGCAAGTCGTGCCAACTTGGCTCAACTTTGCCACGTCAGTCTAAAGTCGTGTCAACTTAGCGCGACTTCTACCACGTCAACCTGAAGTCATGCCAAGTTGGCACGACTTTGTCCACATCATCTTTTTTTAAATTTTCTTGTTTTTAAATAAATATATATTGAAACTCCCCACAATTCTCTATTTATTTTCCAAATAATTAATTCTCATTTCTATTAATTTCCAAATGCAATAACAATTTTTTTATATTTTTTATTAATCTAATAACCAAATTAATATATTACATTAGCGTCAAACATGATCCATACACAATTATTCATTTTTTATTGCTTAAAACTAACACCCTTAGAAAATTATGTATCAAATTAATTTTAAACATTACATAACTTACTACTCAATATGTAAATAAGAAAATGTTACAAGAAAATTATATATATATATATATATATATATGTGTGTGTGTGTGTGTGTGTGTCAAGTTGGCACGACTTCAGGCTGACGTGAAAAAATCATGCCAACTTGGCACGACTTCTACATATGAAGTCGTGCCAAGTTGGCACGACTTGCCCAGATTTGTAATTTTTTTGAAAGCGACCCCATTTTGGTAAAAACGAAAAAAAAACCCATGATGGTCAAAACCCCCTCTTAAACTCTCTCAAACAGACTCGCTGAATTCGGTGCAAACTCGCGAGTTGAAGTCCTTGTCCTTGTGTTTTGGCAGTCTCAAATTTCCGCACCTCGCCTCCACTGTGCCTCGCCTCGCCAGACTTCCTTGCGCTTCTTCGCTCCTTGTTGCAGTCCCGTTCAGGTCTGCGATTAGGTTGGGTTGTGTTGCTACAGTACACGGTTGTGGATTTGAGGGTTGGGAAATTTTAATTTTAGGGTTTGTTTATAGGGGAAGATTGAGGGTGCGCGGTTGCGGGTTGAGTGTTAGAATATACAGCCTTAAGCAAGAGGGGAATAAATTGTTTATAAAATATTTTCGCAAACTTTGAAGGTATAATGAACTCCAATGCAGAATCATAGAGAAAGAAATCAAGGAAACAAGAAAACAAAATTGTTTAAGTTGATTTTCAGAAATTCAACCGGTTGTTTTTGCTATTCAACCGGTTATTTTTATCAGCATTGATTAAAACAACATAAAAGCATAAAATAATGAGTTTAGGGAAAAAGATAAACATGCAAGCAATTTATATTGGTTTACTCTTATTCCAATAGCTATATCCAGACCCCAGACACCCCTGGCTATCTACTATGCAATCAAAATTTAGATTACAAACAACCACACCAAAGAAGTCACCTTGAACACCTCAAGCCACACACTTCCTTTGGCAAACTACACCACATAATTCAGAACACCCTCTGAGTCTGCTTACACCATAAATATTCAGAAATACAAGAGATAAAGAAAGGATTACACCTTATCAATATCAAAATGAAAGATTACACATCAATCTTATTTCACTCCTTTGTGAAAATCCAAAAGCTTGAAGTAAATCTTGAAAACTCAAATCTGTTTTCTCAATCTGAATTGTCTAAATTGTTCCAATGCCTTTAGGAGCGTAAAATAACCTTTTATATACTCCAAAGGTTTGTTAAAAACATTTAAAGCAGGAGCGAAAACAATTATAAATCATTTAAAGCTAATTTACCAAACTTAACATAAATCTGTTATGGATTTTCAAAAAATAATCGGTTGAATTCTCGAAACAACTGATTGAATTGGTTTGACAGCAAATTCAACCAAGTCAAACAGCTTCAAACCCTTTTAAAAAACCACTAAGTGTCAAACAACCGATTAAAACGACAAAACAACAGGTTATTTTTCCACTTCTTTAGAAAACAATATTTTTCAAAAAGGTTTTGATTCAAATCAGTTTTAGATTCAAACAAAGAGTGGATTACACATTTAATCTACCCAAAACCCACCCACACAAGCAACAACTCAGCCTTCTACCAAACTTCATGGATTTTGAGACATCAAAGCACAAGATCATCCTTGTTCAACAAACTCCCCCTATTTGATGAAGACAAATCCCTAGTTGCTTGTATTGTTCTATTTGAATCTGATCCAGCACCTGCAAAACAGATTCTATGTAAATACAGAGCCTATATAACAGCAGGTTATGAAGACACACAAACCAGTTTTATGCATAACCATTTAAGCAGAAAAACCAGTCCAAAAACCAGTGTGTGCAGCAGCAGATTTAACATGTTAAATAGTATAATATAAACCATTCAAGATTATAGTTTTGCTGCAGGTTACACAACACATTAACCACACCTTCTCCCCCTATTTGTCTTCACAAATAGAATGAAGAAAGGGTAAAACAGAATCAAGAAAGAGTTTGAGAATCAAGAATACCTAACTCATTTCTTAAAAAGAAAAACCTGTCTTTTGGCAAAGGCTTTGTGAAAATATATGCAAGTTGCATCCCTGTTTCAATGAATTTCACTTCAGAATCTCCATTGTTCACATGATCCCTTATGAAGTGATGACAGATCTCAATTTGCTTTGTTCTTGAGTGTTGAATCTGATTTTTTGTGAGATTTATAACACTTGTGTTGTCACAAAGCAAAGGCACCTTGCTAACCTTTAACCTAAAATCTTCTAGTTGTTGTTTGAGCCAAAGAATTTGTGCACAAGAGCTTCCAACAACTATGTATTCAGCCTCTGCAGTGGAAAGAATCACACAAGCTTGCTTCTTGTTATGTCAAGAAATAAGACTTGAACCAAGAAGATGACAAGTCCCACTTGTAATTTTTCGGTCTAGCTTACACCCTACAAAATCAGAATCAGAATATTCAATTAAATGTATAGGAGGGTGAGAAGGATACCATAGACCAACATTGGTTGTCCCCTTGAGATGTTCAGGATGCTGAAAGGAGAATCAATTGCGGATGTGCAAAAGTGATTCACTCATATTGTCAATCACCTTATGAGTCTTAGAATGATCTTTGACAAGGAAGAGTTAAACATCAAAATCCTCAAGTGTCTTTATAGATCTTGGCAACCGAAAGTCACAACCATCTTAGAATCCAAAGATTAACATCTTTGACTACAACTTCTTTGTTTGGAAAGCTTAGAGAACATGAGTTGGAGATGAACAAGCTACATGTTCAAGAAAGTGAAGCCTCAAGGAACTATTGCTGCCAATTGTCAAGATCGACTCTCAACAATGACAACTCAGTCTCCATCTCTTTGTTCTTGTTATAAAGGATGTTGTTAGTGTCTAAGGCATATTGTAGCGAGGTGGTTGACTTGTTCAATTGAGCTTGTAACTTCTTGACCTCAACAAAGCATTTGTCTATTTTTACCAATTCGGAGGCCATTTGCTTGTCAAGAACCAAATTCCAGGAGCGCAACTCATTGAATGCGTCATGGAGCTCATTCGGTTTGGTCAACACGTAGGCCTCTTGCTCGTATGGGTTCAAGTTGATCGCAACCTACTCAGCCACATGGTGATTGTGACCAAAGAAGTGTCGGTGGTCCCTCGGGACCCCTTTTTACTCGCTTAGGGGACCTCCTCGAAGATGAATGATCGGAATTCCACTTGGCCGACTTTTCGTGCACTTTCCCCTTGTTCTTCAACTTCTTTTTTAGATTGGTTGGGGGACAAAAAATTTTGGGAGCGGGGATGACAGTAACAAGTGTCACGATCTATTGTTCGGGTGCAACTGGATTGCTGTAACATTTAAAGTACATAAGACTCCCATAGTGAACTCATGTAATGGAAATCGGACGCGAACATGTGTTATTAAACACGAATAAAAATAAAAGAAATCCTCGGACGAACCTTCTCATCCAAGGCCTTGCACTTTCATAAGGAAACTATACCATTCATAATGTTGTCTTCAAGCATTTCTACACTCTCAGCAAAAGATTGAAACATGGAGGCATGTTGATATTTTGAGAAGAACTCTCGTACTCGGTCATCTACCCACGAATAGCCGAACTCTCCAATTCCATTATCGGCTGACTTCTCGACCTCACCCGAGGTCACGGGAGGCAACAACTTCAACACCACGTCAACCCCACCTATAGACTCACAACTAACCTAAGATGACCTACTAGTGTTTCAGAGTCACTAGAGCTGGAATTGATATTTGCAAATTAATTTCGCAACCCCTTACCCACACTCCCCACTTGGACGAAAACGAACTTCTAGGAAAAAGGGAAGACATTGTTACCTATAGGAAGACTCTTCGACCGACACACTCTCGAACTCTCATAAAAAAGGAAAAGAAATTGGATGAAATGTGGAATCCATCACACACTATGTACAGGCACAAAACAATCGAAGACGAACCGTCACGACCAACCTCAATTGTCAGATCGTCTCGTTACCAACGATTAAGATCACGCGACCTTTCACATCCTCTAATACACAAATCCAAAGTTATTGTTCTAAATCCTTCGTAAGATACTCCCACTTGGGCCCAGGCGGCCTATATACCTATAGGTCGATAGAATGTCAACAAGTCGGTCATGTATCAACATCGATTATACAAAGAAATGAACTTTTCTTTCAAAACAAAATATCGTCAAACCAGACTATGTAACATAATCGACCAAGCAACCATGTATCGACTAACCAAAGAAGAAAACTTCAAATTTAGACTCTTCGTTACACTCAAGTCTAGGAGTAAGTGTAGTACTGAGTTGTTGAATGCCCAAGACATACCCAACTACTCGGCATCTCGAAACTTCTCACGAACCTCCTCTCAAACAGTAAAAAAAAATAACAACATTATTAAAAATTATTACATATTAAACACCCATAAATTATTATTAAGGGATGTTTAAACAGTATTGCACCTGATTTATCTACTTGTACAATCAAATATCCAACCTTATTATTATAAATAGGTCAACACTCTAATATTAAAGATAATACAATTTTCATCCTAAACTATTATCTTGTATTCAAATCCAATTTTGGACGTTAGAATATAATAGCAAGAACCTTATCAAAAAGACCCAAAACCAAAAAGATCGAAAATAAATATTGAATCCCGAACAGAGTAAGAAGAACTCTAACCAGAAAGAAGAATAACAAGAAAGAGAAGCTAGCAGTCATATATAGAATACACAATATTAATGTTCACGGACGAAGGATCTCTCACAAAGCCAAATCTAATTTTTTTTAGATAAAGTTAAAGTTCTAAGTATTTATATTAATAAAAGACAAAAATAAATAAATAAAATAAATAGTAAAAAGAATTAAACCTCTTTCTTATATTACATGTGGAAGTAAAGTCAACAAAATCACAAATAAAATCCACAACTTTATATACACAATCTCATTTACCACCCACTTTTAAATTTTTTAAAAAGTAAAAAAACTAAGCAACATAAAGTTTTTACTTTTGCAATAATGAAGACTTTAACCTCTTTATGACGTGAGAGGAAAGAATGAGCCGAAATCTGTGGACAGAAAGTGTCAACAAAAAAGGTGCACAAAAAAGCCAAATAAAGGCTTAAACCTTCAAAAATTAAAGTAAATTTCACCAGATAGAATAAAAACTTTTCAAACCGAAAAAAAAATAAAAAAAAATACACAGATGAAAACATGACAATTAATAGATCCAAACCAATGAATAAAACAAAAAGAAACAAGAGAAAGAGAGATGTTATTGGTATAGTTGTTATATTATAGACGTGCAAAATATAACAAAGCAGGTAAAAATAATTTATAAGTTTTGAAAGATAAAATGAAGTGTGATAAAAGGAGAAATTGGTGGATTTGTTGGGATTATTTAATAAATTTTTAATTTAATTATATATCTAATATTTGGTTTTTTTAATTTTTTTACAGTTATTAATAGAAATTGTTAAATAATAGTTTTAAATAATTATTTTTTGTAAGAAATAATTTATTTTTATTGTTTCAACTTTTTTTAACTATAACATATTTATATTTTAAAAATTCACCTAAGAGCAATTTTAAAATTACACTAAAAACAACCTACCAACCTTGGTACAGGTTCTTTTATTAATTTTTGGAATGATAAATGGTGTGTTACTACTTCTTTAGCAAATATTGCAAGATTATTTGATGGTGCTAGTATTCCGGATACAGTCTCTCCGTTTTGGACAGGTGGTGATTGGAATATTCCATTGTTTTTACAGCAGATGTCTCATCTTTTTAGTCATATCATGGTTAGGGCGGAACAGGATATTCTTAATTGGATTCTAGATGAGTTTGGGCGTCTCACTCTTAAATCAGCTAGGACTTTTTTCTTGGATCCAGGGGTTTCCTGTGGTTGGGATAAATTTATTTGGTCTTCATATATTCCGCCTTCCAAAACTCTTGTCCTTTGGAAAGTTTTTCATGGGCGGCTTCCTACATATTAGCATATTCAAAATAAAGGTATGCATATTTGTTCTATGTGTACGCTTTGTGAAAAACACGAAAAATCTATTCAACATTTATTTTTTTAATGTGTTAATGTTTTGCGTATTTTGGAGTTGGGTTCGACACATTTTTCCTACTTATGATTTCTCTAATAAGGATGATCTTCTTTCTTTTATTAAGAGTGATGATATTCCGTTGGTTAAATTGGTTAAGCTAGCTGTGAAAACTTTTTCTATTTGGATGATACGGCATATAAGGAATTATGCTCGTTTTCAGGATAAGATTGAGGTTTCTAGGGCTATTTTGGTTATTAAAGATTTAACTTGTCTAGTGGGTAATTCATCTAAAGCTTCAATGAAGAATGATATGTTCGATTTCAATGTGCTCAAGTTTTTTGGTATTAACACTCGTACTGGTAAAGTTCTACGTCCTCTTCCTGTTAGATGGGAGTTTCCTTCACCAGACTGGGTTAAAATTAACACTCATGGGGCTGCTAGGGGTTATCCAGGTCTTGCCGCTTGTGGAAGTATTTTTCGTGGGAGTATAGGGGAGTTTATTGGAACTTTCTCTGCGTTTCTTGACGTTTTCATACTGTTTTGATTGCTGAATTTTATAGAGTTATATATGCTTTGGAGGAAGCTCAAAAGTTGGGTCTTACTAATGTCTAGCTGGAATGTGACTCTGCCTTGGTTTGTGTTGCGTTTACTGCTAGGACAAATGTGTCTTGGATGCTCCGTAATCGATGGAATACTTATCTTAATTACTGTGGAAAATCAGGTTTAGGGTTACTCATATTTTTCGTGAAGGGGATGCGTGTGCTGATAAGTTGGCTAGTTTAGGGTTACTCATATTTTTCGTGAAGGGAATGTGTGTGCTGATAAGTTGGCTAATTTAGGATTTATTCATAGAGAATCCTTTCATTGGTATAATAGGCTTCCATCTAGTATGTTCTTAGAATTCTTTATTAATAGGTATAATCTACCTATGTATCGTTTTTGTTAACATATGGGTTTTGGTCTAGTCCCCCATTTTTTTGTTTTTTCTTTTTTTTAATAATATTTTTTTCATTTGATGACAAATGATTGTTATTACTTGAGGTGTCAGCCTAGCTGAGATGTCAAGTAGTATAGTGATGCCTAACATGAAAGCTTTTTATAAAAAAAAAAACTTCTTAATCAAATCCACTATCTTTTCATAAAACTAAACCATGTTAGAAAAATAAATTTATTAATTAAGTAATATGGCTTATGTGAAGAATAATTATGACCTTAAATGTCATTTAATGAAATAAAATGACTTATTGATTAGTAAAGGTATTAGCTAAATCAAGGAAACAAAGGTCCTATCTTTGTAAGGAAGGTTACTCACTATTTACCATTAAAAAAGAGGGTGAGAGAAAAAAGTAACTACAAAGAGTTAGATTGGGAACAAGGAGATTGAATAACTTATTTTTTCATTAGGTCTTTTATGGATCAAAGTAAGTCTCTCTCACTATCATAATTTACCTCGTAGATTCTAAGGTTCCTATGATGTGAGTAGTTTTATTAAACTAAAAATGTATGAAAACTACAATATGCGTGTATATATTTTGCTCATGGATTGTATTAATTTTAGAATTAATTGTATGATATATTTATAATTGTAAAAAAAATATTAAATCTTTAAGTTTTATTTAATTTTAAATTAAAGATGAATTTTCTTTCAATTATCTAAATAGACACTAAATTATAAAAAAAATAATTTATGGATTAATTGAAATTCATTATTATAAGGCATTTATAAATCACTCAAAAGTTGATTAGTTGTTTTTATAATTAATGAATATAATTGTGGGTAGTGAGAGTATGCATTATTAGCTTTATTTATATATCCAAAGATAATAAGTATTTCTAATTAATGCACCTATCTTACCAAATAATAATATTATTATTATTAACATCATTATGTGTTTGTGTATTAAAATATCATCCAAAATGAGAACATTAGTATGCATAGAATGTTTGTTTTTTGTTTGAATCTACATTGCATATTTAATTTATGACTCAAAGTATTAATCTTAACCATGTGATAGTTGTAATATATATTCATGTATCTTTACATATGCATGCTATGTATGTTTTAGTCTTTAATGGGTTGAATTTTTCTGATTGGAGTGAACAAGTCCAGTTTCACTTACGTGTGTTAGATCTTGATTGACTTTTCAAGTTAAAAAACACTGCTATTACCGATGCTAGTAGCAATAAAGAGAAAGCTAATTGGACTTGGAAAAATACATAGCCTAATATTTATGTGAATGAGCATAGTAAGTAACATTGGGTATGCTCTTCCCAAAATTGAAAGTGCAAAAGAATTTATAAAATTGGTAGAAAGATACAATCAAATTAAAATGATATTCAACGCAAACCATCTAACATAGTGTTAGATCATCTAAAACCAAAGAGATGATAGTATAATTGTGGTTAGATGACTCCAAATAATCTTCCAACAAATCTAATAATAAATCCCGTTAAATTTATATTCAAACACTACAAGAAAATCATGAAATAGAAACTAATTTTAGAAACCAAAAGTAATTAGTTGCTATAGTGACTAAATTAGAGACCATTTTAGAAATTATTTTTTTTGTTTATAAACTAATTTCTATTATTGTTAAATAGTTTCTAAATTGGTATCTAATTAGCTACCAAGGTTTTAACTACCAATTATTTAGATTCTAAATTTGGTAGCAAAAACATTGATTGTTAATTAGATATCAATTTAGAAACCATTTAACAATAATAGAAACTAATTTAGAAACCAAATGTTTTTTTAGTCTCTAATTTATTCACTATAGCAACTAATTATTTGTTGTCTCTAAAATTAGTTTCTATTTCATGATTTTTTTTAGTGAAAATTTATTTGCCGTCAACGTATTAGAAATAACCAGTCTCTCATAAATTAAAATAAGTCTCTCACTTTATCATAATTTATATGAGAATCATAAATTCTAATATCCTTATGATAGGTTGAAGAATTTTATTGAACTAAAAATATAAGAACTTGCAAGATACATTTGAACCTACAAACCACCCCACTTTTTCATCACTTTTTCTTCAAATCTCACTACAAATTAATCTTTCACTATCCCCATAAACCCTAACCAAACAAAGAAGACGAAGCCATTGTCCTCAAGTCGGAACAAAATCATTTCTAAGTGTCGACAAAACATAAACATCTTCCATGCATACAGATTCAAATACTTAAAAAAAAAAGATGTAGATAAAATCATCTCATTAATGTGATTCACATTGGAGCTTAAGATTCCTCTTATGGTTAAGTTGCACAAGAACTTTAAGAACACGTAATACACATGATTAATGTGTAAGTCACAAAAAAAAATAGAACACCAAGTATCCAACTAAATTTTTTTCTTTTACGAGAACCTTATTCCCACACAAACTTATCAAATTCCTGAAATGCATGCATAAGGAGATGCGTAAGAATCCAACACTTTTCAATAAGGTTTAAATTTTTTAAAAAATAAATTAATTTTTCAAAAATTAAAAAATTAATTCGCATATAAGTGTTGATAGAATTTTTAAATTACTCGAACTTTTACAACTAAATTGAAATATTGTTGTCCCCGTAAAAGAAATAAAACGGAAAATTAACTAGAATAATGAAAATATTTAAGTTACAATAAATTTTATCTTCTACCTAACCTATCTTATAAATCATGAAAATAATATATGCGAAGAATATATAAAGTCGTGTATTGACTTATAAGTCATTCTTCACTTACAATTTTGATTGAACTAAAAACTACATATATTTTCTTACTTTGACCTTAGATATTATAAATTCCTTTTCTAGCTAATTTTAAAGTGATGATGATCAATCTGAAAAATATCACTAATAACCCCCAAAACAAGAATATAAATAATAAGTCGTTAATATTTAACTTAAATATTTTTTAATAGTTTATATATATATATATATATATATATATATATATATATATATTCATATATTGTATAGTTAATAACTATGTTCTATATTCTTCCTATAATTCTTTTGTTTTCATGTCTCCTTAAAATATAGAAATTTTTATTTTTAGATAAATATACTAATTTTTTTTATTATGTATTGGTTTGTCCCAACAAAATATACTATTTTTAATTTATACCACTTAATACTTTAGAAAAGATTATGTCATTCATGCATGAAAAAAAATCAAATTTATCCACATATTATTAATCAGTACATAAATTAATCATTACTTATAAATTATTATTTATGGACTAAAGAAAAATTAGAAACGATCGATAAAAATTATAGAGATAACAAAAAATAAAAACTAGAAGACTTAAAAAAAAACAAATTTTATATTTATAAGTACTTAAAACGTATGTAAAAATATTTATATTTTTTAATTAATTATTTCAAACCAAACCAAGTGTGAAAGTAACAATATTCTTTTTTCTAGAAACAAATGGTATCTTTGTTTCTGGTAGGCAAATATGTGGACCTGGAGGCTGCAGTAATGGCTCCAAAAAAGAATAAGTTATCTCTTATTGGGTGGAGAAGATTAACAAATATCAAATCCTACTTACTGTAGGGGACTAACAAATAGGATATTTAAACGAGCTTTTATGTAAGAATTTTTAAGTGAAAAGAATAAAACTTATTTTCTTTATAGATTAATTTATAAGAATTCTTTCGTGTATTTTTTTAAAAAAATTTTATTTTTAACTTCTACATTTTCACTATCGAAATTCATTCAAACATGGTTTATCAATAAAAATGAAAGAAAAAATATGTTAAAACGTGTATGAAGGGACGCATGTTTTTGTAATAATTATTACTATTATTTTTGTTATAATTATGTTTATAATTTATAACTTATATTATAATACACACTTACAAAATAAAAATAAAGTGTTTCAAAACTAATTCCTTTCAATAACTACAAAAATATTAACTATAAGTTGTTTAGTTATGATTTTTATTATACTTATTATTATTAATATAATTTAAATTTATTATTAATAATAATAATAATAATAATAAAATTATATTAATAATAATAATAATTATTATTATATTAATAATAATTATTATTATTATATTAATAATAATAATATAAATTATATTCATATTATTAATATGATATTCATAATTAATATGATATTCATATTATTCATAATAATAGAAAAGAATTTGTCTAGTGTAGTGGTTAAAGTTTTTTTTGTTACTAAAGGAACGTGGTTTTAAGTCCCTTTCACTACAGATTTTATTTTACTTTCCACTTCATAGTGCCAAAGTTACATACGGATTCCGTATATAATTCGCGATTTTCTTGTAGTGAATGAAATGGTCATATTACATGGTGTACCCCTTCAACATGGTATCATACACAAGGATTTCATTTCACTTCTACTTTTGGAAGACCCTTCAAGAAGCTTTGGAAATCAAACTTTGTCTTAGTTCATCATATTATCCAATATTGATTGACTTTTAGAGAGAACTATTAAATCCTTAAAGGATCTACTCAGAACCTACATGTTGAATTATTTGGAAAGTTAGGATGAAATTTTACCTTTGGTAGAATTCATCTATAATAACAATTACCAAGCAAACAATTAGGATGAATTTTTATGAAAATCATATGAGAGGAAAATGTAGGAAACCTTTATGCTAGTTTCAGGATGGTGAGAGTGTGTTGATTAGACTAGACTTAGTACAACAAACCTAAAAGAAAGTCAACAAGATTTAGAAAATTTGAAGACATCTCTAAGTAGGAAAAAATCATATGCAGATCAAAGAAGAATGCCTTTAGAATTCCTTGCAGGTGAACATGTTTTTCTAAGAGTTATACCATTCACTAGTGTTAACCTAAAACAATTAGATCTAAGAAGTTGACTCCAAAGTTCATAGGATCATGTCAAATCCTTTGGAGAATAGGTCTAGTTGCATATGAACTTTTTTGACCTTTTCCTTTAACAAACATTCACAATATTTTTCGTGTATTTCAACCAAGGAAGTATGTACCTGATCTTAGTCATATTTTAGAGTCTGATTTAGTATAAGTACAAGAAAAATTTTCTTTTGAAGTGAAGGAAATTATAATTTTAGATTCTTAAGTAAAGCAACTTTGTTGTAGGAATATAAACATGGTCAAAGTGTCGTGGGATCTCATATCTAGTTATTCCATCTATGAAATAGAGGAGAAGATAAGAGAAGCAAATCTTAGTCTTTTCTTGGTAACATAATTTTCGAGGACGAAAATTTTTATAGTTCGGGATAATGTAATTCCCGTTGTACTCACACTCCCTTTTCTCTCTTTTTTTTTTTAATCTTTTCTCTCCTTCCAATATCTCTATAATATTTCGCCTCCCTACCTCGTTTAGTTTAGAATTTGATTACACATCACAATAGCTGAGGAACCAGAGATCATTCCTATTTGATCAGATTATCAAACAGAGTACATTTCTGTTTTCTCTAAATATTTCTTGTTCTCTATTTTTTCTTATGATTTTGTTATCAATCTCGGTAAGGTCAGTTGAGAAAAGTGATCATCTCAACTTATTTTTAAGGTATGTTATATTTGTATACCTTTCTCAAGGTCCCTATATCTTGGAAATAACCTTATTGCTTGGTTTTGGAATTTTTTTTTGAAGATAAGCATTTCAGGTAAGAGAAACTAGTTTTAATTTTTTAATAGTATAAGCAAGAGGATCTAGATGTGAAAATGACGTGGTTAAGTTCCAAATTTATCTTGTACAATTTTTGTTTGTTTTGTTGAGTGAAATAAACATTATTTCATCAAAATGGTTTGAACTTTAAACAATTTGAAAATGGTTGACTATTTAGATTGACTGTGAGGTGTATTTAAAAGTTTACATCTTGGTTTTATTTTTCAAATTGTGATTTAAATGAGATATACTTATATGTGTACGTGTGTGTGTGTGTGTATATATATATATATATATATATATATATAGAGAGAGAGAGAGAGAGAGAGATTTAGGCTAACTTTCATTTTTTATGTGCTATTTGTCTCAAATTCGCTCAACACTAGCCCCCTACGTTGAAGCGAAATGAGGTGCAATTTTTAGGGTGTTCTCAAATATGCTCAAGGCCAAATCCCTACACTCAAGCACATCTATCTAAGCTTAAGCTCCAACTCTCTATGCTTAGCGCCAACTACCAAAGCTCAAGCTCCAACTCCTTGAGCTCAAGCTGAATTCCAACACTAGCCATTTTCGCTTAGATGTCTCTTGTTTCTTTTCTATTGGTAATGAAACTTGATTGAATATTATGAAAATATATCATTTTGTAAATTGTAAGTGGTTACAACTTTTTAAGGCCAACAATTGATTTAATTCATGCAACTTAAGTGCTTAGAACAAGTAAATCTGACATTATCAAAATATAAAGTGAATATTATCTTATATATTCAATTTATATGTGAAATTTTAAATGTTATGTATCGTACGAAAATGGTTACTAAGATAGATGGAATTTGTGTGAATTTGAGGTCATACATTTAGGATAATGTGTGAGTCATTATTTAATTTGTGTATTAAGTATTAACTTTTATGTTGTAACAGAGATTCTCTAGCTTCATCGATGGTCTAAGTCACATAGACTAAGACATTAGGCGGTGAGAAGTTGATGAGCGAGTTCATGAACATTGTGACCACTTGTAGATACACGACTTTGGTTGTATTGAACTTAACTTATTCTTTCTCTTAGGTTTGTTTGTAAATATATGTCTTGGATATTAGATCAGATATTAGTCTCTGGTAGAGGCTACTTAATATGAGTCTTCCTAAATGCGTCAGTCAATATTTCGTGTGTTGAATATTATAGATAGATACATGTGTAGTATATATGATTATTGTATATTAATATTAGAATAAAATTATATTATTGTAATTAGTAAATAATTTTGTATGTTTATGTTTGATTGAAAAAATAAATAAAGTATTTATGAATTACTAATCTAATTGTTTCTTTTATATATATATATTAAAAATTTATTTTGATAATGTATCCTTGTTTTTTTATTTTGTAAACTAGTATGAGTATACTTTGTACACAAACAAATAAACATCTAAAAGAATATTAATTTTATTAAACTTCTCATAAATATCTGGTATATTTTAAAATTTTATGAATGTGATATACATTATTTTAACATTATTTAATAAATAATAAATATTTGGGATGTGGTATATTCTTATCAATTAATAGTAAATTAAAATCTCTCATATTAAGAGATTACTTACATTACATCTTCTAAATACAATAATATTTCTCCTAATTTGCAATGCTTCATCTTCTTATACTATAAAATCAGCCAATAACTAAAACTATAAATATTAAATAAAATATTTTCGACTAAATACACTATTTATTTTGCCCTCAAAATTTTAAGAACGAAGAGTACAAGTTCAAAAAAAGTAATTGTTTTTTTTTAAATGCATCATTCATAATTACAATGAATAAAACAGAAAAAAAAATCATAAGAACACCCTAATAATAATAAAAAAAAAATCTCTTTACTAACTCCTTTATTATTTTTTAACATGCAAGCAATATTTTATGTTGAGAGAATGATGATGAAGTTGTAATGATGGTGCGCAACACGGCGAGTGGCGGTGCCGCGTGTAAACTCATCCAACTGCAGAAACCGCACAACAGTGCGAGCCAGCTTGCACAAGTTGTAAAATCAAATACATTTTATTCACGAAAAAACATTATTATTAAAATATAATAAAAATTATTTATATGATTATTGTTTTTATAATTTCAAGCAATTAAAATAATATGTAATTGAAATTAGAAATACTTGAGAATACTTGTTGTTGTTGGAAATCTCACATCGACTAAAGATTAGAACATTTTATTGTAAGTGGGTACAAACCTCACTCTAATAAACTGATTTTTTTATGGGACTAAATTAGACGTAAATTTCATTTCGTAATATGGTATCAGAACTATTTTGAATCTACTCTAACAAGTGTTTGTTGGTCTTATCAGACTAATGATAACTTTTGTTTATTTAGTAAATATATTTTATTTTCCTATTTTATAGAAAATTATTTTAATATTATTATTATCATCTGTTTCGGACATTACTCGTACGAAATGATTTAAATAATATTAGGCAATCACTTAAATAATCTTTGGTTCATCTTTTTCCGGCATCACTCATTGAAAGCATGACAAACAACTCAAACAACCGTTTTTTCTTTTTTTAATGTGGGCTGAGATATAAATATATATACAATTACCTGTCCAAACTTTAGTATATTGCCACCTCATCAGTCTTAATGTTTTTATAATTTTAAAATATAGATTAATTATTTTAATAGTTGGATGTTTAAATTATAAAATAAACCCATTTTTCAGTGTAAGGATTGGTTGTTCTTCCGTATACTTTCTTTTATATTACGAGCACTATGTGAAAAAGACAAAAAAAAAAAAAAATTGACATTCTTCTAGAACTAAACACTCTTTTTGTAAGAATAAATATTTATTCATATATAAATTTAGTGTGTTATATGGATTCGACCAACTCACCATGAATTTTGTAATATCCTTATATTTTTCACATCTAATAATATGAAATATCAAATTTAATATATAAACATAATACAAATGTTTACCACTCTTTCATATAATATTTTAAAATATCTCTCTTTTCATAACACTTTAAGTATTTACATAAATTAAAACAAATTTTTAAAAGAAAATATATTTTTTTATCATTCAGCTTCTCACGGAGAAGTTCTATCACCTGTAACATCATCGGTTTCCGTGTAAATACACGAGCATCACATATTAAAGAAAACAACCATAAAGCAAAACAAAGGGTAACTTATAATATAAATATAACTTTAAACATCTACATAAAATCATCAATTTTCATGCATTTCACATAACCATCAAATGTCTAACAAAAATTCAAAATTTATTTTTCTCATGTCAGACTTCTACTGAATCACAACACATAAACACTTGACTCTACTTCCGAAAGACTTGTGTATTGAAATTAGAATCCCGAGACCTGCACATGTCGTATTACTCGCTATGAATCCACACAGTCATGCACATAAACATCTCAATATCTCATCATCTTGTATGACAAGATAAATTCATATGACCTGAAAGATCAAATTATATTTCAAACCGCAAATGAAGTCATATGAACCTCCATCGACTCTCACCAACTGAATAACTTCGTCTATGTGATTCCATTATATCATTAGAGTCAGGATCGTCTCATATCGGGACTTGAGATCAATACATCCTAATACCAATCTCAACACAGTATTTCTTTTTTCCGAAAATACTGTGTTTTGATCACACTTTATCATCATTACACACTTCATATAACACATAAACACACCTTTCAATCACAATATATTTTAAACTTTCTAAACAATCCAAACATATCTCAAAATTCACTAAAACACATAACTAAGTTCCTTTTAATTATATTTTTAAAATAAGATTTAGAATTTTCACTTAAAAACAATAAGCAATAATACATTAGGCTTTCAAAAACAAAAATAAAAATTTAAGTTTTTTTTACAGAGATTCTAGCTTCAGCGATAATTTTTTGCTTGAGCGATAATGGGTCTCGCTTAAGCAAAAATTCTCTCGCTTGAGCAAGAATCAAGTTGAGAGCATCCAGAATTTCATCCTAGGTCTTGCTTGAGCGAGAGGGAACATGAGAGCACCTCCTTTTTCTATTATATTCTTGCTTGAGCGAGAATTATCTCGCCTAAACGATATGCAGAAAAATCTGTGTAATTCTGCCAAATTTCACCATTCAAAGTCAAACAAAAACAATTTCAACAACTCATTCATTTCAAAAGTAACTTGCACTAATCAACGATACAAATCAACCAAATTTTCAGATTCAAACAAAATCCTCTACCATAAATCATCTATATCAAAATCAACATTTTTCATATTTTATTTCAAATAATACCAAATTACTCATAAACAATAGATCCTGCAAACCAAAATTTGAACTGATGACCACGTCACCCCCACATCTAAATCTTTTAGCTTAGGGTTCTATTGAAAATTTAAACTAGCTTCCCTTTCCTGAACTTAAGCATATGCTCCCTAAGAGCTCCAAACTACCAAAAGCTCAAGGGTATCCTAACCTGCACCACAGAGTCCTAATAAAAAAATCTAACTATACCACTAGGACCCTGAGCCAATAGACATTAACCCTGAAGCTACAAGAGTCACATGCAAAGCCTATGCAGAGACAAACTTAACAAATTCAAAATGTGACTCATAGAGAAGAGTAAAAATGAACTTACTCTATTAAATATTCTAATCGGACAATCTTGTAGTATTCATTGTCAAGAGTCTGATGGCGAACTCCGATCGTCAAACTGATGAATGAGGTGGTCAGAATCTTAGAGAGAAACCTAAATCACTGAATTTCTATTTATATACTCTTTTAACTTTAATAATAAAATATTCAGGTGTCATTGTAATTGGACCACTTCTACTCTAAGACTATTTTTTTTTCGGTCCTTACAAATTTGACCCATATAAATTACATCATAAATAGATAAAGTTTTATTTTACTATAATTAATCTATATTTTTATTTTTAAATTAATGAACTAAATCAATACGCAAGTTTTAATTGTTGAATTGTATTCTTATTACCTTATAGATGAACTATTAATTATTTTTTTTTATTAATTTATCCACAAATTAATTATTTACCTTGTCAATCAAAATAATATACTTTCTACGTTCTACTACAATTTAAGACTATTATATACGTATTACAAAACCAACAATAAATATAATACCTTTCTAAAATGATTTACTTAAATAGTCTCATTTTTTTCACAAATACATTACTTTGAATAAAAAGAGAAAATAATTAAGTTGAAAACAAGGAAGGAAAAGAAATTAATAATTATTGGAAGGTGATAAGATGACATAAGCCATGTTGAAGCTTTTATATTATTAATATTGCAAAATGGATAGAGTGTTCTTGAAACAACTACTTCAACAAAATTGTTTCGTGAAACAATTTATTAATTATTCTTCTTCATATATATTAGAAAATCCTATGTTATTAAAGGCATCTTTATTGTCAAATCTTGAATTAAAATTTAAAATTTAAATCTTATAAAAGAACACTTATTAAAATATGGTATTGCTGATGTGAAATAAGATTAAAAATTAATTTTCAATCTTAACATAGTATCTTTAGGCCACTGATTTTATAGGAAAAAATTGAAATGTGAAATAAAAATGTAATAATATAAATTTTATAAAACTAAGCAAAACTTAAAAAACATTAAATTAATATAACATAATCCATTTAAAATAAAACAAGACATAATGATAAAATCTTTATATAATTTAGTATATGTATGCGTAATAAATAATATTCTTATATAATTTTTTTTACAAAATTAGTTATCAATAAAATATTATTTTAACAAATTTTACAGTGAATTTTAAAATTAAAATAAATAACTTACATAAAAATGGATGTGACATGAATCCATATTTGTGAAGTTTATATTAAAATAATAGTTTTATTAATAAAGAATAATTAATTTTACACATAAGTCTAAAATGGTGACTTAATCTAAAGTATACTATCAGACATGTGAAGTACACAACTCAATCAAATCCATGCAGAAATTAAGGATTACACCATTTGAATGCTGTAATATAATATATGATGAACAAAATCTTTAACACTGTTTTTAAATTTATGAAAATATTTGAAGATCTACATGTATTCTTTTATTAGATATACAACTGTGTTTATGTTTAATATATCATGAGATAAAATTTACTTTATATATTATATTTTAACCTAATCTTTAATTAAAGTAAGAACTATATGACATAGTCCAGAAAAATTGTGAGTATAATATTGTTTATACAATATTTTACTATCGAGATTTACACATTTTCTTGTAATTAATATTCATAAAATATATTAATGATAACTGATACACTTGCAATATTGTTTTAGAACATAATTTTTTTTATATTTCTATCCTTATATAATATCTGATAAATAATGAATAGGAGAGAGATATTCCACAAATATTATTATACAAAATTTTGTATTAATGGCTGTATAAATAATGTTTTAGGAGTTTAATTAATATAAATATGGTGGCAACTTCATTAAATTTTTAAATATTTGTTATAACTTATTATACTGAAAATAAGTTGTAGAATATATTTTTTTTTAATTTACCTTTTTAAACTATCAATTAAAATAAACATTAAATTTACATTGACTTAGTCAACTGATATAGACTCACATAGTGTTTAATTTACGTCAAATGTAAAAATTGATCTAGTCAACAAAATCAAATAATCACAAATGAAATTAGTGGGACAAATAATTTAAGAAAAATATATAAAAAAAATCTATTGAGGGTTTATTAATTTCTTTACCTTTGTTTTGAAAAAAATAAAGGAGAATAAGGGAGGAAGAAAATTAATTTTATTTGTTTAGTAGAAGGGAAAAAAAGAAATTAAAAATATTAGAATGTACTAATTTTCGTGTTCATAGATTTACTTTACTTTTTTTTTATACACATGACAATGACATAAATTTTGATAGGGAAAGTGGATCCAACGCGCGTTAAGGGAGAGTGGGGAAAGAGCCTAGGTACGAGTACGGACAAATTGGACGCGTAGTTGCAAAGAAACTGACATTTAGAGTCACGGAAGTGTACTGTAACGGTCCACGAAGTCCCAAACTTATAATATTTGTTGTGTTTTAAAGTCAGTTTTATATTATTTAAAAACAAAACTTATACGGAAAAATATTTTTTTCCTTCTAAATTATAAAATAGTCTAATAGGACAATCAATTTATAAATAATTATGTATGTTAAAGATTTAATTATATTTTTAGTTACTATATTTTACAAAATTCACAATTTTTAGTTTTTTTTTATTATAAGTTAACCCTCTTAAAAAAATTAATTATTGGAATTTTTTACTACTATGAACATGCAATGGTTAAGATTGGACAGAAACTTACAAAATGTAGAAATAACTTAAAGGCTTAAATTACAAAATTTTGTCAAAAAAAATCCAAAATATGATTAAACCAAAATGAATAGGAAGGATAATATTTTTCTATGTTATTTGTCTAATGTTTTTTGTTAAGGAGATGCGACCTAAAGAACTATTGAAGTCTTTATCTTCCTCCTTCATTTGGGCAGGTTGATAGGGCTTTGCTATGATTCTTTTGGTCATCACGCTACTCCGTCGACTCTCAGTCTCGAGTGAATGCCAAATGGGGGAGGTACGTGCAGAAGACACTTCGACGCTCAAGTCAGTAAAGAGGGTGTTCGGCGCTCGGGTATGTATACAATGATAATGTCGTACCTTGTTCCTTGGAATGTGTGTTATTTATATTATTTTAATGGACTTACCTCATTGGACTTGATTAATGGAATGAATCACACTTATGGTTGTATTACCTAATTTTTAATGTTAGTTTAACTTCACTGACCTTAGTTTGAGCGTTAATGGTTATATGTGTTAGTCGACCAGGTCGTCCGTGAGTGTCTCGGTCAGCTCAGTCAGGGAGATCGAGCCACGTCAGTGTGTCGGTTGACCATAGCAGTACATATACTTTCCTCACAACTTCATATGGACTATTCAAACTTTGATAGTTTGTGTATTGTATCAAAACCATCCATATTATACATTATTGGTTAACTTCATAATTTGTAAATATTTTCCATATGTATTTAATGTTGAACATTTGTAGTCTACTTCTAAGGTACTTCTCTTGTTTCTTCTTCTTCTTCTAAGACTTCAAATCCCATTTAATCTTTGTATGAGTCTTATTAAGAAAATTCTTCTATTCTTAATATGCATTTTACTCTTTGTTCAAACTTTAAATACTTTGTCTAAGATTTTATAACTTAGTGTCTTGCATTATGTTAGACTTCGTCTAATACCTATATCACACTATGTAAATTATTAGATAAACTACCAAAATATGTTATTATCAAAATATGAGTCTATTAGGCATAACTTTCAAATTTATACTCATATTTTATCATATAAAATCTCATCTATAATCTCACTTTTCTTTTAAGTTAAAAAATATCAATTTTGCAGGAAAAATAAACAAGTTATATTTTTACCTAATTAATTGTTTGTATTTGTAACACCCCTATTTAATACGCATAAACTAATTGGTAATAATAGTAATATACTCACACAATCATATGCTAGTATTTGTGTATATAATATATTACACAACTTCAAAACATAATATCCTAAAAAATAATATGTCTATATATGAAAAACATGTACTCATCACTCTACAATCCTATTGTTACCACTTGCAACATCGTCTACTTTTATATACTACGTGCATGCAAGATTGAACTAATTAAATTTTAAATATCATATATATATATATATATATATATATATATATATATATAACATACATGCATGCATATCACATCTCATAACACTCTTAACAATATACATCACAAATTACCCTGACACATTGTCACTAAAATGAAAGAATTATTCAACAACACCCCTAGTGAACAATATAAACTAAAGTTGTCAACAAGATGAAGAAATGGTGGCGATAAAACCAACGACAATGACGGTGTGCGTTGTTGCGTAGGGTTGACGATTACAAAGTGAGGGGTCTGTGTGAGAGTTTAGAAAGAGAATAAATGAGAAGGGTTGACAAGAGTGAAAGGTCTCTCTAAGAATTTTGAAAGAGAAGAAATTAGAGGGTTTCTAAAAATGGTTCGAAGATTTGCGAAATACAATGAAAAGATGAATGATTTGGAGGGAACAAAAAGTGGTCTACTTCATAAAACGACGATTTTAAATGACATATTTTTAAGAGAAAATATGACGCTTATTAACTTGTCGTATTATACAGATAATTGTGACAATTTTTAATAATTTTTCAACCTACTTGATAATAAGATCTCAAAACTTACTTTCAACCTATGTTTCATGCCCAATGGTTTCATTATGCTCAATCATATGCAACTAACCGGCTAAGGATTGTCTAAGTAGAATCCTTGATAAATTGAAACACTATCATGACACCTTATAACTTAAAAAACACAATGATACATATCACATTAAGAGATTAAAATAAGAGACATTGGGTTGAAAATAAGCTATGAAGAGATTAAAAGTGTTGTGAGATTTATATGAAAATTAAAATGAACAAGTATCGTGGTGGAGAAGGAAATGAGATATCCAAAGTAGAATACACGGAAAGTTGGGTTTAGGAATTTTATACACACATCTTATCTCACTAGCTACTTTGTATTTTTCTCAACAACTTCCCTTATCAACAATTTCTCACCAAAAAACAAAACAATATTATATTCCTAAAATTATTTTACAACACTTCAGATCTCTTCTTAAAATAAATAAATGTATTTTCTGTTTCTAAATTGACTATTAATTTTTTAAAATAACTTCATCGGAATAAAATCCAGTTTGCACATATAAACGATTTTCTATAGGAAAATATTTACACAAGGGATATCGAAATTTTAGAAATTTAAACATATAATAAATATTATTTTTTACTTTTCTTTAGTAAAATTAATTCTATTTACTTTATTTTCTTATTTAGTAATTTTTTATTATGATCTTTTTAAATTTCATATCACTATTTTTAATGTTGTTCTTTTGATTTTACTTTTTTCTAATCAATATAATTTCTATCGTTAAATTCACGATAAAAATATGTGTGACGTTCTATCTCGTGTTATTGATATAATGTTGTTATCGTTATCATTGAATATTATTGATGTAGTGTTGTTAATTATAATCAAATTTGACAGAAAAAGTTATATTTCCTAATTATTTTTTTGAAAAAAATACCTATTTGGTAACGTTAAAATTAATAACACAAAAAAATAATAATTGAATAACTTTTTTTAGGGTAGCATTGGACCATGCGGGCATCCTGCAGTTCGTTACTAAAAAGTGTGGGACGAGGTCACTAATCTAGTTTACTGACCCACTTAAGCGAGACGGGTTAGCTCGTTGGCCCGTGTAAAAAAAATAATTATTTAATTTTTTCACAAAAACAATTATACCCTATTCACTCATTATTGAAGTGTAACTTTTATTTTATTTTAAAAAAATGAATGTTTTATTTTAATTCTCTAAAGGAGTTAATATTAAGAGTGTCATTGGAATTATTTCTAAGTAAAATCTTATATTTAAAATTTGTTAATAAAAAAGTAATATAAAGAAGAAAGTTCAATAAGATAGTTAAAAAAATAGTCATCTTCATTAAAATATTTTTAGCAAAACTTTGATAAGATACTCTTATACATATATAGGAGAAAATTAAATGCAAAGCAAAACTTTAATTATTTTTAATCAAATCTCCTAACAATCCTCATACTTGAATTTATATTTTTATCTCAATTAACTAAATTGAAATACGGATAAAATTTTAATTTTTAGTAATAGGAACTTTTATAATTAATGATTTTTTTTTTTTAAATTTCTTATTTTAAAACATAATTTTTATTTACTAAAATTAATAACAATTTTGCATTTTAATTCAAAAGTAGTTTTAACTTTAATTTATACTTTAAAAGTCACTTTCATATCAAAATATTTAAGAAAAAGTTATTTTACAAATATATCAATACAAAAAAAAAAATCATTTTTACTATTTTCTCTTCTTTTTCATTCCTTCTTGAATCTAAACCATATAGCAGATTGAGAGAAGAAAAAAAAGTGATTACATTAAAAAAAAATGGAATTAAGTTTGAGTTTATTTTTTTAATTTTTTTTATCTCTCTCTCTCTCTCCCATGTACCTGCCAAGTACGCTTACCTGTACCTCTAAAACTTCCCTCATCGGTCTTCATCATCACCATTCATTCACAATCACAACACAACCCTTTCTCTATAAATTCCCCCTTCACATCCACTTCACACCCACCACACTTTTCATTCTCCATTCTCCATTCTCTAAACACCAACTCTCATCATTCTCTTCTCTTCAATTCCACCACATCATCAACAAAAACTTCCATTTTCTCTCTCTCTCTCTCTGTAAATCTGGCTCAGAAAGCGATGAAGCAGCTAATTCGCAAGCTCTCACGCGTCGGCGACTCCTCGCAGTACACGCTCCTCCGCTCCGACTCCCGCCGCCCGCGACGCGCCGCCTCTCTCCGCCGCCACGCGGGGGTTCCGGTGGGCCACGTGCCGGTGTACGTGGGCGAGGAGATGGAGCGGTTCGTGGTGAGCGCGGAGCTCCTGAACCACCCCGTTTTCGTCAAGCTCCTGAACCGGTCCGCGCAGGAATACGGGTACGAGCAGAAGGGCGTGCTCCGAATCCCCTGCCACGTCATCGTCTTCCAGCGAGTCCTGGAAGCGCTCCGACTCGGTCGCAACTCGCTCCAAGACCTCCACGACCTACTCAACTCCTCCCAAGAATTTTCCTAGATTCAACCCTTTCTTCTCTCCAATGCTCTCTCTTCTTGTACATATACGGTGTCGTTTCACACCCACTAAAAAGGGGGCATTTTTTTCACTTTTTTCCCCAAACTGCAGAGAGATGAAAGAACATCATTCATATTTTTGTTTCATTTTCGATCTAGCTTTTCATCATTTTTTTTTATTATTTTAGAATGATACTGCAAGATCGGAAGAATATGTGGTATCTGATAATTTTCCGCAGAGTCCAAAATTATTATAATTAAAAATTAAAATCGTGGAAAAAACTGAAGAAAAAGAGTTTAAAAAAAATTAGACAATAAATATAATTAAACGTATTATTTATTATTTTGGCGTCTGTAATTTTTGTTTTTTTTGACGAACAAAAGAGAAGACACAAATGTCAATGTACGGATGGTTTGGCAACACTGTCCGAATTCGTGCCGTTTGGAAGAAGCCAGAGTTATGTTTTTTTTTAATTAATTAAATGAAATGAAATGAATATTAATATCAGAACTTTATAATAATGGTCACATCTTTAGATAATTAAAACACATTAATAATTAATTTAATCAAAATATTTGTGAGATTTTTTGTTAGATGAGTGATACGAAGATTTTCAATTTAGACAAATGAACATGCAATTTAATAATAAATTAAACATATAGAAATTATATAAAGTAATAAACCTTTGCATAACAACCATAATTAAACAAAATACTTTTGTTTTGATTTTTCAATATTTATTACGTAAGAAGAAAACTTGTACATTTTTAGATTTTATTATGTAATTGAGTTAAGTTTTAAAATTTATAAAGCTCAAAATGACAATGTTTTTGAAAATTAAAAATTAAGAACTTGATTAAATATAAAGAGTTTGATAAAAGAAAGAATAAATTATCGGAAATATAAATTCAAACCTAAATTTAAGTAGAGAATTTGAATGTTTATTAAGAAAGTAATTATACATAAGACCATTACTACATCCATAATTATTTATATAATTCTCTGTACAAGAATCCGTACCCACAATAAATTCTATTTTTTCAAATTTTAGTCAAACTATGCTCTTTTTATTATCTCCTTCTTGATTCATCAAAACAATCAAAAAATAAGATAAACAAAAATGAATTTAATATTGTTACTTAATTAATGTTGTTATTTTAATACAAAAATCATCTTAAATTATTAAAGGGACAACACCTGTTATTAAGGATATTCGGTGGTTCCATCACATTTGTGTTTGTTAAATGCGTCTGAGATGCAAATCTTAATTTTGTGCTCTCAAAAAAGAATAGTTTCCTCACTCAAATGGTTTGCCAAATGCATCAATCATCTCAACGAATAAACATGAATTCCCAATTTGTGTCGGTAAGGTGTCATCACACTAGTCCACTCTTAATTGAAAAAATAAAATTATTTTAAAAAAGTTATATAAATATATATATATATATTAATTATAATTAATTTAAAAATAAATATTTATTGATTCGTCATATATTTTTTTTTTTAAATATGAAGTAAATATTCTTTGATTTTGTTTATATCAAACAAAGATCTAATAAATTTAGTTTAACACTAAAGGTCCTAAAATCAGATATTTTCAATATCATAATCTAAATCATTCAAATAGTCACTAAAGGTCCTAAAAACAGACATTTTCAATATCATAATCTAAATCATTCAAATAGTGTTTCAATCTCACATTTTGTGAAAGTTGATGATTGTGTTTTTTTCACTCCACGTTCATCACACTGGTTTATAAGAAAATAGACACATAAATTCACTAGATTGTCTACCACTCACAAATGCTAGACAATAACAAAAGAAAATGCAAGAACACATAGAAGGTAAACATGGAAAGTAAATGAAGAATCACATTGAGAGATTTACGTGATTCGACTGAAACCTAGTCTACGTTACAAATTCACTAAGAAAAGAAATATGAGATTACAACAAAAAGTCTATCTTACTAGTGAACTCTCAACTCCAAGTTAATGATAATTGTTCATTACAAGGTCTTGTTTATACAATTAAAAGTGTCTAATTAAAAGGATGCACCAAATAGTTGCAAAGTCAAGTACATAGTGATTCAATTAGGTGTTGAAAATGCTAACTAACACTTGAAGTCAAACTAATGCAGCAGGTGATCTAGCCAGAAACTTTATCAAGATAGACGACTTGTTCCATCAGACGCTCTAACCCCTAGATGGTCTACTACCTCTAGACAATCTTGGAACCTTTGAACATAAATTTCTACTAAACCAAATCTTCATAAATCTCCACCTTGGTTCAACAAAAATATTCTTAGTAATAAAACACTTACTACCTCTAAGTCCATTACATGCTTAATCACCTTTTAGCTTGATTAGATCTCGACAATGAAAGAAATTGTTGTTAGGAAAACATTTCGTGATCATATTAGAGAGATTATGATCCGTTGAGACTTTCACCACCTTCACTGATCCTCTTGCAATCTCCTATATCATAGAATGCAATTTCACATCAATATGTTTTGTTATCTCATGATAAACTTGGTTCTTCAAAAGTTATGTAACAATATTATTGTCACAGTAGACTGTGATCACCTGGTCCTACACCTTTAGTTCCTTGGCTAGACCCTTAAGCCATAAAGCTTCGTTCATAGCTTCTGTCATGACAATATACTTTGCCTCAATGGTTGACAAAGCCATTACATTCTACAGACTAGCCTTTTAGTTGATAGTAGTACAATAAAAATTAAACACATAGCCAACGAGAGATTTTTTGGTGTTCAAACACCCAACAAATTCTAAGTCAACAAACCATTCTATTGGAATTGCTTTAGTAGACCGTCTAGCTCCATCATAAACCAAGGTTATTCCAAGTGACCCCTTCAAATAATGTAGGGTCCTAATACAACCCAAATAGCCAAATAGATGACCAAGGACAATAGAGACACTTTACACTTTGATCAGTCATCTCAACATCCAAGACAAGGTCCCACAAATGTCGGAAGGACCTTAGTAGAAGAATGACTGGGCATAGACCAGAGCATCAGATGTTCTTTCTTATGGTCTTCTTACAAGATAAAAATGTTTGTAAATAAATTCGGCTCACTTTGGGGGTCTAAATAGAAGAATAAGCTAAAGTAGGTTTACATAGCATAAATAGGAATGTACTTAGCAAATTGGGCTTGTGCCAAACCCACTTTTCATGACACATGTACCTAAGATTAGGGTTTTTAACCTAGCTTCTAGAAACTAGGCATACGAGGCAATTTTGACCTCAGTCAAACCCCTAGGCCGTCCCTCTCCCCCTCCCTTTATACCCTTCACTCATCTTGCCCTCCAAGTCACTCCTTCCTGTATATATAGGGTGCCTTCCTCCATGTATTGACACATTGAATTTGAATATAGTAAAGAAAATCTGCATGAGTGTTTTTATGAGACTTGGGAGTTCTCATAGTGGGTCTTATCTTGAGTGTGTGAGCACTTCAAGTGGCGACTCTTTCACCACTCATCTTGGATTACCTTATTCTCCAAGTGGCTCGACATCCCTTCTTCTTCCATAAGCTTTCTTCATCCCCTCCTCTTTTTATCTTCCTTTTGCGCCACCCATTCCATTCCTCTTTATTATATCATGTTTGTCTTTTAAGTTTGGTTATCACTTGTCTTTCTCATCTTATGCTCTTTCTATTTCTGCAATTTACATTCATCATCATAATCACCATATTGTGTTTTTCTCTTTGTCCTCTAGAAGTGAATCTTCACACTTACTTAACCACTTGGTTAAGTTCGTGTCCAATAGGGATCTTTTTTGGGTTCTCACTTTAATTTTTTAATCTAAAAAATCTTAAACAAAAGAGTAACCCCTAAAATTAACTCACAAAAACTTAAAAGCTTGCCAATGTGGTCGTCTAAGGTTAAACATAAACCTTCTTACAAACTCACAACAAAAGTTATGTTAGGGTGTGTGCAAACCATAACATACATAATAGAACCAATGAGATTAGCAAATGGAAGATTGTCCATATAACGTTGTTTCTCCACCGTCTTAGGAGATTGTTCATCACCCAGCTTGTAGTGAGAAATAATAGGTGTGGAAACAGGTTTTAAGTTTGTTATCCCAAACTTATCAAGGATTTTTTGAGATAGGTCTCTCAAGACAAGTGCAAACGCTTCAAATCACGTTGTCTGGTGATTTCAATCCCCAATATCTTCCTAAAAACTCCCAGGTACTTCATTTTAAACTCATTATTAAGCTCAATTTTAAGCTTCTCTGCCACATGTTTACTATTACTTGTTGTCAAAATATCATCTACATATAACAGTAATATAATGAATCAACCATTTTTTATATACTTGAAGTAGACACAAGTATCATACTTGTTATGTTCAAAACCAATTATAGTAATGAATTCATCAAATCCTCTGCTCCATTTCCTTGGGATTTGTTTCAGATCGTACAAATATTTGTTTAGTTTAGAAACATAAAATCTTCCCTGCTTCCTAATTCAAATCCTTATGGTTGCTTTATGTAAAATGGTTTCATCTAAGTCTCAATAAAGAAATGCAATCATAACATCCATATATTTCAACTCAAGGTTAAGCTCAACAACCATGGCTAACAACATCTTTATGGATATGTGTTTCACAATAGGGGAGAAAACATCATTATAATCAATTCCTTTCCTCTATGTATAACTTATAGCGACTAGTTTCACTTTTAACCTTAAATTTGTTGATCAGTTCATGGAGCACCATCTTTTGTTTTGAAAATTATTTGTATTTGACTAACCTAGAACTCTCAAGTCTAGAGTCCAAGTATTATTCAAATGAGGAGACTTTATATCTTCTTAACCATTGAATCCTTACTCATTAAGGCTAAAGATACAATAGAAGTTTCATCTTCTAGCATCTCACTAGCAACCATCAAGGAGTACGCAATTAGCTCTGCATAACCATACCTATCCAGAGCTCTAATCATTCTACTGATTCTATCTCTAGCTAATATGTGGTCATCAACATGTTGATCTTCATGGACATAACAAAATGTCTATCGTCTTCAAATGCATCAACCAAACATCTTTCACCTTCAAACGTATCAAACAATCTAATAGGTTCAGACATGTCTCATCTATTGGATTCCACCTCAATGTCAGCCTTCTCAACATCGTTACTATCAACGAGCTTATATTTAGACTGAGTTGTACATAATTTTAGTTTCATTGAAGATAATGTCTCTATTAATGATACACCTCTTGAATCCTGGCTTTAGACACCACACACAATATCCCTTCACTCCTTCTCGATACCATATAAATATGAATTTAACATCAAGAACATTCAATTTACTTTGGCTAATATGAATATAGACAACACAATCAAAGGTTCTCAAATAATCAAAGTTGGGGGAATGTCCCGACCATACTTCCTTAAGAGTCTTCATATCTAGTGCAGTTGATGGACATTTGTTTATCAGATAGAATACAGTAACCGTATGTATAATTAAATGAACCTTCCTAGAGTCAAAGGTAATAAACATCGCACCCAAAATACTTTTTACACCCAAAACCCCAACTAAATTGAGCGTCAAAGTGTCATTGCAGGTACCCCTGCTAAAAGGATCGAGAAGACCGATAGTTGAGAAGACTATAAAACAAGGACTTAACGTTGTGACTATAAGAGAAGTTTTGTCCCTAAAAAAACATGTGTGTTGCAATTCGTAATGAATACGAGCCAATCTGTGTGAAAATATGTTTGGATCAATGAAATGTTAAATTATATGCATAAATTCTCTATGGTAGTTAACAATGTGTAGTTTAGAGTGATCTAACATGGGGTGTGTGTGGATCAGTGTAAATAATTTACCATCTTTACATGTGATTACATTATTTTTATAATAATTATCTCATTATTAAAGCAATACTTAAGTTTAGTACAATAAACATTCAATATTTAGAGTGTGACCATTATATCTTACATGGGTAGTCATAAGCATTCTTAGGGATTCTTGGGTACATAATATAATCAATTATAACTTTAATAACAAATTATTTATATCTTATATTACTTAATGTGTGATTATATAATGCAATATTTTTAGGAATGTTACACCCAACTCTTCCTACAATATATAATCACACAATAACAAATGTTATACAATATATTTACCAATATCTCATGCAATATCTCAAAATATATATCTCATGCAATATCTCAAAATATATCCCTTTTCATAGGGATTTTAATATCTACGTAATATTTAAAACACAACATTTTCAAAAAAGAAAATAAACAGATCCTTCTGCTCATTGTGAAGCTCTCTCACTTGCAGCATTGTCTATTCCCGTGTAGATAAAGAAAACAAAACACAACAATCAATAGGGTAAGCTAGCTATATAAAAAAAATTCTATATAATTTCAATTTAAATTAACAAACATAAAGTCATCAAATCTCATAATTTGCTCAAAATCATCAAGTGTCTATCAATATTCTTCATTAATAATTCATATTACTCATGTTAGATTTCTACTGACCCACATTCTCAGATAATTGACTTTATTTTCAAAAGACTCGTGTATTGAAATTAACATATAGGGACCAGCACTTGTCATACTACTCATTGTAATATGTCAGGGTAAATTCTTGTGATTTGCTCTGATAAGTTCTTTCAAACCTCAAACTCAGTCAAATGAACCTTCTTCAACTCTCACCAACTGAATAACTTCATTTATGTGATTCCATTATATCAGTAAAGTCAGGATCGTCTCATTCACATAACACTCACAAATCAATACACCCTAATAATAATCTCAACACGATATTTCCTTTCCTGAAAATACTATGTCTTGATCACACTTTCACCTCATTGCATACTCCATTCAACACATCAATAAACCATTCAATCACATCATATTTAAAACTTTCTAAACACATAACTAAGTTCTTTTAATCATGTTTTTAAATAAAATTTCAAATTTGCACTTAAAAACAATAAGCAATAATAAATTAGGCTCTCAATAGAAAAAAATAAAAATATAAGTTTTTTTTTTAACTCGCTTGAGCGAGAACTTGCTCGCTTAAGCGAGAATGAGTTTTGTCCAAGCGAAAATTTTCTCGCTTGAATGAGATTGAACCCATGAGCACCCCAAAATTTACCCTATTTTCGCTTGAGCGAGAGTTGCAGATTAAAACTGCATAAATCTGCCAAATTTCATATTTTCAACCAATTCCATCAAACATATAAAACCCAAATTGACAATTCCCTATTCAAATTTGGATAGTTTCTCTATCAATCTATAATATCATATATATGTATATATATATATATATATATATATATATATATATATTGAATATCTCTATATCAAAGTCATTGAGAATGAACAATCAATACTAATTTTTTTTTAACTTTAACTATATCATAAAATACAATTCAACTCATTTATATTACAATTCAACATTTAAAATTCTCAATCACAAACACTTTCAACAACTTATTCACATCAAAATCAACATATAATATCCAAAATAAATCATTTTAGTCAATATACTACTTTACTCTAAAACAAACAATCCTACAAGAAAATTGGAATTGGTGACCGCCTCATTCCCACATGCAGATCTTCTAACCGTTGATGGACATCTGTTTATCAAATACACACACAACAGTAACCGTAACTTCAATCCAAAAATTCTTTGGAAATCTAGCACTCAATGTCATGCACCTTACTCGTCCCAGAATAGTTATGCTCAATTTTATTTGATATAGTCTCGACCTAATTAGTAGTAGTTATCACTAAAAATAACAATTGAAGTTGTAGGTTTATACTATTCTTAAAATGTTTATTTCCTTTAGCATATCTTTTTTTTTTATATCTCATAAATGAAGTTATAAACACGGGATTTGATCTAAGTGTATGTCAATTGAAAAAGGTGTTTTTTTTTTAAAAAAAAAAATTTGTATCTTGTAACATAGGTTCTTTCAAAGTATCTTACAACCTCAACCCAATTCAAATATTTAAGGCTCCCTAATTCTTAATATTCTCATTTACCTTTTTTATTTTTAATCTTTTTGTTCCAATATTTTATTTTCTATTCAAATTTTAATTAATTTTTTTTTTATTTAATATTTTTTTTATAATTTTATCTATTAGTTCAACAATTGAGAAGTGACACATCTAATATTTTGTCTACAAACAAATGATATTGGATAAAAAAATGTTGAATTTATTTAAAGGAAGGATTGCACCTAAGATCCTTCATGGGAAGGATTTTACATGGACAAGTTCATTTTATGATGACCATTTTTATTTTGATGGATGTGATTGGATCGTTGTTTATTATGAGAAAATGTATATTTTATCGAGATTACTATTTTACTTTTCACAACTTTATAATTTTTTCTTTATAGAAATGAATTGTTTTTATTAGTTTTTCATAAGAAGTGTAAAGTGTAATCATTGATTCTACATCGATTCCCAAATGTGTAGAAAGGCTTATGTGACATATATAGAATAACAGTGTTTTTTTGTCACTATTCAAACATAATTTAAGTATATTTAAATCGAATTTTAATTGTATTTAGTGAAAAATGCCTAATATCTTAAACTTAAAAATAACTAGTCAAACATCTAATCATTTAGCCATTTTGATAGCTTATAAAATCAATAAGGTTTAGAAAAAAATAGAGTGATGTGTGGCTATAATCTCATTCTAATCCTTTTGCTAGATTTCAGTGGATGGATAATGTTATTATTATTCGAATAATTATATGACACTCTTATAATCATATCCAAATTGAATAGAATTACATACACGTTTGAATTTTACTGATAATGTTAAAATTCCTAAATATTTTTTTACTAATAACTAGAAAAAATACACGAGTATTTTTTTAAAATTTTAAAAATTCTAAATTACTATTAAATGTTTCACTTTTAAAAAATAACTCTTTAAAATATATTTAAAATTATCTTTTATGTTTCTTCCATGTAATAAATATTGAAAAAAATGTGTATACTAAATGAAAATTTTTCAGTATATATTATTGGTGAAAATTTGTGTGTCCACCTTTTTGTTGTGATAATAAAAAAGATATCATTAAAATTAATTAAAATTGTTATTCAAATTTATGTTGAAGCTAAACGAATTTAAGTATATAAAAAAATCATAAGTATTTTTTTAATTTTTTTATGTTAACATTATATAATTAAAACAATTGTAGTTTTTATTAAAAAAGCAAAATTATAATAAAATAGTTATAAAATATTTTAATTTTAATTAATTATTATATAATAAAATAATTTTAATATTTATGGATAATTGTTTTAGATAATGAAAACTAAGTTTTTTAATGAATATGAGGAATTTTTTACCCGAATTTAAATCACAACTTACAATTTTCACGATGTTTTTATAAAATAAATAATTCTTATTTTTATTAGTGTTCTATGAAAAGAAAATCTAAACATGAATCTATCACTAAAACCAAATCTCTAGTTTGGGTCAAATTCAACAATCTTTATTACATTGATTCTATCTTCACCAAACAACAAACACTTTGAAAATCTTAAGAAAGAAACAATTTTAATATAAAATTGGTACAAGTAACAAAATAATATGCACTCTTATTATTGTAACTTGTAGAATTAGTTTATACACAAAATAATCAACAAACAAAATTATATAATTTTTTAATATTAATCTTAATTTATAAAGAAATTTATTTTAGTTTTTATTTGTTTAATTTTATTCATAGAAAACTAGTCAAAATGTATACTAAAGTTAGTGAGCACGCAACCAAAAATGATTTTATGGGGTGCTAATATTTCAGTTTGAAAATTGAATTCAATTGAATTTTAAAATTAAAAAGAAATTGTTATAACTTTAAATTAACTTAAAGTTTGAAGTAAATTTTGGTTTTAATCAAATTTTTTTTTAAATATGTTGATTAAATATTTAATAAAAATAAAAAAATTGATTTGGATGTTGAAAATTGAACCCACTTGTTTGGATTATATTTTGAAATTGCATTATAAAGAACACATTTAATGGTGGTTGCATTTTCACTACCTAAACCCTTCCTCATGTGGGCCAATATGCATGATTAGTGCCGTGAATGAATCCATGCCACCTGTGTGAGTTAGGTTAATCATACTCTCTATACTACAGTTATACATTCTGCATATTATTAAAACAAAAATAGAAAATAAATTTATATATATTACTTCAAAATCTCATTTTATAAGTGAATTTTGTAGAGTTAAATTAAATTTGAATTTCACTCTTGTTAATATTTGAAGATATAAACGTGATTTCAAAGATTTCATCCTACTTAAACTTTATCTCAGAAGATAGAAATGTAGCATTCATGAACTAGTTCAAAAATTTCAAAAACACTAGTAAAAAACTGTTATTAGCATTCATGAACTAGTTCAAAAATTTCAAAAACACTAGTAAAAAACTGTTATTCAGGGTAAAAAATTATTAAATAAAAACTAATTTTAAAGATAAAAAATAATTAATTGTTATATAATTAAATTAGATAATATTTTAGAGATTAGAAAAAATATTGATATTTAAAGTAGTTTATATTATTGATAAATAGTTTATAATTGATATTTAATTAGCTATTAAAGTTTTAGCTACCAACTTTAAAATCTAAATAATTGATAACTAAAACATTGGTAGCTAATTTAGATATTAATATAAAAATTATTTATTAATAAGAAAATTTAATTTTTATATAAATATACTTTTTAATCTTTAAAATAATATCTAATTTAGTCAATATAATAACTATCTATGTTAATCATGAATTCCAGTAAGTTGTGCTACTCTTTTATTTATTTATCTCCCCTTCTTTTACAGGAAATAGTTCCAACATTAGACAAAGGAAATATGTTATTATTTTATTTTGTTTCTCTTGTAGATAATATATTAGGGTTTCAAAACTCCATAAGTAAGAAGTGAACTAAATTTTACATAGAGATTCTTTTGGTTAAAAGATCAATCTTAACCACTAATGGGAATGAAATTATTTAAGTTTGGATTAAATATATTAATCCTTTATGCCAAACTTGTTGGTTAAACATTTTTGTTATGGAGTTGTATTAATGAAGACTTGATGATGGAAGAGTAATAACCCATCACAAAATAGTAATATTTCACATTATTGTGAAGTAGGTTTTTGGTAATAGTTTGAAGTAAAATTGAAAGGAAGGTTTGTTAGGTGTTGAACATTTTCTATGGATTTCTATCACCATAGTAGTGCAAGAAAGGTGTACATATATGTCAAAAGCCATCAAACTATTGGCTAGAAATTAGTGTTTGGTATACAAAACAAGGTGAAAAAGTGGCTAAGATTCTTGAGCATGAAAGGTTTAGTAAGAATTTCCTAAAATATTTTATGGAAAAAATGAAGGTTTGTTAGGATTTGAGATGGATAATGCTTAAAAAAATTATTCCACAAATTCACATATAGTTACTCCAAAAACCAAAAACAAAATTTGATTTTATTTTACAAGAGAAAAAACATAAAAAAAATAAAAGTAACTTTTGGATAAGTTAAAAGAAACTTGTACACAAATTATTTTATCAAAATTCTCTTATATTACTTTTTGAACTTTTAAATCCACCTCAAATGATTTTATTCAAAGAATAAAACAAAGTGGTAAGTAATGAAACGTGGGAAGAATAAGATGAAGTTTTTGCAAAAAATCTCATGTGACATGTTTCTATGTTTTCTGGTAAACCCTAAACTTAGTATGATTAGTTATTGTTTTTTTATAAGCAAAAAAGGTTCATTGATGATAAACATGCTTAAATTGAGCACAAATAATACATATGAAACATCCCAAATAAAGAAAATAAAGCTTAGGCCTCTATTGAATAGTACTGAACTAAATTTAAAAAATATTCAACTAATGGAACCAATTATAAAATTAATTAAATGACATTAATGTTTGAATGAAACGTCCAAAACTTAACATGTAATACTACTTATTCCGATTTGTATTAATTATTATTATCACAAACCTTATTTTAAAATATATTTTTCCGATTTATAAGTTATAATCAAGTTTAATTTGGGTAGTTCTATTTATGAATAATTTAGTTTTTAAGAGAAAAGAGAGTTTAATTTAGTTTTTTTTATGTGATATGGTTTAGTTTAATATTAATTTGGTTCATTTCAAAAAAATTTAATAGCTCTATAATTCTTAAACAACCCTTTTTCTTATATGATCTTTGTGTAATTAGAAATATGGTTCACGAGAGTGACAATATGAGTTCTAGAAGAAGGATAAAGTCACCCATTTACCAATTTTAGCATGATAATCTAATTTATAGTCAATGATTTCTTTGACCAAGAATGTGGTTCTATAATACGAGGAATTCATTATAAAACCAATTTCATCACTTAAAATTGAATTATTTTAAATTTAATTAAAATAAATACAAATAAATTTTGTTATTTATTTTCTTTATATTTATTTTTTCTTTCCCTCTTTTACTCTACTATTTTTGTTTAAGATTTCACATCGACTAAATATTAAGACATTTAATTGTATATAAGTGAAGGCAAACCTCACCCAATGAACTGATTTTATGGGATTGAGTTAGGCTCAAAGTCCATTTTATAATATTTTTTTCCTTTCATTTTTACGTATATATTTGTCTTCCGTTATTTTTCTTTTCGTTTGTTTGTCTATCTTCTTATATGTTTATTTTTGTCTATTTTTATGTTTATTTGCTTATCTTCTCATTTTTCTTTCGCTCTATATCTTTATTTGTGTATATCTGTCTATTATTTTTCTCTATCTATATTTGTTTATCTATTTATATGTCTATCCTTTTACTTGTTTATGTATCTATTTATATTTTAGTGTTATAAATAGATTAATTAATCAAGAAGTACAAACGTATATAAAACATACTAAATTTAAACAAAAATTCAAAATAATAATTTTTTTAATAAAAGTCTATTTGTATAAAAGTTTTGACTCAAATTCTTCTAACATATTCCGTAGTTTCTGAGTCTATGGTTTATGGATGTGTATAGTTTGCTGATAAAAAAAAATAAATAAAAAAAAATGGATGTGTATAGTTGAAAAATTACAATATTTAAAATTAAATTAACATAAGTTTCGAAACTAATAATATAATTTATCAATTTATTGATAGGTTACAACATATTATCTAAGTATAAACCCTAAACATTTATAATAAAAAAAATTATTTTAAAGTTAATATTGCAGATATGATGGAGAAAATACAAAATAAGATACTTAAATTAATGTAGAGTGTAATCTAAAGGAATATTAGAAACAAATATTGGACAAATATATACAACATTTTCAACAAATGCAATATGTATTACAACACTTCTAGAGCCTCCACAAAACAATATTGGAGACCAAAGTTTTGAAGGTACTACGATTATAAATGATATTTAATTATCAGAGTCTAATCATTTTTAATTTTTATTTAATTTATCTCACTTCATCCTTTTAATTAGTTTGACTAAGTCCACACTTTAATTAGTTTGACTGTAAATTTGTGTTTGTCTACATTATATTGATGCAACACTTTTATTTATATTATAAGTTTGAGATGAAATGTCTTTGAATGTTATTAGAAATTACAAATAGTTTTGTTAATCAAATTGTTAATATAGAATAAATTTTTTTATTTTCAAAACAAGTTGCAACTAAATTAGTGACTAAATTTTATATTAATTTTTAGAATTTTGCAACAATATATTTGCAATCAGTTCTTGAAAAATTATTTTAAAAAAATAACCACTAAAATTTTAGTCACAAACATTTTTCACACTTAAGATGCCAATATCATTCTGAACAATAATTTAAAAGTTGTAAAAAAAATATAGTCACTAAATAGTAATAACTTTAAAATTGGTTGCTAATTAAATCAAAACTAGACTTTTAGAGACTTGATTTGATTACTAATTTGATCAATAATCTAAATAGCAAGAAATCTTTTAGGTTTGCTAAATACCATTTTTGTTGTGCTACAGTACTTATCTAAACTTATTAGATCATTTCTTAGTGAATGCTTTTATTTTAACAAATATGAACAAGTAATTGAATTAATGTATTGTTTATGAATTATTTAACATGTGTTTTATAAAGCATATGTATAGTTAATCTCATCAAAACCTTCAACGTTTACATTGAAGTGCAAGAAAGTCTAAGTAACTTCGAATTTATTAAATATGATAGCATGATGTGTAATCAAGTCATAACTAGAAACTTTATTATACATAAAATTAAATATATTTGGTTAGAGTTGATTTATATGAATTGATCTTAATTACTGACATCCAATAAGACATATTTATATAATAAAATATATAATTTCAACAATGTTCAAAAATATATTTAAAGAATGAATTGATATGAAACTTAATCAATAACGTAAGCATTGAAAAATCAAAATGACTCATGTCAAATATTCTTGCAATACTTACTTGTTTATAACTTGCATTATTTATAAGGAAGAACAACCTTCTATACATAATGTTATATGTGAAATTAAAATTAATATTAAAAAAATCCATACAAAAGATTAATGATCTTATTATCAAGCACAAAGAGATATCATCGTTGAATATTATACTAAGCAATGATCATATTCTCAGTGTCTGTTAGAGCAAAAGTTCAACATCTTATAGTTTTGACAAAGTGTTTAAACCTACAAACATGAATCAATGCAGTTGTTTCTGACAGACACATAAGAAAAATAACATATCATAAAGGTGTATATGATAAGAGTACTATGTAGACTATCCACTCAATTTGATAGATGGTCAAACAATAAGTACAACCAATACTCTAAGCTGACATGTACTCAAAGAATATTTCTAAACTTTAAGTTTGTGATTCAAAGAATGTCTTCACCATCTTTTGTAAAATAAATCTGCACCAAATAGAAGTTTCATTCAAATATCTCTTCAAATTCGAGTTAGAGATGTAATCATTTTGTTTTTGATTCAATGCATCATTGCATTACTGTTTCAACCTCCTACATGCTCGTTGTAGATCGTCCACAAACACAGGTACACTTTCATTTCTACAAGGGTATAAAGGTTGTTTACCCAAAAGGCACCACGCCTTTATTGATGATACTTAAAAAAGGGAGAGAATTATAAAAGGAACATCCACTTAGGAAAAGAAGGTAGATGGAGAAAGGTGAGCATGCACTTAAAAGAAGATGAAGGCATCATGAGATTATGCCTGTCTAAGGGGGAGAGGAAAAAGGATAAAAAAACATAACCAATAGATGATACTAACATGATAATGTATGCTTTCCAAAGTGGAGTCTGAAAAGAAAAAAAAAGAGGTTACTGAAAAAGAAGAGGAAATCAACACTCAAGTTCAATGGAAGATGTTTGTTTAAGGGGAGCCTGCAAAAGAAGAAGAAGAAGCTCAAGTCAAGAGGAACTTTCAACCATGGAAAAGGCACATAAGTTACCGTTGATGAGTTGCAAACATTTTTCAAATTCTACAACTCAAAGGGAGCATCTGATATTGATGAGTTGTATATTTTGATGAATCGTGCAACTTAAAGTTGATGACAAAGAAGATGTGGTTTAACGCTTGAACCCAATGTTTCTTTTATGAACTATTGCTCTGTAATTACAAAATGTTCATTGTTTTAAACACCATAAAAAAAGGGAGAAGATTGTTAGGGAAAAAGTCCAACACCCCGTGGTTTTGCCTAACTCCTTAAACTAACAAAGCATGAACCAATGTAGTTGCGTCTGGAAGATGCTGAACGAAAAGATCAAATCATACAGGTGCAAGTTCTTTGTCTGACAGTTGATAAGAGCAACATGCAAATTATCCAAAAATGTAATAGATGATTGATGATGATTAGATGATACAAAGAATATTCCTTAGGCTTATGTCTATGATGTAGATAATGGTGTTCACTACTTATTTCCAAGATATCCACGCGAACAAAGGCTTCATTCAAATATCTTTTGGGATTCAAGATAAAATTGTAATGTTCACCAATTATCCTAACAGAAGTAATATTCAACTCTAGCTCAATTATCTGTACTGTACAGTGTGCACTTTTACCTTTTTTTAGTGTAAAAGGTTCTACTATCGAAGAAGATAAGTACTGCTAGCTCTTACAGAGGTTGCATGAAGAAGAGAAACACAATTAATATTGGCTAAAGCTCATTTAATGCTTCTTAATGTTCAAGTTCATCAAACTATAGATGAAGAAGAAAACCTCTAAATGAGTTCAAAGAAGATGAAATAAAAATGGCTACATTCTTTGAGCCTATACAAAGACATGCTTTGAAAAGAAGAACAAGAAAAATAACCATTATTGTCAAGTATTGAAATTCTGCTGAATTTTTTGGTCATAAAAAGTTTTGTAAGAACATTTTTTGTGTTTGTTCTAGAAAACTAGTGTAAAGAGCCTAAACCTTGTATACGTTGAAAGATGCTACCTTTTCTTATGAGTGTAAAACGTGATTTTGATAAAAAAAAGAAAAAAGGCATTGTATTGATCACAAAAGTGGTTTATGAAATAGTACTTGGGTTGAGCCAAAAGTGACTTGTGAAAGAATACTTGAGTTAAGTCAGGAGTGACTTGTGAAATAATACTTGAGTTAAGTTAGGAGTGACTTTTGAAAGAATACTTGAGTTAAGTCATGAGTGACTTGTGAAAGAATATTTGGTTAAGCTGAAAGTGACTTGTGAAAAGAATACTTGAACTGGATCACCCAGAAGTGAATGGGAGTGGAAAAAGTACTTGATTGCACTTCACAATGATAGTTTGCTCAGTGGAATTTGATTGGTTGGTTAAGAACTAGACGTAGTCTTTGCTATCAGTCGAGCCAATATTAAAATATTGTGTATACTATTTCCATCTCTTTGTAAATTGTATGTTATTTACTTGTAACTAACGTAAGAAGGTGAAGCTTTTAAATCTATGTTTGTGAAAACATGTGCCAGTTCATTTGACTTGAATTAAACATATCATCTAACTATGTAGTATCAGAGGATACTTGTGAAAAGATGCAAAAAATTTCAAAACACAATTCAACCCTCCTTCTTGTGTTTTCATGTTTTCCACAACGTCTATATATTGATCAAAGTTTCAAGTGTTCATCACCAAAGAACTATAGGATATACAAGTATTTTAAACTTAAATATAATATGTCTTTGTGAAAAGTGTTAAACTTTGTATTCTTCATGTTGCGACACAACCCACTTGTGAGAATTTTTGCCATATTCTCTCATTGAGAGTTTACCTTTGTTACCATCAATCATATATTTTTGTAGCACAGAGTGACAACTAAAGAATACTCATGTTCTCAGTCTCATGAAAATTGAGAAGGGATAACTAGAATTGGTTTGTGTACTCGTGTTTGTAATTAAGTTTTGATTAGTAGAATCATTTGGGAATGTCAAGATGAACTGGATGTAACATAAGAGTTGTGGGTAAACTATTATAAATTGCTATGTTGTTTTTTCTCATTCATTAAACAGTCTAACTATTTGTGAAAAGAATCTTGAGTTCTGTTCAATACCCTTTTAGAGCCAATCCACATGAGGGAACTTAGAAGTAAAGTTATTTATCTTAAGGTTTGACAATTAACATTGTAAAAAGTCACATGTTTTGCTCTCATAGTTGAGGTTGTTGTAAGTGTCTGCACAACTCTTCTATGAAACATTAAAACATATCCTGATGTACATTTATGATGATATGAACAACCACCATGATGTAAATTAGAATAGTCAATTACCTCAAGATAATCAGACTTCCTCTAAGTAAGTAAGTGTTCCTTGGTATCATATAAATACCTCAATGTTCACACCAAGTTTGTTTAAGTACTTCCAATGCACTTTAAGTGTTGAAAAAAATATCAAGAGGTGCACATACTTAAACACACGCATGACTGCCAGTAATAGAAACATATGAGACTTCTCTATTTCAACTTGTTTTTAACTCTTTAGGATATTGGATGTTAGAAAGTTTTTTACCCTTTTAAACATGTAAAATACAAGAATTACACTTTTTTCCATATTAAACATGCTTAAAATATTTTCAAACATAACTTTTCAAAGACAAAGCAAGAACACTTGTTTAAAAAGTCCTTTCAAACCAAAAAAATTATCATCAATTTACAAGAAAAAAATAACAAACTTACTCCAACTCTTTTTTTTAAAAGATGAATTGATCAATTACATTTTCTTTAAAAATTGAGATAGAAAATAGTCTCATCAAATTTCAAGTATCATTGTTTAAAAGGTTACTTCAATTCATAAATGAAATTTCTCAATTTACAAATCAAGTGTTTTTTACTTTTTTTTTTCTTTTTAAATCTCTGAATTGATATAGCTACACATCCTAGTAAAAAGTCACCATTTTAAATAAAAAGTTGTTTTAACATCTATTTTATAAATCTCTAAGTAAAATGAGCCACCAAATCCATCACAAAATAAAAATATTTAGCAGAAACAGAAAGGAAAACAAATTCTTTACAATAAAAAATTTCTCTTTACTTATACCACTTATCAACAAATATAGGACTACCTTTCTATTTTATAGTTACATACTTTTTTTTATCTTAAAACTCATTTACACTTTTAGGGGTCATAGGAAAAAAAAGAGTCATAAAATACACATTAGAAAAAAATTATTAAATAAAAATTAATTTCATATAAAAAATAATTAGTTATTACATTGATTAAATTATTTATTATTTTAAAAATTAAAAAATTTACTATATGTAAAGTAATTTTTATTATTAATAAAATTTATAAACTAGTTTCTAAATTGATATATAATTAGTTATTAATGTTTTAACTATCAACTTTAGAATCTAAAGTAGTTTAAAACTAAAATCTTGGTAGTTAATTAAATATCAATTTAAAAAATAATTTATAAATTTTATTGATAATAGAAACTAATTTAAATATCAATAAATTTTGATAATTAATTATTTTTTTATCTAAAATTAATTTTTATTTAATAAATTTCTTTTAGTGAAAAAAGAAGAACCAAAATCATCTAACACAAAAATATAAATTAAATTTCTTATAAAAGACATAGTTATATTATTCAAATTCAAAAACTTGTATTCCTTGTTCTCAAGACAATTCTTAAATTTTCTATTTATACTTCACATTGCATTTTGATTTTGGGTAATAAGATTTTTCTCCAAATTATTACCAAAGTGATCTCCATAATGTAAATTATATCTTCCTTCTTAAGTGAATTTCCTAGTCTTAATATTAAAAAAAACTTATTATTACACGAGACACACTTTACACTACGAGACTTTCCATTTTTTATAATTTACACTTTCTTAATGAGTATGATTTCATCAAACCAACATTATGTTATGCATTATATGAAGTATCAAAACATCAAACTGAGATGCAAGAGATTCAAACACATATCAAAATAAGAAAATATTCATATTCATGGACTTTTAGGTTGTTGTACTAAATTCACCACCATTTTCATAAAATGTTCACCTACTCCACTATAAATAGTGTTTTTCACAAAGATAGAGAGCAAGCCCTTTTCAACTTCCAAACTTTAATTTCTCACCAACAACATAGACAAATTCTTTTACATTTTAAATATCCCAAACATTATCCTTAATTGTCTTATTTTTGTGGCGTGTCTCATTGTCACCAAACACATCACTTGTCGTATTTTAACTCATTAATAATATAAAATATGTCAATAGAGAGGCTTTTCTCCTATGAATTATCCATACAAGACAAAGCAATAATAGTTTTGGATAAGAATTGGTCAATAAATATACAAGAAGGAACTAAAATTTCAAAAAGAACACTTATTCCATTGTAATTATGCTTAAGGATCCAAAACTACAATGCATAAGAAAATTTCCATAAAGATAAACCATTTTCTTATAGTTAATATCGACAAGATATTAAAAACTCTAAGACCGTAATATTAAATAAATTCCACCATCATATAAATTATATTAGCAAGGACAATTAGACACGATGCATGTAATATTCAATACAATTTTAGTAAAAAAAATCATATTTAATCCCACGATAGCTGAAAACTATTGAAACAAAGCATGAACTTGTGTCACCATAAGGTAATATTCTTAATCATAAGTAATGGCAATATTTAATCAAATTATGTAATATTGGAATCAATTCAAATATATGTCAATTAGAAATATCAATGTGAAGCATTGATACGTGAAGCATTTATCAGGAATCCATTTTTTTTCTCTCTCGCACCCATAGAACAACAGATTTTATTTCCAAATCAATTAGAATCGAGATTCTGCAGTGGATATACAGGAAAAAGAAAAAGATATCAGAAAAAAAAAAATTGGAGAATGATTCTATGTGAATCTAGAAATGAAACCTTCAACAATTTTATAAAGTCACAAATGAGATTAAACCATGTTTTTATGTCAATTTTCCATTAGAGAGACTCTTCTATTCCAATGTAAATCTTATTAATGAAGTATAATTGAGAGTGTAGATTAATTATCAATAGAAATTGTATATAGCTGGCCAAACCCTCTACAACCAAAGTATTTACCACCAAAGTATAACTTGGGAAACCGAGAAATACTCTCCAATAACATGTTTAACATGATTATTGTACAAAATATTTGTCTAATACTAGAGTTAACTCGGTAACTTGTGTTAAACTAGATCCAATAGTAGAGGTTCATGTTGACACTATAAAATTACACTCCAAGACAAGACAAATGTACACATTTTAATAGTATTTAATACTTCAATCACTGAATACCAAATTCTAACTTGAACGTCGAAGAATCTTTTGCAGGTACTCCTCACGTCGATCGAAGACCAACGATCGAAAACTAACGATCGAGGAACGACGATTGAGAATCGACGATCGAATACTGACGACTCACCATTATCTATAAGACCAGAAGTTATACTTGATCGTGACTATCCTTTCTGATCCATTAAAAAATATAAATATCTATTTTAAATCAAATATTTTTCATTCACTTACAATAGGATTTTATAATAATATTAATCCTAATGATCATTAACTTAATAATCAGACAATTGAAACTAATAATAATATAAATTTGTATTTATTATATTTTAGCATCAAATTAATATGAATTTTAAGAAAAATAATAACCCTAGGTATCATGTTTAATAAATAATTCAACAAAGTGCAAAAAAACGCTTATAACATCTATTGTAGAAGACATGTATCACTGGTGTAATATGTCAATTACATATAACATCAATTGTAAAACCCGATGTAATATGTACCAAAATTTGAATAAAATATTAAAAAACATGTGCTTCAGAAGGCACATATAACACTGGTTGTGACTTCAACTAGAGTTATATGTGCTCCAAAGTCACATATTAAACTTTAAACCCTAAACTCAATATCATAACGTTCAACATATAAAAATTAAAATATCAATTCAAAAATTAAAATATAATACATTATATTTCAAACATAATACATTATAAAACACAATACACATTACGTTATAAAATTTTAAAAACTTTGTTTTTTAATCTGAAAATTACATTGAATCAAAGTTAGTTTAGAGTACTATTATACTAGTTTCTGTATTATCTTATAAAATAAACGTTATCCTTTATTAATTTTCTAATTCAGAAGATGAAAATTGGTCAAAAGTTAAGCAATTAAAATATTGATCCAAGCATTGACTTGCGAGGAAAAAAGAACATGCAGCATGTGCAGTCAAAATAATAATTTCGATGAAATTCTCGCCACAACATTATTTAAAAAGACAGAAATCAATGAATTATAGTCTAATGAAGCTGATTTTCTGGAATGATTTTCCATCTATTTAGAATTAAATACATAGAAGTGATACCCATTAATTGCCTTTTCTAAAATAAAGCAGTGAAAAAAAAATTACATCATTTAAATGAACTAATTTATTTTATTCTTTTTCAATAAAAAAAATAATTACTTTCTTATTCCATGTTGTTAAAAGAGAACCTAACCGTCATAATTGTGCTGCCATCACTGCCACCAGGTTGACTGCAAAATCTTTCACTCTTCAAAATATTTTAGCTTGATATTTAATTCATATGTCGATAATTCAAAGAAAAACTCATTAGACATATATTTAAAACCAACTAGTTAGTTATGTGTATTTTTTAATGATTTGGAGCTAAATTTTCATTTTCTTTGTGTTTTATAATAAAACTTATGCCTGAAATTCTTTTACTGGCGTAAAGGGTCTCAAAGATTCAATGAACTATTCATTTTCATAAAGAAGTTTGGTGTCTTTTTCTCTCTATTGAACTCTACAATTTAACCAAGGAATCAAAATGGTTGTATCTCTAAGATGTGATTCTTCTTGTAACTCTTTATGCTCACTATCCATTTTTTCTATCCATTTTTTCTGCTCTTTCTACAAATTGCTCCATAAGCTTGTTATTTATTGATGGAAAAGTTGTTTTAATGTGTACAAGTTTGTGAATAAGGTAACATAAGTTATAATAATACTTTTTATTCATACAATTTATTCGAGATTAAATATCTCCTACCAAACTGCTCCAGCCTGCTCTCACTTTAGTTGTTCTTCCTGATGTCTGAGAGGGCGGGATACCTAAAAATATACCTGACGCTCAAATTAGTTGAGGTTAATTTTGGTAGTCTAACCGTTCAAGATAACATCATTTTCTACCATGAGGATCTCCTTTTATTTATATTATTCTGGTGGGCTTTATCTGGTCAGAAAGGTTAAATAGACCCAATAGACGTTTAATCACGCTTTATAGTCCCTAATAAAGATTAGCGTTCCTAACCTTAGATATGACGTGGATATTGCTTTCTGTCGAGACCCTGCTAAGTCGCCAAGGTATCTGACCATTCGAGCTTGTTGCTGATGCGTACACAAGATGGTCTTTAACTTGTTTTAGGTTTATTCATATTGAAAGTCAGACGTTTAACCCTCACTTACTCCTGATATAACACTTGTTATCTTTATGTTGTGTGATTAATCCACATAAAATAATTTATTTTTATACTAGTTATCTTTATATTAAGTTTGAAAATGACATAATTTAACCTAATTAACATTTTAATAATTAACATAAGAAGTGAAAGATAAAGTTATTAATAACCTGAGGTATTAAAGTTCATTATTAAAATGGTCACGCTTATTAATTTTATGATCTTTGGGACCATTTACATTTTAGGAGAAGCATTGTCGGCATCATTCGTTTGGAAGCTACTTCATGTCAACATGCTGCGAAACACAGGACAATGGTGTCTATATATAATCTTTGTTTAGGTTAAATATTTTTTTAATCTAAAAAATTAGTTCCTATATATTTAAAGTGATTTTTAAAAATGAAGTTAGTACTTTTGATATCCAATATTAATACATATGTTAATTTGACAGTGTTGCAACTTTATTTTTCTAAATATAAGATATTTGAAAAATATTTTATACCATTAATTAAGAAAATAAAATAAATGTTAAATCCTAAATCCTAAATTTTAAAATCTAAATTCTAAATTTTAAATCAAATTAAATAGACCGTTAGATTTTAATGTCATTTATCGAAAGTTATAGATATATTAATTATTAGGAGTTAGATTCGATAAAATTATTCAAAATTTAAAAAAAACAATAGAATATCTACTAATGATCAGTTAATTAAAATACAAACTTTAAAAGTTAAATAATATTAATTAAAATTTAAAATATAATATAATTGACTAAAATTTATAAAATGCATCTCTTATTATATCTAAGAAAACTCAATTTGAAAGTTATGGTTTGAAATTATTTAAATAGATTTAAAAATACTATTTTTTTAAAATATATTAATTTTAATACAGACTAAATTTAGAGATATAAAAGGTGATTTAATCTTAAATAAACTGCTGCAATATAACCAAATAATAATTAATATTTACGTTTTGGGACTATGCTGTTGTTGAATAGTCGTAAGAGTGTGCTACAAGATGGTGGCATTATTCTATTTTATTTTTGTTTAACAAATTGTGATCTTATTCTATGAAACTTGGTCAATTCCTCATCTATTTTTTTCAACTCATGGAATAATTTTATAATTTGTAATAAAAAAATGAAGCAATTATGCTTTTGTGTATCAAGTGCCAGTCATGCCTTTGAGTTGTCATGAAAAATAGGTTATGCCATGCCTTTCGAGAATATTATTAAAGCATATCTTATTTTGACCATGTCATGAAAATGGTTATTAATTATATATGCATATCTACACTAATTAATTAGTTGTACTATAGTTATATTAAAGTGGTTAGGCATATCAACATTAACATATTAAATGCCTAACCATAATTAAGTCATAGTTTAATATTGCATCCAGCTAAATTTGAGTAACATATTTTCATGCAAATTTAATCAACAATATTGCAATACATATTTTTTTGAATAGTGAAATTAAATAGGAGTTGTCATTTTAGTTACCTCTTAATCCACTAAATACCATTTATAACACTTCTTAGTTACTAAATTTTCTAATAAGAGTAAAAGCCTAATAGAGTTAGCAAGTTTTGAAATACCTAATATCTTGAGTTAACAACATTAATATTATCGATAAAAAAAATAAGAACATAGGTTATTTCAATTTCTTAATCTTTACTAACATATTTGTTTTAATATATCTAAAAAGTTTGATATGGTTCAGGAATTAAAAGTAAAAGTACTAAATAAATATTTTACCCTACTAAAAATAAAATAAAATAAAAATTATCATACCATAAATTATAAAAAGAATTAAAAAATTAAAAAAAATTATGTTTACATCCTCTTCCTATTAGATGAGATTTTCTTTTACCTGGTTGGGTTAAAATTAATATTGTTAGTGCTGCTAGGGGTTCTCCTAGTCTTCATAATAGATATGAAAAACTTGCCTTGATTATTATGGAAAAATCAAATTTAGGATTTCTCACATTTTTCGTGAAAACAATGCATGTGCTGACAAACTTATAAAGTAGGGTTTATCCATGAGAACAATTTCACTAATATAATAGGTTTCAATTTACTCTATTCTCGGAATTCTTTACAGTATATATTACCTAAATATCACTTTTTTTTAAGTTTTTTATATATGGATTTTGGTATAGTTCCCTATATTTGTTTGTATTTCTTTTTTTTAATAATATTTTTTTTATGTAATGTCATATGATTGTTGATTTTAAAGGTATCAGCCTAACTTCTATGTCAACTTTCATAACAATACTTAATAAAATAGCTTTTAAAAAATCATGTTTAAAATCCGTTTTAAAAATATTATACTCTATAAATATGATTTTAATATTATTATTTTCCGTAATAGAAATCATATTTAATATTATTTTATACTAAAGTAGTGTATAATAAATATAACTTATATTCTTTTATTCTGAAGTCATTTTTACTAAACAGAAATTTAATAAAAAAAAACTATATTTATTAAATACGATTTTAGTCAAATAAAATAGTAAAAATCATGATTAGTAAACACGACTTAAATGAAAACAAAGTCATATTTATTAAACATAACTTTAATAAAAAAAACATATGGGAGACCAAACAAAAAAAACTTTTGCATTACTTAAAATAAATAATCAAAATTATATTTTTAGGACACTAAAGTCATACTTCCCACACTCTACTTACCAATCAAGGAATCGAATCAGAACCTGAATTTTCCAAAATCAAAGGCCCAAAAGAGTCACTAATCTAAAAAACTATTTTGAAAGATTTGAGATTGATTACATTATATACTAAAGAAAAAAAAAAGTATGAATGTTATATGGTTTTAAAGAAAAAACTGTGACAGTAGGAACTGAAAGAGAAATTGAGTTGCATGTCCTTGAATTGCGCCTAGGGCACATGCAATCTCTTGGTACAAATCGTATCTGTCACAAACTAAAGCATCATCTTCTCAAATGGGAACTCATGTTCATGATCTTTTGTTCAACATGCGAATATTAAATCTTGAAAACAGAATATAATTGTGAGAAATGTGTTTGTCCTTTTGTGTGCATTATTTTGGGTGAACAATGATTGCAGATCGGAGAAAGTAGGGAAACTGCATGCGCAAGAGAAAAGATGAAGCTACAGCAATTACTGGTCTCTGATACGATTCACATGACAGCATTTATTTTTCAGTGATATTAATGATTGTTTCATCTTCTGTTAGTTTTGATTTTGGTCCTTTCTTTAGTTCTCAGTCAACAATATACACAACAGTGGAACATGTTATTTATTGCCAAAATGGGAACTGACATGCCACATGCTAACTTCCCTTCTCAAGATCATACAAATATTTTCTATTTTATTAATGAGCAGAATTTAATTCTAATTCAATCCATAAAATCGATTTATGGAGTGAGATTTGTATCTATTTTACGTTGAGAGTGACAACTCGTACGTGAGATAACATATTATGGATGGTTCGATAATGATCCGATAACGGGTGACACGATAGGTTCAACAAACACTTGTTGGGAGATCGAAATGACTCTGATACCATATTACATAGGTCCAACAAACACTTGTTAGGATAAGATCGAAATGACTCTGATACCATATTACAAAGTGACCTTTAACCCTAACTCAACCCCATAAAGCCGGCTTATATGATGAAGTTTGTACCCACTTATATACAATGAAATATTCTTATATCTAGTCAATATGATATCTCCAACATATTTTTCTTTTTTCTTTAAAAAAAATGAAATTTTTATTGACTAAAATCTCAAAACTCAATAGAAAATATAAAAAAAAAAAACAACTAAAAAAGTTTAGTGTCCATACAGAGAAAAAAAAAACTAAAAAAACACTTTGAAACTCTGTTTTCTCTCTTTCTTTATATTTGAGATTTTGAATCAGCTAAAATTTTAGACATTAATTATTAAAATAAATAAAATTATCAAAATAATATGATTCAGTTGAAATCTAATTTTAATTAAAATTTAATTATATTAAAATTGTGTCTTTTTACATAACTTTAGTTTAGATTAAAATCGTATCACTTGATATGATTTATTTATTTTCAAAATCAAGCAGATCAATCTTAAGAGAGTTTAATATCTCAGAAAAAAAAAATCTCTCCAAATAATTAATGCAGTTTTATAGTTATGACTTGACTAAAATCTAGTAGTTAAACTGAAACAGTTCCACATTTACTAGCTCATTTATTTGGGTTGACTCTTGACTTTATGTAATGACTCACCACTAGCTAATTAATAATACTTTGAGAAAAAGTCTATATTAGCTGTGTAGAAATTTTCTATATTATTTTATTCGATGAATTAATTACAATTATGGCTTCGTTTCATGTTTCTTAATTAAAATTTAACATGGTTAATACAAGTTAATTACCCACAATGTAAATGTTTTTTTGCATATAAATAGTTTTGTTTTATGTGTGTAATTGTTATATGTGATTTTGTGGTGATGGTTCTATTGGGCTTTGAGAAAGTAGAATAAAAAAAATTAAAGTAAGAAGTGTGTAGTTTATACAAGGAGTGAGTGACCAAATATGAAAGTGAAGTTTGGATCTTCGACTATCTTACAAAAAGAGTGAAGTTTGGGTCTTTGACTATCTTACAAAAAAGAGTGAAGTTTGGGTTATGACTACCAATAGTTTAATATTAATTATTAAATTTTAATAATCTTAATTATATAATTAAAATAATATTAATTATAAATCCTAAAATTACTTATTAAATTTGTTTACTTTAAAAAACTTGACCAACTTGCAGGGAAATGAGAGTGTGAGAGAGAATGAAAACGAAAGTGATGAAAGCAGTTATGATAAAATTAATATGAAAAGATGTCATTAAATATTATTTTGTGTTAATTTAATCTTTTCTAACAATAGGCAAATTTATTATAAAAACTACTATAATTAGTTTACACCATACCATTTACTAAGTAGATAAATTTTCCTGTAAATCTCACCATAATATAAATGAGATTAGACTACATTTACTTATATTATTTAAATAATGACTCATCAAATAAAAGAAATGAAATATATATACTAGATTTTATCAATATTAAAATAATACATTGTTTCAAAATTTGTATTTAGAAGTTATTTAAATCATAACAATAAATTGAATGTATAAACTAGTTATAATAGAAAGATGAATAAAACACAATTCATTATAAATTTGGATCTTTACATAAATTAGAATTTACCTACAAATTTTACATACGAATTATATTTTTTTTATAAAAAAAGAGTTATATAATAACAAAATAGCTTGACGGAAAAATTTCATAAATACAATTTATAGGTAATTTTAGTGAACTGAAGTAGGAAATTGTTACTTACAGATATTATCTATATATGGCTACTTACAAAATCTGGTAATTATGTGCAGATTAAAATTTGTATGTAATTACATACAAATAAATTCGTAGTAATTACATTTGTATTAATATTATAGTTATTATTAATATTATTTATTATTATTATTATTATTATCAATAATGATCTAATAATATTATTATTATTAATATTAAAATTATTATTATTATTGTTTTTATTATTATAAATATTATTATTAATATTATTATTTATTATTTAAAATATAAGTAATATTATTAATTTTATTATTATTAATATATTATTTCCATTAATAATAAGAAGAATAATTATAATAATAATAGTAATAATCATTATAAGAATCATAATAATATATCAAAATATTTGTTTGATGTAGTGGTTAAAAATTTAATGTGTGATAGGACCTAGGTTCAACTCTCTCCTGCGGATTATGCGGGACGGGGTAAAGCGGGTTAGTAGGTTGAAAAATTGAGTTTGTCTCATGTTTTTACTAGTGAGTCGTAGATCGACTCACATGACCTATCCCGCTTTACCACCCTATGTGGTAACACGTTATAGAATGACTCTAATATCTATTTGACAATTATTGAATTTTAGTTATTCAATCCTTCCAAAAGAATTGTAATAGAATGGAAGAAGTTAAGTTCTCCAAGCCAACTAAAGTTGACTAAGTGAAATGCAACATAAATTTTGTTCCATTAGAAGAACAATTTTGTTGATCATTATCATGAAGTAAGAAAGGAAGTTGTATGTGGCCAAGAAGCAACTTCTTGAGCCACTTGTGGCTAATGCTTCAACAACTTCAACAAGTGATAAGGATGCTTCACAGAAACACTTGATGATGTTATTTCTTTGAGATGTCTCATGCTTGATCCCATGAGTTCTAATATGTAAGAACTTGGGAACATACTCAAGTTGTTCTTCTAGAAAGAGTGAAGGCAAGAAGAAAAGGTTTGACAAATCCTAAGCTCTTTCCCACTGCCATATGGCAGAGGCAAACAAGAACAATCTCTCATTCTTCAAATGATTGAGAACATTAATATAGAGATTGGACTTCCCTTCAGACAATGACTTATCCAAAACTTTGATCCTACACTTGTTGCCCTATGGCTTATCTAACTTTGTTATCCATAATTATTAATAATGAAATATTTTTTTATATATATTCTATTGCCAATTTTATCTTTATAAAACAACTAATTTTATTGATTTGATTACCTATAAAAACTGCCTACAATAAATTAAAACTATCCTAAAATGCTATCTAAAAGCTAATAAAAATATTTATTTATTAGAATTTATTTAATGATTTTTTTATTTGTAATAATTAATAATGGGATTTTTTTTTAATTTTTTTATTTACAGCCCATATTATCTTTCTGAACACAATTAATTTTAGTGATTTTATTATGTATAAAAACGTTATATCTGGTGAATAGTAATTATTCTGAAATTTCTGTTGTATAACTATAATATTACGAAAGTTAATTAAAAATGTTTATTTTTAAGATTATTTTTGGTATTCATATTTTTATAACTTACAATATAAAATTTAGTAATATTTTTTATTTTAATAATTATTAAGATATTTAATTTTTTAATTATATGTCTTACTTTTTAGTATCGTATAAAAAGGTGCATACATATGTGTATAAGTCTTATGTAGATATTTCCAGTAGTGCATTATAACATGAACTGTGACAAATTTATTTTATAGTATAGGAATAAATATTTTTTTACATATTTATTTGAAGAGATTAAATTATTTTAGTATTTTAAATAAAAATAGCTATTATAATAGTTACTTGTAATAAAGTCCCTTTGGTGTGAAGTGCCGAAACTAACGCGCATGGAAATGCAGTTAAGTTTTTGATACGTTTGTCTGTTTGTTTTATTCGTTTTACACGTTTTATATGTTTGCATATTATGTTTTATGTGCTTGATGCTTTGCATTTTATATTTTGAGTTTTAATTCATGAATATTTTTATTTATATATGTTTTTTCGTTATTATTTTATTTTCTAGTGTTATAATTACATTTTTTACTGTGCTAGTAATTAATTTTATGAATTCTATAAATTAAGATACGTATATGCAAAAACGAAAGATTATAAAATATTACTGTTAGGAATTATTGGAAAAAAAAATAGTCCTGTTAAATAATCGAATTTTGAATAATAAAAGATAAGTTGTCATACTTTGGGCCTCGACTACTAAGAATGGGTCTGGGAATAGAAATTTGTTGGGCTGTAACAGTTTGGGTTAAGTGCTTTATAAAAAAGAAGACTAACTAATCATGAGGAGCTGATAAAAAAACACTAAGGCAATTGCTTCCTGCACCATATCACTGTATCCAATCATAGGGAAAAAAACGAAAATACCCTTAAAAAAATGGGGTATATATAAAATTACATTCCGGACTCTCTTTTTCGGAACACAATAATCTCTTTCGGATAAATTTTTTTGGAATGTATTATTTTTAATTCTGGATTTTTTATCCGGAATGAGATTTTGATTTTTTTTTTCTGGATTTTTATATCTAGAACACAAAAATCTCTTCCGGATCTATTTTTCCAGAATATATTATTTTCAATTTCAAATTTTTATTTTCGGAATAAAAGGTATTTTCAGAATTTTTGAAATTATGTTGGGTGCAAGTTCAAAAGTGTTGGGTGCAGGAGCATTTGCCAAAAACTAATCATGAGGTACGAGGGTGTTTTCTTTCACTACATGATGGGTGTTTCTTCCTACACCCTTACATTTTGTTTCTTGCACCCATCAAAAATATGAATTGACAAAATTAACTCTAAGGAGGTTTTAAGAAACCAAGCACAACGTTTCCTTCTTCTCTATTGTCATTATTTAGAACAAGTGAGTATTCTCAGTGATTAGTAGGTAGTTTTAGAAGAGTTGTTCGTGGGAGAATAAATGTAATTAAGATTAATTTATTTTTGCCTCCAGAATTGGTAATCCATAATATTTGTGGAAATTGCAAATTCAAAATGAAATAGGGGAGTGCATACATGTTATATACTGAAAACGACAATCTATAACTTGTTCCTGGAAGAGCAGTCCATAACCATTTCAGAATACCCTTTCTGGAACACATTTAAATTCCGGATTTACCATTTTGGAAGTCAAAAAATAAATTTCATAAAGGATATTTTGAAATGGTTTTTTTGTCTTTTGGATTTCCTATTATGGAAACACCTTTTGCTTATAGAACACTATCTATTCCAGAATCACTCAAAGCTATCAAGGATAATTTGGGTATTTTGAAAAATATAAAGGTTTGCAAGATGAAAAATATAGGGACGCAGGAAGCAACACCCTTACAAGTTCTATGCAGAAGAGTTGAATTTTTGCACCCAGTGTTCTCACTACATAGATGTTTTGGTGTATGTTTAGGGTTTAGGGTTTATGTTCTTATTTCTCAAGAAAATTTATATATTATTTTCTTGATTCTTCAAGAGAGTTACAACTTTGTTTTGCATTTTTCATCTTTTAGACGGTTGTTTAAGAATTTTTTTATGAGTGAACAACAAACATTTCAAAACATTGGATGTTAAACATTTTACTTCTATTTTAATAGTTATATTTTCGGGAGATATTTTTGTTTGTGTTCCTCAATTTGTAGGATTTTGAATAGATAATTAGTGGTTTCATCCATTCTATATTGACTCACAACTTCTATCATATTTGTGCGACAAGATTTGAAGATCATCGTTGTTTTCTCTAGTTAAACTTTTAACCTCTAAATAAAAGTTGTATCGCTACAAAAGAAAATTCTTTTAATATTGATTTTTTTTAATAGAGGTTATAATAATATTCATTAAGACACGCGTGTACCGAAATTTTTTGAACCCTGATAACTCTCAACGATTTTTTATTGAAACGCATAAAACTATCATATTTTCTTTTTCAGTTTCTTGTGTTTTTTACACACTTCCACAATTTCGTTTCAAAAAGGTGACTTCTTGTTCAAGCCCTAAAAATTCTCCATCTCTCAAATGAAGCTATAATATATATATTATTTTTCAATTTCTTATGTTTTTTACACACTTCCGTAGTTTCGTTTCGGAGGAGTCATAATGGATTCTTGCTCAAGCCCTAGAAAATCTTCATCTCAATTGAAGCTCCGTCTCAAAATATTATTCCTAACACATTCTTGTTAATAAATTGAATTTTTAGGGCTTGAATAAGAAGCTCCATCTCAAACCCTAGAAAATTCTTCATCTCAAAATGATTAGTTAGTGGATATATAAGTACGGAAGAAAATAAAAAACTAGTTGATATTTTAGTGTATGATGGTGTTTTCAACAAAGTTATATGTAAATAACTTCTCATTCATTATGTAACATGACTAAATAAGTAACTTGAATTTTACTAGTATTAATGTTTCTGACTCTTAAAATCAAACTCAATTAAAATTAAATTATGTGTCTTTTTCTCTCTCCATTTTTTTCTCTCCTTTGTCACAATTGTGCATATTAATTCTTAACGCATGATAGTGAAACAAAACCAGCAATTCAATCTTAATTCTTATACGGTTATGAACCAATTAGTCTTAAACAAAAGAGCAAAAAATATTTATAAGAGAAACAATCTTAAACAAGCTTATCTCAAAATAGTTGTCAATTTAAATGTCATGTTGTTTTGGAGTTTGTAAAAAGTATCAATATACATCCTACAATGATCATTCATAAAGACTCATAAGTGATTGGTAAGTAGTTCACATTTTAAAAAATAAATTTGTTGTATTTGAATATATCAAAATAAAGATTCGAGTTAATTACTCTACATGTTCCAAAACAAGTAAAATGTTCTTCATCCTCAAAAAGGAGTCAATTAAATTATCAATCTCTTTAAATATAAATTATTAGATTTTCATGTTTCAGAAAATTTGTGTACCTACTTACTTTTCAATATCTTGAAAGATAATTAAATCTAATTATTTCAAGGATTTGCACTCAGAGTCAGTAGACAATGAGTCAACTATAAATAAACACAAATGATAATAAATACAACACTACTAAAAAATAATTAAATAAAAACTAATTTTAGAGACAAGAAATAATTTTTTATTATATTGACTAAATTAGATATTATTTTAGATACTTAAAAAAATTATTAGTATCTATATAATTAGCTACCAAAGTTTTAACTACCAATTATTTAGATTCTAAAGTTGGTAGTAAAACCTTGATAGTTAATTAGATACTAATTTAGAAACTATTTATCAATAATAGAATAATTTAGATATTAATAAATTTTTTAGTCTCTAAAATAGTATTTAATTTAGTTAATATAACAACTAACTATTTTTTTTAATAACCTTCGATGGAGGATGAATTGTTCGTGGGATATGAGTTTTGATAGATAAAATATCTTATTATTGAATGAATGTCCTTTGACATTCAAGTGAGAAAATAAATAAATGAAAGTTAGTAGCTAAAAATTTGGTAATTAATTAGATACCAATTTAAAAATTATTTATTAATAATAAAAATTATTTTTAGATACTAATAATTATTTTTATCTCTAAAATAATATCTAATTTAATTAATATAGTAATTAATTACTTTTTTTCTCTAAAATTAATTTTTATTTAATGATTTTTTTTTATCCTCGACGTGGTAAACAAAGGTATCAACCAAACTTCCATATCCACTAATTAATCATTTACATCTCAACATTTTTATAAGGAAGTCATAATTCATAGTTCATAGATTTATGCACTCCAACCAACATTTAATAATTCCTAATTTATAGTTTCATAAATATTTTTTTTGTCTTTTGTTAAGTTTTATTAACACCTGAATTCTTAACACACGTTACCAATTTAGATTATTTGGCTTTTTTTTTTATAAGTTAAGTAGTGAAATTGATACTTGATGTCATGCCATCCACTTGAACTTAACTAACTTTGTAATAACTTTAAGTTCCTAACTAAACTTTGTTATTTTATTCATGTTATTTAAGTTTAACCCTTACTTACCTACCCTTCTATAACAAGAAACGTTGTAAAATTAAATTAATGAAATATATATAGAGATTTTCTCTTCTTATGAAAAAATCAAATATGTCACATCTAATAAAATTACTATTAATCAATTATAGCATAATAAATATAGTCAATATAAATAACACCTTTTATATCACTTACTATCGATATCATGATAAGAATAGAGAAGAAAGAAAAAAAATATTAATAATTAACGTATGTACAAGAACAGTGAAACACAAAATATTAAAAAGACAAGACAAATACCGTATATTCCAAAAGAAGATCGATGTTAACTGTCTAACCTAAAGTTGACCGTCTAATACGGAATAGATAATCTAATACTGAATATACCCTGTTCTCTAATCATGTGTAAAGTGTCTAAAAATTAAGTAGACATTGATTGTCTAATCCTAATTAAATCATCTAACACAACATTAGAACATAATATCTAGCTTATTTAATTTAACACAAACCATCTAATACAAATTGTCTAACCCAAAACATAAAGTTAAAGATTTTATTCATATTATTTAAGTTTAACCCTTACTCGCATACCTTTTTATTACAAGAAACATTAGTGCAAAAAAGCCCAATTACGACATCAAATATACATCGGTTTTATTGTCAAACGTTATCATCGAAATGCGGTGACATTTTTGAAATTAAAACGCGTGAATAAACAACGTTTCCTCACATAATTGTCGTTTATTCCCATGTGGGAGAATAAACGACAGTTTCACTCCACAACCACTGTTTATTCGTGTGAATTATATAACGATTTTAGTAAAATCGTTGTATATTCGCATATGCTTAGGTATAAACGACGATTTTACCTAAGAACAATTGTTTATACCACCATTTTTTACCCTAAAATAGGGCGCTCCACTTACCCTTTTCATTCTCGTTCTTGATATTTCATCTTCTTCGCGACTTCCTTCCTCTTCACTGCACTCACTGTTGCATTCTTCCTCTTTCTTTGTAAGTACTCACTGTTGCATTCTTCCTCTTTCTTTGTAAGTTCACACTCATTGCTTTTTTCAGTTCATTAATGGTTCTCATTAATGGTTCATTTTGGTACTGTTTTTTGCTGCAGTTTTGGTGTTGTTTTGGTGTTGGTTTTATGATGTACAAATGCTGGTTTTCTACTGCAGTTTTGATACTGTTTTTAGCTGGTTTTATGCTGTATAAATGTTGGTTTATGCTGCAATTTTGGTTTATGCTGCAATTTTGGTGCTGGTTTGGTGTTGTTTTGATGTTGTTTTTGCTGCAGTTAAAGTGCTTTTGATGTTCTTTTTGGAGCCTAGGCACTGATGTTTTTAGGTTTAGTAGCAAGGTGTTAAGCATAGTTTGTTTGAGTGTGTATCCTTGTTCTTTGAGGATGTTTGTAGTCATTTGTTATGTAGATGATCTCTTTAGTTTAATGTTCTTTTTTATTATGTTAAAACAAGAGCCAAAGGAACCTAAATCTTTATGCTTGTTATTCTGTAAGCTTTCTTTGTATAAGGGTTGAGACACCCCTAAAGTGTTCCCCTTTAATTCATGTGTCTATTGTTGATAAAAAAAATAAAAATTAATGGTTCTCATGGCATTCCGTTCAAGTGCCTTCGTTGTCTCACTACCACCACCGTCGATGCTGCCACCACTGTTTTGCCTGCGTTCTTTTGTTGTCGCTGTCCTTCACCACCATCGCTACTGCAGTAGGTTTTTTTTCTTTTTAAATACATTTTTTAGTATTTATATGAATTCGTATAATTTAGTATTTATTATAAATTTGTATATTTTAGTATTTATGTTAATTTTTATTATTATTAATTTATATTATGTTAATTGTTAGGTTATAATTATTAATTTGTTAGATTATAATTAGAATAATATTATTTAGTATTTATAATTAATTTAATGATTTTTAATTAGATTTTGTAATTACATTATAAATAATTTATTGATTTTTAATTAATATTCTTTATTCAGTTGTTTGTATGATTGAATTTGTTAATTTTATCAAAATATCAATATTAACTTTTAATTTATATTGAATTGTAGTGTAATAAACAACCGAGAGGCTATGAGTGTGGTTACTACTTATGCAATGGATGATTAACATTGTAAGACTAGACATTCAAAAAGATTGGGAGCAGGTAATAATATTTAAATTATTCTTTATAATTCTTTAAAGTATATGTATCTTAACACTAATTTGAACCTTATTTTGTAATGCAGTTCTTTATGGATGAGCAACCACTGCCTTTGGATGCCCTAGATTATGTGAGAAATGTTTGGGCCACATATTTCCTTAATTACTATAACTCTAGTATAGTTAATGAATATATATATATATATATATATAATTTGCTTCTTTGAATGAATGTGTCTAAATTTATGTTTCTGGTTGGTTGGGTTTTTAAATGAACAAGTTAATTAAGAAAGAAAAATGCATAAAACAAAATGTACTAAAAAAATGTCCATAATTTATACCTCTCAGGAAAGGGGTATAAACGACAATTATGGTTATAACCGTCATTTATACATCAACCATATTCACTTTTTTGAGCTGTGTCAGGGAAGGGTATGAGATGAACGACGTAATTACCATAACCATCGTTTATATCCTTCCTGACACTCTGTATATCTATATTTGATTTTTTTTTATACATTACAGTTGTAAGAAACCATCATCCACATGTGACTTATAAACGACGGTTGAAGAATCGTTGTCTATATCCCAATAGTATAGAACCCGAGCTGATAGACCACAGTCGCACAACCGTTGTCTAAATGCGTCATTGACCATTCTACATTAGTGAGATGCTGTAAAACTTAATTAATAAAATAAAAATAGAAATTTTCTTAAAATTCTTACGAAAAAATCACATACGGCACATCTAATAAAAATTATTTTTCATCAACTATAGCACTATAAATACACTTTATATAAATAACACTTTTTTATGTCCTCTGTACACATAACCCATATAAAAACAGTATTTCACGTCATATTTTTTATATTAATTACGAACAACTGATGTAAATAAAGTTAAGAAAAAATATTACCTCTTAATTTTACTTCAGTATTTTAATTGTTATGTAAAATGATATTGATAAAATTACGTTTAATTTAACCCAGGAATCAAGTGAAATATAAATAAATATATATCATGTACAATTTTGAAAACTATTTTACAGAACTGTTAGTTTTGAGTGATCCAAAGCTGCAAACCTAAAAATACATGCACTAAATCCTGTTCATGACAAGTAAGAAACAGAATTATTACATGAAAGTTCATCTTCTTGTTGTGGCAAAGAGGCTAAGATTTCTGCTCTGATGTTTCCAAAAGACAGAACCAACTGAATTTATCTCTTGTCCTTCATTCCAAATGGAGTGCATGGAATTTTACATTTATCTCAGGTTGTTCTACCTTATGTTGGTAATCATTGGTCGAAAATATTCATTAAGATATGCTTCCTGAATTGGCACAGAAAGAATCTCTTCTGTTAATGCCATGAAAGGTACCTTTGCCAACGATGTTCAGCTCTCATCCTTGCTTGGCCCAGCAGAAGATGTAAGACTGTGTTGGGAACACACGACAAATGTAATTATGATCAGAATAAATACATTAAATGTAAATATATATGAAAAATAAAGTTGGAATTATATGAATTTATTTCAAGGGTTCGAGGTTTCATTTATCTATAGATATATGCTTAAATTATATCAAATTCATATATTGGAAATGATTTTTTTTCCTGCAAACTACAATTTCAGTCATCACTACAAGAAAATCATGAAATAGAAACCAATTTTTAGAGACCAAAATAATTAGTTGCAATAGTAACTAAATTAGAGATCATTTTAAAAACTAAAAAAAAATGATTTATAAATTAGTTTCTATTATTGTTAAATAGTTTATAGATTGGTATCTAATTAGCTACCAAGATTTTAACTACCAATTATTTAGTTTCTAAATTTGGTCTCTAAAACCTTGGTTGCTAATTAGATATCAATTTAGAAACTATTTAACAATAATATAAACTAATTTAGAAACCAAAATTTTGTTTAGTTTCTAAAATATCTCTAATTTAGTTACTATTGCAACTAATTATTTTGGTCTCTAAAAATTGGTTTCTATTTCATGATTTTCTTGTAGTGCATATTTAAATATTTAAAGTTTATTTTTTACACTACAAGAAAATTAGTAAATAAAAACTAATTTTAGTGACAAAAGATAATTAGTTACTATATTAACTAAATTAAATACGGTTTTAGACATTAAAAAGTTATTGGTATCTAAAGTGGTTTTTTATTATCAATAAATAATTTTTAAATTGGTATGTAATTAATTACAAGGTTTTAGCTAACAACCAGTTTATAAATTTTATTAATAATAATAATTATTTACTTTAAATCCTAATAATTTATTTAAATTTTAAAAATTATCTAATTTAATTAATATATTTTTATTTAATGATTTTTTATAATGTAAGATGATGTGGTTGTTTATAAATTTTATTAATAATAATAATAATTTACTTTAAATACTAATAATTTATTTAATTTCTAAAAAGTATCTAATTTAATTAATATATTTTTATTTAATGATTTTTTATAATATAAGATGACGTGGTTGTTTATAAATTTTATTATTAATAATAATTATTTCCTTTAAATACTAATAATTTATTTAATTTCTAAAAAGTATCTAATTTAATTAATATATTTTTATTTAATGATTTTTTTTATAATGTAAGATGATATTAAAAATTTATTAGGACTAGTGCATCATCTACTATTAAACATCCTTTATGCTCAAACATTTGTCTTATAAAATAATTTTGTAAAATTAAATTAAAATTGAAATCTACTTTTTAAGATGAATAAAAATAAATAAAAAATGTAAAATAATACAATACATTTCATTTTTTGAAGTTGTTTTTTCTGTTATCAAGTATTTTATTATGTTTTCATCTTTGCTCACTTACACCACAAAAAAAATACTAATTAATATTTGGTCTAATTTTATCCATGTTTGAGTTTACAAAGAGAAGTCCCCTAATTTTGGTTTAGTTCTAGTTGAGAACAAATAGAAATAAGAGACAGTTCCAAGTTTACATGTAATAAATATTTTGTTTCTTCCTTTTCTTTCTTTCTTAAATCATAGTTAAATAGAGAAATCTTTAAAAATTTGACAGCTAAAAATTGGATAAAGTAAAATAAGTTTAAAGGATATTTAAACGATTAATTATAGTAATTATAGTACCCAAAATCAAAAGGAATTAAATGAATGGGTTTGAATTCTAAATTACTCAAATATTGCACGTTTAATATTCTTTTTCATATTTGAAAAACCTAAATTTGAGGCTTCAAATACCAATACGACTAAGTACTTAAAAGCATCCATTGTTACACTATTTCATGCAATAAATGCTTGCATTACTTGTCTGCCATACATATTTTCCTAATTTTCACTTCTCTTTCAACTATTTCACTTCACATTAATGGAGAACCACTATTACATTATTGGACAACCAATACAAACTATGTTAAAAAATCAACAAACAGACACAATCTAACTCAACCTTATAAAATCGATTCATAAAATGAGATTTATACTCATTTATATTTTATAAAAGGTAATAATCTCTAGTTGATGTGAGATATTCAAAGCACACATATCATGTCAAGACTACCAACTCCTGCATGTATATAGTTATGGGTGGTCCGATAGTGACGTGACTCGATAACGGGTGATCTATTAGTCTAAACATTTTTCATTAGGATAGACTCTAAACAACTCTTATACTTTCACAAAACTAGTTGATAAGATGATATTTGCACTCACTTATGTATTACGAGAAATAATTAGAAATCTTGATATGTAGTCGACATATTAATTTGAAAAGAATTATTAATAACATTTAACAGAAAAAAATATTTAGATATAGATATATTATATTATCTCCAATGGTGGATGATTAACAAAAAAAATGACATCTTGAAGAAATTTTATATGATGAATCCAGCTTTCTTAACTTAAAGAATTTTTTTTCCAATAAAAAACCCAATTCTCAAATAAAGTCAACATTTTTTTTTAATTTAAATTTATTTAAAACATAATTAAATAAAAATGAAAATAGTATAAAAAATATAAATTTATGGAAATTTCTTAAAATTCTTTACTATTGTAACAAAATTGATAATTATTACACAAATTACTATCATAAAAAAGGAATTAAAAATAATTATTGTAAGAAATCTCTATTAGAGATTCTCTAACATTAAATAATATTTTAACTTAATTTTATTTATATTATTTATTTATTTATTTATTTTATTTATTTATTTCTATTATTAATTACAAATTCAACTGATTATTTTAATTTAAGAAATAATAATATTACCATTTTCCATCCATTCAATAGTAAATTTATTATTAATAAATAGATATTCACGGTTTTAATTTATACGTAATAAAATTTATAATTAAGACATAATGATAATTTATAAAATTAAAGACATTTATTTCATCCTATAAAATCATCATATTGTTACATTTTTTAAATTAAAAAATAAACTTTAAAATTTCATGTTTGTATTTTAAAATTACGAAACTTGATTCAACAAAATAAACAAGTCATAAGAAAAAGTCGTTATAACCTATTCTTTTTATTATTAATTTACTTTTTACAACTGTATTAATTTTGACCTTTTAAAGTCTATATATTTTAGTATTATATAACAAAACTAAATTTTAAAAGGAAAACATCAAATAAGTTTTATACTTTTATAGAATAACAGTTGTAATATTTTTTTTCCTTTTCTAAAATAGTTTCTTTAATAAACATTTGAAAAATTTAAGAGGTAAAACTAAAAATATGTATTGTATTCAAAAGATGAAAGTCATTTAATTAATATTTATTTTTATATGTAATTCAAATAATAAATAAAATATTTTAAATGCCTTTTAATAAGTGCCTTTAAGATATTCTATAATAAGAGTACTTATTAAATACATATTAATTTTTTTTTCATTTTAATATATACAGCATACATTTCTAAAGTTTAATTTGTTAAAGAAAGATAGTAGCAAGAATATTATTGTTTCTTTTTTTTAGCACGCTTTTTATTTAATAATTAAAATGTATTAAAAGCTATACAATAGAAAGGGGTTCGATAAATAATTAAATTTTAGAAAATATTTAATGTCATTAAATATATAATTAATTAAATCATAGAATCATTTAAGCATTTATTATATATAATTTTTTTAATATTTCAAAATTTTCATTAATTTTATCATGTGATAAATGTTATATCCTTTAAACTGATTCATCTGATGTGAAAAATGTTATCCTTTAAATTGATTCATCTGGTTATGAATATTTTGTTTGATTTGGAAGTGTTTCCTTCTTTTTTTAATTTGATGATATTTCAACTTTCTTCTTCTTATTACACAGAAAACAAATAATTAATAAAGAATACAATTTATTTTGAATTGTAAATGAATTTAATTTTAACCATAAAATCATTATTTAATATTATTAATATTATAATCATTGAGTTTGACTTTCGATATTTGATTGATTTTGATTAAAAAAAATTATGAGTAAATTTTTTACAATGATGACATAAAAGATTTATACCAAGAGATCCATATTCAAAATATGAACAAAATTTATATAAATTTTTAAAATTGATCTAAATTGTAATTTGTTTATTGTACACTAAAAACTCATATTTTATGTTGTTTTAATTTTGATTATAATATTTTATTTGAATGTTGTAGACATAAGAAAAAAAAGTGTGAACTCTGTTAATTTTATTCTAACATGCAAATTATTTTGTGTATGCTAAACTATGTGTTTAATTGAGTTCTAGGCTATTCAACTTTTTTTGTAAATTATTTATTTAAAATTAATAATGTGATATTATTTGTTGAATTAATGTTTTGAGTGATTTTATTCAATGGTAAAAAAACTAGAGGCCAACCAAACATTTTAGTTGTAAAAAAAATAATTAGAAACGGATTAAAATGTTAAATATTGTCTTAAAATTCCCATCTTTAATCCACTCTCTTCAACTACAAAACTGAAATTTAAGGAAACAAGGGTAATAGTTTTTCTCAAAGATTGAATATAAATTTGAATAACTACACTTACATTTTAAAACAAACCAAACATTAATTTAATCAATCAATATTATAATTAATCCCATCAATTAGATATTTTAAATAGTTTTAGTATATATTAATTTATTCCCTTAAATTCTACTACAATAAAATAACGTATATAATATCATTCTTAAAAGCGAAAGAATTTTTGAGCCAAGAGATTAAATACATAATCTTCTACAATTTATAACACATTTAATGTCAACTTTGAATAATGCAGAAAATACAAGGAATTTGAAATAATTGAGGATCCAAATATTACTACTATAAAGAATATGGACTAATTAATACTTATAATCGGAACAAGTTTTAAATGCCCCCTAAAATAATTTTAAAATCTAAACTAGCAGCATTTATATATTTTATTTATAGGAATAAATAAAGTCATTGTACACATTAATATAAATGAATTTGATTACATTTATTTATTATTTAATGAATATCAAAATCTTCTTGATCCATATTTTTTTTTTATTTTCCCTCCAAGGATAATTAAGAATATTATGTATTTTTGAATTTTCTTCAACCTATCTATATATAAATGACGTTAGCATGCTCTATAAAAAAACACAAACCACCATTAGAACACTCTCTGTCTTTGTTCTCTGCAGATCAAGAAGGAAGAGGAAACATAAACATCAATGGAATCTGAAACAAACTCTTCATTGGGTTCAAAGAGTGAGAAATCAAGAACTATGATTACTTATGACTTCTTTGGTGGGTCATCATCATCTTCTCTACAACCCCAGGAATTGGATCTTGACTTCCATGTGCCCTCTGGCTGGAAGAGACACCTAGACCTTAAGGTACGTAGAACCCTTCATTTTGTTTTTTTTACATTAAAAGATATAAATTTTATTCATGTTCCCACTTTGAGTCTTAAGATAATGGATCCGGTGTTGAAACATGTTGGTTTTTGTCACTTTGTGTATAAGGGTTGAAACATCTCTGAAGTGTCTGTATAAGGGTTGGAACATCCCTAAAGTGTCTGTATAAGGGTTGAAACCCTCCTGAAGTGTTTCATTTTATTTTATTTATTCTTTGTTGAGAAAAAAAATCTTATAAAATAGATAGATATGGTTAATTATCTTGATTGGTGTGTTGATCTCTTCACTTTGTTTTTTATGATAAAAAATATTTGATAATTTGTTAGTTTGAGTAGTTTGGTTGGATGATACTGTTCTTGTATGTGTCTTTGTTGGTTTTGAGTTGGTAGGTTCTAACAAGGTTACAGGTCTTTCTTTTAAGTAGATATAAAGTTTATTTATGTTCCCCTTTTTAAGTCTTATAAAATGATAGATAGGGTTAATTATCACATGTTTAGGTATTCTTCTTGTTAAAAAAACTTACAACCTTAGAAAATATTTTGGAGTCTATCCCTGTGAGGTGTTTGTTGGACTTATCAGACCACCCGCTATCAGACCGTTATCGGACCACCCATAATTTGTTATTCCACACACGAACTGTCACTCTCGGCGTGAGGGTGGTGTGTTGGAGATCTCACATCAACTAGAGATTAAAACATTTCATTGTATATAAGTGGGTGCAAACCTCATACTATGAGCCGGTTTTATGGAGTTGAGTTAGACCTAAAATACACTTCGTAATAATAAATATAATTTTTTTTAAAGTGTTAAATATATAATATATTAATTTTTTTTAATCTGTATACTAATTTATATATGTAAAGAAAAAATGGGAGGCTAAGACCCTTCAAATACTAAGTTCCGCCATTGTTGAGGTTAGTTTCTTAAATTTTTTAAATTTACTTCTTTTTGAATTTTTGAAGTTTTTTACATAGTGCTTTATGAAAAAGCAGTTTGAATATCAAGGTTAAAAGGAGAAGAATTTGAAAAAAAGAATTACTTTGTTTTGGAGGGAGTTTAATGTGTTTTCAGAAGTTTGAATGTCAATATAATTGAAATAATGTCAATATTTAATATGCACACATATTTTTGATAAAATTTGAATTTGAATTTATCTTGTGTATACATATTATGTCTGCAATCTGTTTATGAAAAAAAAAAACAGAATGTTAACAATGATTTCTTAATAAAAACTCATTCTATTAATATGATTCAAGGTGTGTCGTATAGAATATCATAATTATCTTTTGAAATATTTTTCTATAAATTTTTAAAGTTTTAATTATGTTTTTAGTTTCTCAATTTTGAAACCAATTCAAAATTTATAAGGGGAGTTATTTTTTTAATAATTTGAGAAAAATCTTTTTTTACCTCCAAATTTTTCTAAAATTTTAAAGGTAAAATCACTTTTTTTTCTAAAAATAATTAGAGTGTCATTTTGTTTTGCTCTCTTTGAGTTCTTAGTGGAAAAGAAAATTAAAATTTGCTCTTGGTTTTCTCTCTCATGGTTATCTTCATTCGTATTTTGCTTCATGATGATTATGATTTTTTTATACTTATGTGAAAGTTTTATTTAGATGATTTTTTTTTTCGGATTTAAATAAGAGCGAAGATTAAAAAGTTAAGTTTCATGTATAAATGTTAGATCATTCGTAAAATAATTTTTATTTATTTATTTTTTATTATCGATAAAAAAATGATTTTTTTTTTCATACTATCTAAACTATTTTTGGTGATGAAAAATTGTTATTTGTTAATGATGATCATAGTGAAATTGCAGTCAGGGAAAGTGTACATTGAAAGATGCAATAATTCTTCAGTGCCTGAACACAAATCCCAAATGAATCAAGTGGATCCAAAGCTTCAAGACTTGAATTCTCCTCCTCCTTCAACCAAAGTTTCTTTCAACCCTTTCAATGGAACAAGCTTGGATTTGAAATTGGCCTCACATTCATTGCCATCAAGCAACTATCAAAGTGTGTGCACCATTGACAAGGTGAAATCAGCTCTTGAAAGAGTAGAGAAAAAGGAAACAAAGAAGAGGGCTTCACCCTTAAATTCATCATACTTCTATTCCCCATCTGTTTCCTATTCCTCTTCATCTTCTTCAGTTAGAGACACTCAAGAGGAAGAACATGAACATGAAGAGAACTTGTCTTCACCACTTGCTGCTGGGTGCCCTGGTTGCTTATCATATGTGATCATAATGAAGCACAATCCCAAATGCCCTATGTGTAACCATGTTATTCCTTTTCCATCGAAGAAGAAACTTAAGATTGATCTCAATACACCTTAAGATTGGTGCCAATTAGTGATATATGTAGTATGTAGTATGGCCTTCAATTTTGAATCAGTTACTCACCCTGTTTATTGTGATTATAATGTTTACATTAATGTGTTTTACATACTTATATTCAAATTTCAATTATTTTCTATATATACAAATATTTAATATAGGGAGGCAAAATCCTAAAGTGATTATTATAATAGCATGCACATAATAATTTATTTTTTATTTTTTTATCAACAATAAAGAATATATATAAAAGAACTACTACAGAGGTGATTCAACCCTTATAAAAAAGACAAGAAAGACCTAACCACAAATCACCTCCCAAAGAGCTACTAAAAAAAATTAATCCTGACAAAAACTAACTCCAACACCATTTTAAAGAGAAAAAAGACACACTAAAGGATCGAGGCACCAATCAGAGAAGGAAAAACTAGTTGAGGGAAACTTAGACATGAACCAAGCCCAAACCTTCAATTGAGTCAAATAAAAGATTCCAGAAACATCCAACACTCCTTCTTTCAAAATTGTCTTATTCCTATGACACCAGATCTCACTAGTCATTTCATATTACCTTTTTTTTTTGCTTTAGTGACCCCTGGCAATAGACATTCACAAATGTAACCTGCACTCCACATGCAACCTTCCAAACCCCTTCAATAACCAAAAATTGTTCTCGTTAAAGGACCTCAACAGCTGGAAACAACTCTTTCTCCACATCGTGATAATCCCACTAGTATTACTAGCTCCATTTTCAACCCAATCGATATTGTTGCAACCCCACAAAAGAAAACAGTCCCGCTCTCCGAACTCAGAACACTTTGTCTCTTTCAAACAAACCATGTCTACTTGTTCCACATGAAATAACTCTTTTAAATATCTACTTTTGACGTTACCTCCTAACCCCCTAATATTCAAGCACATAATAAATACATCACATCACAACAACAAAAAAATGCACGATAAAATTCATTATAAATATAAACGATAACATTCATTATAAATAAGATTAATATGTATTGTAACCGTGAAATTGATTCTTATCCTGAATCCAAACTTTAGGCATTTTAGATAATTATGATAAGGAAATTATTGATACTATAACTGTGAAATTGATTTTTGTTCTTAATCCAAGATCTCATTGATATTACAACATCCTAGTTTACACTGGAAATCCATTTATCACTGTGGTGGCTGAATTCCATTTATTTAGAATTAAAATTATGTCAGTTGAAATCAACGTATTATATTTTACAAATTTATTATAATACTGACGGTTCAAAACATCACATTATACCATATATAATGACGTGTACATGCGTTTGTTTTGTGCTGAAATCCTTTCAATGAAAAAAATTATGACAATTTTGATTGACATTAATTACATACAAAAATCGTCACTTTATACAAAGCGTTGAATGCTGGGTGTTGCGGCGTGTCGCATAAGATCGTCATATTAAACTTTGTGACGATCAGTTCTATGACAGTTTGAGGAATCGTCATACACATATATAATGACGTTTATAGACGTCAAACAAAAATAACTACCACCATATATATGAATTTTTGCAGTGACAGTTTTGAGAAGGTTTAAAAAAGATACTTCTTGCATCAAACATTAATTAATATAATAAATTGATACATATTTTCTTTTTCTTATATGGGTTGGAATACTATAAATAATTTATTTATATATAAAAAAAATTGTCAATGAACTTTTTTTCGATGGTTGTAATACAAGACATTATTAACTTGTAATAGAGAAAGTATTATTATGATCTAATCAGCACTTGTAATATATAGCAAGATTCATGTATATAAGAGAAAGAAAAGATGTTATGCAGAAGATCAAGATATAGAAGGTGTTGTATTTGAGGACTTCACTATGGTGACTCTGCTTCTAATATGAAAAATTCTAACATTATTTGGGCTTTGGTTACACAATAATATCTACAACTTCTAATTGGAGCAAGTGACCCTGAGTTTTGGCCATAACACAATGGATATCTTAACATAATGAACAATACTAAAATGAAACTTCATTTAGTTATACATTTATATATGTGATCACAGAGAAGGAGGAATTTATTCAAAATCAATGGGATTTTGGTTTATTAGATACATGAAATTGCTATTACTAAACTAAGACATACCTAAAATATCCAAATTTATTTACATTTACTAAAGAAATCTATTACATTAGAATCTTCATAACTAAGAAGCTAATCTAAGTTATATATATGAATTAACACATAATTTCAGAATTATGCAGATATTGAGCCACTGACCATGAAGTAGTTGTTAACTATAATAACTGAACACTCAATTGAAGGTACAAAACATCATACACCAAACATTCATACAAACCCTGCTAAAATCAGCTCACCCTTAGTGTAGTATTATAAATAAAAAATGGAGATTATACACCCAATGTAATATTGAATAACTTTTGGTCATATTTCTAAGGGCCGCATGACTAAATGTATAGAAGATTTTATAATTTTAAAGTAGTTTCATATGAAATTGTCCAAATAATGTTATTGTTAGAGATTTCACATTGACTAAAGATTAAGATATTTCATAGTATATAAGTGAATGCAAACCTCACCTAAAGATTAAGATAGTTCCCACACGAGTTGGTAGCCTCAGTGTGAGAGAGTCTGTCAATTTTATGAGATTGAGTTAGACTTAAAGTTGACTTTGGAAGGTTGAGTTAGGCTTAAAGTTCATTTCTTAATATGACATCAGAATCATTTTAAGTCTATCATAACGATTATTTGTTGGGCTTATCAGGTCACTCGCTATCGGACATTATTGGACTACCCATAATATATAGTCCTCACACGAGTTGGTAGTATCAGTGTGAGAGAATCTGTTGATTTTATGAGATTGAGTTAAACTTAAAGTTTATTTCTTACTATTATAATAAAAGTTTCATATCTTTATTTGTTTTCTCCATGACTTTTTTTTTTCTCATATTTACTTATAAAAAGAAGAAAAAAAATGTGTTGATGGTTTAGTAAATTGAGATTAAACCAGGGGTGGAATTTAATTTGGTTTGACGTATTGTTAGATTTTAGGTCATAGTTTTTCTAGCAACAGATGGTCTTCTTAAAGTACAGGTCCGTCTTAAAAAAATAATTAAACCATTTATATAAAAAATTATAAAATCCAGTAAAAACTTCTTGAAAACAATTTGATATCTCGAAAGTAGAAGAACACTCAAGAAAGAGATGAGAAAGAGACTTCTCTTGTTGCCCACACAAATTATTTTATAGAATTGTTCTTATAAATTTTTTGAATATTTTTTAATTTATACATAAAATAATTTTAACTTATAAATAAATTTATCTAAAGTCGTCTACATTAATGAACTTGTGCTAAATAGCCTAGCTTATTATAATTTTAACTTATAAATAAATTTATCTAAAGTCGTCTACATTAATGAACTTGTGCTAAATAGCCTAGCTTATTCCTACTTTAATTATTCATTCCAAATTTTGTTTGGAATTTTCTTTCATTCCTAAATGCTAACAATATGCATTTTAATTCAAGGGATACAGTAAGCTTTACAGATAAATACGAAACTGATAAATAAGTGGGGTTGAATTGCAAAATGAATAGGTATGCTTTATCTATATATTTTTAATTTTTTTATCAATAAAGAATAATAAAATAAAATAAGACACTTTAGGGATGTCCAACCCCTTATACATAAAAAAACTAAAAAATAAGTTTCCTAACATCCAACCAGTTAAGGATCCAACATACATTACAACATATTAACTATAATAATATACCAGAACAAGATACATAAGCCCAACAAATACAATTACATCAACACACCAAAGAGAACACACCCTCAATACAAGACATAAAGTTTAACAACTAAACAATATCTTTGCCAGCAGGTTGAAAAACTCCAAGTATCCAAGTTTCAACATCAACTAACCAGTCTTGCGAGAAGAATACATAAACCAAGAAAACTTGCACAAAGCACACAACAACATCCAATCTGGAGAGATCAATAACCATAAACACCACACATCAAACTCTCAAAACTCAAACACCATAAAGATTCCAACACCAAACTAAATATAATAAGTCAAATACACTTTCCTTTACCACAAACCAAGAGCAAAAATCATCAATCCGACCCTGCCGGATAGAAAAAAAAACCAAGCAACTTGCACAAAACATACCACAACTTCCAAAACTGGACAAAAACATTAAACATGAACACCAAATATTAATCTTTCAAATACCTCATACAACATTGAGGTTCTAAACACCAGTCTGACTACGAGAAATCAGTCAATCTTTCCTTTACCGTGACCCAAGATCAAGTCTTCCTTTGTACCACAGTAAAAACCTCTACTAGATCTACGCGCTCATTTTCAAAAAACAATCTTATTCCAAAGAGGACCCCAACCACTCGAGACACATTCCCCAAATTTTCCAAGAGACCCTACACTAAAAAAATATATGCCTTACCATCTCTTCTTTCACACGACATAGAACGTCTCAAAAGATTATCCTTAATGACAATCGCATTATATAACACCCTCCAAGCCATAAATTATGATGAAGGTAAAATCTTTAATGTCCAGAACTTCGCGAATGGGTCCCCAAACTGCATACTCCTCCCCCAAGAGAATATTATAAGTTGTCTTCACGGAGAAGTCTGTAAATGCTACATCCCTCCAAAGTCATTTATGGGTCGTATTTTCACCCTCCCTTATTAATCTTTTGTTATCCAACACCTGCAATAAAAGATCACCCAACCTAACTAGGTTTTATCTATATATTTCATAACATACAAACTAGAAATGTACTTTATATTAAAAAGATTAATGAGATATCTTTAATAAACTTTTCGATTCCAAATATCATATAACTTTAAACACTTTGACTAACTATATATCGATTATTAAACCACGTTTTCCACTTTCATTTTTTAGAGTGTCACTTTATTGAATACATAGAAAAGACTGATGTTCTACTCGTTGAAATGTCATTAAACATTTTATATAGGTTGGAAAGTAAAAGATTTTATTCGCTCAAATGTCTATTAACCAGGGATAAATGCTTTCTTTAAATAAATCAAAGCGCACACACATATATCAATAATAATGTTTTAAATTAACAACGTTTCTTTTGGTTTTGAGTACTGTTTATTGAGTAGAAAACTAAAATTTTGAGATATTGTGTGGCTACTTAATTTTCTTATCCATATGAATTCTAACATCAAAATCAGAGTTACATGCTTTTAGAGATTTTGGAACATTTTACTTACATCAATACACACATGTATTGGTGCTTGATTCACAAATAAATTATTTTGAAAAAAAAGTAAACAATTATCTACAAGCCCATTAATCAACATACTATAAGACATGATTTCTAATGTAACAATGGTGTCTAGATTTCGATCGACAAATAACAAGAAGTGATTGAAACAAGCAAGAGAATTATTTAACATATTATTTTTAATTTCAACAAAAGAAGTCTAAATAGAATATTTTTCACCCTGATTTACCTTATTCCCTCACCCCAATTGTTTTCCCAAGGTTGTTTGGATGAACATACAATGATAAAATATTAGGGTTTGTAGAAACATCACACACTAATTTTCCTCTCTTGTTGCAGAAGGAAATTCTACTCCCTCCTGTGAAAAGAGTATCATAGTTTCTGCAGCCTCGATCTCACTCTTCACCTTTGAATTGATATCAGCAAGAGAAGTGTGTAGTTTTTGAAGTTCAGAGAGTCCAGTTCCTCTGCCATGACCGATAGCTTCATCAAGCATTGCACTTTTACGTTCTTCCTCAGCCAACTGTCTCATGAGATCAAGATTCTGCAGATTAAAGTAGTGATTCTTATAAAGATCAAAAGAGGGTCTTCTTTGGAGTTGGTTTGGTCTAAGATCTTGCTGAAGAAATTCAGCAGCAACAAGATGAACTCCAGGGTGGGAAAACGAGTAAGGTTTGTTCCCCGGAGAGAACACCACAATGGCAATCTTTGCACCACACATGATGGACAACTCGTTCGCTTTCTTGAACAAACCTGTTCGACGCTTTGAAAACGTGATTTGTCTCGTGTTGGGGTCCTTCACTCTCGCAATCTGAATTTTCCGACGACCCATGATTCCTTGAACTGAACACAAATTGAAAGAGAAACAAGAAAAAACTCTGCAAATAGGGTTTGTTGCAAAGGTTGAGTTTGTCACCTACCTCCACACCCCCTCTTTATATACACACACACCAATAGATACATTGTTTCTAATACTACTTATGAATCCTTCAATCCTTTTCAACTTAGTTTTACTAATATAGAAAGAGTTTAATGTTCTTCTAATTTTACAAAAAGGTTTAATTATATTCTACTTTTAATTCATTTGAAAGTAATTATACTAAAAATTGTGAATTTATTGCAAAACATTGAATCTAGATTATATCTTTTTTTTTTTGGATTCTTCAAAGAGTTTTGATGTTTGCCATTGGTGCAAAACTCTTGTTACTTCTAAATACATTTTGGTTCTAAAATAACCCACCTTGTGTAAATTGTCTTTAATTTCTAGGGAATCATGCATGCCTAAAAACATGGTGGTGTGTAAGATCTAAGGTGAACCATAATGCTAGATCATGTAAAATTGGGTTATTAGAAACTAATTTATAGTTTCCAGATCTAATTAAAATTATTTATTTTAATCTTTTTGGTAATATTTTTTTATTTATAGGTCGTATTATCATCACTTTAAATTATATATTTTATTAAGAAAATTGTTTTTTTAATATTTTAAAATTAGTATGAATGATATCATTTTAGTAATTTTTTAAAGAATAACAATTTAATCAAATTAAATGAATTTAAATAAAAACTATTACTTCCCTAATTATTTTGGAAAAAAATTAAATGGTATTAATGTTTTAGCCATTTGTAGAACAGTGCCAAATCAATTGAAAATTTGAATTTTAAAAAAATCTTAATAGCATTTTGATCTCATGTTAAAATGAAATATATCACTTTTGGTAAATATTTTAAAAAGAATCCGTTTCGTAACCATTTTTATTACAATGGTTTGGTTTGATATGAATTAACAAGTTCATACATGAGCTTTCTAATCTGACTTTTTAAAAAACATAACACTTTTGTTAAACATTTTAAAAATAATACCAATTTCATCAAATGAAAATAGTTTTAATGGAAAATTATTCTTAAAAGAACTTAGTTAATTGAAACTGATGAATTATTTATTAAATAGATTCTTTCTTAGTTTTACAAAAGATTAAGATATTTTCAAATACTTTGTAAGATGCCACCTTCAACTTTTATTTCTTACAACTCGCATAAATTTGTAGTTTCCCTTGTAAGTTTACAATCTATTATATTTTTAATGTAGATTTTAATTTTCCATAGATATATGTTTATGTAATTGTAGTTGATAGGCAATGCATTAATAATGTAAACAACACTTACCTACATTGTAATCTATTTTTTTTTTCTCAAGTGTATCTAGTTGGCCTCTATTGTGAAAGATGGAAAATGCAAGTCTTTGCATGGACCTAAAGGATGAAATTACATAACGTATTTCTTTTCTCACTACTTCAGTAATTATAGTGAGTATAATATGTTAAAATTATTTCAAAAGATAGGAGAGAGTGAAAGAAGTATTCTTCTCAAAGAAGCTAAATAGGAGAGATAATAAATTTGGGTTTGGCAAATTTTATGATGATATGAATGCAGATAAAACTCTTTTGCTAACAGAGTTTGCTTGATAAAATCAGTTTTGTCACCTATCACTTTATTATATTTTTTCATGTACCTTGTAAATACGAAAATAACTAGAATACCCAGGAATTTTATGTGGGACTATGGAAAGGAGGAGAGGAAAATTGCATGAATTCACTACACTATTTTTTACTTTACACAATGTTGTCAAATTAAAATGATATTCAACTTATACTTCTAACACATGCTAAGTTGTTTAACACCAAGAAAATGATAATATAATTGTGGTCATAAGATCCTAAGTCGTCTCCAAACTAATTCAATTAAATCAGTATTCAAAACTTATTTGTAGTAAAAAGAGGTTAGAAATAACAATGAAAATAAAAAGGGGGTTTGAGATTGTTTTATGTAGAAAATTAAGATAGATGATTATAAAATAATAAAAAAAGTAGGTTGACTCTCAAATTTATTAGACAATGAATTCATCGTCGATTTTCTTAAGATTTTCACTATTTCAATTCTCACATAGTTTCAAACTTAATCAAATAAGCGTCAATCAAATTCAACATAATCTTATCATTAAAACAAATGTCTACTGATGTATTTAGTTTCTCACTGGTTCCAAGAGTCTCTACTCATGAAATATTTATCTTTTAACTCTTGAATTAAGCAAATAAGAGATTGATTAAGACTAAGTAAATTAATCAAGAACTCCAATTAAGAAAAAAAACTAAATTCTCAACACCTGTTAAAAAAAAGTTCTTTTGATAGAAACCAAATTTCAAAAAGACGAATTGTAAAGTACAATATTGTACACATGTAAGAGTAAACTTTAATTGAACAAAAACCTCAAAATTTATTGTGAATTCACAAGAGAACCAATCCTAAGGAGTTTAGCCTTCCATACATAGGTAAAACGAAAGGATTACAACGAAGAAAATAAAAACTAAGAAAATCCTAATGCTGTGCTCTTTGAACACCATTGTCAACCTCTGAAGCTTGATGATTTCTCCTTACAACTTGTATATTTTTATAAGTTCTTTTTGCTTCAAGGATATCGGAAAAATATTCTGGTTTAGATTTTGTGTATATAATTCCTTAACTAGTGTGAGGGTGTGATCAGTTTATAAAAAAGATAAAATTTAGAGGAAATAAATTAGAGAGAAAGGTAGGAAGAAATTTTGAGAAAGAAAAGGAATTGTAGAAAGAAATAAGAGAAAGGGTGTTGGAGGAAAAAAAATGGGTTTTACATATTGAATCTCTTCTATAGTTTTATTCAATTTCATAGTTGATTAATGAAAACAAATTCTATCTGTCTCTATAGAAAAGTTTTTATAAAATATTACAAATTTTAATTTAAATTATTATCAATATATCTTATAAAATACTTATAAATTTAAGTTATACATATATAAAATATATTTATAAATTTATTATTTTAAAATTTGAATATATGCATTAGTATGTGTTCATATAACATATATCTATTAATATATAATTCCAAAAAATAAAAATATTTATACCAATTAATAATGTGGATTATTTTTTAAACAACCTTTTCTTTTATAATTCTTATCTTCATAAACATAACAGACTTTATTAATTTAATGATATGGAAGAACTTCCAATGAATATGTAATGGAACACTCCAATACACTTATTATGTAATTATAATATTATAAAAATTAATGAAAAAAATTATTTTTTGTATATAAACATTTTTCCAAAACTTTAATATAAATTTTAATAACTACACAAAACTTTTTAATAATATCAAAATTTAAATTGAATATTTACACAACTAGTGAGCAAATAAGTTTAGAACTTAAACTAATTAAATTATTTATAGAATAATTGTTAATTTTTCACATAATATGTACACAATGGATTAAATTCCTTTTTTCCTACACACTAAGTCTTTGGATTATAGACATTTCATTGACATCCTAGTTCTATGAATTTTGAATGATGCGAAAATTCAAGATGAGTTACTGACTACATAAACATTTTTCGTAAGAAGTTGTTGAATAAATATTAAAAGAGTATTTCTTTAAATAGTTCTAAGAGAGAAATGAAAAAATCAGTAAAACAATTAAAATTAATTTAAAATTACTTTATAAAAATTCATATATAACTTTTTTTTAAATTTAGACATATTCTTTAATAAGACGTGAATTTCATTTTTCTTCTTCTTATCTTTTCTCTTGATGAAGTTTAGCTAAATACTTCAACACTAAAAACAAATATTTCAAATTTTGAATATAAATTCAGAGTTTATTTGCTCCAAACCTTTAGGTTTTCGCTTTATGCACCACATAATACTACATACTAAATGCACCCCATAATACTAAATGCACCTCATAATACTAAATGCACTCCATAATACTAAATGCACCTCATAATACTAAATGCAGCCCAAAATACTAAATGCACCTATATTAGGTGAAAAGACTAAAATATTTTTTCTTGTTCTGCCTTGCCGTCACTTACACGTTTTGGAGTGCTCGTTTCAAGACACATATCTCGAACAATTTGTTTCATAAAATCCGTTCTAAAAAACACATTCCGAAAGGTATATGTTTTCTAAAATTTGCTTCGAAAATTGTGTTTTGAAAAACTTGTTATAAAATGTATTTAATATACTCTTGAGAGCTTCCTCCACCCCAATAAATTGATTTTTGCCCCCATCAACTTTGTAAGACTATTTTACCCTTTTTAAAAACGACTTTCATATTATTTTTTGGAAATATTTTTGAAATATATTTTCTGAAAGTCATGAAATATATTTCTGAGTCTGGAACATATTATTCGTTTCGAAATGTATTTTTCAGAATAAGGTTTTTAAGATTTGTTCCAGAAAAAACTTTTCAGAATTATGATGAATTAAATAAAGGCTTCTTCTTCCTGCACCCCTACGTTTTTCTTCCTGAACCTCCACAATTTTGTAAATCCCAAAACTGACCTTCACCTTTTATTTGAAAAAACTAGAGTTTTTTAGGTTACCGGATATCGGGATCCAGAAGTGTGCTACGGATTCATCAATCCAGAAGTGATTCATGTTCTTTTTCAAATAAAGGGGTGTTTCGAAAGCAACTTGTTGATTTTTGGATTGCTGAATCCAGAAGTCTAATTTTTGTTACAGATTGATGGATCCGGAAGATTACCGAATTCACCAATTCGGAATATTTATGGATTTTTCAATCTGGAATGCAAAAAAGTAAATGTGGATTTCCCATTTTGTAAAATTACCGAATTGCATTGTCTAGAAAAAGAAAGAGTAGTGTGGGTCTTATGTGTATATTGGGGTTTTGAAAAATTAGTAGGGATATTTTTGTCTTTGCATTATATTATGGGGGTGGAGGAAGAAAAACGTAGAGGTGCAGGAAGAAACTGCCTTAAATAAAACATTTGGTGATTTTACGTAATTGACGGGGTGTAAGAAGAAAGTTGACGGGTGCAGGAAGAAGACCAATCTTCTGGGGCATATAAATCTCGAGGTGGCCAGCACATGGCTCTCAGTTCTGAACCACAAAGAAATATGAATCGTCATGCAATTATGTCCCTTTTCTGTTACATGGACTAAATCAAATGTTATGAAACTGAGACATCATATTCCATAGAATCAATGTTTCGTAACGTGGCACCAAATCCAACCACTAACAGTACCATCATTTAATCTATTATTTTAAGGAGGGCCATTAAGTCGTTGTATTCGTGGTTTATGAAGAATGGCTTCTCAAAGTTTGAGTTTTCCAACAGCACATTTTACTTGCAATCGCGTAGTTCAGAAGCTTGGTTCCAAGGTTTTGTTGTGGCCTTCACCATCTCATACCAAACCCAGAAGAATTTCTTCCTCGATTCGGGCAATGGGTTCTTCCGCCTCTTCCCACTCACACCACGCAGACAGCATTGAATCTGAAGCAGGTATAGATTATACACTCAAATGGGTTTTCTTCACTTTTTTATTTGTTGATTACGTTTGTTGTCTGAGTTTACAAAGAGAAAACTGTGTTGAACATGTGAATTTTGCTGGGTGAAATTAAGAATCTCAGTTCATGTTAATTGCAAGTCCATTGATCTCTCTAAATAATGCAATAATTCTTTCTGGTTGTTGTGTAGAGTTTGGATAGTCACAAAGATGATGTTGAGAAGTACGGTTTATTTTTATTTAAGGCACAGTGTGACACCGATAGGAGTGTCACATTGAATCTGATGAACTACTTAACCTGGTAGTTAAGCTTTGAGAATCTCCAATCTAATGATCTAATGGACTAGTCTTGAGTTTCACTCTTCCCCTGTTGGCTTAAGTCTTAAAAGTTGGTGCTTTATTGAAAGTTGGGTACCAAAAAGACTACTTATAAACTAGATTAAGGTTTAAATTGAATACCAGTTTAGTGTCAGAGGGAAGAGTAGAATGAGCTCTACTTAATGTGGTATTTCAGCCTCCTAATGCACTAGACTTTTTGGTTGAACTCTTCTCTCGTGCTTAAGTCCTAACAGACATAATCTAATGGGATATACATATTCTTTGTTGAAGAATGTTTACTTTCTTAAGGTTTAATATTTTCAGTAAAATTGAATACTGGATCAGTGCGATAGAATGAAGCTGCTGCGGATGTTGATCCTTAGAAGAGGGTGGCAATGATAGTTGTCCCACTTTGAGGAGTAGGATGGGCTACTTAATGTGGTATTTAATCCACCTAATGCAGTAGTCTTTTGGGTTGGAGTCTCCCCTCATTCTTAAGTCCTAATTGACATAATTTGATTGGGTATACATTTGTTGAAGAATGTTCATTTACTTAATTAAGGTTTAATATTTTCATACATCATAACTACTATGTTTAACTAAGTTGAAAACCACATCGCATACGTCTTAATAATAATTGTGATTGGGATAACAGTCTCTTTCTGACCCTTGCAGGAACTGACACTATTGACTATAAATCTTTAAGCGATGAAGAGTGGAAGAAGCGGCTCACAAATGAGCAATTCTATATTACTCGTCAGAAGGGAACTGAAAGAGCCTTCAGTGGGTATGTTCTTGAACTCTATTAGGAATTAAGGACACTGTGCTTCCAAGTAATGCTTAGTTGTTCACACAGGCATTTGGAAAATTGCTTTGCAATATTCAAAATCAGTTTGCCAGACCTTTTTATGACTTGTTTGTTACTCTCGTTTACCGGAGTCCTATTTATTTTGATGCCAATCTAATTAATTGAGGTTTGTTACATAATGTTACATAGTTGGTTGAGAAATTGAGTGCTTTTGGTTTGAAATAGCTTTGTAGTTTCCACTAATTAGAATTATTAGAATCAGATTTGAGTGGGAGCAATGGCTGCATAAAAAGAAAAGGTGAAAATTGAAAAGTACAATGGTCTGGTCTTTGGCTTTCAAAAGATGTAGTTAGAAGATTATCTGAATATGAAATTGTATCATCTTGTATTTGGAAACAAACTATAGGGTATAAAAGACAAAGATTTGACTTTTCTTGATAGGCAATTCCTCAAAGTTATTTGTTTGACGTTATCCCTCAATGTTGCTTTCCACATTACTAAAGAAACATCCACAATGAATCAAAGAAGTACACATGTCATCAAAATAAAGTAATAAAATAAAATGATATAACTAGATTTATATCTCTTAAGGAAATAATAATTGCTGGCTTTACACTTCTGGAATCTTTCTGGCATTACACTGTCTTGGTGCTTGTTTCAAGCCATACAAACTCTTACTCAATCTACACACGAAATTCTCCTTCCCTTTTTTACACCCAATTGCTCAAGGAAGAGTTCTGCAATGCTTGAGCTGATAGTATTTTGCTTCACAACTAGAGCAAATATTTTAGTATAGTCAACTCCTTCCTCTTTTTGAAATCCTTTGACAACTAGTTAGGCTTAATATCTCTCTGAGCCATCATTTTCCTCCTTCATCTGATAAACCTATTTGTTTTGAAGTGCCTTCTTTCCCATAGGTAATTAAAGACCGGTGACTTCAACTCGTCTCTCATAGAAAGCTTCCACTTTATATTATTTGTTTATAGAAATGATAGACCCCAAATGTTAGTGAACTAACTCAAGTTTTTTTTCCCATTTTTGGGGTTCTATTATTTTTCCGAAAGCTAATTCCTTTATGCTTTCCAAATATACAATCTTCACACATGTCAATTTGAACTAATTCAAGTCCTAGTAATTTTCATTTGAATTCTATAGATTAAAGTTTTCATTGCACCCTTTAAAAAAATCTTACAATAGTTGTTGTGGAAGACTGTTGTCCTTTGTCAACAATAAATCAAGATTGTTCATCATTAAGGTAAACTTTTCAAAGATTATCGCGACGATAATTCTCAAAGATTTCTCTTTGTAATGTGGTATGAAAAGATGCTCCAAAATCTAACACTCAAATTCTTCTTTGCTCTCTAAAGAACATAATTTGAGTTCATTAAGATGTTGTGTTGTTGATGTTATGATGCTGATGTGCCTTCTATCATCAGCAAATTAAACAACTATCTGCCTCATTAGATGAAAGTTGTTTAAGACTAAAGGTTTCTCATACATACAAGAAAGAGCCACCTCAAAACTCATCATGGATGTTTCTTTTGCAATGTTGAAAGCAACATTGTGGGATAATGTCAAATGGATAACTTAGAAGGCTTGCCTATCAAGAAAAGCCCAATCTTCACCCTTCATACTCTCTGGTTTGTTTACTGAGAGAGGTTGATACAACTTCTACTAATACATATAATCTGCATTCCAAAAGTCAAAGTTCACACTATCGAATTTCTCAATTTTTCACCTTTCTATCTTCTACGACCATTACTCCCACTCAAATATAATTCCCTCTAGGTCGTTGATAGTAAAAAACAATATTAGCAATCAAAGCTTTGACACCAATTGCTGGAAAGTGATGCAAATTTCCTATAATAAGATGGGTAAATAGTTAGTACAATACAACAGGTATTGACATATTTTGTTTATAGTACATTGAGAGAAAAAAAAACTACTGTCTTGATACAACAACTTTAATTTTGTTAGTTTTGTTTGAAACTCATTAGTGGTTAATATAATTGAACATGTGTTTGATCTTTAGTAATTATCATGTGTGTTTAATATAGAGAAAATTAAATGTTAATATGCAATTAATTATGAAGGAACCATTAAGAATTTTAAATTTACAAAGCAAAAAGCAAAGGGTAAAAGACTCCCTTCAAGGTTAATTTTATATTAATGTTAATTTTTCTTTTAATAAACACATATGATAATTATTAAAGACCAAACATGTGATTGATTACCTAAACCATTAATGAAATTCAAACAAAATGAAGTTTTTGTACTAAGACTATAATTTTTTTTTCTTTATTGTACTAAAAACCAAATATACCCGTACTTGTTGTTAACTGATTATTAACCCTAATAAGATTTATGAAAAAAATGGGGAATAATCACACACAAAATTGATAAAGGAATTTAACTAATTATGCTTACATCTTTAGGTTGCTACCAACCTTTTATTGAAAGAGAAAATTATAAAATAGGTATTCACAAAACAATCAACTCATAACCCAGTCACACCCAGAAAATATAAATAGTATTTTTTGTCATACAGTATTTCTCTTGCTGTTGGAATTATTTTTATAGTAATTACAACTGTAGTATTTATACATGCACAAATAGATTTTATTCTGTTTATCTCATTTTTGTGCAATCCCTTTAATTCTATTGGATTTTCTTCTTTTTCTCTCAATAAAAGAATGTTGCATCATTCCTGATTTTAGTTGTATGACTAAGCCCAACAATATGCTAGTAGTAGGACCAGATATGGGTGAATTAAAACTTGGAGATGCCACTGTCAAAAGAATTTTACATGAAGGACTTGGGTCTAGTGTCTAGTGAAAAAGATCCTTGGAAATTTTGCAATTATCTCAAGTAGAGTACACCAATCATGTTTTGCAAAGATTTAACATGGAAGATGTCAAGCTAGTTAACACACCTTTGGCTAGTCATTTTTGCCTATCTAAGGATCAATCACCTGAAATAGAAGAAGAAAAAGAATTCATGGCTCAGGTTCCATAGTTTCAGCCATTGCAAGTTTGATGTATGCGATTGTTTGTATGAGGTTGTTGCATTGATCAAGATGTGAAGACAATTTGAAACCAGTCTTCAAGTGGGAGATTGTTGAACTTGGTCATACAACTAAAATAATGAATACTAACATATTTGTATTGAGAGAAAAGAAGGATAGCCAATAGAATAAAAGAGATTGCATAAAAATAAGAAAATTAGATGACCGAAACAAAATCTATTTGTGCTTGTATAAACACTACAATTATAACTACTATAAAAATAATTCCCACAAGAAGAAAAGGATTATATATGTTTGGTTGTAACTGAGTTGCGATTTGAATATTTTCTAAACACCTATTTTATAATTTTTTTCTCTGTTTTGTTTTTCATAAATTTGATCATATGAAATTTGTGTAATTTTCTAACATGAGAATAGATGGTTAGGTGTATAGCTAGAATTTGTATTCTCATGTCATTATTAACTTTTTCTTTCAATTCATTTTAGGGAGTACTGGAATACTAAAACCCCAGGGAATTACCATTGCATATGTTGTGACACGCCGTTATTTGAGTAAGTGATTTTCTATCCGTACAGAAATCCTAATGTCATTTTCTTACGTTGGACTCATAATTCACTTTGTCTTTTTACAGATCATCTACCAAGTTCAACAGTGGAACTGGGTGGCCATCCTATTACCAGCCTCTGGGCAACAATGTGAAATCAAAGATGGATTTGTCAATCATTTTCATGCCTCGCCAGGAGGTTCTTTGTGCTGCTTGTGATGCACATCTTGGACATGTGTTTGAGGATGGTCCTCCTCCTACTGGGAAACGTTACTGTATCAACAGGTAAGTAATCACTTGAACTGTTTCTGTCTCCTTTTCAATCTTACACATTTCACCTTTGTCCTAGAATTTATGGTTTTGTTCTTGAATTGCTGCAGTGCTTCCCTTAAGCTCAAACCAAGGCAGTAGATAGTGAAATAACTGTCATTCAGAAGATGTAATAATGCAAGAGATTGTGACTGTTGAGAAATTGTAAATGATCTATATCTCATATTTTGTACTGTTTTCCTCACTCGGGGAGGGCAATGAAAATTGTCCTGCACTGGGGATGTATAAAACACATAAAATATTTTGAATGTAGAAGCACAATTACTATAGTGAAGTCTCAAATTCTCATACTAATGAACTTCTTGAAGTGTCAGCATGAACTTACCATTGTTTTCTGACACTGTTAAAAGTTTTTACTCCAGAGGATACCGCAATAGTCCCTTATGGAATGTGTTTAGGTTAGTTACTTTTTCTATGATAGTTTTGCTTGCTTGTTGAACTCTGGATATTCACTTCACAATTAAATGAACTGTGTTGTAAACGGAGTTTTGATAAACTCTAATTAGTTTGTTGTATAGGTTATCCTTAAGAAGTAAACTTTAAACTTAACACATTCTCATAAAACCAATTTGTAAGGTGAGATTTATATCTACTTATATCTATTATTTAACTATATTTCTAGTTGATGTGGGCTCTTCAACACATATCTCACGTTGAGGACTAGAAATCAAACAAGGGACTAGGGGAGAACCCAATAAAAGGTAACTGGAGAGGTCTAATACCTTATTAGGATAAACTCTAATACCATATTAAGAAATAAAATTTAAACTTAACTTATTTTCACAAAACCAATTTGCAAGATAAGATTTGTCCTCACTAATATATTTAGTATTTTCTCTAATCAATGTGAGTTCTTCAATAGTAATTTTAAACTTTTCACGTGTAATTGAAACAAGTTTGAACAAAGAGGTAAATAGATAAGGACTTAGAATTTAGTGTTTAAAGCTTGTTAATTGATTTATAGTATGAGATTCATGGTAAGAGATGCAACAGCGGAATTAGATGAGAGGTTACTTGTGTATCAATAGATCCCATGTATTGAAGATTATGTAAGGAACTTGTGATATTAGGTTTTGGCCACTAAATCCTAAAGTATTAGCGTTTTTCCTGAACAATATCCTAAATTAAAAATGACAAGTCTATATGAAAAGTAACTAACATTAAATGAAAAAGAAAAAAAATATATACTTGAATATATTAATACTACAAACATATTTATTGATTTACTGAGTTCATTTATAAAATTGAACGAGAAATATAAAATGCTGAAAAATATTAAAAAATTGTGATAAATTATGTCTCAATAAATATTTTTAAGGAATTAATTATATTGTTATACTTCTTGGTAAGAATTATAGAACATGAAAAAAAAGTCATGCAAACAAGTCTCATAGGCAAAAATATACATGACTTTGAACATTAGATCCACATCAGACAAATAATTGAGTTATTAAGTGTATATAAGACAATGATACACAAGTAGTTGTCGGGATAAGTAATGTGATTTGTGACTCAAGAGAGGGCATTAAGGTGATGCGAGAAGTAATATTGTTGTGCTCCCTGCTTATCCTCATTAAAAATATTGCTTCAACCATTTAAAAAGAGGTAAGTTTTTTAAATAGATCTTATAGGATACAAGTGTTCCATTTAAAAAGACACGACCACATTGCACTTTTTGCTTTGTCTTATAAGCAAAGTCTCACTGATAATACACACTTAAACTAATGTTGCACTTCATGGAATACTTTACATGTTTATTTTATTTTTCAAAGAACTTTTTCATCTTACATTTGTCAACAAAATCTCTTAAATCTCACGTTTACATCTATGATCTCTTAAAAGACGTGTTACAATTACTCTGTGCTGACAACCACCATGACACACCTTATCTCAACTCTAGAAAGGTTATCTTGCACTTTCTCTTGCTTTACTTAGTTTAGGTAAACACACTCTAATCTAAGATTAATAAAAGATTAATAAGTCATGCTAACTTTAGGGATGTTGCTTAAAGAGGAGATTAACATTTTATATTACATGCATCACATTTAATGTATATATATATATATATATATATTTGTTTGGTTAGATGCAATCTTGAAGATGAAAAATTTAGTTGAATATTTTCAATGGATAAAAATGATTTGTCGCGACTATTTTCTTCAAACCTTTATATATAAAGAAATGTTGTCATTCTTAACACTCAAACCTTAAATTTTTGTGTGTTATAAGCTTTGTAAGAACAATGATTGAGTTCCACAGTTATCTATAGGAGTTTATAAACTTTAAATATCTGATTGTTATCGTTCCTCAACCC
>Ga0123342_1000138_pt1 | contig 91171 bp, 46 predicted proteins | sample Turbeawhitnodule_FD_89960 | JGI IMG/M metagenome (GOLD analysis project Ga0123342, IMG submission 89960) | Root nodule microbial communities of legume samples collected from Mexico - Turtle bean Mexico white nodule | ecosystem: Host-associated > Plants > Roots > Nodule | place: Mexico: Nepantla...
TTAAAATATAAACTCACTTTTATATAATCTTTTAGTCATGATTAAGGACTTAATAAAATCCCTTGACTTGACTTCTTTAACAATTTCCATAGATCCAATGCTTAATACAGAAAAGCAGTTTCTACAGCAAACCAAATCCTTATCTTGGTAAGTTTCTCTCTCAACTATTGGGTCTTATTCATGGAACATTCAACTGCTTCTGTAGAATGCTTAATAACCTTAGATTTTATTTTATTTATGACTTTCTAAACATCATCCAATTAATATAAATAAACAGTTCTACAACAAGTGAAAACTCAAAGAGATGGATATGATGGGAAAATTCAAAATAGAAAAAGTTAACAAAGACTTCTTTATTAGTTAACTTTCCTAACACCTTCTCCATAATGATTCTTTTACCCAATTCACACACTGTCGAAGGTGCATCATACAACACCAGTTACCAGAAGAGAATACCACCAGAGAATTATACCTTGGAATTTTAGGTTGCTCCAATTTGATAACTTGCTTCAATTGCTCTCCCTTGCCTCTGTGATAACTTCTTTCAACTCTTTAGCTACCTAGTAAAAAGATGCGGATATACAAATAGAACCACATGACAAATCCTAAACATCAAACAAAGCACGAAACATTCAAAAAAAAATATACGAAGCAAGCACATCCAAAACATCAATGAAGCCGATGGTCGGCATTTATAAGAGAATGCGCGAGCATTTAATTACCTTCAAATCGGGCCTCTTAACATCAGAGGCGTAATTTGAACTTCTGAAGGCGATAGGGTTGGTCACTGGCAGCTGATTGTGTTGAATCCTTGTGCGTAGGTGGCGATGACGAACGCGAGAGTAGGGTTTCCTGACAATAAACGTGTGGATGCAGAAAGCGCTAGGGTTCGTGTAGAGGCATAGAACGCTAGGGTTTGTGAGGAGGCAGAGAGCAATAGGGTTCGAGTGGAGGCAGAGAGCGCTAGGGTTCGTGAGGAGGCAGAGAGCGCTATCTGTGATAACTTGCTTCAATTGTTCTTTAGCTACCTAGTAACCACATGACAAATCCTAAACACAAAACAAAACACGAAACATTAAAAAAAAAAAAATCTATGAAGCAAGCAGATAAAAACCATCAATTAAACTGATGGTCGGCATTTATAAGAGAACGCGTGAGCATTCAATTACCTTCAAATCGAGCCTCTTCACATCGGAGGCGTAATTTGAACTTTTGAAGGCGATAGGGTTGGTCACTGGCAGCTGATTGTGTTGAATCCTTGTGCGGAGGTGGCGATGGCGAACGCGAGAGTAGGGTTTCGTGACAATAAACGTGTGGAGGCAGAGGACGTTATGGTTCGTGTGGAGGCAGTGAGCGCTAAGGTTCGTGAGAAGGTATAGAGAACTAGGGTTCGTGAGGAGGCAAAGAGCGCTATCTGTGATAACTTGCTTCAATTGTTCTTTAGCTACCTAGTAAAAAGATGCGGCTACACAAATAAAACCACATGACAAATCCTAAACATCAAACAAATCACGAAACATTAAAAAAAAATCTACGAAACAAGCACATCCAAAACATCAATGAAGCTGATAGTCGACATTTATAAGAGAACGCGCGAGCATTTAATTACCTTCAAATCGAGCATCTTCACATCGGAGGCGTAATTTGAACTTTTGAAGGCGATAGGGTTGGTCACTGGCAGCTGATTGTGTTGAATCCTTGTGCGGAGGTGGCGATGGCGGACGCGAGAGTAGGGTTTCGTGACCATAAACATGTGGAGGCAGAGGACGTTAGGGTTCGTGTGGAGGCAGTGAGCGCTAAGGTTCGCGAGAAGGTATATAGAACTAGGGTTCGTGAGGAGGCAGAGAGCGCTATCTGTGATAACTTGCTTCAATCGCTATTTAGCTACCTAGTAAAAAGATGCGGATACACAAATAGAACCACATGACAAATCCTAAACATCAAAGAAAGCACGAAACATTAAAAAAAAAAATCTATGAGTCAAGCACATCCAAAACTTCAATGAAGTCGATGGTCAACATTTATAAGAGAATGCGCCATCATTTAATTACCTTCAAATCAGACCTCTTCACATCGAAGGCGTAATTTGAACTTCTGAAGGCGATAGGGTTTGTCACTGGCAACTGATTGTGTTGAATCCTTGTGCAGAGGTGGCGATGGCGAACGCGAGAGTAGGGTTTCGTGACAATAAACGTGTGGAGGCAGAGAGTGCTAGGGTTTGTGAGGAGGCAGAAAGTGCTAGGGTTCGTGTGGAGGCAGAGAGCGCTATCTGTGATAACTTGCTTCAATTGCTATTTAGCTACCTAGTAAAAAGATGTGGATACACAAATAAAACCACATGACAATTCCTAAACATCAAACAAAGCACGAAACATTAAAAAAAATATACAAAGCAACACATCGAAAACATCAATGAAGCCGATGGTCAACATTTATAAGAGAACGCAGGATCATTTAATTACCTTCAAATCAGACCTCCTCACATCAAAGGCGTAATTTGAACTTTTGAAGGCGATAGGGTTGGTCACTGACAGCTGAATTTTTTGAATCCTTGTGAGGAAGTGGCGATGACGGACGCGAGAGTAGGGTTTCGTGACAATTAACGTGTGGAGGCAGACAGCGCTAGGGTTCGTGTGGAGGCAGACAGCGCTAGGGTTTGTGAGGAGGCAGAAAGCGTTAGGGTTCGTGAGGAGGCAAAGAGTGTTATATGTGATAACTTGCTTCAATTGCTCTTTAGCTACCTAGTAAAAAGATGCGGATACACAAATAGAACCGCATGATAAATCCTAAACATCAAACAAAGCACGAAACATTCAAAAAAAAAAATCTACGAAGCAAGCATATCCAAAACATCAATGAATCCAATAGTCGGCATTTATAAGAGAACGCGCGAGCATTTAATTACCTTCAAATCGGGCCTCCTCACATCGGAGGCGTAATTTGAACTTCTGAAGGCGATAGGGTTGGTCACTTGCAACTGATTGTGTTGAATCCTTGTGCGGAGGTGGCGATGGCGGACGCGAGAGTAGGGCTTCGTGACTATAAACGTGTGGAGGCAGATAGTGCTAGGGTTCGTGAGGAGGCAGAAAGTGCTAGGGTTCGTGTGGAGGCAGAGAGCGCTATCTGTGATAACTTGCTTCAATTGTTCTTTAGCTACCTAGTAAAAAGATGTGGATACACAAATAAAACCACATGACAAATCCTAAACATTAAACAAAGCACGAAACATTAAAAAAAAATATACGAAGCAAGCACATCCAAAACATCAATGAAGCCGATGGTCGACAATTATAAGAGAACACACGTGCATTTAATTACCTTCAAATCGGGCTTCTTCACATCGGAGGCGTAATTTGAACTTCTGAAGGCGATAGGGTTGGTCATTGGCAGTTGATTGTGTTGAATCCTTGTGCAGAGGTAGCGTTGGCGGACGCGAGACTAGTGTTTTGTGACTATAAACGTGTGGAGGAAGAGAGAGCTAGGGTTCGTGTGGAGGCATAGAGCGTTAGGGTTCGTGAGGAGGCAGAAAGCGTTAGGGTTCGTGAGGAGGCAAAGAGTGCTATATGTGATAAATTGCTTCAATTGCTCTTTACCTACCTAGTAAAAAGATGCGGATACACAAATAGAACCGCATGACAAATCCTAAACATCAAACAAAGCACGTAACATTAAAAAAATAATCTATGAAGCAAGCATATCCAAAACATCAATGAATCTGATAGTCGACATTTATAAGTGAATGCGCGAGCATTTAATTACCTTCAAATCGGGCCTCTTTACATCGAAGGTGTAATTTGAACTGCTGAATGCGATAGGGTTGGTCACTGGCAACTGATTATGTTGAGTCCTTGTACGGAGGTGGCGATGGCGGACGCGAGAGTAGGGTTTCGTGACTATAAACGTGTGGAGGCAGGTAGTGCTAGGGTTCGTGAGGAGGCAGAAAGTGCTAGGGTTCGTGTGGAGGAAGAGAGTGCTATCTGTGATAACTTGCTTCAATTGTTCTTTAGCTACCTAGTAAAAAGATGTGGATACACAAATAAAACCACATGACAAATCCTAAACATTAAACAAAGCACGAAACATTAAAAAAAAATCTATGAAGCAAGCACATAAAAAACATCAATGAAGCCGATGGTCGACATTTATAAGAGAACGCGCGATCATTTAATTACCTTCAAATCGGACCTCTTCACATCGAAAGCGTAATTTGATCTTCTGAAGGCTATAGGGTTGGTCATTGGCAACTAATTGTTTTGAATCCTTGTGCGGAGGTGGCGATGACGGACGCGAGAGTGGAGTTTCGTGAGAATAAACGTGTGGAGGCAGAGAGCGCTAGGGTTCGTGAGGAGGGAAAGACCGCTAGAGTTCGTGAGAAGGCAGAAAGTGTTAGGGTTCGTGAGGAGGCAAAGAGTGCTATATGTGATAACTCGCTTCAATTGCTCTTTAGCTACCTAGTAAAAAGATGCGGATACACAAGTAGAAACGCATGACAAATCCTAAACATCAAACAAAGCACGAAACATTAAAAAAAAAAATCTATGAAGCAAGCATATCCAAAACATCAACGAATCCGATAGTTGGCATTTATAAAAGAGCGCGCAAGCATTTAATTACCTTCAAATCGGGCCTCTTCACATCGGAGGCGAAATTTCAACTTCTGAAGGTGATAGGGTTGGTCACTGGCAACTAATTGTGTTGAATCCTTGTGCGAAGGTGGTGATGGCGGACGCAAGTGTAGTGTTTTGTGACAATAAACGTATGAAGGAAGAGAGAGCTAGGGTTCGTGTGGAGGCATAGAGCGCTAGGGTTCGTGAGAAGGCAGAAAGCGTTAGGGTTCGTGAGGAGGAAAGAGTATGTGATAACTTGCTTCAATTGCTCTTTAGCTACCTAGTAAAAAGATGTGGATACACAAATAGAACCGCATGACAAATCCTAAACATCAAACAAAGCACGAAACATTCAAAAAAAAATCTACGAAGCAAGCATATCCAAAACATCAATGAATCTGATAGTCGGCATTTATAAGAGAATGCGCGAGCATTTAATTACCTTCATATCGGGCCTCTTCACATCGAAGGCGTAATTTGAACTTCTGAAGGCGATAGGGTTGGTCACTTGCATCTGATTGTGTTGAATCCTTGTGTGGAGGTGGCGATGTCGGACGCGAGAGTAGAGTTTCGTGACAATAAACGTGTGGAGTCAGAGAGTGTTACGGTTCGTGAGGAGGCAGAAAGTGCTAGGGTTCGTGTGGAGGGAGAGAGCGCTATCTGTGATAACTAGCTTCAATTGCTCTTTAGCTATCTAGTAAAAAGATGTTGGTACACAAATAAAACCACATGACAAATCCTAAACATGAAACAAAGCACGAAACATTAAAAAAAAAATCTATGAAGCAAGCACATAAAAAACATCAATGAAGCCGATGGTCGGCATTTATAAGAGAACGCGCGATCATTTAATTACCTTCAAATCGGACCTCTTCACATCGAAAGCGTAATTTGATCTTCTGAAGGCTATAGCGTTGGTCATTGGCAACTGATTGTTTTGAATCCTTGTGCGGAGTTTCGTGAGGATTAACGTGTGGAGGCAGAGAGCGTTAGGGTTCGTGAGGAGGGAGAGACCGCTAGAGTTCGTGAGAAGGCAAAAAGCGTTAGGGTTCGTGAGGAGGAAAAGAATGCTATATGTGATAACTTGCTTCAATTGCTTTTTAGCTACCTAGTAAAAAGATGCAGATACACAAATAGAAACGCATGACAAATCCTAAACATCAAACAAAGCACGAAACATTCAAAAAAAAAAAAACAAAGCAAGCATATCCAAAACTTCAATGAATCCGATAGTCAGCTTTTAAAAGAGAACGCGCAAGCATTTAATTACATTCAAATCGGGCCTCTTCACATCGGAGGCGAAATTTGAACTTCTGAAGGCGATAGGGTTGGTCACTAGCAACTAATTGTGTTGAATCCTTGTGCGAAGGTGGTGATGGCAGACCGAGAGTAGGGTTTCGTGACAATAAACGTATGGAGGAAGAGAGAGCTAGGGTTCATGTGGAGGCAGAGAGCGCTAGGGTTTGTGAGGAGGCAGGGAGCGCGATCTGTGATAACTTGCTTCAATTAATCTTTAGCTACCTAGTAAAAAGATGTGGATACATAAATAAAACCACATGAAAAATCCTAAACATCAAACAAAGAACGAAACATTAAAAAAAATCTACGAAGCAAGCACATCCAAAACATCAATGAAGCCAATGGTCGGCATTTATAAGAGAACACACGAGCTTTTAGTTACCTTCAAAACGGACCTCTTCACATCGAAAGCGTAATTTGAACTTCTGCAGGCGATAGGGTTGGTCATTGGCAGCAGAATGTGTTGAATCCTTGTGCGGAGATGGCGATGGCGGACGCGAGAGAAGGGTTTCGTGACAATAAACGTGTGTAGGAAGAGAGAGCTAGGGTTCGTGTGCATGCAAAGAGCGCTAGGGTTCGTGAGGAGGTAGAAAGCGTTAGGGTTCGTGAGGAGGCAAAAAATGCTATATGTGATAACTTGCTTTAATTGCTCTTTAGCTACCTAGTAAAAAGATGCGGATACACAAATAGAACCACATGACAAATCCTATACATCAAACAAAGCACGAAACATTCAAAAAAAAATCTATGAAGCAAGCATATCCAAAACATCAATGAATCTGATAGTCGGCATTTATAAGAGAACGCGCGAGCATTTATTTACCTTGAAATCTGGCCTCTTCACATCGGGGGCAAAATTTGAACTTCTGAAGGCGATAGGGTTGGTCACTGGCAACTGATTGTGTTGAATCCTTGTGCGGAGGTAGTGATGGCGGACGTGGGAGTAGGGTTTCATGACAATAAACGTGTGGAGGCAGAGAGTGCTAAGGTTCGTGAGGAGGCAGAAAGTGCTAGGGTTCGTGTGGAGGCAGAGAGCGCTATCTGTGATAACTTGCTTCAATTGCTCTTTAGCTACCTAGTAAAAAGATGTGGATACACAAATAAAACCACATGACAAATCCTAAACATCAAACAAAGCACGAAACATTCAAAAACAATCTACGAAGCAAGCACTTCAAAAACATCAATGAAGCCGATGGTCAGCATTTATAAGAGAACGCGCGATCATTTAATTACCTTCAAAATCGGACCTCTTCACATTGAAAGCGTAATTTGAACTTCTGAAGGCGATAGGGTTGGTCACTGGCAGCTGATTGTGTTGAATCCTTGTGCGGAGGTGGAGATGGCGGACGCGAGAGTAAGGTTTCTTGACAATAAACGTGTGAAGGCAAAGAGAGCTAGGGTTCGTGTGGAGGCAGAGAGCGTTAGGGTTCGTGAGGAGGCAGAAAGCGTTAGGGTTCATGAGAAGGAAAAAAGTGTTATATGTGATAACTTGTTTTAATTGCTCCTTAGCTACCTAGTAAAAAGATGCGGAAACACAAATAGAATCGCATGATAAATCCTAAACATCAAACAAAGCACGAAACATTCAAAAAAAAAATCTATGAACCAAGCATATCCAAAACATCAATGAATCTGATTGTCAACATTTATAAGAGAACGCGCGAGCATTTAATTACCTTCAAATCGGGCCTCTTCACATCAGAGGCGTAATTTGAACTTTTGAAGGCGATAGGGTTGGTCATTGGCAGCTGGTTATGTTGAATCCTTGTGCGGAGGTGGCGATGGCGGACGCGAGAATAGGGTTTCGTGACAATAAACGTGTGGAGGAAAAGAGAGCTAGGGTTCGTGTGCATGCAAAGAGCGCTAGGGTTCGTGAGGAGGCAGAAAGCCTTCGGGTTCGTGAGGAGGCAAAGAGTGCTATATGTGATAACTTGCTTCAATTGCTCTTTAGCTACCTAGTAAAAAGATGTGGATACACAAATATAACCACATGACATATCCTAAACTTCAAACAAAGCACGAAATATTCAAAAAAAAAAATCTACGAAACAAGCATATCCAAAACATCAATGAATCCGATAGTCGGCATTTATAAGAGAACGCGCGAGCATTTCATTACCTTCATATCGGGCCTCTTCACATCAGAGGCGTAATTTGAACTTCTGAAGGCGATAGGGTTGGTCACTGGCAACTGATTGTGTTGAATCCTTGTGCAGAGGTGGTGGTGGCGGACGCGAGAGTAGGGTTTCGTGACAATAAACGTTTGGAGGCAGAAAGTGCTAGGATTCGTGAGGAGGCAGAAAGTGCTAGGGTTCGTGTGGAGGCAGAGAGCGCTATCTGTGATAACTTGCTTCAATTGCTCTTTAGCTACTTAGTAAAAAGATGTGGATACATAAATAAAACCACATGACAAATCCTAAACATCAAACAAAGCACGAAACATTAAAAAAAATCTCCGAAGCAAGCACATCCAAAACATCGATGAAGCCGATGGTCGGCATTTATAAGAGAACGCGCGATCAATAAATTACCTTCAAATCGGACCTCTTGACATCGAAAGCGTAATTTGAACTTCTGAAAGCGATAGGGTTGGTCACTGGCAGCTGATTGTGTTGAATCCTTGTGCGGAGGTGGCGATGGCGGACGCGAGAGTAGGGTTTCGTGACAATAAACATGTGGAGGTAGAGAGAGCTAGGGTTCGTGTGGAGGTAGAGAGCGTTAGGATTCGTGAGGAGGCAGAAAGCGTTAGGGTTCGTGAGGAGGCAGAGAGGGCTATATGTGATAACTTGCTTCAATTGCTCTTTAGCTACCTAGTAAAAAGATGCGGATACACAAATAGAACCACATGACAAATCCTAAACATCAAACAAAGCACGAAACATTAAAAAAAAAAATCTACGAAGCAAGCATATCCAAAACATCAATGAATCTGATAGTCGACATTTATAAGAGAACGCGCGATCATTTAATTACCTTCAAATCAGACCTCTTCACATCGGAGGTGTAATATGAACTTCTGAAGGCGATAGGGTTGGTCATTGGCAACTGATTGTGTTGAATCCTTGTGCGGAGGTGGCGATGGCGGACGCGAGAGTAGGGTTTCGTGACAATAAACGTGTGGAGGCAGAGAGTGCTAGGGTTCAAAAGGAGGCAGAAAGTGCTAGGGTTCGTGTGGAGGCAGAGGGCGCTATCTGTGATAACTTGCTTCGATTGTTCTTTAGCTACCTAGTAAAAAGATGTGGATACACAAATATAACCACATGACAAATCCTAAACATCAAACAAAGCACGAAACATTAAAAAAAAATCTACGAAGCAAGCACATCCAAAACATCAATGAAGCCGATGGTCGGCATTTATAAGAGAACACACGAGCATTTAATTACCTTCAAATCGGGCTTCTTCACATCGGAGGCGTAATTTGAACTTCTGAAGGCGATAGTGTTGGTCACTGGTAGCTGATTATGTTGAATCCTTGTGCGGAGGTGGCGATGGCGGACGCGAGAGTAGGGTTTCGTGACAATAAACGTGTGGAGGCAGAGAGCGTTAGGGTTCGTGAGGAGGCAGAGAGCGGTAGGGTTTGTGTGGAGGCAGAGGGACGAGAGTGAAGAGTGTTAGGTTCACTCTGGTTTCCAAATTGAAATTCAAAACAAAATTATTTTCTTAAGTTTTAAAAAAATATTCAATTTTCAATTTTCAAAATTCAATTCAATTAGTTTTCGTGAAAGTAAGTTTTAAAAAAAAAATCCATTTTCAAGTGAAAAGTTTTCAATTCTGAATGATAATTATGACAGTTAAAAATGACATAATTTGAAAGATAATTGTGGCGGTTAATGAAATGACGTATTATACTGAAATTTGTGGCGATTATATTAAAATCGTCATTTTTTAAACATTTTTTTTTTAGTGTTATAGCATATGAAGATGGAGTTGTGGCTCTTGTAAATCAATATGTTATTTATATGTATGTTCTATTTTATGCAGAGAGTCAGAAATCTCTTTTTAAAAAATGTATAGCAACTGAGGCAACAAAATATTTATGAGGATTCTGCACTGTGTTGATAATGATGGAAGAGGATACAGATAAGGACAAATGGCTTCACTACAAGAAAAACACAAATTATATACAAATTATTACGTATAAAATTTACAATGAATGGGATTCAAAATCAAATTCCACAAAAGAAAATTTAACCACTACCCAAACAAATTCTTTATTATTATTATGATTTTTATTATACTTATTATTATTAACAATATTAATAACAATATTAATATTAATAATATGAATATAGTATTAATAATATGAATATAATATTAATAATATGAATATAATATTAATAATATTAATATAATATTAATAATATGAATATAATATTAATAATATGAATATAATTTATATTATTATTAATATAATTATATTAATAATAATAAGTATAATAAAAATATAATATGACTAAAGAACTTGTATAGTCTAGTCATAGTCACTTGAAATAGAAACTAATTTTTAGAGACCAAAATAATTAGTTACAATAGTAACTAAATTAGAGACCATTTTAGAAACTAAATAAAAAATTTGTTTCTAAATTAGTTTCTATTATTGTTAAATAGTTTCTAAATTGATATCTAATTCACAACCAGAGTTTTTAGAGACCAAATTTAGAAACTAAATAATTGGTAGTTAAAATTTTGGTTGCTAATTAGATACCAATTTAGAAATTATTTAACAATAATAAAAATTAATTTACAAACCAATTTTTTATTTAGTTTTTAAAATGGTCTCTAATTTATTTACTATTGCAACTAATTATTTTGGTCTCTAAAAATTAATTTTTATTTCACGATTTTTTTTTGTAACAAGTGATTAATGCTTTCTTAATTACTGAAATGATTTGGATTTGAGTCTACCTACTGCGGTTTGTTTTGGTATATTGATCAAAGAAAAAATAGTTTTTTTCTTGAACTCTTAAACATTCGCCTTTTATCTGGAAAGAATGAACGGATTAGATCAAGGTGATTGAGTCAAAGGTGTTTGTGACTCCGTTTGATTCAAATCTTTATTAAATTGCCACCGAACCAAATATAATTTTAATTTAATATACAATATAAACCTAATAAAAAACAATGTTTGGATTGAGTTTTCTAAAAAAATGTAAAACATAAAAAAAAAACATTTTTGTACATAAGTCCACGTGTCCTTTCCTTGAAGAGGTTGATGGTGACACAACAGCTTTTGTCTACAGCTGTTATCATCCCCTGCTCCTATTTAAATTGAGGCAGTTAACTCCTCAGCACGTGTAAGCCTTTCATCAGCACGTGTAAGCCTTTCATCTGCACGTGTAACCTTTCTTGCATCATAACATTAAAATTTAAACTCTGTGAATGTGTGTGGAGTTCTGTGTGAGGAAGAGGAATTGTGAGAAAAATAATCACTCATATTTTTCATGTTTTTTTTTATTATTTTACTGTAAAGTAACAACAACAAATATCATAATCTTTATTTCTTTATATTTTTATATGAGCCACAGTTTTTCAATTCTTTTAAAAAAATAATAGAAGTCAATATCTGAAGCAGAACTTTTTAAAAATAAATTATTCTTCCACTTTAAGTCTCTGAAGATAATATTTCATTTGTTTTTAAAAAATTCTTGATAAAATTTAAGTGAAGAATATGTATAGACCTATCAAAATGTGATATTTATATATTTTAAAATTTGGAACTCTATTACAATTTTATATTTTTTAGACATAACAAGAAATTAAGAAAAAAAATATATTTAAAGTAACTTGACTCTTAAAATATGAGACTCTTGGAGTACCAAACATAATTTAAAATATGATTTGAATAAAAGATATCTATTTGAGGACGATTATGAAATGCTGGTTTACAATATATTTTCAAAATTTAACTTTAATTTTAAAATATGATTTTAATACTATTAAAGAACTAAAGTGATATTTTTAAACACACAGAAATTGTATTTCAAACACAACTTCTCTGTATTCTGTAATTTAAAAAAATATATATATTTACTTTAGTAATTATTTTTAATTATCCCTGAAAGTAAAAAAAAAATGGTATTAGAAATTTATGTTCCCAGCATGTCTCTCACTGTTTGCTATTTCTCCAAACTCAACAACATGTAGCATGCTGGTTTTGTTATAGGTTTATATTAACAAAATCACATGTGACATGCCATTTGAGTTGGTAAGCCAATTAAAGCATCAAAGCAACTTATTATACATATTAATTATTTTGTCTTCAGTTATGTTCGGACATGTTTGGATCAGTTTATCTGTCGGTTAAAGAAAAAAAATGTATTTTTTAATAAATTAATATTAAAATTAATTTATGTACAATGATCTGAATATATGAATATATACCATTACACTTATTCTACGTTTAAATAAAGAGAAAAATAATTAATATTTAACTAAAAGAGAAATAATCAATATTTAATTAAAGAGAAAAATAATCAATAATTAAATATTAGAATCATAATATACAAATACAAAATAAAGATTATTCACCTTAAAAAAAATAAATAATAATTAAAAAAAAAATCCAATTATACTCTTCAACATATAAAAACAACTTATAATTAGAAAAAACTTTCAATTATCCGAATACTTTTAATAGTTTATATGTAGATTAAGAGAGAAAAATGGAATTTATAATAAATTAAAATTAATTTATGTACAAATTGAAAACAAATTTGAGGGTCCATTGTTGCATATAAATAGATGTTGATGGCATGCATTTGGCAGACAGCAAATACAGTTAAGAAAAGATCCAAAATTTGGAAGATGGCAGCAGCAATCCCTTCAGATCTGAGTGAATTTGTGATGGTAAAGGGAAATGGAGTAAAGGGTCTGTCTGAGATGGGTCTGAAGAGTGTTCCAAGAGAGTACATCCAACCTTTGGAAGAGAGGATGATGAAGGTTGTGAGTGGAGAGTCCATTCCCATCATTGACATGGCCAACTGTGATGAGCCTAAAGTGCAGGATGCAATCTGTGATGCAGCTCAGAAATGGGGTTTCTTCCAAATCATCAACCATGGTGTTCCTCTCCATGTGTTGGAGAATGTGAAGGATGCAACTCACAGGTTCTATCAGATGCCACCTCAAGAGAAGGTCAAGTTCACAAAGGAAAATTCACCATCAAACCATGTTAGGTATGGCTCTAGTTTTAGCCCTGAAGCTGAGAAAGCCCTAGAATGGAAGGACTATCTAAGTCTCTTCTATGTTTCTGACCATGAAGCTCAAACAACATGGCCCTCTGCATGCAGGTAACTCAATTTCAACCTATTACACTTTCTCCACAAACACTTATTAAAATAAAAGAAAAAAAATAACATTAACTTGTATATAAACCACTTTATATTTTTCTTTATATAATTTCTCTAAATTTTATTTTTTAACAATACATATATTATTGGAGAGATAAACTTATGTGTTTTCCTTTTTCTTAATTTTCTGTACATGTACATGAAATGTTTAGGGAAAAGTTTTTCACCTTATTAGTAGGAATTATATCATAATATAGTTAAATATGTTTTTTTTTTTTTTTTTTATAATACAAATTTTACACCTTCTAATAAGAAAATTATTATAATGAGTCATTGTCAGTTTTTTACATGATAAAGAGATCTCTAGTATGAACTAGGATCTTAAAATATTTTATATTTAATTATTATTGACGTGAGTGTTATAATATTATAATAGAGTTTAAGCTGAAAATTTGTCTGTTACAACAGAAAATGGTGATAATGATATATTCTAATAGTTTCTTTATTATTCAAGAGGTTTAAAGTTTGTAATAGAAAAAAAATTAATTTCATGTTATATATTTAACTCGTGAAAATATTATAGTAATTTTCTAAAAATAGTAAAAGTTAATCAATCTTAATGCTTATAACTCTATTATACCTCCAAAATATATTGATTTTAATATAGTTTTTCAACTAGTCGTTATCATGAATTGTATGATAATATTACAGCCATTTTCTAAAAAAAATTAAAAGTTACTGAATCTTAATAAAAAAAATATGCAAGTATTAGAAAATACAAACATATATAAAGCTTAAGTTAAGAGCAATGTGATAGATATAAAACTTTATGCATACTGCAAAAGAAAGTTGAATTTGAAGTTTGTATTGGTGTTGAGCCTCTTCTGTAACTCCAAAATATATTTATTTTAATATTTTAAAATATATTATAAAATTTAATAGATTAAAATATCAGTATATATAATTTAAGGATATAGTATAGAGATAACACACAAACCTTTAAGATACAATAGAGAAACAATACAAAAACTTAATAGAAATCTGGATTAAAAGAAATTCAAGAATAAAACCTATAAAAACTTTTTCATGAACAAACACTTCATGCACCCATCGAAAAAAAAAAACAGTCATCTTCAATAGTACACATTTTTTTATTTATTTTAAGTATTGATTATAAAAGAAAAAGTTCCAACAAATAACTTAACAATCATTATTACAAAGTGAACTTTAAGCCCAACTCAACCTCATACAACCAGTTCATAAATACCACAAAGTGGACTTTAAGGCTAACTCAACCCCATAAAACTGGTTCATGAGGTTGAGGTTTGCATCCAGTTATATACAATGAAATGTCATCATCTCTAGTCGATATGGGATCTCCAACAATGATAAAATTTAGATTACTATTTTTTTTTAACAAAAGAGAATTCATCTCCCATACATAATTTTTTTTGGTGGAATTTTAAATTTGATATTTATTTTTTCTAACCAAAGAGAGGAACATTTATTTGTAGGGATGAAGCCCTAGAATACATGAAGAGATCTGAAATCTTGATCAAACAACTTTTAAATGTGTTAGTGAAGAGGTTAAATGTGAGTAAAATTGATGAGACAAATGAAGCACTATTCATGGGTTCAAAGAGGATCAATCTCAACTATTATCCTGTTTGCCCTAACCATGAAGAAACCATAGCAATAGGGAGACATTCAGATGTCTCAACCCTTACTATTCTCCTTCAAGATGAGATCGGTGGCCTCCACGTGCGGGCACCGAACCACCGCGACTGGATTCACGTGCCGCCGATCTCCGGTGCTCTGGTTATCAACATAGGTGATGCACTCCAAGTGATGAGCAATGGGAGATACAAGAGCATTGAGCATCGTGTGTCAGCCAATGGAAGCAAAATTAGGGTTTCAGTGCCTATTTTTGTGAACCCTAGACCTTCAGATGTGATTGGCCCTTTGCCTCAAGTTCTTGCCAGTGGAGAGAAAGCCATGTATAGAGATGTGTTGTATTCGGATTATGTGAAGCATTTCTTCAGAAAATCTCATGATGGGAAGATGACAGTTGAATATGCCAAGATACATTCACTTTGATTCCTTCATGAGCTGTTCTTTCAAAATGCAACTGTTTTAATGTAATTTAGATGTATGTGTTTTCACAATAAAGAGGTTTTAGGGTTTTTTTACACCAAGGTGGTGAAAATCCCTAGAGTCAAGGTTTATTTGTACTATAAACCAAGTTTTAAAGTTCCTTTTTATTATTTAAATGTACTTTGTAATTGTTATACACATGGTTGTAATATTTCTTTTATATATATATATATATATATATATATATATAAATTATAAGAGATATCATTGCAACCAATTTTGGTTTATTGTAAGATCTAGAAGTTACACTATAAGAAAATCATGAAATAAATCAATTTTTAGAGACCAAAATAATTAGTTGTAATAATAATTAAATCATAGACCATTTTAGAAACTAAAAAAAAAATTAGTTTCTAAATTAGTTTCTATTATTGTTAAATAGTTTCTAAATTGGTATCTAATTAACAATCAAGATTTTAGAAACCAAATTTAGAAACTAAATAATTGGTAGTTAAAACCTTGGTTGCTAATTAGATACCATTTTAGAAACTATTTAACAATAATATAAACTAATTTAGAAACCAATTTTTTTATTTAGTTTCTAAAATGGTCTCAAATTTAGTTACTATTGCAACTAATTATTTTGGTCTCTAAATATTGATTTCTATTTCATGATTTGCTTGTAGTGTTATAGACTACAATTTTTTTCTCACCACAAGGATATATGTGAAAAATTATGTTGTGAAATCATTGGGTTTGACAACACTTATTAGATAAATCTAATGGATCCATTTTGAAATGTGTTCTAAGAATCCTCTATTTGTACTTTTAAAGCTTAAAAAGATAAAATTAACCTATCTCCTACTTCTTAATGTTCAAATAGAAATGAACAAAAAATAAATTGTTTTATTTTTTATATTTATTTTAAATTATGAATTAAAAAGGGAAAAAAACCTTTGGGCTTGTTAAAAGGAAAACAATATTTCCAAAGCTAACCTATGATCCACACATATTTTATAAACTAACACTTGTTCTTCAAACATAGTTCCAGCAACCTCCAACTACACCATTAAAATTTCATCAATAACATGACAAAGCCATTTATCTGTATCCTCTGCCATCATCATCAACACAGTGCAGAATCCTCATAAAGATTTTGTTGCCTTATAGCTAAAATTGTGGAAATAGTGCATATAAAGTTATCTATGTACATATTTCCCTTTCTTCTTCAATTTTTTTCCTTATACAGGCTAAACAAGCCACATTTTTTAAAAAGAGATTTCTGGCTCTCTGCATAAAATAGAATATAGTACATGTTGATCTACAAGAGCCACAACTCCATCTTCATATGCTATAAGGCTTATCTACGTAACATCAAATTTGTAAGGCTGACATTTATTTTTAAAATGATGCATAATTTCATTCTTGTCAAACTATGCTTTGCACAATAGTAAACCACAATATTTATTAAAAAAAATTATTAAATAGAAATTAATTTAAAAGATCAAAATAATTAGATATTATTGATTGAATTATAGATTATTTTATAAATTAAAAAAAATTATTGGTATCTAAAGTAGTTTCTATTATTAATAAAAATTTATAAAGTACTTTTTAAATTGGTATCTAATCATTAGCTACTAAGGTTTTAATTACTAACTACTTTATATTCTAAATTAGTCTCTATTAGTATCTAAAACTTTGGTAACTAATTTAGATTCCAATTTAGAAACCATTTCATAAATTTTTATTCATAATAAAAATCACTTTAAATACCAATAATTTTTTAGTCTATAAAATAATATCTAATTTAGTCAATATAATAACTAATTATTTTTTGTCTCTAAATTTGGTTACTATTTAATGATTTTCTTGTAGTACTTTACCAGCCCTGTTTTCTAAAAATGTTCCTTCAAAGTGTATGCTACCAATAATGAGCTTAAAGTTATAACTAGGTAGACAATATTTGGCCATGTGACGGTGAGGTAAATGAGTCTTCCAACTAACCTGTGATATTTAGTTGGGTCATGTAATAAATCACCATGAGTAAGAGTGATTTTTAAATTTTGCTCCATGGAGAACTTTTCTAATTTTTCCCCCAGTTAGACCCTGTAATGTCCAAAATATTCAACGTATATTTTTTTTGAGACATAAAAAAACCATGTTTTAACCGAGAAAATTCAATTCCCAGAAAATATTTTATGGTGCTAAGATCCTTGATTCAAAAATGTTGGAGCAAAATACCTTATGTTTGATTTCGACATCATCATTTTCTATTAAAAGTATATCATCGACATAGAGAAAGACAGTTGTGAAATATGATCCAACAATCTTGGTAAATAAAGAGTAGTATACTTTTGATTGAATATATCCTGCCTTTTGAGTAACCTTAGAGAAAGTAGCAAACCGGTTTCTAGATGCTTGTTTTAATCTATACAAGAACTTATGAAGCCGACAAACCAGGTTTTTCCTTTGTCAGTAAAATCCAAGAGAAAGCTTCACGTAAACTTTGGTAACCGTGCAAAAATGCATTTTGTACGTCAAGATGGTAGGTGAACCAATTTCTAGCAGTTGAAACAGTCAAAAGACAACGTAATATCGTACGTTTAGCAGTAATAGAAAAAGTCATAATATTTTTTTATATATATAAAAATTATAAAAGATATCATTGCAATCATTTTTGGTTTATTGTAAGATATAGAAGTTATAGACTACAACTTTTTCTCACCATGTGGATATAGTGAAACATTATGTTGTGAATTTAATGGGTTTGGAGAACACTTATTAGATAAATCTAATGGATCAATTTTGAAATGTGTTATAAGAATCCTCTATTCTGACCTAAACCTCATTTGTACTTTTAGAGCTTAAAAAGATAAAATTAACCTATTTCCTACTTCTTAATGTTCAAATAGAAATGAACAAAAAATAATTTGCTTTATTTTTTATATTTATTTTAAATTATGAGTTAAAAAGGAAAAAAAAAACATTGGTTGTTAAAAGGAAAACAATATTTCCAAAGCTAACCTATCATCCACGCATATTTTATAAACTAACACTTGAACCCAAGTCCTTCCATCATTGAATTCTTCACAGGTTCTCTAAAGATTAATCATTTTTCAATCCTTCAACATAGCTAAACCAGATTGAAGATACGTCAATCTGATTCAAGTGAAACTCACCAGTAAAGCATGCGTCTATAGGTTTAATCAATACCCACTTTGTTCCATGTGTATACTCCATGTGAATGTTTATCTCCTGAACAATGCGAACTAACTAAGAAATCAAAATTTAAAATAAGAAAGACTCTCAATCATGCGTTCAAGTACAATCTCTCACAAAAACCAGTTTTCCAAGAGATTAGAATATTAAAACAACTATAGAGAATTAAAAAACAAAAATTTTATTGATCAAAACTTCATAACTCAATGGGGAATTACAAAGAAATCAACCAAAAAGATTTACATTGTGGAACAATCTGGGCGCGAGTAAGAAAATAGGGTAAAAACTATATTACATTGGTTCTTCGTAATAACCGGTATAATTATAAATTTTTTACTCATAAATTATATATAACATTGGTTTTATAGAGCAACCGGTGTTATATATCTTTTTTAAAACTTATAAAACTTTTTTTCCCTCTAGGCACTACATATTACACCGGTTGGGCTATCTAAACGGTGTAATATATATTGCCTCAGAGTTAAATTCTTGAAATATTTTTTTTGTTCTGGACAACATATATTACACTGATGGATGGTCCAAACAGTGTAATATATCATGTTCATAGTTAAACTTTTTTTTTTGTTCTAAGCATGATATATTACACTGGTTAGGTTATTCAGTCAATGTAATATATATTGCCTTAGAGTTAAATATTTTAAATATATTTTTTTTGTTATGGGCAACATATGTTACACATGTTGGATAGCCGAACTAGTGTAATATATTCGGCTCATAATTAAATTTTTTAAAAATAATTTTTGTTATGAGCATGATATATTACACCACTTGAGTTATCCAACCAATTTAATATGTTCCAAATATTTTTAAAAAAAATTATCGTATTTTTGTTTACATCGATTTTCGTTTAATCAGTTTAATATGTTGTTGTAAAATGCGTTTTTGACACTAATGTTTACACAACTGGAAAAAAAAAATATTGCTGAAAAGATACTTCGATCTTTAGCATCAAAATTTAATTTTGTTGTATGTATTATAGAAGAATCCAAAGACATTAATGTCTTTCACTTGATGAATGACAAAGGTCAAATGGGTGCAAGAACAAAATATTAAACAGGAAAAATTTGAGAAGCAACCATTGAAAGCTTCTACTAATACTCGTTCCAACAATTTCTCCAACAATTTAAGAGGATGAGGTAGATGTAAAGGTAGAGACAGAAGACGAGAGAGACAAGGTGCTCTAGAGATTTGAACAAAAATTTCAAAAATAATAATGATCTAAGGTAGAATGTTTTGGATTTCATAAATTTGGTCATTATGCTTCTAAATAGAAAAATGGGGAAATTTCAAATCTAGCAAAGATGAGAGAAAAGGATGAGACTTTGCCAATGATTATTCAAGACATAAAAAGTGATGAATCAAATTTATGGTATGTGGATACAAGATGTAATAACCATTTGAGTGGAAGTAAGTCTTCTTTTTCATTTCTAAATGAAAATTTGGAAATTGTTCTAAACCACGGGCAATGAGAAATAAAACCTCGTTCAACAATTCTTAATATGTTATATGTTTCTAATTTGAAAAGTAATTTGTTAAGTGTTGGACAATTACAAAAGCAAGGCTACACTATTAACATTAATAAAGGTGCTTGTGAAATTTATGATCCTATTAAAGGTGTTATTGTTATAGTAAAAGTGAGGTCAAATGGATTATTCCCTTTAAATATTTTAAGCATTCAATTTAGTTCAATGACCAAAGGAAAAGATCCTTCTTGGCTTTGGCATTACTTTAATGGGAATTTCAATTTTGGAGGATTAAAGACCTTCAAACTTAAAGAAATGGTAACAAGTCTTCTGCAAACAATAGTTTTTTTCTCAATTTGTGAAGAATGTGTTGTTAGAGAACAATATAACTCTCAATTTCCTAGTGGAAAATCATGGAGAGTAATTAATGATTTGGAGTTGGTGTCTTTAGACTTATGTAGTCCAATAAAACCTTTATCCAATGAAGGTAAAAGGTATTTAATTATTTTTATAATGATGATTATTCTAGAAAAGTATGAGTTCATTTCTTTTATAGGAAAAATCAAAAACCTTTGGTGCATTTAAAACTTTCAAGGCAAAAGTTGAAGACGAATTAGGAAAGTGGCCTATAAAACTCTCTGAACAAATCGTATTGGAGAATACAACTCAAATGAGTTTGGTGTTTTTTGTGAAGAACATGGCATTAGAAAAGATCTTACAAATGCTTGTACACCACAAAAAATTGTGTATCAAAGAGGGGAAACAAAACAATTCTTAACATGGTGACGAGTTTGCTTGCACAAGTGAGTTTCAAAGACATTTTGGTTAGAAGCTATAAATTGAAGTGTTCATATTTTAAACAGAAGCCCAAATTTTGTTGTTCAAAATAGGGCACTTGAGGAGACTTGGACTGGAAGGAAACTGACTACAAATTATTTATAAAAATTTTGGTGAGTTGCTTGTGCCCATATACCAAATTGTGAAAAAACATGTCAAAATACACAAGAAGAAAGAGTTGAATAATGTATTAAAATACTTTGAAATTTTTAGTCTAATTGACATAGTTAGACGAAGCATATACTTGATTAACACATTGTCATGTAGTTTCCCAAAGTACTGCATTCGATGAAAGACATCAAATAAAGCTTCAAGTTTGACAAATGCACTCTTTGAAACACTTTTCAAAATTTTCTTTTGCAAATCTCTCCTTCTTAGATTAGTTACAATTAAATAATATGCAATATAAAAAATAGTATAAAGATGAAAGATTTACTCTATGTTTTCATGCTGGTTCTTCTATAAAAACCAGAATGTGTCTACTTTTCAGCCAACTTGATTGAGCTCTAGTAAGCATACTAACGCTATAAAAATACAAGCAAGTATTGTTTAGACCTCAATCACTCTTGGCTAAACACAACCTGAGTATTATTTGGACAAACAGTCGCTTTTGGCTAAAAACTCAAGTATTATTTGGAATGCAACCACTCTTGGCTAAAATCCTGAGTATTATTTGCAATGCAGTCACTTTTACCTAAACCACTAAGTATTATTTAAAACTCAATGACTCTAGGCTAAACCAATGAGTATTATTTGAAACCCAACCATTCTTAACCAAACCACTAAGTAGTTTTGAAATGAAACCACTCTTGGCTAAACCTGAGTGCTCTTTGGATCCAACCACTCATGGCTAAAACATAATGGTTTACAAATAAAGTAATGTAATAGATCACACTCATTAGAAAGAGAGGTTACGAGTTACAACATATAAAAAGCTTAGTCACTCATCTAGATAACTTTGAGCACAAACAATGTTCTTTCTCACAACTACAAGGTTAAGGATTGCTTAGGAAAACAAGAGTTTGTTCTCGTTCTTATTGCAAGGTTTTCGTCAAACTTCCTTATTCATAGGGATCTTCATATAGATTTTGAGAAGAAAAGAACCATTGGAAATCCTTTGGATCCATTGTGAGGCTATTCTTCTTCTACTAAATCTCATTGAGTCTAACCACATTTAAAGCTCTTACCTTTAGCATTAAAAGTGTATGACTTCTTTGGCAGCACCTCAGGAACATGACAAAGCTAAACAAGCTTAGGCAGGTAGCTTCTTTCATCTTTAGCGGAAAGCAAAGGGCCTAACACAGTTGGTTGACTCTTGTGACATTTATTTCACCTTTTCCATTAAAGTTGCTTATGTGAAGCAACTTTTAACATGTTCTTCAATGAATTTTGATGTTGACAAAACATTGTGAGATCCTCTTGAAAGAATGAAAAAGTGAGCATTCCCTATAAGCATAAAATAAGAATTTAAAAGTTTGATGTGTACCATGAAATGTTAGAGGCATACAATAAATAATGATTGCATATGTTCAACCACATAACTTGTGTTTGTTAGGCTAAACTAAACACTTACATCTGACACGATCCATTTCTTAAAAGAATTATGTTTTAACATTTTGTTATTTAAGAACATAATCAAAATCAAGCAAAGAGATGAAACCATAACTTTATTTGTTGGGGTGTTGAGATATTATGATCCTTAAATGCATTAATTCCCTGTCATCTAAAAACCCAACTACCCCATGTGCTTTTCATTTTCAATTCATTGGCTTGATCATCATCTTTCATTGCCTACTCTTAATGTCATCGTCTTTTCATAATATGCATATTTAATTATGGAACTTATAATAGATAAATCTTTATGTCTACATATAAAGTTTTCATTTATGATTTTATTATTTTGTTACTGATTTAAGGATGGAAACTCTTCACAGGTACCACTTGCAGATCCAAGAAGGAAATTCGTTGATAACAATAAAATATCTGCAGAATTCTTAAAAGTATAAAATCTTAGTGAAAATTTGCTATAATGTTGTTCTTGCTTGAACCTTGCATAGTTTGGGTTCTCAATTGTGATCACCATAACCAAAGGGGCACTACTTGAATTCGGTGAGAGTAATTGAAAGTGTTTAACGTCAACCAGGTGGATGAATACAGCGGGATTATGGGTAACAAGGTTAATAGGGATTAAAGCCTTTTAAAACTTGCTTTTGCACAAAAGCAAGATTGGTGAACATAAAATATATTGTGATCTCATCGTGATCAAAGACTTGTTTCTAATAGTAAGAATTAAGAAAACATATAGAAATTATATCTAATAACAAGAATTAAGAAAATAGAAATTGAGAATCATGTAAACCAAAAACTGAAATGAATTAAAAACAAAATCTATACCGAAATTAAAAAATAAATAGAAACAAAAAAATAGTAATTGAAAGCTGAAATTGAAACCAAAATCAAGAAATAGAAAAACTTTGTTTGCATTTGAAACCAATTTTGAAAATAGAAGGCAGGTACTCACCAATTCTAGGATCGTTGATGCAAGCTTCTCAAATTAGAAACATACTCAAAGGGAAGTTCACCCCTTAAACCCTAAATGGATTCAAATTCCAAATTTCATAATAAAACCCTTAACCCGTGAGAAAACTGAAAGAAGGAATATGGCTTACACCTTGTTTCTTCACAATATTTTGATTCTGAGAGTGACACGATGATGTGAGGGTGAACAGAGTGTTGGACAAAGTGAACAAAGTGTTGGACGAAGTTTAACGGATTACTGGACACGATGAGGTATGAGCAGAATGAGGTGAGTATGAATGAGTAATGGAGAGTGAGGTATCTGCTATGGTAATTTCGCAGTCAACTACAATTTTAGAATGTTTCTCTAAGCATCTTTAAATATCCGATAAACAAAAAACTACCACATTTTTCAAGAGTACCAAATAAATGCGCATAAAATTTATTTTGTATTAAAAATTAATTAATATAATATAATATATTATTTATTAATTTAATTTAATAAATTAAAAGTTAATGTATAATTATATGTTAATTTTTTCACAATAATAAATATATAATTTCATGTAACGAAAAAAGATAAATGTATAATTTGATATAACAAAAAGATATATTTGTTTAATATGTTGTTGAATGGCAACAAGTTAGTAAAAGAGATTTATATTTTTAAAATAAAGTAATATTTATTTATTTTTTTATTTATAAATAGTAACAAATTTTATAAATGTGTGCGTGCATGTGTATGCGCGTGCGTGAGCGTGTGTGCGTGTATGTATGTGTGTGCACGTGCATGTGTGTGTGGTAAGTGTGGATGCGTGCGTGTGCGTTTGTGTGTTTGTATGTGTGCGTGTGCGTGGACATTTGCGTACACGTATGTGTGTGCTTGTGCGTACGTGTGTGTCTGCGTGTGCGTGGTCTAATGGGAGTAATAAAGTTATCTCATTAAAGGGTCATGAATTCAAACCTGAAGTAAAACAAATTATTTTTTTTAACTTTTTGTCATAAATAATGTACAAATAGTGAAAAAATTTATATTTATCACTCTTAATTTCATATTTGTTAATTGGTTTTACTATAAAAAAAATTGTACAAACTCAAATACAACAATCAACTATTGAACGCCTTCAAGACAATATCAATCTTCAAGACACATAAGAATGAATTGATTTTAATGTGGTATAGTGGGAGTGATAAAATTATCTCATTAAAGGGTCATGAATTCAAACCTAAAGTAGAACAAATTTACTTTTTTAAATTTTTGTCATAAATAATATACAAATAGTGAAAAAAATTATATTTATGACTCTTAATTTCATTTATGTTAATTGGTTTCACTATAAAAAATATTTTTGTACAAAAGCAACCTGCAATTACAAACTCAAATACAACAATCAACTATTGAACATCTTCAAGACAATATCAATCTTCAAGAGGATATCAACCTCTATCATCTCTTAATTAAAGAGGATATATACCTATCAAATATTGAACAATTTCAGAAATATCTCAACCTTATCAACTCTTTATCACCCGAGAAAATGTATTATCAACTATTACTACAACAAAACACCAGTGAAACACTCCAAAAAAAAAAAAAAAAGGTTTACCAAGATTTAATGACAAGGATTTCTATCACAATATAACCTTTGATTTTAAACTTTGTAATCACACTTGAAAAGTATGAAAACAACTTTAGAAAATCTCATTTCAACTTGTTCTTATGATTGCAAAAGTTCATATTAAGATTGAGATTATCTCTATTTATAGTATTTTAAAAACATTGTTCTAAAACATATATGTTAATGTATTTAATCAATTATTTTAAGTTGCTAATTGATTATTCTAATAGAATTTTGAAAAAAATTACAATAATTTTTGTTTTAATTGATTATGACATGTGTTAATTAATTAAAATTACTTTTCAATTAATGTGCAAAACACATTTAATCGATGTAAAAGATAATAATGATTATCTCTTAAAACTTAGAAACACTTAAATTATTCTCTAATTTATTCAATTAATAAAAATTATTATCGATAAAAACCGATTATATTATTATAAACCTCCTAAATAGTTTAATTGATTATTTAAAAAATTAATCCATTAATAAAGTTTTAAAAAAAAAAACTTTTACTCACAATTTTGACTTTATTAATACATTATTCTTTTAATTATTTTTAATATAGACTATGTGTTAGATTAAAATACCTTGTGAACGTTTTGTGTAAAAGACTGAAACAACACTTAATGAAAGCAAAACATATAACACATCTTTAACATCTTCTTTCTTTAATTATCATAAAAACATCCTCACTTGTAACTTGACTCTCCTCTTCAAATTCGACAAAAGGGAGATGTGAACACATATTGTTCAAAAAGTTATCTCTGACAACTAAGATCTATTTAATAGTTAATTTTTGTTATTGTCATAATATTTTACAGGTTAATAATTACTTAACAATGTTCAAAAGAAATTGACGAAAATTCAAAGAAAATTTTTACGGGGTGGTAAGAAATAGATCAGGAAGATTCTTTAAGGTTTGTTGAGAAAAATTGTGTAATCTAAAGGAATGGAAGGGGTAAAGCACTTTAAGGAAAGTGAAGATGACATTTTCAAATAGAAAACAATTCATGAATATATGAAAAGTGTTTAAGTAAATACTTCATTAATTTCTATAACTCTAGAATAACTAATGAATAATATATAAATTTAAGTAATATGTTGTGCTATAGGAATTAGATAAATATAAATATATATTGGTGTTTGTAATTACTTTATTAATATATATATATATATATAATTTCATTATTTGAAAGAGTGTGTATGTAGCTGAATTTTTAAATGAACAGGTTAATCTGAATTTTTAAATGAACAGGTTAATTAAAATAATAAAACATATAAGATAATTTGAATTAAAAAAATACCATAATGTAGACTATGATTGTTGCCAAAAATCGCTATAACATACTATAAACAACGATTTTGTCCAATAACTGCCATTATACCCTTCTCTAGTATACTTTGACCCTTATTTACAGTAGTTTATAATCAACGGTTAGTCAAAATAATCGTCGTCTAGATATGTTTTGTAGACTTTGATTTTGAACCATTGTTTATAAGTTAAAGATATAGACTATATGCTGATAGAGTACTATTTCTCTAAGAGCTTTAAAAACCATTGTCTAAGAATTTTTTTGCACTAGTGTCATCAAATGTATGGTTTGTTAACATGATGCACATAGGGATAGAAAACGGGAAAAAACACAAAAATTCTAGATTGGTAATAGAAAGGGGACAATATAATGGGAGCAACATATAGTAGATTTTATTCAGTTTCAGATCAATAATCATAAGTTGTGGGCAAGATGGGAGTTTGGATGAGAGATGTATGGCAATGGAGTTTTCAATGGTGGAAAGTTATTTTTGTGTGAGAAATTTCTTATACTATTGATATATATATTCTTTTTTTATTTTTGTGTGAGAAATTTCTTATACTATTGATATATATATATATATTCTTTTTTTCTTTTTCTTATAGTAGGCTCTGTCATTCTTAACAGACCTTAAAACAATACACCTCTAATGTGCAATGGAAGTTACTGCCTTAAGCTATAGGCCTTTTTTAATTTAAGAATAATACAAATTTTATTTAAACTTGTATAAACAGTGTCTAGTTAAAATTTTGAACAGTTAACATAGCACCGAAATAAATAAAATTAGGTACAAGTATGCAATGATAAAGATACATGAATTAAAATTGTTCTCCACACTGAATCTGTTCTGTTTCCCGTTCTACCAAAAGAAGGGACATTGTAATCAATCTACCGAAAGACCAAAAAAATGTTTAGAAACAGTTGCTCGACAGCACATACTACTACCAGTAACTCTCTTTCAAAAATAAATCTACCAAAATTAGAATAGAAAATCATGAAATGAGAAACCTCCAAAATTGGTGGTTTTTAATCAATTCTCTTACTAAATTAAAAACAAACAGAGATGGAAGCCAAGAAAGATATAGTAGAAAGGCATCAAAGCAAGAGTGTACAAAACGAGAACAGAGTTCATACATTAGAGGATCAGAATATGTTGTGCTACAAAAGTTAAATTTTAGCATGACATTTTACCTCTACTTTTGAGGAAGTGCAACAATACAACAGCTTAATTAAAGGTTAAGACTAGATATTAAACAAAAGGATCATAATTAACCCGTTCTTAGTGGAGATAAGTGGCTTGGTACTGATACCCATTTCCAAAGTAGTTGCCAAGGTTGGGAGAGATGTTATAGGTTGCAGTGCTCATGAGAGGGGGACAATGATTATCAGTTGGTGCAGGGTACATGTACGGTGGTCGGTCATATACATACTGTGGGTACCTGTCAGCAACTCTAGCATAGGAAGTTTTATCAAAGGGGATGTTAGTGACACGTGGACCGTATCCCGCACCATTTGCACGGGGTCTCTTGGGTTGAGGTTTTGTTGCTTCAGTTTCTCTCTTCTTGTCAGCTTTCGCCTTCTCTAGCTGTACTAATCGTTTCTGCAGAGGATCCAGAGGATACTTCTCATCAAGTTTATGTTCTTCAATGCACTTTATTACAGCCTTAAGAGCAACTAGCTCTCGTTCATTAACCTCAATCTGAGACAAAAGTCGGTAGGAATATTAAAAAGAAAGTAAACACAGTGTATTACCGCAAATAGCCACTTAAGAACCAAACAAAGATGCATTTCATCAGATGTATGCAAGATATACTTGTGCCATGCCATGTATAGATGCAGTTAGACAGAACCATTAGGTACCCAAAGAAGCAGTGAATGTCTTCCATCAATGTTTTCTTGATTACTTGTATTTGAATCCCTTTAATTTTCGGAATCAAACAGTTTTTTTTCCGCTCATTATTTCAATACCCGAATGCCACGCTTTCATATATTTGAACAGGAGTAATAAAGTAAAAGTTCTTACAGCCATTACATCTACATGAGGAACAGGATGACAAGTCCATTTATCATGATTTAGCTTGACAGAACCTGACTCCGGTAACCAAACAACAACTAGAATTTTATCCATCTGATCCCATCAGGCGTCACCATCCCCAGCCATCCACATCCTGGCCATCCTTCAGCCAAGAGATTCTATAAGCCACTAGCACGGGCATTATTGGAAGATTCATGATTATGATGAAGTTAAAGAAAGAATGTTGTTATCCATGTACACTGACGTTTATCTTCCTCGGCCAAGGCAAGTACTAAACAAATTGCCTATCCACCTAAATTATTCCCAACTGTGGTTACACTATTCAAATTACTGGTGTCAAATCTTACATGTTTCTTTGTGAACTAGAAAGCCACCACACTTCGATGCACGGCCACTAATTGTAGAGATTTGCTTACTAAATAAATATTCAAATATATTGGACGGCTTGTTGCATATTTTAGCCACGTTGGCTAATAAGAAAAAACTAGCATTTTAAACTAGGCATTGCACAAAATAAATACTTGTTTTATAATATAATTCATAATATATAAATGCTTTTAATATATAAATTATATAAAATCAAAATCATCATAAAAAAATATATTTCAATATATAAATTATTTTGGATTTTTACAATGCAGAAATATAAATTGTGATATAAAGCTAATTTTAATTATTGACAATTTTTTTAAAAAAATCATAGAAATTCAATTAGACAGAGATAAAAAGAGTTTAGATTTAAAGGAAGAATAAGGATCAGGAATACACTTAAACTAAATCACTGACCAACCATAAGTCAAATAACAAACCAAAAGCTCTGTGAGAATCAATAACTTCAAGAGCTTTCACGACAAGCATATCCTTTAGGTCCTAAACATCTAAGAAAGCAAGCTCTAAAATCAAGTTATTTTTGTATTACATTTAGACTTTCACGAGGCTTTGGCACCAAATTGCTTTTTTAACCTAAATATATTTGTTGCTGCTATATAGATTTAAGCAAAAAATTCATTTCTCATAGAAGAGTCCTTGTTCTCTAAATTTTTTTCCTTAAACAACGATGAATGGAGTATAAAGGCCTTCCAGCTCATCAGTTTTACCAACAGGCCTCATAAAATTTTAAGAGTAGTGTTTCTATCTGCTAAGAAACTGATAGGAACCAGATTGAATAGAAACACAAAACATAATTATTGGTAACAAAATCCATTATATAGGATGATCCTAGTAATCCTAGACCTAATCTCTTCAGAACACAAATGAGTCCCTTGGCACAACCCTCAACTCTCTCATAGAAAAGACTCCTCCTGATGACCACACTCCTTCCCCCTCTCCAAATAATCACTCATATTCAAACTAACTGCCACATCAGTAGCCCTTCTCTAACTCCCATATTCAGCTTAAACAAGTGTCCTATCAGAAACTCTTCTAGCGTTTAAGAGGCACAGCTTTTATATGCTGTCTTGTTCTAGCAAAATGGCACAAGTTGCATTGCATGTGATTATGACCCTAAGCAAAAACAATATTAGGAAAAACACAAAAGCTAGGCAGTATTTCAGATAACTAGCTCAAACAGTGAAAAGAAGACAATGGATGGAATAATTACTTAAATAGCAGAAATACAAGTCAACAACATACCTGTGCCGTGGGAGATGAGTTAACACTTTTAACAGGAGAAGAAGTTTTTCTTGCATCTTTCAAGTAAGATTTCAGTAAAGAAACGGGAGAAAATTGTTCAGTAAGATCAAATGCAAAAGCCAAGTTAACAGCATCAATTTGCCGCCCACTGTTCACCAAAACCTCAATTACACCTGCATATCCAAAAGGTAAAATGAAACACAAAAAACAAATGGATGCAAAAGTTCTGTTCCGTGACTCGGTAATTGATAAAAATATCAGATTCATGCATAAGATTGCATGTTAAAAATTTGAAATGCTTCCAAGAAACAAAGGTATAGGGTTCTCATTAAAAGGTTTAGTACACCACATTCTAAGATGTCAGGATCTAAAAACTCTCACCGCATATTTTATATCACATTAGATAACTTGCATCCTCAGTTTTAAGTGGACGTCCTAGCATACTAATACACACCATTCAATTGTCCTAATTCATGTTTCCCTTTGCTTTTCCTTTCAATAATTTAACAAGAACAAGCAAGTAGGGACATCCAAGAAGACTGGCAAAATACAAACAAAAATATTATACATAGAACACAGGACCTTTAAAATTGCTGCTACTGATATAATTAGTTTTGGCAGGCACTGAATACTTCTAAAAAAACATATTAACCACAATGAAAATTAAGGAAATGTCATTTTGTAAATGAAAAAAAAAATAAGAGAAATAACACGTAGTGCAATCAAAGAAAAGTTTTCCATGGAATAAACAGAATAATTAAAACTTGTTCCTTGTATAAATATAGCTTAATAATCAGATAGCTTTTATAAAGTTTTAATTCACGTCAAACATAATAAAGATCAAATACACACCAGACATCTTTTCTGACAGCCCAAGGAAACGACATAAATCAGCAGTTTGGCGGCGGCGAGATACCATTGGAATCAATCTGGATAACTCCTCCTCATCAAAATCAGAGGCAATACCAAAACTAGCAACAAGTTGTAAAAATGCATGAGCCTCCAAGGAATTCCCATTGCTAGCATCCATGTCAAGAGCGTCCAATCTGGGTTTCCATTCTTCAGCAACTGCCTTTGCCCTGTCTCTGATATCTTCTGAAGTTACATTAGAAACACAATCTGAGTTGCTCAGGAAATCACAGAGACATTCCATCAGCATAATACAACTTCGGCGAAGACCCAATAAGTTACCATCCTTCTTTACATCCTGATTTGACACTTCTGTACAGTAAAATCCTTCCAGAGAATCTAAAACTAAACGGGCAGCATTAGGAGCAGCTCTTAATGCATTTGGTATTTCATCCCTTACAGCTGCCAGGTTCTTACGGTTATCAGATATGAATTTGTGAATTCCAGCAGCATCCATCTCCTTGCATAATTTCACCAACTCTGGATAAGATATCAACTCCACATTTCTGTTTTCAGGAAGTTTTACATCTTCCACATTACCTTCTGCTGCAGTGGACACAGTATCCACAGGTTTCTCCTCCACAACTAGTATCCCTCCTTTATCACCATTTATGACAGTAGCCAATTCACGTGATGAAATCTTCCTGTGTTTTTCTCGAGCATTTACAATGGCAAATACAGCAGCATCTCTTTTCTCTTGAATCCTCTGGAATGAATCTTGCTCCTTGGCAAAAACAGCTGCTTCCCGCTTCTCCAACAGTTCACGAGCTTTCATTGTCTTGTTTTCAAACTCTTTCTCCTGGTCTTCCAATTCATGAAAGCGTCTCTTCAAGGATTTCTCAAGACCATGGAAATGTTCCTCTAGTTCTTTCCATTTCATGTTAAGAGTAACAGCCCGATAACTTTCAAGTTCAGCAAATGCCTTCTGCAGCTGCTGTATCTTAGAAGTTGTAGAATCTATCAGTGTAGATGTAGCGATGGAATCTGAGTCTTCCATAGCGAAGAAGCTGAATATAAATAATGAAACAAAAACCAAATTTAGAATTATGTACACACAAACCATGTGCAGTAGTATGAACCAAACGTATACCATCAATGAAAATACTCATCGTCTTGATAAGAGAATAGTCATACATGCACCATATGAGAAAAACAATATTTGTACTATCCAGATGAAAGAACAAAAACAGTAAAAAACAGATAAAAGTTTCCATTGAGAACATCATTGTAATGATGAAGGTTAAGAGAAAAAGCTACTATGACTTGGGGGTTTTAGGGATATTATAATGCATAATCAATTACCTAAAATAGGATTTTGACAGACATGAGTATTTGGTGGCAATGTTTTGAACACACAAACTATGAAGTATATATTTTAGGGTGTAAGTTTGAAGTTTCTAACTTCTTATACATTTCAGAACGAAGTAGCTAGCAATTTTTGTAATGAAGACTGGCAATTAATAACGTGTGCTCCTCCAAAACTCCCTCCTCAATAAAGTGTGTGCTTAATTCAGCTTATTATGAAGAAATAATTGGTTATTATAGCAAGATTTAGATCATGACCAGATTTTAAGATTTTCCAGTTAAACACTGACTGCACATTTTATTGCAAACAATCAACTATTTCTGTAACAGAGTATTAATGACATATTATAGATATTCACACAAAATAAATACTATGTTCATATAGTGAAGTTTGCTTACAGATTTAGAAATGAAAATTATTTGTATGAACACAAAAATTATCAGCATTCGGTAAAATTATGCTCCAATTTTCAATGACATTTGCACATTAGGATTACGATTCTCCAGGGTTAAGAAATAACCGAATAGTGGTGCAATTCCCATTCAACAATTTCATATTTACTCGAAATAAACCAAGAAAGCTTATTAGAAGATTGTCCACTATTAATCATTAACTATACTCAGCAAAGTATAATTTGAACGCCAGAGCATGCAGTTCCTTAAACAATAATAGCAATAATCTACAGCTAAAGTCAATACTACAAGTGAAAAAGAAAAGAGAATCTAGCACATCTTCCCACACAGACAACTCATTTAAGTACAAAGGGCGAAGCTAGCCTTATTACATCATAAAAAAGCTCCAGCTAAAATTTCAAAACAACCGAGTTCAATCCAGTTCACTATTTTTGCCATCAAATTTAACCCTCCACGGAATCCTCACCTGTCCATTTCTCTAAAATTCGTCGGACAGCTTATTTAGTTACTAAAACCACCTTCAGACTTCAAAAACAGCGATAATAAATAAATGTAAAAAAACTTACCAAAGAAGATGTCCAGATCCAAACCTTCAGAATCACGCCAACAAAAACCCTAAAATAGAAACAGAGGCAAATCAGCACAACATTTATACTCATCAGTTAAGCCAAGGCAATTTCAACCATAAAAAGACAAACACACAAAAAATTAACAAAACATATCAAAAGACAACACTAAAAATTTACTAAAAATCACAGAATAAAATCACAAATTCAGCTGAGCATATAACAAAAAATCATCACAATTCACCACAGTGCAGTTACGATAGCAGATTTCGACCACAATGCCCCGAAAATCTCTCAATCGACGAAAGTAGTAAGCGGATTCTTGCTCCGCATAAGCAGACAAGGCCGATCTAAACCGACAGCAAGAAAACAAAATCACGAAAATATATGCATACATATAAATATAGAAAGAGAGAGAAAAAAAAAAGAGTTACCTAATTGACGTGAAAGAAAATAAAAAAAAAAGAGAGAGAGAGAGAGAGAGAAAGAGAGAGATTCTCAATCCATTTTCACACAGAAACGTGAAACCCTAGGAGAGAGAGAGAAGTGAGAGGAAGAAGACGAAGAAAAGAATATGTGGTGCTAGTGTTTGTTTAATTAATAGAGTGTATCTCTGACACTCTTTCTTCACTATTCTTTCTTCTACTGTTTTTTTTTCCTTACAATTTTTTTAAAATTAAATTACAAGATTTATATAAAAAATATTCATTTAATATTTTTACATTTACACAAAATTAACTTTTATTCTCTGTATTTAATACATTTTAATCTTTTTAATTTATCTGCATATATATTTTTAGTTTTTCCTGTCTGAAATAAAAAAATAAAAATTAATTGTATTAATCACATCATTCAATATGAAAAGTTAACCGATTGAATAAATTGATTAAAGACACGTCATAAATTAAATAATATGCTTGATAAATATGTATAAATTAGATAATATTATTTTAGTAGATATGATCATGAAATAGTTTATTATTAATATTATAAAAATAAAATACGTTTTTATCAATATATCTTTACTTTTTACCACAAAATACTTGATTGTTGAAAATTAATTTTTTTATTAATTTTTTTCAATCGAGTATAAGAGAATGAATAAAAAATAAAAAATTATTTATATTTCTAAATCCCGTATAAGGAGACTAACATATATTAAATCCATGCATAAAGTTTTAAAAAGTAAATTTAAAATATAAAAGTAAATATAATTTTAGGTATTTTAATTGTTGTATTTAATGCGAATTTGTATGTTTTGAGAGTTCCGTTTTGGATTTAGCGTTATCCGTAACAGGTGAGTGTGAGTGTGGAGTGAATGGGACGGCGTTTTGGACAAAGATAACAAACAGATATTCTTCTTGGGAGCTGTTACGGTCACGCGTTTGTTCTGTTTTACACTGTCGAAGTTTCAAGAATGTCTGCAACAATTATTAATTATTTCACATTAGTTTATAATACTCCATTAATACTTCAACAGTAAGGAATAATTATTCAAAATGAATATTGGGAAATGTGAATTTTTTAAATCAGATATTAAAAAAAGTAGCTATGTTTTTAATTATTAATATGCGACAATGTATTTTTTAACTATTAAAATCATTTTAGTTAAATTTGCATTCATTCCATTTTCAACTATTTATAAGTTCAATAATTAGGACAACTTACATTTTTTAAAATAATAAATATATTATTTATTTAAACAATTTTGTTACTATAATTTCACATTTTTTTGAAAACACTTTTAACATTTTTATATTAACAATTAATTAAAAATACTTAAAAAATAATTTTGGCCTCCTTATTTTGCTCCATTCTTAATTTTGGTCTTCCTATTATAAAGTGTCTCAAATTTTAATTCAATCCTTAATTTTTTCATATGTTTTATTTTTTATTTTGGTTTAATTAGGCTTAGAGCTAACAAATTCATTTAAAGTACCATAAAAGAGCATTTAATTAATTAAAGTGTAAGAAGTTGAAAAATAAAAGTAGATGAAATTGAAGAATGGGCCAAATTTGTATTTTTTAAAAAAAAATAGGGACCCACATGTTTCTTTTTAAAAACCAAAATTGTAGGTTGATCAATATAGAAGAGTAAAATTATATTTAAGCCAATTAAGAATAACCAGTTAGTTTTAAAGCAATTATTATAAAAGCAAAATTTAATTTTTTATTATTAATCACATTAATGCAATCACTAAAATGATCACTATGTGTGGTCTCCTATGCACTGTTGGTAAGCAGCAAGTTTTGACTTGACTTATTATAAATTAAAAAAAGAAAATCAAGTTTCTTATTTTATATCACTAACTCAAATTGACGAAGTTAATTAAAGAATAGTTTAGCCTAAGTTTGAATAAAAAAAAGCCTACTAGAAGAAAATTGATTTTATAAAATAAAATAAATTAAATATATATTTTTAATAGCACTATAAACTTAAAATCTATCCACCATATTGAATCTATGATTTTTCATGACATTAAACATTCTTCTCAAGAGAGAATAAAGGAATGAAGTGTGTTTTTTACTTCAAACTTTAAAGTCGAAATCAATAATATTTTAAATATATTTTTTCCTTTAATTTATTAAAATTTATGATTTTTTAAAAATAAAATTATAACTAAATTCTAAAACGAACAATATATCACATATAATAATTTCTATGTCGATAAATTAAAGGTTAAAACATAAAGTATAAAAGCAAATTTGAGAATGCAAGTAAATTTCTGCTGCATAAAATATTATTTAATTGGTTGAAAACTTTCCATGTCCTACTTATCAATTTACCTTTGTTACTTTTATGTTTGGTTTTTCAGTACATACCAATCAAACACCTTATTTATCCCTTAGTAAGATATTTTAGTAGTGATAAAAAAAATCACTGGAAAAAAAATGCCTTTATTAAATAAATTGAGTGAATTGTTCTTATCATTTGAACTTATTAACTGAAATAAGATAAACAAACTTTTTTTTGTTTATTCATTTAGAGGTTTAACTTTATAAGATTGCTTGCATGTTGAATTCCTAATTTGCTACGTCAATTTTATTTTATTATATGCAATTATGACTATTCATGTTGAAGCTTTAGATGTATCTGGGGCAGTAGTAAAAGACTATGAAGTTTTTAAATTACTTGAAAAGCCAATGGTTGTCCCGAATAAATAAATACATAAATAGAAAGATAAAAAAAAAAAAGCTAAAACTAAAAATTATTCTTTGTTGTATTGAAAATTATTTTTACAGTAATTATAAACTTTTAAGTTTTCCGAAAGGATTTCAGATTATCTAAAATTAAGATATAAAGGTTGTGAAATAACTAAAAGTATGTAATTGCTTAACTTAGACAAAATTTCAGTGTGTACAACATAAAAATAAAATAAAAAATTAAAGGTTATGATAAATCAATATTAAGCATTATAAATAAGATGTTGTTTCCTAGGGGAAAAACTTTTTAATAAAAGAATAGTGCAAAAAATCATGATTATTGTCTCATAAAAGTATGAATGAAAGATATCAATATTGGATGAGTCAAAATATCTTTCAATAATCACCTTGAAAAAACTAGTCAATGTTCTACAAACACAAGAACAAAAAGAAAGATGTTTTTCTTACGAAAAAACAAAATTCATCAGGAACAATAAATGGAAGAACAGAAAACTCGAAGGATCCAACAAGTAGCAAGGTGAGATCTTTCCTCTTTGTATGCATTACAAAAAGGCAACTCGTCCTCAAAGAAAATGTTGGTGAATGTGAGATATCAAGTATTAAAAAATGTGGTAATTTGAGGCATGTTAGAAGAATTTGCAGTCTAGATCATATAAGGTATAGGTAACGTGAAAAACAAAAAAAAAAATGAACAATTATTTGTTGCGACATGCTTTATTACAAACAATACTTCTAACTCTTAATGAGTTAATAGATAATAGTTGCATAAATTGTATAATCATTGACTAAAATATTTTTAAAAAGTTGGACAAAACTATTATTTTCAAATTAAAAATTAAAAATGGTGATTTTGTCTCAATCAATGGGAAAATGACCATTGTTATTGAAAACTTAGTACGTCGTATCTAATCTATTGATCAAATTTGTCTAGTGTTGCATAGCTTGTAGAAGAAAGACTTTAAAATTATATTTGAAGGTAATTGGTGTTTAATAAAAGATTTCAAAGGTAAAGACGAATTCAAATGAAAATAAGAGATCAAAGTTATGTTGTAAATCTTACATATCATGAGCAAATGACTTTTTTAAGTACAACCACCAATGTTCATCTATGGCACAAAGACTTGGATATTTCTACCTTGTCATATTGTTATATATGAAAAAAAAAACTTTATTGATAAATTTTCTCTTAATACTTAAAGACAAGTTAGTTGATTGTGTGCCTTTTCAATATGGTAAGTTAGTCACAAAATCATTTTCTTATTAAGCAACTCAAAAATAGTAATTAATTACATATATTTTGAGGAACTTACAAGAGTATAATATTTAAATGATAATGAATATTATATTTATTGATAATTAGGTCAAATATTTATAAATTTATTTCTATAAATCCAAGTGTGGGAGTTGCTAATATTTTCTAGAAATATAAAATATTAGTGAAGACTCAAAGTTGTTACAAGTTGGAAATAGTGTCTAACAATTGGAAGGAACATACAAATAATATCTTTTGATAAGTTTTGTGCAGAAGCTAACATTCAACATCAACTCAATGTGTCTTACACTCCAACAACATAATGATGTAAGGGTTAGATACCAAAGTTATTAGAAAAAAAAAAACCTATTTTGAAAGTTGGCTTATGTACATACAAGACTTAAAAAATTTAAAATTATTTGGTTGTGTTTGTTTCCCTTATGTATCATAGGTTAAAAGAGACAAACTTGACAAGACAGAACTTAATATTTTCATTTGATAACTAAAAAATATTTCAATCACAAAATAAAAAATTCTTGTGAGTGAATATGTGAAGTTCATGGAAGATCAATAATGAATTTAGGAGGAGAAAATAAACAAGCAATTTTCGGATTCCTTGGGTAGTGAATGACATTATTATTAGAGGTACAAGATCTTTAACTAATATTTATCAAATATACAATGTGTTTAACTTACAAAATTTTAAAAAGTTGAAAGATAACTCTTAGGCTTTTGCTACAGCTAAGACTAGGGTTGCCAAATTCTTATCTGTCTTTCACATATCTGATAGTATCTTTTAAAAGGGTATAAGTGGGTCGTGGGCCTTACAAACTTAAAAGATAAAGCATTACATAACAATAAATATTAATAAAAGGAAAACAAAACATGACAGAACATTAAAATGTCTTTGGGCCTATCCCACTACAAAGTCCTTCATCCATTTAGGTTGTATTTTGGACCTTGTGCCAATGTTGGGTCAGGGTGTAACAATACTATCTGTCCAAGAAAACACTTTGTCCTCAAAGTGGAGTCCTAGAGTCAATTGGGCCTCTAGAGCTTGTTGGGTCATGGGCATGTTTGATGTGGTTGAGTTGGTGGAAAAAGGGGTTGTATAAGGTAATTAAGTTACATGGGAGTCAATGCGCTAGAGTTGGACGGTTGGGGTATTAGGTTTAGTCGGTGGGGTGACATTGGAGGGAAATGGGGATGTATTGTCGATGTGGGCTACAATGGTGAGATTGAACTGGTTATTATGTTTAAGTGTGGGAGGAATCATTAGAGTATTAGGATTAGGTGGTTGGGTGACGTTGGTGGAAAGGGGAAATTTGTTATGTACGTGGACCCCAGGGGTGATTTGAGTTGGCTATTAGGGTTAGGTGGGAAAATGGTCGTTGGGATATTATGTTTAAGTAGGGAGAGCGTCATTTGGGATTTAGGTTTAGGAGGGGGAGGCACCATTTAGGAATTACGTTTAGGTGTGAGTGGAGCGTTCTGACACACGGTTTTGTTGGGCTCGAGGTCTTAGAAGTTGGCACACTCTGAGCGTGGATGACGTGGTGTGTTTGTATTGGCTCCTTCCTGCGATGCATTCAAATAGTTAGGTATTAGGTGTTGGGTTAAGTTATGTGTTTGCAGAGAGAGGGAGTTTGGCTTTTTAGTAGCTGGGAGTTCAAAGACATCGTGAGACCCTTTGAATGGATGAAAGAGTGAGACATGGAAGACGGGGTGAACACGAACCATCAACGGCAGTTGGAGCTCATACACAACAACAATGATGCGACGGAGGATTAGGTATGGTCCAGAAAAAAGCGGACCTAGCTTTTGGTTCGAACGATGCTCCATGGAGTCTTGTCGGTAGGGTTGGAGGCGTACCCAAACCCAATCGTCGGGTTTGAAGTTGTTGTCGACACAATGGCGGTTGGCTTGGTCACACATGCGCTGGCATGTTCGTTGTAAGTTTTCCTTGAGTTCGTGGAGGATGATGGTGTGCAATGACAATATATCAGGGATGGTTGCACCTACGCGTGGAGAGTGTAGCATGTCGATGATGGTCGGTGGTGACCAGTCGTACATAGCGTAGAATGGGGAGGTCTCTATTGTCGAATGGTGGGTGGTAATGTGCCACAGTTATGCCAAATTCAAATATTGATACCACTTACAAGGTTGGATTCCCACGAAAAAACTCAGGTAAGCTTCTAATCCTTGGTTAAGCACCTTTGTTTGGCCATCCGTTTGGGAATAATATGATGAACTGAACTTTAATGTAGTGCCTTATGCTGTGAACAATTGTCTCCACAAAGTACTGACGAACAAAGGGTCTCTATTAGATACAATCGTTTTTGGTATTCCATGGAGGCAGTAGATCTCGACAAAAAAATGTTTGGCTAGTTGTTGGGCCATGAATTGAGTTGGAAAGGCTATAAAGTGTGCGTACTTTGGGAGTTTGTCGTAGATGACCCATATAATAGAGTGTCATGTTGAAACGGGTAATTGCATAATAAAATCCATTGATATATCTTTCCATATTTGATTTGGAATTGGTAATGGTTGGAGTAATCCCTGGATTTTGGTTGGCATGTATTTGTCTTTTTGACATGTGAAGCACTGTTGAACAAAGCGGTGTACGTCTCGGGTCCATTTCGGCCAATAGAAGGAAGCAACAATGTGTTTCAGTATTGGTTTAATGCTAGAGTGGCCAGCCAAAGGTGCAGCATGAAATTCGTGCTTTATGCAAAAGCGAAAATTGTTTGTTGATGGAACAAAAATTTGGTGGCGAAAAAATAACAACCTCTGGCATGTCGAGAAAAAGGTTTGGATTTTGTTGACTCCCTGTGCATGCTTGAATTATTTGTTGGCCTTCTATGGACTTAAAAATTTGTTGTATCTCTTAGGGGATGAAATTGCCAATAGTATGGGTGAATGGTTCGAATCTTGATGTGAAAGAGCATCAACAACAACATTCTCCTTTCCATGTCTGTAAATAATTTGAAAATCATAACCTTATAGCTTTATTGTCTGTTTCTGTTGTTATGGGGTTTGTATGGTTTGGAATGGAGGGTATTTAGGCTCTTTTGATCTGTAATGATCTAGAAATGTTGGCCTATGAGATACTAACGCCATTTATTGATTGATTATGTGATTGCATACATTTCACGGACACTTACCGGGGATGTTTGGAGTTTGAGGTTCATCTTTTTCCTAAAGAATGCTAGTGGATATCCTGTTTGGCTGAGGACTGCCCCCACTGTCACTGTTGAGGCATCTGTTTACACCACAAAGGGAAGCTTGAAGTTTGGAAAGTGTAGGGTAGACACTTTTGATGTGTGTATTTTCAGCTTTTCAAATGCTTGTTGTGCAAGCTCGGACCATGTAAATTTTTGGTGTTACAATAAGTCGGTGAGGAGAGTGACGAGAGTGGCGTAGTGCTTTATTAAATTTCTATAGAATCAGGTGAGACCAAGGAAACCCCTCAATTCCATGAACGATCGTGGCTGAGGCCAATTGTGTATGACACTGACTTTTTCTGGATTTGGGTTGACTCCATGAGCAGAAATTATGTGACTTAGATAACTCACTTGAGCGGTTGCAAAAATGCATTTGCTAAACTTAGCAAAGAATTTTTTATTTTGAAGAACTTGCAATATAGCTTTCAAATGAACAATATGACCTTGCAATGTAGAACTGTAAATTAAAATATCATAAAAAAAACTAGGACAAACCGACGAAGATATGGTTTGAGAAGATCATTCATTGTTGCCTCAAAAGTAGAAGAAGCATTACTTAAATCGAATGGCATGACTAAGAATTCATAGTGGTCATCAATAGTGCGAAAAGTTGTTTTGTGAGTGTCTTCTGGAACAAGTAAGATTTGGTGGTACCCTGAGTGTAAGTCTATTTTAGTAAAAATTGTAACTGAGCCTAACTCGTCTAGCAATTCATCGATAGTAGGAATGGGAAAGTGATCCCGAATTGTGGTTGCATTAAAGGCTTTGTAATCAACATAGAAACGCCATGTCTTATCTTTTTTTTTATTAAGATAAGTGGTGAAGAAAAAGAGCCAATATTGGGTTTAATAATACCCTCTTGCAGCATCTCAGTAATGATTTTAGTAATAACTTCCTTGTGGTGATGAGGGTAGCGACATGGTTTAACTTTGATGGGTGTTGTTTAAGGTTAAAGTGGAATATGGTGGTCATGTGGTCTTTAGGGTGGTACCCATAAGGTCTCTGGAAGATATTGTGGTAGTGTTGGAGGAGAGATTGGATGGGTGCAGGAAGAGTTTATAGTGGGGATGATGGATTATGTATTTCGATGTCTACGGATAAAGGTGACATGGGCTGGGGTTTCACATGTAAAAGGTGTAAGGAAGAAATAGAGTTGGTGGGTAGGTATTGACAAAATAGGTGAGTTGGTGGTGTGGATAAAGTGTGGGCTTATAATGTGATTTGGTGGTTAGCGATATTAGGTACTGAGAAATCTTCCTTAATGGACTCAAAGGTACTTAACCAGTCAATGCCCAAAACATCTGCAACTTCAATGGGGAGAAGGTAGAAGGGAATAGTGAATGTGGATTTCTGGAGAGAGATGTCCACTAGGGGGCAAATTCCTTGGCATTTAATGAAAGTGCCATTTCCAACCATTACGGATAGGGGTGGGTTGGGTGAGATGGGTAGGTTTAAATGGTGGGCAATGCGAGGCTGGAGAATGTTGTGATAGCTGCCTGAGTCAATCAAAACGGTAACTCAAAGGTTTGAATTAAGCTTGTGAATTTGAGAGTTTTTGGTGAAATGGTTCCTGTAAGGACTTGGGGTGAAAGGTGAAAGTGGATAGTGTTAGTGTAATCAACAGATGAGGGAATATCCTCCGTGGATTCAGCTGTGGTTTCTGGGTCATCCAGTAGTAGTAAAAAATAAGATGTAGTGCATTTTTTACCCGAAATGAATTTTTCATCACAATTGTAGCATAATCCTAGGACCCTTCTTTCTTGCATTTGAGATATGGATAAACGTTTTATGGGTATAGTAGTTGTTGTCAGGGGAACAATAGTAGGCTTAGATGTGTTTGTTGTTGATGAGCTATTGGAAGGATGTATGTGGTAAGGTAAGGGAAAGCGGTTATGTTTAGTGATAGTTGTCGTTTTGTTGTCAAATTAATATGATTCTAGCATAGACTTGTCTAACACTAGAGAGATGATAGTATAATTGTGGTCTGATGATCCCAAGTCGTCTTCCAATGAATCCAATAGTAAAATCAGTAAATCGGTGTTTAGAGTTAACAATAACAATAATAATATAATAAAAAGCGGTTAAGATTGTTATGCAGAAAATATAAGAGATTAAAACAGAAAATAAAAAGTGGTTGATCTCTAAGTTCTTCCACCATTGAATTCTTCACAGGTTCTCTAAAGATTAATCATTTCTCAATCCTCCAACAGAGCTAAACCTGATTGAACATGCGTCAATCTTATTCAACTCAAACTCACAAGTAAAGCATGCGTCTACGGGGTTTAATCAGTACCCACTTTGTTCCATGTGTATACTCCATGAGAATGCTTATCTCCTCTCTCTTGAATCATGCGCCCAAGAAATTAATTAGAACAATGTGCACTAACTGAGAAACCAAAGTTTAAGATAAGGAAGACTCTCAATCATGCGTTCATGTACAACCTCTCACAAAAACCAGCTTTCCCAGAGATTAGAATATTAAAAACAACTGCTATAGAGAATTAAAAATGAAACTTTTATTGAACAAAACCTCAAAACTCAATGGGGAATTACAAAGGAATCAACCAAAAAGGTTTAGTCTTCCATGCGGAGTCAAAATAAAAGAATTACAAAGAAAAATAGAAACTAAGAAAATCCTGTGAAGCTCTTTCCTTTCTCCTTGAGGCTTGTGTCTTTATAGGCTTGTATGCTCTAAGGATCTTGGGAAAATATTGTAGTTTAGATTTTGTTAACAATTTCCAACTTTCCAGATTTCTTATACTTTGTAGAAGATTTACTTCCAATTTTATTTCTGAGATATTGTAAATTTTATTTTCTCTTTCTTCTCCTCAGAATTTATTTTCTGTTTTGATTCAAGAAGCAACTTAGACTTTTGCATATTTGTCTCATTTACTCTAAAAACAAAAAATTAACAAAAATAATAGTTTAAGGCCCAAATAAACCCAATTATATGAATATTAATTAAAATAATTAATTTATTTATTATTATAATCCAATAATCTATGATTAAAGCTAATGAGTGTAAATAAATATATGCTCATCATTTAGGTTTTGAATCCCTAATTTTGTCTTCAATTAGCTTTGCTAGACCAATGCTTGGGATATAAAATATGGGTTCAATGTGCGTATCTCAATATGCAACCCAAAAATGAAGCAGTTAAGTGTAGTCTCTGAAGTGAGACCCACAATACAATTGCATAGTCGTTCAAAATGGTATTGATATTCAGTAACTGAAGTTGTTTGTTGGAGTTTAAACAACTCTACTTGGTGACTTGTGTATGTTGATGGGCCAAAATGGAGCTCCAAGGACCGTGTGAATGATTGTTAATCTATTAACAGATTATTATTATTAAGCAACCATTTGAACCAAGAAAGAGTTTCTCCCTACATATGAAATGTAACCATGGGTACACACTAGTCTAGCGGTATCTGATAGAAGGAGAAATATTGGTCTACTTAAAAGAGTCAATCCAATGGGTTGTTGCCATCAAAGAAGGGTAGGTTGAGTGCCGGTGGTCTGAGTGTAGTGGGTGGAGGGTGTTGATACTGGAAGTGGGATTGATTTAAATGAGGGTTGGCTTGGTGGTTGACGAGTGGTAGCTTATTCTTAGAATGAGAAAGGGATGCTACTTGGTCAAGGAGGGATGTGAAATTAGAATGAAGGTGATCATTCCTTGCATCTAGTGTAGATTGTCGATTGTTGTTTTCTTTTATTTAGATTTGAATCACCGTAAGGCATTCCTAGATGTTGTGTAAGACCTATTTCAGATCTTTCGTTGGTGGTTTGGGAAGCATGGGAAATCAATGAAAGCATCAAATTCTGTTAGGCTTTTGCTATAGCTAATATTAAAACTAGGGTTACCAAATTTTTCTCTGCCTTTCTCGTATCTGATAGTACCCTTTAAAAGGGTATAAGTGGGTCGTGGGTCTTACAAACTTAAAGGATAAAGCATCACATAACAATAACCATTAATAAAAGGAAAACAAAACATACCAGAACATTAAAATGTCTTTGGGTCTATCCCACTACAAAGTCATTCATCCATTTAGGTTGTATTTTGGGTCTTGTGCCAATGATGGGTCAAGGTGTCACAACAACAATGGATAAATGTCAATAAGAGTTAAAAATGATTTAGAAAATGAGACTTCAAAATTAGTAAAAAACCTCAACACAAACAACCTAGAGGAGTTAAATGGATTTATAAAGTCAAACTCAATTAAGATAGTTATATGAATAAATACAAAACAAGATTGATAGTGAAAGACTATGCTCAAACTTTTGAAGCGAATTTTTCATATGTTTCTTCCAATTACAAATTTTGATAAAATGAATATTGTTTGTTATAAAGAGTAAAAAGTTAATCATTGGGATATAAAATATATTTTTTTAAATGGTTATTTACTTAAATATATTCATATGAAGTAGTCTAAAGGAGTTTAAAATCAACAAAGAGGAGGAATAAGTTTATAAGTTGAAAAAGGTCCTTAAGGTTTTAACAAACTTTTAAGGTCTAATACAACAAATCTTGTATTTGTCAAAACTGTTTGCATTTGTCAAAATTCTAAGTGAAGTTGCATTATATGTAAAGTTTGTTTATGCAAGTTTAATCATTATTATTGTCTGTGTTAATGATTTGTTGGGAGTAACGAGAAGTTTATAAAGCAGTTTAAAGTTGAAATGCTCCAAAATGTTTGAAAAGAATGGTGTTAGCTTGATGCGTTTCTTTTTGAAAATGGAGATGAAACAAGATTGTGGTATAATCTTGAATTGCCAAAAGAAGTATGAAAGGGAAATAACAAATAAGTTTCATATGGAGGAATACAAATGCACTGCATCTCTAGTGAGCTAAAATGGGAAGTTTTGGCAGGATAACGGAGATGATAAAATGGATCAAAAGCTTTACAAAAATGGGATTGATTGCTTAATATATCTTATTACAACTAAACATAACATGTTTTTTGTAAACAAAGTATATTTCAAAGGTTTATGCATTCTGCAAGTGAAGTATATTTTCAAGCTACCAAACGAGTTATTAGATACATTGAAAACACTTTAGAGTTAGAGTATAGTAGGATGTTACTTTTATTCCCGTCCATAGATAAGCAAAAGTGAAGTTGTTATACTGCAAAACAAAGAATCAATCTATTGACATTAAGTCAAATTTGAATACTTGGTACAAAAACTTGGAGTTTGTAGTTTCAAAATAAATGAGAAATGCCCAAGAGGTGGCTGTTGAAATTAACTAAAAAAACTCTACAGTGTATTACTTTTTTATACTGTTTTATTTTCAATAAAAGACATGTTAACATTATCTATTTTTTTGGTTTACTCATATACTCTACACTTTAAAAGAGATAAAACATGAATTCAGTCATAAAGTGTAGTTCCCAAGAAGCAGTGAAAAATGAGAAAGAGAGAGAGATCTAAGAAAAAAGAAAATATAGTAGAAAGGGAACAGGGTGCATACATTAGAGGATCAGAATATGTTCTAGTACACAAGTTAAAATTTGAAGATGAGATTTGATCTGTTTGAGAGATTCTTAAAACTACATAGATAAAGTACAACATACAACAGCTTAAGGGTTAAGACTTAAGACTAAATATTAAACAAAGGGGGTCTTGGTCATCTGCTCACCATGTTTGGTGCATGCTAACTAGTGGAGATATGTAGGTTGGTACTGATAAGCATTCCCAAAGTAGTTGGCAGGATTAGGAGAGAAGTTATAAGTTGCAGAAGCCATGAGAGGGGGGCAGTGACTGTCAGTTGGTCCAGGGTACATGTAAGATCGGTCATACACATATTGAGGATACCTGTCAGCAACTCTAGCATAGCAAGTTTTGTCAGATGGAAAGTTAGTGACACGTGGACCATATCCAGCACTGTTAGCACGGGGTCTCTTCGGTTGAGGTTTTGTTGCTTCAGTTACCCTTTTCTTGTCAGCCTTCGCCTTCTCCAGTTGGCTCACTCGTTTCTGGAGAGGATCCAGAGGATACTGCTCATCGAGTTTATGATCCTCAATGCACTTAATTACAGCCTTAAGTGCAATCAGCTCTCGCTCATTAACATCAATCTGAGATAGTGCCAAGAAATTAGGAATGTCACGGAAGGGACATAATATATTCACACAAACAGGTTTAAAATCAAACATCAACACCAGGCATCTTCAAGCATACAAATAAGGACCTAATGGAGACACCAAAACATGCTACTGTCATGCATTCACACAAACCAAGACAGTGACTAACTTCTCATCCCTCTATTTTTTTTGGAATCAAAGCATTTTTGTCCCCGTTGCTTCAACTGAGGCAATGTAAAATCTCGTTACTTCCATCAGACAAATTTACAGAACAAAATTGTGTTTCTTTTTGCTGGTTTGGCTTATGACAGAAGCTAATACTCAGACAAATTAATAGAATTATCATAAAGGCAATTACAAGCAAATCCTTCATGCACCATTCTACCCCAACCATCTTGGTCTTATCCCATGAGTCATCAACCCTCGCATACATTCACACCTGCAGAAAATTTTAGTAGTGATAGTGCTTCTCTCGATTGTTGCAAATCTGGATACATCACTGCAGCAGATACATGTCAACAATGCATTCCTAAATAGCCCTTGAAGAGAATCTACATGGAGGCTTGAAGAGATATACAAGTCCTTAAAGAAACAAGGGTACTCTCAAAGCACACAGATCACACACTATTTGTGAAGTTTCATAAGCTGGGAAGTTGCTACTTTGATTGTCAAAGCTGTGATATCACATGCAGGAGATGGCCTTAGAGAAATGGAGGCAGAAGTGTTGGAATCAGAATTTGAAATTGAAAACCTAGGGCAACAGGAAATGCTTTCTTGCATTGAAAGATGCATAGTCAAACAAATATTAAAATCACAAAGATGGGGGGATACGTAAACCATTGGGCTGAAACTGGTTTAACAAACGAACATGGGGGGATGTGAATTTTTAGGGCTGAAAGGGCTCTGGAAAAACTAAGAGTAGAAGAAGAACAATCGAAGGCCAATTAAGCCATAGGAAGGCAGGCAATCATAATCTGAGAGACTAACAAAATCCTATTGCAAAATTTCAAATGTAACTTAATTTATATTTCTATTTTCTGAGCTTATTTATGAGGGTGAGCATGAGCCTCCGAGCAGTGCAGCAGTGACATTACAGCTCTGTCACCTAGAGAGGTCATGAGTTCAAATCTCCTTTTCTCTGCTTGCTGGGTTTGGTCTGTGTACCCCAGGCCCCACTGTGAGAACTTCAGCACTGGATTGCCCCCTCTTTTATCTTATTTTCCAGAACATATTTTGTAACATATTGTAGTCATTTATGCATGAAATTAATCCAGTAAGACCTTAAAATATTGCACCTCAATTCAATGAATAACCTAATCCAAATTCCTAATCAAATCAAATAAGTAAACAAACATAGAAGCATAGTAAAATTGGGAAAGAACTCTTAAGATTGCACCTCAACCAGAGGACTTTTTTCATTCTGCAATATGTTTTGACAACAATCTAAAATCATTTTCAATACAATCATTCCTTTGTAACTACCAGGCTCAAAATTTCACAAGGACTATAAAATTATAGACAACTTCAATAGAAAGTGGGCATAAAAGTGTGAAGAACTCAAATACATTTCAGAACACCAGTTCAAATTACTACAAGAAACAACAGAGGGGAAATTTCTCAATAAAACAGATGCTCAACAACTTACCTGTGCAGTGGGAGATGAGTTAACACTTTTGACAGGAGAAGAAGTTTTCCTAGCATCCTTCAAGTAAGACTTCAGTAAAGTAATGGGTGAAAATTGTTCTGTAAGATCAAATGCAAAAGCCAAGTTAACAGCATCAATTTGCCGCCCGCTATTCACCAAAACTTCGATGACACCTGCACATGAAAAAGCTAAATTAATCATTAAAAATTAAAATAAACAGATGCAATAGCTCAGTTACTTCACTAATACAGATGTTAAAGTCATTTGTGTGTGCATGTAAAAAGTCATTTTGGAGATTATGCTTCGAAACTAAGGTGCAGGTCTGCTCTAGTTAACGTCCACCACTGCTTACTTTGCAATGTGATAAGTTTTAAAGATTTTCTTAATTCTTTCAAGATAATTTATATAACATTGACATTCATATTCATTAATTTTCTTTGGACATACTAAGATACAATGATGCAGCTTATTTAATAACCTTCAATCACTTTCATGACAACATAAGAGTCATTATTACTTATTAAAATTCATGTTTCCTTTATTTTTTTCCTTTCAATAATTTAGCATGAAGCATCCAGCATGCTCATTCATGAAGAGCAGTCAAATACAATTAATCAACTATTAAAAAGTTCATAGGCCCTGGAAAAATCCTATTACTAATGGACGATTTTGCAAGGCACAGAGTACTTGAGCAAGATGCCCCGTTTATTGTCACCAAAGACAAACATAAAGGAACACTTTTCTGATAGTATAAATCCAAATTTATATTCAATGAAAAAGATACGTAAAGATGAGATAATAATATGACATCGCAGTATATAGAATAAAAAATAAAAGTCAACTTAAATACATTTTATTTTAGCTGTATAAGATTTTTGTTCCAAACCTAAGATTCTTTATTTGAGGTTTTGATATTTGTCAAACACTATAAAGGAAGTAAAGAACAAATACACACCAGGCATCTTCTCTGACAACCCAAGGTAACGGCACAAATCAGCACTTTGGCGACGTCGAGATACCATTGGAATTAGCCTGTATAACTCCTCCTCATTAAAACCAGATGCAATACCAAAACTTGCTAGAAGTTGCAAAAATGCATGAGCTTCCAAGGAATTCCCATTGCTAGCATCCATGTCAAGAGCATCCAATCTGGGTTTCCATTCCTTAGCAACTGCCTTTGCCCTGCCTTTAATATCCTCTGAAATTACATTAGAAACACAATCTGAGTTGCTCAGGAAATCACACAGACATTCCATCAGCATGATACATGTTCGGCGAAGGCCCAATAAGTTAGCATCCTTCTTTACATCCTGAATTGACACTTCTGTACAGTAAAATCCTTCCAGAGAATCTAAAACTAAACAGGCAGCGTTAGGAGCAGCTCTTAATGCATATGGTATTTCCTCCCTTACAGCAGCAAGGTTCTTACGATTATCAGATATGAATTTGTGAAGTCCGGTAGCATCCATCTCTTTACATAGTTTTACCAAGTCTGGATAAGACAACTCCACATTTTCAATTTTAGGAGAAAGTTCCAGCTCTTCCACTTTACCTTGAGCCCCAAAGGACACAACATCTACTGGTTTCTCCTCCCCACACAGTGCCCCATTACCCCTATTAGAGACAATAGCCAAATCGCTTGGGGAAACCTTCCTGTTTTCTCGAGCATTCATAATATCAAATACAGCAGCATCTCGCTTCTCCTGAAGCCTCTGCAATGTGTCTTGCTCCTTGGCATAAACAGCTGCTTGCCGCTTTTCCAGTATTTCCCGAGCCTTCCTCGTTTTGTTCTCAAACTCTTTTTCCTGGTCTTCCAATTCATGAAATCGCCTCTTCAAGGTTTTCTCAAGACCATGAAAATGTTCCTCTAGATCTTTCCATTTCAAGTTCAGAGTAACAGCACGGTAACTTTCAAGTTCAGCAAACGCCTTTTGCAGCTGTTGTATCTTCGAAGTTGTAGAATCTATCAGCGTAGCAATTGAATCCGTGTCTTCCATAGCAAAGAAGCTGAAAAAAAATAAAATAATAAACTAAATACCAATTATCAAACTTCAACTTATGTAATATCTAATACATAAAAGTCAGAGTACGCATAGAGAGAAAATAAATAAGAACAATCTAGTGCATTATCCTATTATAGACAACTCTTTATGGTAAAAAGCTTCGCAAACTTCACTGAGATGAGGATTCACTAAATGTAACATCTTGTTTAAAAAAATATTCACCAAATTACCAATTATTAATTTCTTTACAATCTCTCAAGCGGCTTGATTGATCACTAAAACTCCCAAGGACACTACCAAAAACAGAAATCTGACATGAAAACAAAATAACTTTCCGAAAATAGTTCAGGATCCAATCCTTTGAGTCACAGTAACATAAACCCTAAAAATCCGAAGATTTTATTTAAAGAGATAGAAGGAAGCAAAATTGGCTCAAAATATCAACCCAACAATTAAGGCATGAAAGAAGATAACAACAAAGAGAATAAGTTAAACTAAAAACCAATTGAATTTTATTACATTAATTAATTCAATTTCCTATAAAAGAAACAAAAACAAAAAAGAAACTCAAAATTCTTCTATTGCTCCGTTAGGTGTGTACTTTTGGAGTGCAATGTCAACGAAATCGCTCGAACCGAAAACTGAACGATGAACGGAGAACGTGGATTCTCGTTCTACTCGTGCAAACAAAGCCGATCTAAACCGATAGAAAGAAAACACAAAAACAAAAACAAAAACAAAATTGAAATGAAAGAGAAAAAGAAGAGGAAGTACCTGAATGATCCGAAGGAAAGTGAACGACGGAAGAGAGAGAGAGAGAGAAAATTCTCAATCCATTTTTCTCCCTGCAACTTCAACACTTGGAGAGAAAGAGAGAGAAAGATGAGAAAGAGGAAATTATAGTGTGATGTGCTATTTGGATTAAGGGAAGAGGGTGACTTTTTTTAAATTGTTATTTTCATTTTTTTTAATTCTTATCTGGAATATTTTTCTGTAATTTTAATTTTATATTAGAAATATATATTTAAGCACAATATCTAAAACTCAATTATGTTTTGGTTTCATTATTTATTTATTTCATTAAATTTAATCCACTATTGACAAAAATGTTTTATCAATATTAACTAGTTATGAATAATATAGTTTATAATTAGTTTATAATGATAAAATAAATTTTCAAACTAAATACGGACGAAAAAGTCATTTTTTTAATTTTTAAATATTGAGAGATTTAACTTTGAAAAAACAATATTGTTATATTTTTAGAATTTATAAAATTAATTGAAAATTTTATTGAGAGAGAAAGGAAATTTAATAGAATAAATAAAGAATAGAAAAGTAATTAAGTTAATATTTAATTTTGAATAAGCTTATTTTAAGTTTTTACATTTTAATAATTAAATAATTAATTTGATTGGTTCAAAATAGAAAAAATGTATTTAAAATTGAAAACTATAAAATATACATTTTTTAAAATTGAGAAACTAAACTTTAAAGAAAATATAAAAATTAAATTACATATAAAATGTTAAATACACACGACACATTGCAATTTTTTGTAAGATTTATTATTTACTAAATCATAAGTATTCTTATGAACAAAATAATATTTTTATTTGAGCAGGATAAATCAGTATGAACATTAACACTTTTACTTAAATATTTAAAGATCTTATCTTGAATTAGAATTAAAACCCATTAATTAAATTTAAACAATCTCACGTCAAGATTTGATACTCCTATTGAAAGGGACTTAAATATTTAATAAGAAAAATATCCATAAATATTTTAATATGTATAATTTGTGAGGGTGTTGGTGGTTGAGTAGGATGTAACCAACTTCATTTCTCAACCAACTAAAAAATATGAGATTTGGGTTAAATTCCTACAATTTTTTATATTAAATTGAATCAAATTCAATTTCTTTTAATTAATATAAATAAACTTCAAATTTAATTTTATTTTATAAAATTAATTTATTAAGAAATAGATTTTAAATTTAAAAAACCAGTTTAATAATAAGCTAACTTTATAAGAAAAAGATGATGAATCCAATCCACTTATATATTATAAAATTATAAAATTTCTTTATATATAATTGATGTTTTCAATATTTCTCTTAATTGAGTTGAGTTAGAATTTTGGAAAACTTTATTTTTTTAAATTATAATATTTAAGTATCAAATAAGAAAAACAACACAATTTTTTTAATAAATAAGACAAATCATAACAAGTTTATCTAAATTAATTTAAGACATCAAAAGAAAAAAAATATATCACAATTTGTCAAAAATGAATTAGTTTGAATTAAAACTCAATCATAAGTGAAGTTCAATCGAATCAGTTGGATTACATTGACTAATCTAATAATCAATTGAATACAAATTTCCAAATAATTTGTTTAAATGAATTGATAAAGTTAGATGTATATTTTTTTTATCGTAAGAAAATAACAACTTTAGAGTTAATTCATATTTTAATAACTAATTTATGTGTTTTTCTTATGCAATATTATATTTTTTATACTCAACCTTTTTTAACTATAATTGTTTGGAGAGATAAAGGTTAATTTTATCTAATTATATTTTTAAATTTTCATAAAACCATTAAAATACTCAAATGGAATTTTTTTTTTACAATTATTGAAAACTGTATCACTAAACTATCATCATTATATTTATTTTATATCCAAATATTTTCACATATTATATAATTTTTTTTTCAATTTCCCTATGTATTTGATGAGTCCATTACACGAAATGACTTAACACACTATATGAGATCATTTTGTTATAATTTTATGCAAATGACATATCTTCAGGAATGGGTAAAATGTATAAATTCGAACTCATACATGTGATTTTTTTTATTTATATATTATTTACGTAAGATTTCTAACTTATTTCAAATGTCCTAAAATCTTAGTTATGTTTTTTTTTTAAATTAGAGTTAAATTGGTAATAGAAGGATAATTAGTTTTTGATAGAGTAAAGTTATGATAAAAATGATGGTGAAAATGGTGTGATGAGTGACCGACACTGGGCAGGTATTGTCTTGAGTGGCAACACGTTTCCTTTGGTTTGTAATGTAATGTTTGGTTATGCTTGTTGTCTGTAAAGGTTGTTAGCACTACCTATAGCAGCAGCCTTTTCTTGTCCACATACACTGCCCTTGGTCCACCACCCCCATACATTTTTTTTTTCTTTTTTGACAAAATTAAGATAATATAACAACACCCATCTATTCTTTCTCCTTATTATCTTTTACAACATTGTTTCACATTATTGGTACAGTTTCATTCAACAACTCTATTTTTACAAATTTTATTTAATTATTCTTTAGTTTCTACATTAGAGATTAAAAGTTATTTTAGTCATACTTATCTATATTGGGCACTACAACAACCCTCTTCTTACAAATTTTACTTAATTAGTCTTTTAGTTTCTACATTAAAGATTAAAAGTCAATTTAGTCATACTTATCTATATTGAACACTTCAACAACCCTCTTCTTACAAATTTTACTTAATTAGTCCTTTAGTTTCTACTTAAAAGTCAATTTAGTCATACTTATCTATATTGGGGCACTTCTAATTATTGGGAAGCTTAGCTCTCATTATTTTTTTGGATGAAAGGATAAATCAAGACTTGAATTTGTGACGATTAGATTAAAAATCCAATGTTCTACCAACTGACTAAACACCTAAAAAAACGTTAGATAGTAGTAAATCTTCTTTTTTCGATAAAATTATCCAATGGGTGTTTTAGTACAACTTTAAATGGATGTTCTTGGTCATATTCATGTGACTCCTTCGTGACAAAGATCCATGAACCTAATTGTGTGTTTGGGTCTCGATGTTGTTCCTTTGAGTATGGTTGTCAACACGATGGTGTTTTGTTTATACTTTGGTTCCCTGCTTCCAAGATCAGACCTCATTTGTTTGTTGCGCTACATCCTTGTTATATCCTTTTTTTCATTGGAGAATCCTGACAAGATTGAGACTCAACAACCCGCTCTGTAGGCTAAGTTTTGCTTTCTAAGTCATCATTGGACCTTTGTGTATTTTGGTCCTAGACAAGTAAAGTGCGTTGATTGTGCAAAGTCTGTAACTCAGTTCGATGAGCTTGTAACTCAGTTCGATGAGCTTGTAACTCAGTTCAGTATTTATCTCTCAGAAGATTGAAGTCTTTATCAAGCTTGACTTGTATTTGCTACTTCAATTGACTTTGGATTTCATTCATTCTCCTCTCTTTGTCATTGTTGTATGCCAACTATCATATGTTTGGCGGGGGAGTAGTTCATTCTTTTTGAAAAGATTTTCTGTGGGTTTTGATGGAGTTGATGAATAAGGCCAAGTTAAATAGACATTTCTCTTTTAATTCTCCTATTCATCTTTTGAGGAGAAAATCATGATAGAGTTTCAAACTCCAAAACAAACAATACCACAAATTCAATGATTGACCCTAACGATACTATATCAACGTATTTAAGGTTGGAACACCAATTATTTCATATAGTCAGATGTAACTTATAGAAAGAGTAATTAGGTTAGCTATACAAAATTTTGAACAATCAAGCAAATCCAAAATTTAATATTAATTATATATATAATGGATAAAAAGGGAATTACAAATTATATAAAGATGGATGAGAGAATTGCATAAGATAAAATATGTTACAATTTCTAAAAATTTGTTTGCAAAACTCTCATTCATTCTTTCGATAATGCAATACAATAATGTGCAATGAACAAGGATAAGGAAAAGAAGGGATTACTCTTTAGTTTTTATATTGGTTCATTTGATAGTACATAATATATCTAGTTATCAATCAACTGATTAAGTTTCACTCTACAGACTAGTGTTGCAAGTTACAAACTAAATATTATTTGGAATGCAGTCACTCCTGAATAGAAACCCATGTATTGTTTGAACACTCAGCTACTTCTGACTAAAAATCTTGAGTATTTTTGGAATGCAACCATTTTTAGATAAAAACTTAATATTGTTTGGACCATAATCACTCATGTCTAACCCACTAAGTGTTCTACTATAATCACTCATGGTTAAAATAGAGTATTCTTTGAAAAAGAGTCACTCTTAACTAAGACACTGGTTATATTTTCAGAACACAACCACTCTTGGTTAAATAAACTAGGTTTGTATAAGAATGTGATCATAAAAATCACAAGGGCTTGCTTACTAGAAAATGCTAGTGACTTAGACGTACAAATATAAGAAGATTTTTCTAATTTGCTTTATGAACACAATAATGTTCTCTATAAAGCACTAAAGGTCACAGAAAGATTTCGACAGCGTTTTGGCACTTAGCAATTGATCACTTCTTTATCTTCTTCTTCAAAGAATAACCTTAAATAGAGCTTGGAAGAAATAGTCATTTTGACTGTTGAGAGTTTTTAACTAAGATAGTTTCATCTTCTTTCGTCTAACAAACATGGATGTAGAGGTGCATTAAATGTCAATCTTCACTTCAAGCAATATCCTGATAGCTAGCAGTACTTATCCACGCTAGGTCTGACAACTTTTTATTCAAAACAAAGTAAAAACCAAAAATGTATAGGACATATAGCTAAACCAAAATTGTCATAAACTTGTGTTAAGATGGTCATTGAAATAAAACAACTTTAGCTTGTATCCCAGATAATCTTTTACTTTGTGTTTGTGAAGACATTAGAAATTTTATGGGATTTTTTATAAGATCATCCAAGTGTTAAAAAAAAAGAAAATTTAATACACAATAAGTCATTATTATCTTATTAATAGAAAAAGGGTGATAATTATTTTTATAATAACTCAATGACAAAAATGAGTGATAATTTATTTATGATAACTTAATCTTGAACCCACTCTTTCAAAATTAACATTTTAAGTTTGAAAAATATCTTTAGTGAGAAATTAATTTAAATAAAATTGAATTTGAATTAAATGTAATATCGTGTTTGAGTATTATAATTAAATTAAAAATATAGTTTTAAAAAATTGATTATGAAATAGTAACTATGCACATATAATAAAAGTATTTTTTATTAGAAATTATTTTACATGTTCAATTTATTATTATACAGAATGGTAGGTTTAAGCAGACTTCTATGTTATGAGAACTTTAAAAAGAGAAAAAAAAGAGAGTTAAATTACCATTTTCATTAGTTTATGCATGTAAAAAGTATCGTATATACCTTCTTCACAATTTTATTCTACTCTTTTTGTAAGTTAATTTTAATTTATTTAACTTATAAGAAGTTTATTTTACTTTTTTTATTTTTTTTAAATAGTTATTAATATGTTCTGACATATATATCACCTTCTAACATTGCATGCGTGTCCTACATGATCATTCAGAAAAAGATGGATTCAAAAGCCAACTTTCAAGACTTTGTGTCATACTTTCTTCAACCATATGAAAAAACCTCGTCACTCATATCTCTAATGAAATGGAGAAAATATAAATGTATAAAAACTATTATATAGTGAATGAATTATAGTGAAAAAAAATAAATTAACATCTAATCCACTCCAATCGAATCAAGGTAAGTTCAAACATCCATATCGTGTGACTACAAGCGGTTACGGTATGTATGAACTCCCTCTTCAGCTGCTCACCAACTAATACCTTAGTCTATGTGACTTAGATCATCAGTGAAGTCAAAGTATCTTTGCTTGTAGGTTTTTCATTCTTAATGTACCAAAACACAATATCTATCTCATACATTACCCCAAATGTATAACATCAAGTTCATGCAAGCTTTCATCAATCACATACAATATGTATCATTCACATACAATGTATATCAATCACCAATGCATACATCATTTAAGATTTTTCAAATCAATACCTGTGTCGATTTCGGGTACAGGTACCCATTTATTGAAGGTCATTCGAGCTTTTCCTAGGAATATGGTATGGATTACTTCAGCGTTGTAGTGTCTGGTACCCGAACTTTGGCTCGAGGCATTTTCTCTACCCCTTCTTGCCCTGAAAAAATACGGGCACCATGCGTCCTTGAACCGATAACCTTTTTTCGAATAACCTAGCCTCCTCCGTCCCTCCGGACCAACAAAGGGTAGTACAGGAATATTCACCTATTGTCCATCGACTACGCCTTTCGGCTTGATCTTAGGCCCTGACTCACCCTATGTGGACGAACCCTTGGGTTTTCGAGGCATTGGATTCTCACCAACGTTTGCATTACTCAAGCCGACATTCTCGCTTCCGCTTCGTCCAACACTAGACATGCGGGTCCTCCCCTCTAAGGCAGAACACTCCCCTACCTATTCAATTTGACATCCCACAGCTTCGGCAGATCGATTAGCCACGTTCATCTTCGGCGTAAGAGCGCTCGATCATTGAGCTATTACACACTCTTTTTAAGGGTGGCTGCTTCTAGGAAAATCTCTTGGTTGTCTTTGCACCCCTACCTCCTTTATCACTAATTTGTCATTTAGGGGCCTTAGTTGGTGATCTGGGTTGTTTCCCTCTCGACGATGAAGCTTATGCCCCATCGTCTCACTTGCCGACTTTGACCCTTGTTATTTTGAGGTCATATCTATTATTCAAAGTTTGTCTCAATTTAGTATCACTCTCGCACCCGCACCTAAAAAGTGTTTTACCCCTATGTGTCTAGTCAACTACTGCGCATCAACGCATTTCGGGAAGAACCAATTAACTTAATTAAATACTATTTTAGATATTATAAAAATTATTGATATATAAATTAATTTTTATTATAAATATTACTAAAATTTTAACTGGGAGTTAATTAAATACTAATTTAAATATTATTTATTATTAATAAAAATTAATTTATATATAATTTTTTTTAATTTTAAAGTAATACTTAATTTAATTAATATATTAATTAATTATTTTTTATATTTAAAATTATTTTTTATTTAATAATTTTTTTAACATATGAATTTATTAATAATCAAAACATTTTTGAGACAGATTCAAATTTACCGTTTATATATAGGATTATAATTGAAGTAAGTTTTAATATAATTCTCTCAATTTACTTGTATTTTTTTCTTTTGTTAATGCTTTTTTAAAGAAAATATAACGTATATTGACAAAATGTAATTCTATGTTTAACTAAAAAAATTAACTAACATTCTTAATTATAACGATTTATATATGATCTTATGTATACTTGAGTAAAGAGGAAGAGATTTATACTAAATTAATCTCAATTATTATTTTTACATTTTTTATAGCATTTTAAGCACTTCATTTATATTTTTAAGAAACAGTTTTTTTTCATACTTTTTCACTTAAAAATTACATCAATGTTTATTTATGAGTACACTATAAAAGTTCAAGTTATTACTTTAGTCAGAAATTAACAGACGGAGGTTAATAAAGGGACAAGAATGGGAATATAAACTTCAAAGACTCAAATGTATGATTGATAAAACTACATTTAAAGGTTAAAAATAAAAATCTTATTATTCTATAAAATATTATAAATATATTTTTATCAAATAAAGATAAAAATATTTTATAATATATAATATATAAGTGAGTGTAATATAAAGTCAAAATTAGAATTAAATTTATTTTTTAATATAATATAAAAATAATCTAGAACATACCCTTTTATAAAGTCAAAATTAAAATTAAAGTTATTTTTAATATATTATAAAAATAATCTAGAACCTATAAATTATGTTAAATAGATAACTATCAATATAAACTTATATTAAATAATGTGTTTTCCAATTTTTCAATTTGCTATGTCCATTAAACTAAATCTTCTTCTAGCATTAATTTGGCATTAATGATCCAACTTCAATATTCAAACATATGACCTACCTTTGGTGGTTCTCATGGCAATACTTAACTCTCTCCACCATATATCCCAACAAATGGTTTTAGTTATTTGAGTCAAAATTATTATTAGATTCTTCACAAATACTTGTAATAAAAAATATTATGAGATAATTTTTTATAAGTTACTTTATGTATGTAGACTAATTTTAGTTTATAGAAAAAATAGTTTTAATTTTTCTTTTGTTTAAAAGTTATTTATGGAACTCCTTGTACTAAACAATTAACTAATGAAGATGGTTTTTTTTGATGATTCTTGTTTTGTTGGATCATGGTTTTGAAGTCTTCCTTCAGGCTTTCTCTGTTTTGATTGCTGATTAGGTTATTATGTGGTCTTGCTTTGAAAAGGGAAAGTGTTAAACTCACAAGAGTCCATTGGTGCATGACTTTTTATATGTGATTATGAGTAGGAAACTTTAGGGAACAAAAACTGTACTTTGTGACTCACCATCATGCTTACTTCTGTCTGCATTTTTCATACTTTCTACCTTTCACTAATCATACTCATTCATAGTAGTCTGGTTATATGTGATTTTCTATGTATAGAAAAAATGATATTTTGATAACTTTGTATAGAAAATGATATTTTGACAATTTTTAGAATCGTATATAATTTTTATGTGATAAATTTAAAAATAAATATATATAATAAAAGATAAATTTAGAATTAAATGATATAGAAAAATATTAAAATAATAATATTGAAGATTGTAACGTGATTGTATAAAAAAATGAGTTATTAATGTATCATTATTCTTTGTTTTGATGTATAAACAAAGGGAAGAAGATGTGGACATGGACGAATCTCACAAAAGCATGAGATATGGGTTGTAACATATATAAGCTTTCTAGCTAGTTTTCTGCACACAATAAATTTGAACATGTACTCTATTATTATTGAAATAACGAAAATGTTCTAAATAGGAGTGGAGGTGTACTCCGGATTTAATATTCTAGAATACATATTATTAGAAAATTTTTAAATATAAAATAATTATTAATTATTATATTACTAAATTAGATATTATTTTAAAAAATAAAAAAATTATTATATATAAATTAATTTTTCTTATTGATAATTAATTTTTAAATTAATATCTAATTAACTATTTAATTTTAAGTACTAATTATTTAGATTCAAAAATTGGTATATAAAACCTTGATAACTAATTAAATATTAATTTAAAAAATATTTATCAATATTAGAAACTAATTTAAATACTAATAATTTTTTTAATTAAGATAATATTTAATTTAATGAATATAAAAATTAAATTTTTTTGTCTTAAATAATTTTCTTGTATTCACAATTTCATATTTGAGTTGTTGGAACACCTGGCTTTCCATAACAACTCTTTGGAGTAGTCTTTTTATAATATGTTTCTGAATTTTTGTTTTCTAAAATTCTTTTTTCTAGAATATGTTTTCAAAAAAAAAAAAAAGATTTTTTTTTTCATATTGTATTATTTGTATTTTAGATTTGTCTTTTCACAATTAATTTTTTCATATGATTTTAGTTTTTCAATTCAATTTCAAAATTTCATTCAGAATATAAAAAAATCTATTTTAAATTTTGATTTTTCAGAATATATTTTCAATTCCAGAATAAAAAACAGTTTTGAAATTTAAAAAATGGTAGGACTCATAATATAATTGATTGGGTGTAGGAAGAAAAACCTCTAATAAAGAAAGGTGATATCTAATAAAAATTATGTGCTTTAAAATAATCAATCTTTTGAAAATCTCACATTAATAAAAATAAAAATAAAAATTGATGTATAGGCTACTTATTTTTTTCTACAGCAGGTCAATCACGGCAACTAAAGAAGCACTTTTCACTATATTTTCAATACTCCAAGTCTTCTCTCAACCTTTGAAACTATTGGTTTTTCCTTCTTTCATCCTTTCCGAGACGTTTATCATCAATAATTTGTCTTATTCTTCAACTACATCAAATAAAATTATTAAATAAAAATTAATTATAGAAATCAAAATAATTAATCAATATATTAATTAAATTAAATATTATTTTAAAGATTAAAAAAATTATTAATATCTAATTTTTTTATTATTAATAAAAAATTATAAAATAATTTATAAATGGATATCTAAATTAATTATAAAGTTTTAGTTACCAGTTACTTATATTTTAAATTAATCTCTGTTATTAATAAAGACTAGTTTAAAATTTAAAAGATTAGTAGAAAAACCTTGATAATTCATTTAGATATCAATTTATAAGTTATTTTATAACTTTTTATTAATAATAAAAACAATTTTAAATATCAATAGTTTTAATTTTTAAAATAATATTTAATTGAATTAATTTATATATTAATTATTTTTAGTCCATAAATTTTGTTGTTATTTAATAAATGTGAAAGTTTATGGCTCATACACACATCAACTTTCTTTTGTTTCCCATGGTTTGATGTTTTCTTTTCCTAAAGTGAAGGAGTCTTCTTTGCTTTGTAAGTTTTTGGGTTAACTTGTTTCCAGTGTTCATGGATGAGTGTACAAATTGCATAGGTTGATTTATATTTCACATCTTGTTACTTAAAGAGTTATTTTATCTTGCTCTTAATTATAACTTTTGAATTACAAAGTTGTTTATGAAAAATTAATATTGAAATAGTTCTAATATTTCTTATTAGATAAAATGATTTTTTTTTTAATTGATGAACAAACTTTTATTTTAGCTTTCACATTACCAACAAATATACTGTAAAATTTTATTATTCTATATATAGGTAATATTTGTGCTTGCAATAATATAATTTTGATATAGTTTATTACCTCTATTAGGGTATTATTTTTTTTGTTAGTTTTTCTTTTAATATTTTCAATTCTAATTTTTTAATACTTAAACATTAATGTCCCATTTAATAAATTCAAATATTTACTTTAATTTAAAATTAAGATAGAGTAAAATAAATAAATTAATAAAATGGGATGATAAATAATCACCCGTGAGAGAATAAAAAGTTAGAGAGAAAAGAGAGGATGAAAAGTAAAATAATTGTGAAGAAATTTTGTTTTTTGACCGTCTAAAATAATAATTTAATATCAGGGGTGGCAAAGCGGGCCAACCCGTCCCGCATTGGCCCGCTCCGCGCTTAGCCTGCAAAAATGTGGGTCGGGTTGGCCCGCCCCGCAAAGTTATTGTGGGTTAGAATTCTCGACCCGTCCCGCATAAGAGCTGGCCTGCGTTCTTTTTTTTTTTTTTTACATTTTGTTCTTACAAAATTGTCAAATTAAACTTATATATTTATTACTATCAAACCTAAATTATTTTTTCTTCCTTTTCAAACATAGTCAAACATCAAAACATTAAACATTAAGATAAATATCAAATATCACTATTCTTCCACTTCCAAAACATTAAAAATACATAATTCCAAAACATTAAACATAAACATTAATTCAAAAACATTAAACATAAACATTATTGACATTCTTCCATTTCAATAACATTGGATGCCACTTTAGAAGAACTTTCATTATTTTTTTTTTCTTGCGGGTTAGCCCGCCCCGCCCTGCCCCGTCCCGCCCTGCTGCTGACCCGCGTGGACCGCAGATTAATAGAGGCGGACTAATGCGAATTGAAAAGATCAGCCTGCCTCGCGCTTTATACCACGGGCCACGGGCCGACCGTCCCGTTTTACCTTCCCTATTTAATACCGTTATTATTGTGAAGAATTATGAAAAAAATAATGCAACAACAAGTTGGATAGAAATTTAAGAACTGATAACAATAACTATTGTGTTGAGAAAAAGAAACTTCTAACTAACTTTAAAAGGTGAGATAAAATTCGATAAAAATTATTTTAAATTAAATTCAGTACTTAAATTAACAATAAATAAAGAGAAAAATATGTTTTGATTCCTTTAAAATTTTTTAATTTTAATTATAATCTTATACAATTTGTAATTTTTTTTGTACATCCCTTTTAATTCCACCACTTTGAATAATTTAATAATTTAGAATTCCACTACTCTTAGTTTAAAAACATTATCCAATAATGTTTAAACCCTTTAATAAAAGAAACTATGCATATCAAAATCAGAAGATAAAAAAGAGAACTTTTTTAGAGAAATTAAAACCAAACTTAGCAAACCATTACAAAATTCACTAAAGTATATTTTTTTAATTATTAATTTAAAACTAACCTATAAGATGAAATATTATTAAATGTTCTTATTATATAATTTTTAATTTTTTTTATCAAATTTTTATGTTAAATATTATTGTACAACTTAACTTCATAGTTTAAAAAAATTTCAACCAGTAAACATGAAGTGTTAGAAATTTTTATCTTGTGAATGTTTCTTAGGTGCACATTTTTGGTGAAGATGGTTATAAGGGTAGCAAATTTTCAGTCCCACTTCTGTGACCTTCTTGTTTCTGATTATTTGTGGCATAACCTATGGAACTGACACTGACATATTCTGCTTGAAAAGCATCAAAGATTCCTTAGAAAACCCTCAAAACTATTTGCAATCTTGGAATTTCAACAACAAAACAGAAGCCTTTATCTGCAATTTCAGTGGTGTTGAATGTTGGCACCCTGATGAGAAGAGGGTCTTCAATCTCAAACTCTTCTACATGACTCCCACTGCTCTCTTCCCTCTTGCCATTGGAAACTGCATAAGCTTAACAGGTGTTGGAGATCCCACATCGACTAGAGATTAGAGCTTTTCATTATATATAAGTGGGTGCAAACCTCAATTTTATGAGTCGATTTTATAGAGTTGACTTAACAGAATTACACCTTTCAGCTAACATTTAACATAAACACTAAAATAGACACTGAAACGAATACTAACCATATATTTAGACACATTAATTTTTAAAAGGTATGATCAATTTTTTTTATGAGATTATAACTTTTAGTCTTGCAAATTGCACCTGCATCAACACCATTAAACTTGATCAGAATCAACTAAGTGGTCAAATTCCTCAACAATTGTCCCTTCTCCAACAGCTGAGGACTTTTACTGTTTCCAACAATTGCTTGATGGGGACAGTTCCAAACTTTACCAATGCTCATGTCCTGGTAAATTATTCAAACAATAAAGGGTTGTGTAGACCTTCATTGAAGCATTTCCCCAATAATTGAAACTGGTCATTCAAGATAAATCCATATATACATGTTCACAGCAAACTTCTTCAAAGTTAGTATCTTGAATAGAAGAATATACAGAAATAATGATTTGACAACTTTTTCTTTTCACCTACAATCTAAACTCTTTTATAATACACTCTAGTTTTTGTTTCATAGTGTAGTTGTCTGGTTTTGAACTTGCTATTAATCTAAACGTGCATTTGATTTCCAAAATTTGTGATTGTTTCCTTAAATTTGTATTTCTTGATGATGTTGCATAGTGATTCAAGGGAGAGGTTTCTGTTAAGATTACCAAGACCAAATTTAAAGTTTCTCTTTGTAAGTTCATAATGAAAGCATATGATATAACACTAGGGTTTGGAATAAAATAAAACAGTAAAAAGATACAAACTTTGCAATAAAAATTACATGGGTCTTAATTCCTTTTAAATGAATTAGTTTATCTTTAAGAAATGATCACCATTCCAATATTATTTTGAAGATCCAAGTAGTTAAATTACTTAAAACAAAATACAACAAAAGAGTGAGTTCCTTTATTTATGGCAAAAATCAGGTAGTTGCATATTAGGTATTAATGTTATGGGGTGTTCCAACAACAACAAAATTATTAAAAAAAAGTTAAAAAAAAGAGTGCTATTAGTATATTTATGTCTCTAGTACTCAAGAAATCTTATATGAACATATGGAATTCATGTCTTTAGCATAATTTATATAACACTTAATTAAGTTTTAAAACTAAATTGGGGTATTTTTTAATTGAAATTTTGTTTTTATGTATTAAAAAAATTATATTTTTTCAATTAACATTTAAGTTTTGTTAATACGGTGACCTAAATGTTATTTTACTCATCATCTTACTTATTTGTTTTTACGTGTTAAGATGTCAGGTTTGATGATGAATATAAAGAGATATTGTCGTAAACAAATGACTTTTATTATTTTCATTTAAAACGTATTGGATAAAGAGGTCGGTCGTCGTGCTTTCCGATGACTTTCACGTCATCACCTACAACGATCAAGAGATTGTCATCGTCACCACCAATGATATAGGTGACAATAGTTCTAGTTATTTGACACACTTCCAATGAAAATCAATAGTTCTTAATACGTGGAAAAACTAAAAAAATGAGACATAGTAAGATAAAAAAGCACATCTCTTAGTTAAGAGAAGAAATAAGTAATCAACAGGAAAAAAAAATTAATTTTTTGAGAAGCATTTAAAACTTAATTAAGCCTTTTAAATAAACTTCAAACTTTTTTTATACTTATTATTTCTTGGTGTCTTAATTCTATTTCTTTAGAAAATAGGTCAATATATTTTTTTCAAACTGATGAGAACATGTTCAAATAAGGGGAATGTAACATTATTATTGATGATATTGACAACTCATAATAGTAGTATTTTATTTATATTTATTTTTTTAACATAAAATTCTAAAACATATTATTATATCTAAGGGTTTTGGTGAGTTCCTCCTCTTCTTAAAGTCTTCTTTTTCATTTGACAACAACACATAGTTGCCACTTTGGTCCCTCTCGCTCTAAGGAAGCTGCTCATTTTGCCAACCCCACTTCTCCATGAACTTTGCAAGCTCCAAACAGAATCCTCCAAGCAAATTACATTAGGTTCAATCTTCATGGAGGCTATGAAATCAAACACTTCCTTCGCATCTCTTAAAAAAAACTCCCAACATAGTTCAAGCCACCAAGCATATAACCACAGATCGATGCATTTCAACTAACATCCCTCATATAAAAAAGTGTCTCCTAGCACACTGCATCATGCTTTTGTGTATCTTGTGATAATTACATTCTGTGGTACCAACTCTTTATTCAGCATTTCATCAAACAGTTTCTGTGCAATGCTCAAGTCCCTTCTTTCAGCATAGTCAGCAATGAGTGCGGACCAAGCAACCACACCCATTTATCTGAATCATAAAAAAGTTCAGTTGCATCCTTCAAGTCTCCACATTTAGCATGAAAAACCAAAAGGGTGTTCCTCACAACCTCATTTTAACCTAGCCCAAACCTCAAAACCCAACATCAACCACTGTTGACCCCAGAATTTCTTAGTTCAAGTCTTATCGGAATGACGTGGTTTTTATCCTCAATTCCAACTTTTAAATATTTAAATAAATTACAAATTAATCTGTTTTTTTTTTTTAAATTTCATTTGATATTTTCTTAAATAATAATAAAAAAAATATTTTGAAATTTGTCATATCATACTTGTCATTAAACTAAAATCATACTTACAGATTTAATTATATCAAATTTCACTAAAATCATATCTACATATATGATTTGTTTAATTTTAAAATATTATTTTTTCTATTTTAAGAAATACCAAATCTAATTACAAAATCTGTTAGCATACTCTATTATTAGTATATTAGATTCTTCTATAGATTGAGTCATATGATTTTTTAATTTTGATTTTTTAAACAAATTACTTTTAAGTCACTAATTGGCATTTTCTTAAATTTTTGTAATAATTATTTTTTTTAACAAATTCTTTATATATTGAATAATTTTAAGAGCTTAATTTAGATGTTATCATATAAATGATTTCTGTATATACATTTAATACATTTATTCCTTATCACATCATATTAACAAGTAAACACGATCAAATAATTAATAATCTCGTAGGATATTTTATATATATATATAGTCCATTAATAAAAATTAATTGAAATTTTATGCATAGCAGTTGTCACAATATTGTGTAAAATTTTTGCCGTCTTGATTGCTGCTTAAAGACCTTAAAATATCAAGTAAAATGTTTGAAAGAGACTTTTTTTTTTTTACATCTAGACACCTAAAAAGCATAAAAGAGAAAAAATAATAAATATAATTTTACAATTTTTTTTAAAAAAAACAAACATTCTTTTCCTGAATCTTAGTAATGAAAATAATTTTCAGTTAGAAATTTACCTTTTTAGTACTGAAATATTAAAGAATGAAAAAAAAAAAATCTGGTCTTTTCTTTCTTTAGGTGTCTGAATTTTCTTTCTTTTGTCCAATGATAGTAATACCCTTAATTTTCCACAACGGGGAGTTACAGCAACTGAGGGAAGCACTTTTCACAAGTCTTCGCGTTTGTATGGTCCAAGTCTTCATCTCTTTAGCTTGGAAATTGTTGGTTTTCCCTTCTTTGACCCGTTCCACTCTGTTTTTCTCTCTCACATTTACTTCCACACTATCATCTGAAAACCTCTCAAAGGTAACTTCTTTGTTCACTTTTATGTGCAAATTTTGCTGCTTTTCATTTTCTGCTGTTTACTTAGTGTGTGTGGTTTCTTGGGCAGAGTAGAGTTTCCCGAAAGCTTTATGGGGTCTCCTGAATTGGGTTGTCAGAAAATCCAGGTGGGTATTTGAGCACTTCTGCAAAATTTGTTTTTTCCAATTTCATATATTGAATACACTCTTCTGGGTTTCTTCCTCTGTCAATTATTCTTGCTTTGCTGGAGTGTGAGTTTGGTCTAAGACATATATATGGTTTTCCTCTTTTTCTTCTTGCTATTGGTTTTGTTTACTTGGATGGTTGACTTGGTTTGTGTGCAGTGCTGAACTGTGTTCTTTTGTTTACTTTTCAATTGGTTGTAGTGCTATGGAGTTTATTTGTGGTGCTGTGGTTTGGATTGGATAACAATTTGTAGTCAGTTGTGGTGTGAAGTAGGGATATGTTTTGTTTTTGCCCTTTTCTTATTTTAGGACAAAACTTAGATACGGTGTTTTTGGTAATGCTTTTGAATCAGAATTGCTGGTTTTCCCAGAAAATTCATGTTGACCTTTAATGCAGACCTTCTATCATATGAATTACTATGCTAAAATTCTAATTCTGATTGAAGAACAACACCAAAAGCACATAAAGAACTGTATCTAGGTTTTGTCCTTATTTTGATTTTGTTTACTTTTTGATACTTGACTTGGTTTGTGTGAGATGCTGAACTGTGTTTTCCGCTCATTGGTTTTCTTTTCAATGTTTTTTTCAGGGTGTGTTCGTTGAAGGGTTGTAGTGCTATGGGGTTTGTGTGTTGTGCTGTTGCTTGGATAGGATAGCCATCTTGGTGAGGTGTCTGGATTTCTATCTCTTGGCTTGTGTTAGGATCTTGGTAAAGATGGTTCTGCATAGCTGGATTTTGAGTTACAATGTTGTTAGTTTCTTGTTGCTGATTAGTTGTGGCATGACCTATGGGACTGAGACTGATATCTTCTGCTTGAGAAGTATCAAAGAAGCCCTTGAAGACCCCAGTAACTATTTGAAGTTTTCTTGGGATTTCAACAACAGAACTGAAGGGTTCATCTGTAAGTTTATTGGGGTTGAGTGTTGGCACCCTGATGAGAACAGGGTCTTGAATCTCAAACTGTCCAATATGGGACTCAAAGGCCAGTTTCCTCGTGCCATTCAAAATTGCTCTAGCTTAACTGGGTTAGACCTTTCAATTAACAAACTCTCTGGAACCATTCCAGAAGATATATCTACTCTTGTACCATTTGTCACGTCTCTTGATCTTTCTTCAAATGATTTTTCTGGGGCGATTCCTGTGACTCTTTCAAATTGTACCTTTCTCAATAGCCTGAAACTTGATCAGAACGGACTCACTGGTCAGATTCCTCTACAACTTGGTATTCTCCCACGGATCAAGACGTTTTCTGTATCCTACAATCTTTTGATGGGGCAAGTTCCAAGCTTTGGCCATTCAGTTTCGGTAAATTATGCAAATAATCAAGGCCTATGTGGAGGTAATGGATTGGGGACTTGCCAAACCAAGAATTCTAAGAGTAACATGGCTGTTATTGCTGGAGCTGCCGCCGGTGGGGTGACTCTTGCGGCTTTAGGATTGGCTATTGGAATGTTCTTTTTTGTTCGACGTGTTTCTTTCAAGAAGGAAGAGGACCCCGAAGGAAACAAATGGGCAAGAAGTCTAAAAGGAACTAAACAAATTAAGGCAAGCTAAATGGTTTTGCATTGCACAGGGCATATATCATTACACAGCTATTCATTTTTCTTGTGGATACAGTTATGTTTTGTAGCTCTAGATATTTGTTTTCAATGTTTTCTGTAGGAATCATATTGTTAGAAAAGATCCCTTTTTTGTTAAATTCTTTCAAGTTTCAAGTGAAATATTTTCTTAATGAATATTATTTTTCCTTAACTACTTTGTGTATATTAATTGGCAAAACATGTTTTGCATACTGCAGTACCAAACAGAGAAATATATACATATATAATTTTTTTTAAAATCAGAATGATAAATGATACATTTGCTCCATAAAATTAGAAAGAAAATGTGAAATATACTTTCTGAAAATTTAATTGTGTAAGATTTACGTAGCTCAGTTCATATCATTTACTTACTTCTTGTGAGATTATGCCTAAGTCTAACTGTACTGAATTGGATATCAGGTTTCTATGTTTGAGAAATCAATCTCAAAAATGAAGTTGGTTGATCTCATGAAGGCTACTAACAACTTCAGTAATACCAATATCATTGGGTCAGGAAGAACAGGAACTGTTTACAAAGCTGTCATTGGAGATGGCACAACACTTATGGTTAAGAGATTACAGGAATCTCAGTATACTGAAAAGGAATTCATGTCTGAGATGGGTACACTAGGGACTGTCAAGCATCGCAACCTTGTTCCTCTTTTAGGCTTTTGCATGGCCAAAAAGGAGAGGCTTTTGGTCTATAAAAACATGCCAAATGGCAATCTCCATGACCAACTCCATCCCGCCGATGGTGTGAGCACCCTTGACTGGACTACAAGACTCAAAATTGCAGTTGGAGCAGCCAAAGGGTTCGCATGGCTTCATCATAGCTGCAATCCCCGTATTATCCACCGAAACATAAGCTCAAAGTGCATCTTGTTGGACGCAGATTTTGAGCCAAAAATTTCTGATTTCGGCCTTGCCAGACTCATGAACCCAATTGATACCCATTTGAGTACTTTTGTAAATGGGGAGTTTGGTGATTTGGGTTATGTTGCTCCTGAGTACGCAAGAACTTTGATTGCCACACCCAAGGGGGATGTTTATAGCTTTGGGACTGTTCTCCTTGAGTTGGTGACTGGTGAAAGACCTACCAATGTGGCTAAAGCTCAAGAAACTTTTAAAGGAAATCTGGTAGAATGGATTACGGAGCTAACAAACAATGCAAAACTCCATGATGCCATTGATGAATCATTAGTCAACAAGGATGTTGACAGTGAGCTTTTCCAATTTCTGAAGGTTGCATGCAACTGTGTTCTGCCAACTCCAAAGGAGAGGCCAACCATGTTTGAAGTGTATCAGTTTTTAAGAGCTATTGGGGCTAGATACAATTTCACAGCTGATGATGAGATCTTGGTACCTACTGATAATGGCGATGCTGATAACTTGGAGGAACTTATTGTAGCTCGAGAATGAGGTTATTGAAAGGTATGTGAGATATATAGGGTATAGTATAGTATTTGTAATTGGTATTATATTTTATCATGTAATTATATATCTCTTACTTTGTTGTCCTAAAATAAATGTTAGTGGTGTATGTAGTTCTGAGGATCTAGATTCAGTTGTGTGCTATTGATATTGAAAAATCAATTTAAGATCATCAATCATGGTGTAGATATAGTTGAGTTACATCTTTCTAATCTAATCTGATTTCTTTGTTTTCCCTATGATAGAAACTGTGTCCTCCATTGAAGCATGTTCCATGGATGCTAAGGAACAAAATATTCACATGTTCTATAATCTCTAGTTGAAAACCAACATGACATAGAGCCAATTTGGATAAACTTATCAAAGATAAAGAAAAGTAAAATGAATTATTTTCTTGTTAAATCAACTCATTCAATTATACTATTTGGGAACTTATATAGGAAGTTTCTGAAAAATTGAGAAGTTTTTTTTTCTAGTTTATGGGATTTTATTTCCTTATTTTCTTAAAAAGATGTATTTTGAGAAATTAATTCTAATTGTGCTATAAGCAAGGTGTTGCAGTTGTTACAAGATACATAATGTTCCATGAGTCACATTTTATATCCTGATATATTAATACCTCAATACCTCAACAGTAAAAACACACATTTCATACCATAATAAATTAATATTTTATTTATTTTATTTTTTAATTTAAAAATATTATTATATTATTATAAACCGTTTTAAATGTATATTTTTTATACAAACAAAACTTTTCTCTTTTTTTGATGTTTTTCTTTCCTTTTTTCTCTTTTTTTTTTATGTTTTTCTTTCCATATTGAAAATATTATATAAAAATAATGGAAAATTTATACGTTTGATTTAGTTCATTAAATATGTAAGTCGCAACATTAATTGTCATCAAATTTAATTAATTAAATTTGGTTTTGAGATGGATTGATTCAAACCAATTTTTTTTTTAAAAATAGAAACAAATTAAGAAAAATATAACATTTTTAATAAAATAAAGATAAACACGTAAGTGGAACTCCTGCACACGTGCAGCAAAAATCTGACATTTCCAAACACTGAGGTTCAGTGCAGGTCACACGGATTCTCATAATGGCAAAAACAATTTTTTTTTGAAATCTTTATATTTTCTAAAAGGTCTTCTAAATTATACATTTCAGAAAAAAAAAATTTCAAATAAAGATTCAGCAATGTTTTTATTTAATTATTTTAAATTATTCATCTCAAAATACTCTAGTAAAATTTATCAATAAGAGATAGTTTTTTCGGAACAATTTAAATTTATTTTGAAATATTTCATAATAAAATTATAACATTTTTTTTTAATATTTTTGGAAAGAACATTCTAAAAAAATTCGTTTCATGATAATAAATCCTTTTATGAGAAGTTCTTGAGTGAACAAATTGAATAGTTAAAAATCAATTTTAAATTATATATTTTGAAATGATTTTGGAATCTCCATTTGTAAAATATTTTCTTTTCCCGATGTTTAACCAGAATTTTTTTTTTTATATATTTATTGAAAGTAATATTTTTTTTTAAAAAAACATTGTTGTGTAAAAATTATGGAGTGTGCAGAAAATAAAACTCTTTCAATAGTTTCTTATGTTTTATAGGTCAGAAAAGTTCAAATTTTCATTACTTAAAAGAAATTAATAAACATATTTTAGATTCTATAATCTGAATATACATTGTAAATTTTCTGATTTAGAATATTTAGATACTAGAATTCAAAATTAAAATTGAAAAATATATATTGAATTATATTTTAGTTCATATAATTTCTAAATATGTTTTGGATTTTACAATAAAAAACATATTTAAGATTATATAATTTTCATAATATATTTTTAAATCCAAAAATATAATCTAGATTATACAATTTAAAAACATATTTTAGATTGTGAAATTAAAAAATACGTGTAATTTAATCTAGAAATACAATATGAATTTCACAATTTATAATGCATTTATAAATTATACACTTTTGAAATTTAATTTTATATTGTAGAATTCAAAATATATTTAGTATAAAAATGTATTTTAAATTATACAATTTAAAATATATTTTTAACTTGTATAATATAAAAATTTAACTTACAAACAATTTAGATTTTTAAATAATGAAAGTGCAAAAACTTTCTATGTGTAAACTTTTGCCCTTTTTTTTCTGCAAAAATTGTCGAACAGAAATTTGAATAGAAAGGAAAGAAAACGTTATTTAAAAAACTAAAAAACATTCTTTAAGAAATGGTTTAAATTTATTCTAAGTATATTCAGATATAAATTTTTGACATCTATACAGTCATTTTATCTACTTGTGGCTGGTATAAGAAATGTTACTTATCATTTTAAATATTTTAAAAATAGTTAATTTTGTATGTAAACTCTAAATAATTTTATATTATTAGTTACTGTAAATGTTGATTAGTTTATCATGTCATTTTATATTAGATACAAGTATATTTTTTCATTAGATGAAATTTATTACAAATTATAGTATTTATTTATATTTAATATTTTTTTTCTCTTATTTAATTTAGTTTTCAATAAATTACATCCTAGCCAATTAAAAAAAAGTATACGAAAAGAAAATATGTTCTTTGACATTCCCCATGCACGTTTAAATTTCTATATTCGAATTTATTTTAATCCTTATCTGAAAAAAATAATATTTCTCTTGGGTATTTGCTTTCATGTTATCCGACCTGTAAAAGTTAAGGATAGAAATTGAATTTCAATTATTTGTAAAAATATATTAATTATCAGAACTAAACGAAAAAAAATATTTTAAATGAATCACTTGCATATTGTGAAAAATAGAAACATGCAAACACATGAGTTTTTTTAAAAGTATTATTCTAATAATTTTTATAACTATTAGTAATGATAATTCTAAAGGTAAAGCCTTAATAAATATATCTACTATTTTGAATAATGCATGGATAATTAACTTTGCATGTTTTAATAATGTGACTTTTGATGCTAGACAAATTAAAAATCTTAAACCTTTCTCATAAAAAGTATTTCCACATCCAATAGAAGTAAATCCATTACCATATTGAAGAAGGAACTATCTCTATTTCAAACAATTTGAACCTTCATACTATGCTCTTGGTCATATTTGTCAAGTTAATTATACTATATTGCTGACAATATTTTTATTATTACATTTATTTAATTGAACCTGATTGAAAGCCCATTGTTCCCACCAATTCATAAAATATAGCCAAATGTGTATATGGATCCTCATGATCCATTGCTGTGAATTGATGGGTAATGATGAGATTCAGGAAAGAAGGTTTCATCTCCAAGGCCCTGGTGGTAGCAGGTATTGCAATACTAGAAAAATTCCTTTGCCCTTGGTGCATGACATAATCTCCAAGTGTTCTTCTAGAGGTGGAGCTTGCTCTTCTTCCATGTTGCTTTCCTTCTGAAAAATATTAGCGGAAAAAGAAGAAGTAGTTGAGGATTTCTCTCTAGTGTTTTTTTGCCTCTCCTTTGTCTTTGTCATCATATTCGACTTGCTCTCCTAGGTTATTAGTTTCTTCTTCTTTAAAGCTTTCTCCTCTTCAATTTTCACAGTTATGGAGCTTGTGGCTAGATTATTTGTCATCATATTTTTATTAGAAAAATATTCTTTTTTATTTTTTAAATTCAACTTTTTTTATTATTATTTTAGTACTTCAAACTTTCAGTTTTTTTTGTGTGAAGTTAATTCTACTATATTGTTGGCAATATTTTTATTATTACGTTTATTTAACTGAAACTTTTCATTTTTATCTATTAAACATTATTTATGTTAAAACTTAAAATCTTACTACTTAAGAAAAAAAAAAGCTTACAAAGATTAAAACATATTAGGCTTGTTCAAAAAATTTGTTAATAAGTTGCTTTTACACCTACAAATAGCTATAAAAGTTTTTAAATAGTTTTGTAAAACTAGGTCACCTTTTACATCCAGCAAAAAAAGACAACCAATGACGATTTAAAAACTTAGCGCCACGCTAGATACACTATTATTGAGTCATCTACCATATATAAAACTAGCAACTAATTTCATATACACACATATTTACCTGCTTTAAATTTCATACATCTTTAGCTAAGATCGAATGATCACCATCATGAGTCATTTATCTTTTTCTTATATGGTATGTTATTTTTATCGTCAATTTTCTATTACTTTACCCTTTGATTTCAATCTTATTTGATTCACATGTTTTCGCAATATTTGTTTAAATCATCTACAAGTTTATCAAATGATTGACTATCTTTATTTTCATGGCTAATGTTATTGGTTTATGTGCAGGTTAATATGAGGACTATCTTTAAAGTAAAAATGATTTTATTATCAATAATGATATTGTTGTTTGGCACAACACAATCAGTTGTTTTAGAGTCTGATGAAAATCATATCAAATCAGCTACTTTTTTGTCTGAATCATTTGAAGTGGGACCAGGAAAAGTTGCGGTGAAAACATTATTTGATATTGACTTTCCAAAGGGTCATATTGGGGTCAAGAGTTTTGATGTTGAAGTAGTCGATGAAGATGGTAATTCTGTACCTTTATATGAAACTTACCTTCATCATTGGTTTGCTGTAAAATATATTGAAAATATTACCATGTCACACTACATTAAACAATCTCACGACGTTAGCAATGGTATTGAATATGAGAGAAATGATGGTGCGTGCCAAGGTTTTTTGCTTCCACATCATTGGGGCTTGGGAGGAGAATCACGAGGAACATCCTCAAATCTTCCAAATCCTTTTGCAGTTGAATTAGGTAATCCTACAAAAATAAAGCTCGGGTTTAAAGAAAAATGGTTATTTAACATCATGGTTATTGATACACGTGGCGCACATGATAGAAAAGGTTGTTCAGAGTGTAGGTGTAAGCTTTTAAATCTCCCAAAGGACTTTTACAATGTCACAACCAACATTAATGGTCAATTATTGTCTAGAAATTATAAAGGAGGACTCTTTTGTTGTCAAGACAACTTACAATGCAAATTAAGAAATGGTTTTCATGGTCCAATGAGAAAGCTTTCCCTAAGATACAAAATAAGGTGGGTTGATTGGGATGAACACCAAGTCCCTCTTAAGTTCTATATACTTGATTTAGCTGATCGTGTAAGATCAAATGGTTCTACACCAGTTCATGATTGTCAGGTAGATGATTTATTTAATATATACTATACTTTACAAATGATAAGCAAAATTTTGAAACTCACTTATATTCCAAACACAAATATTAGGCTATCAATTACTTTTGTCGTTGTAAGTGAATAAGACAAATTTCTCAATTTGGTTATAGGTAGAGTATACTATTCCAAGAATTCATGACAGTGACTCCCTTCACGTTAAGAAAGCAAACATCCCAATGACAAAAGGTGGTTATCTTATATATGGCACTGCTCATATGCACACCGGTGTTGTCAATGCTACTCTATATGGACAGGTAATATTTGATATTTGTTGGTGTTCCTGTATAATCTATATCATGTAGATCAACTTATGCTAAAATTTGTGTGACTCATATATTCAATAGTAATAAATTTTGTTGATAAATTCTATATCTTTGTAAGAAATTAACTATTTTAATGCATCTTCTCGATATTTATGGTTTTTCTTAACTTAGGATGGAAGAGTTTTATGCACTTCAAATCCAAAATACGGAACAGGAAAAGAAGCAGGAAATGAAAAGGGTTACCTAGTTGGAATGTCGGTTTGTTATCCAAAACCTGGTTCTATCAAGATTAAAGATGGTGAAATTCTAACAGTAGAATCGAGATATGAAAACAAGTTTCGTACTGGGGCTATGGGGCATTTCTACATTTACTTGGCGGAACAAATACCAAACAAAGATTTGAACATTTGATGTGAAACTATTTATTGATCTTTTTGTAATAGCTTACTTAATTTTTTATAAGTGTAATCCATAAATACCGATTCTAGATTATCACTATGTATATTAATGTTAATGTTGTTCTACTTTTAATCTACTACTCGGTTTACAATGGTATTATTCTTGTTATAATGTGTCTTTGATGATTTTTTTACGACAAGTGTACCATGTTGTCAGAAGTAATAGTTTGTCCCTATGGACGAATATTTACAAAGAAAAAGACCATCATGAGTCCCACTGAACTAGCATACCATATACATTGTGTCCCACCTTAAACAATTTGTCTCTAAGATCGAATGATCACCATCATGAGTCCCACTGAACTAGCATACAAAGTCATAGAAGTGTTGGGCAGCGAAATATATTGACTGAAAATTCTCGACGGAGGAGCTATCCTAAGGACATGAAACGTGTCCAATATTAAATTTTATTTTAGTTAAAGTTCCTGTTGACTTATTTTATTGCTATATTACTTTGACGAACAAGTTATGTTTTGATTAAATATTTTCAAAGCGACACAATTTTTTTCCTAATTGTTTTTAACGATGTCGTCTTTTTAAATAAAATGATTATTATTGGAAAAATATTTCACTCTACAAATGGATCGACTTGGTCAAATTCTAAGATGAGACCAATTCGGTCGTCAACGGTTTATACAAACAGATTGACTTGGCCGAATCTTAAGATAGGACCAACTCGGTTGTCACGACTTCTACAAACAGACGAACTTGACCAAATCCTAAGATCGGACCAACTCGGTCATCGACAGTTTCTATAGACAGACTTGGCTGAATCTTAAGATCGGACCAACTCGGTCATCATGGTTTCTACAAACGAACAGACTTGACTAAATCCTAAGATGGGAAAACTCGTCTGTTACGACATCTACAAACAGACCGACTTGGCCAAACCCTAAGATTGGACCAACTCGGCCATTAACGATTTCTACAAACGGACCGACTTGGCCGAATCATAAGATATGACCAAATCGGTCGTCACGACTTCTACAAACAGACTGACTTGGCCAAATCCTATGATCAGGTGAACTCGGTTATAATAGTTTCTACAAACGGATCGACTTGGTCAAATCTTAAGATTAGACTAACTCGATCGACCACGGTTTCTAGGAGTGTACCAACTTGACTGAATCTTATGATCAACTTGACCGACGACAGTTTCTACAAGCAAACTAACTTAGCAGAATACTATTATAGGATCAAACTGGCCGATGACTTCCATGATCGGACCATCTTGTTCTACTTTTAATCTACTACTTTATTTACAATGGTATTATTCTTGCTATAATGTTTCTTATTAATGTGTTATTTGGTTGATGATGTGAATTTAGTGTCGATTTGAGTGAAAAATAATAAAAGTCTTTCTTTTTATCTATTTGTATTATTTAATTTAAATCCTAGTATTAACATTAGTTTTAATAATAATAATATTGTCATTGATTTATAAAATATAGATATTTAATTGGGATAAAAAAATCCAACCGAAAAATTTAAAGAATCATTTCTCTTATCTTTAAAACTCTAGGAATAGTGTAACTAATTTGTTTTATTGTAAAAATTACATCAAGATAAAAAAAATAAAAATTGTTGAACTTTCACATATACATTCTTTTAAGACTAAACACGTTGTTTAGGAGTTGAGGTAAAAGGAAGTTTATGTACTCCTTCCTTTCCCCTTAGATCTTGACTAGGGGGCTTGTTCTGGTACGACCAATATAGTCTCACATCGTTTAGGAGTCGAGGCCAATGGCAGTTTATATACTTCTTTCTCCTCCAACCCACCGAGGAGCCTTTCAAGAAAAAAAAATCGTGACGAAGCATCGACCTCCAAATCGGACAATACTTCGGATGCGATGATTGACTCTAGCAATGTTATCTCTCGGACTTGAGGTCGGAGCATTAACTAAGTTAGATACTATTTTATAAAATAAAATATATTGATATTCAAAGTAGTTTCTATTATTAATAAAAATTTATAAAGTTGTTTCTAAATTGGTATTTGACATTAACTACCAAGGTTTTAGTCACTAACTATTTTAGATTCTAAATTAATTATTAATTTATAATTAAAGACTAAACGTTGTATTCGTCGTTGTATGCAATCCTCCCTAGTCATCATACCTAATGATCAATAGTTCATTGAAATAAAATACTTCCAGATCTTAGTTAGGGAAGTTGTTGGGCAAAGAATACTTGGTTTAGTCAAAAGTGGCTTGATGTGAAGAGTAATCTTTGACAGTGTAAACCAAAAGTGGCATGATTAAAGAATACTACTTGATGGGTAAGCCAAGAGTGGTTACAATTGAAAAAATATACTTGATTAGGAAAGAGTGGTTACGATCCTAAAAATATACTCAATTATCCAGGAGTGGCTAGGTGTAAAGAATACTTAGGGTCAACTAGGAGTGGCTTGAGTAAAGAATACTCAAGGGGTTAGTCAGAAGTGGCTACGAGTCCAAAGAATACTTAGGGTCAACTAAGAGTGGCTTAAGTAAAGAATACTCAAGGGATTAACTAAAAGTGTCTACGAGCCCAAAGAATGCTCGACGTTGGCTGATTAGCCAAAAATTGGATGTAGTTTGTAAGATAAACGAACCAATATAAATTGTTGTGTATGTGTTATTTCCTCCTTATCTCCTTTACATTACTTGTAATTAGTATTTGCAATAATCGTAGAAGGAGGAGAATTGATATAGAAATAATATTAAGGTCTTCTATAAAAATGTTTTTAAATATAACTAACTATTTTAAATCTCTACAAGTTGGTTAGATGCTAGAACTATGACCAATTTACTGGACAAAGCAAACATTAAACTATGTTAATGAAATAATTGAGTTAAGGTGCAAAAATTTGTGTCATAATTGACCTTTCTAAACTAAAAAGCTCATAACAAATTTAGCAAAAATTTAGCATTCAAACATGTTTGTTTCATCTTTCTTTTTTTAGTTGTCTTTATAAAAAATATTTTATGTTTCATAGGAGTCATGTTAAAAAATAGTTTGTTAAAATATATTTATTTAAATATGTGCATTTTAACAAACTTTATGAGGTCATATATGTATCGGTGCACTTTGTCATTTGAAAGAAAAAATCTGATTTTTAGACAAAGTGCGTCTGACATGATACATGACACACATAAAGATGAAAGAGTTTTAGTCTAGTTGATTTATAAACAAAATTGTATTCTTAGTATAATTAATCAAATGATGATTTAAAAAAAATATAAAAATTAATTAAATTACAATTCAACTCTCTCTTCCTCCTTATATTCTTCTATTTTTCATGGTACTACTTTTTAAACATTAATACAATTTTTGCTCTTTTCTAATTTATAATTTTCATAAATTGATTTTTATTATTATAAAATTACTTTTATGTAGTTAAATGGTTTAAGTTTATTATTTAAAGTAATGCAATTATGTCAACTTATATTAGATAAAATTAATTAATTTAAATTCTGATACTTTGTGCTATAATGTAATTTGTTATTTTACCCTACGATCTTTAATCGTAAGATTTATAATGATTTTGATAATTTGAATTTGAAATTGAAATTTTTTTCAATTTCAATTGATATTTTAAAAATATTTTTTTACATAAAATTGTTTTACAAAATTATGGTGACTGACAAATATCAAATAATGGATGATTACTTTATAAGTGGGGAAATAATTTAATTGCATGCAGGTGGTAGATATTTAAACATTTTTTAACATTTCATTTAAAAAAATTGACATTTAATTATTTTCGAAATACATCAATATCAAAAATTTTATTACATTATATCAACCGGTGGTAAAATATTTAAACATTTTTAAACACTTCATAAAATTTCATTTTTAACAAAATTACACTTTTTTTAATTATCAAAATTTTTATTATATTATACCAATCAAATCATTTTTTTTTTCTTTTCCACTCCTTCACTTACCATTCCCTAATTCAAACAAAACTACTCAATAAAATTTACATCTCTTTAAGAACTAAAAGTACAACAAATAATAAAATTTAAAGATAACTATTGAAATTTATTTTATGTTGGAAAACTAAAGTAGCATCATCCACTTCAGATTTTCAAAGACTAATTTGAATTTTCATCCTGTAGAACTTACATCATACTATTTCACAATGATGAATTCATAGTGGTTTCTCTTCCACTGTTTCACTGTGCACAAATTGCATTATAATCTCAATCCTTCTTCCCTAAAAATACACATCTCCTACGGCTTCTAAATGGTTGGAAGAATTGCACTCATGATAAAAGAAGGTTAAAAACAATCACTCTACTATTACTATAGAATCGACTCCTGTTCAGGGACATGGCCTTCTAGCCTGAGCTGGTCATCAAGTTCAGCTAGCAACAGGTGAAATTGACTATAAGAAGGGTGATACGTATCAGAAGCTGCAAATACATGAACCCTCTTATTGATTTCAACCCAGCTAGCTCCAGGACATCTCTTCTCTACACCCAGATCCTTCATGGCTGTCCGAATCTTTGCAACCTCACTCCACCTATTTACCTCAGCATGCATGCTCACTAGGAGACTGTAATGTCCACTGTTACTTGGCTCCAAAACCATCAGATTTTGAACTGCAATATGAGCTATTTCCAAGTTTTTGTGAAGCTTACAACCATTCAACAAGGCACCCCAAATAAAAGAATTAGGTTCAACTGCCATGTTTCTGACCATCTCTAAAGCATCCTCAAGCAAACCAGCCTTGCTCAATAGGTCGACCATGCATCCGTAGTGTTCAACTTGAGGAGTGATACAGTAGTCCTTGATCATGCTCATAAACCTGCAATGACCCTCTTCTACAAATCCTGTATGTGTGCAAGCACTTAGGATACTAATGAATGTAACTGCATTTGGTCGGATTCTCTTGCTTTCCATTGCACCAAACATTCTTAATGCTTCTTTCGCATAGCCGTGTGTTGCAAGCCCATCAATGATAGAATTCCAACAATACAGGTTTTTGTTCTGCAATTTATAGAACACCAAAAGGGCCCTATCTATGCTACCACATTTTGCATACATATCAATCAGTGAAGACCCAATGTACACATCTAGATCAAATTCATGCAGCATTAGATAAAGGTGCACCTCCTTTCCTAAGTCAAGGGCTCCCAGATGAGCACAGGCTGAGATGACAGTGCTCATGGTCACTTCATCAGGAATCATTCCTTTGTCGATCATATCATGAAAAAGTCTTACCACGTCCATATATCTTTTGTTCCGAGAAAAGCAACTCATCATGGTTGTCCACGAAATAATATCCCTTGCAAGCATTTGGTTAAACAAAAATTCAGCAGACTCAGCATTGCCTAATTTTGCATGCCCATCAATCATGGCATTCCACGTAGCTATATTCTTTTCAGGCATCTCATCAAACAGATTACCTGCAGAAGCCATATCCCCATCCCGAACAAGGGCTGAAATCATCGTTGTCCATGCAAAAACATCTCTTTCAGGCATATCATCAAACACCCTTCTTGAGCCACTCACATCACCCAAAGTTGAGTAAAACTCAACCAAAGTTGTCTGCACAAACATATGAGAATCAAACCCATTTTTCCAAATATGGCCATGAACAGCTTTGCCAAAAGCTGAATCCATCAACAAAGTGCAAGCCTTGATCAAAGAAGAAAAGGAATAACTGTTAGGCATGACATTATTCCTCAGCATGTGAATATAAAACCCCAAAGCACGATCTGGGTAACAGCAATGACCACAACCTCTAATCAATGCATTATATACGAAAGCATTAGGATTTTCCATGTGGGCAAAAGTTGAACTTGCCAAATCAACGTAAGAAAGGGCTGAACAAGAACTTATAAATTGATTCATGAGAAAGCAATCTTGGGTTGTATTAGTCTTGATCATGCAGGCATAGACCGATTCTAGTGATTTTTGGGTCATGCATCTCTTAATGTGGCCCCGAATAGTCTCCTTGAGAGTGAGTGTGTACATTCTAGTGTTGAACAAAATGTTCTATTATATATCCATGGAACCTGTATTCAAATTTATCCTAGTAGAAGACAAATTTATTTGAATTTTAATACACAATAATGCATTTAAGCTGATAGAATTACAAGTGGAGACCAAGAGAGATTAGGAACATTTCTCCATAAGAGGCTTAAAAACACAATTTGCACTGCCAGTAAAGCACCCAAAACACATATTTGTAGAGAAACGGCTAGTATATGAGGAGGATAAACAAATTAGGAAAGGAAGAAAAATGGATGAACAGCAAAGGCAAAAAATTAGTCCAACCTCTTTAAATAACAAATAAACTATGAATCTAGTCTTTGGTAAGTAAATAAGGTTATTAAGACTAGTCAATCCTAGGTTGAGATTTGAGAGACAAGATAGACAATACTACTGCCCTTTCCTCAACTTTGCTATCAATCTAATTCAGCAAGAGAGGCAACCATAGTTCTTTTGTATTTAGAAGCAACCAACTATTTTCATGAGCCCCTGGCCTCAAGCATCAATTTCCAAATTGCTTTCAATGTTTCCATCACTCTAAAAGCACCATAAGTAAAAGCCACACTACACATCACTGGTACAAAATGTATAAACAACTGGTACAAAATGTATAAACAAGTGCGGTTTATTTAGTGCGATTTTACGCTCAAACGCTTTCATAAAAAACGCAGTAACATTTTTGTAATTAACTTCATTTATAAGTGCGGCTATTTATATAGCCGCCCTGCGGCTGTACAAATAGTCACCTTTGTAAATCCAAACACTTGATTTATGAATGCGGCTTTACAAATAGTCGCCTTCTTAAAACCTTTTTAACCCTAATTCAGAAACGCGCCACTTACGTTTTGATACTTTCCTTTCTCTCGCGCTTCGTTTCTCTTATGTGCTTCCTCTCTTCTTTGCATTGCCTTCGTGTCATCGGTAAGCATTATCTTCCTCTCTTCTTCTTCACCATTGATTTTTGTATGTTTTGCGGTTCTCTTATGTTTTGTCTTATGCCATTGCTAAGGTCATGCTTGGGAAGGTTTTTGTTTGCGTTTTCTGTTGTGCCTTCCTCGTCGCTGTTGCCGTCTTGCTCTGTCATATATTTGCGTTTCATTGGAGAATTTTTATTTGCATTTTTTGGACTTCCATTGGAATGAAATACGAAAATGTATAATATGCACTAAGAGATCAAAAGAAATGCTAAAATAATGACCATGTTCTTTGATTAGAAACCAATCAACAACGAAAAAGAAAAGAAAAGAAACCCTACACGCATTTATAAATTGAATTTACGAATGTGGCTATATATAGCCGCTTTCGTATCTCTTCCATTTACAAATGCGTGCTCATCAAATGCAGTTATATAGCCGCCCTTATAAATGTAAAATAGCCGCACTCGTTTTGCTTTTCTGCACCCATGCATGGAAAATGAAAGAAAAAAGACGAGACTTGCTATTCCAACAATTGATCATTAAAGTAAAAATATAAACTGAATTTCACAATCCTCATTTCACAAGATATCTGCAAGTTGCTTTTCAGTTTCAATAAACTGAATTTCACAATCCCATTACTCAATAGATTTAGCCAAGAAAAATATTTGAGTTTTCATTTGATCAATATAAGACACATAAATTGAGAAATGAAAATACATATACTTCTTAACTCTTGAAATTCCTCTTTTAACCAACTACTATGCATGAGCTAATAAAGATGTCACTTGAAATTCAATGAATCCTGCTGTATGTAATTGAGAAGTGCATACACAAGAGCTTACTTCGGATCTTTTCCCTTGAGGCTTCATTTGTTACACCAATATGATTCTTGGCTAGTTAACTATTAGAGTTAAATGGTTTAAGTTTATTATTAAAGTAATGCAATTATGTCTGCTTATATAGATAAAATTAATTAATTTAAATTTTGATACTTTGTGCTATAATGTAATTTGTTATTTTACCCTATAATCTTTAATTGTAAGATTTTATAATGATTTTGATCATTTGAATTTGAAATTTATTTCAATTTCAATTTATATTTTAAGAATAATATTTTTAAAAGTGAAATTACTGGGACAGCAGATGGATCCAGGTTTATTTTGTAAAAGCGGTGCAGGTAATAAAAGCGTGGTGCAAATACTATAAATGCTTGGGGTGTACATATAACAAGAGGGCCCGAAAAGCAGGCGGCCCAAAAATTTGTAGGCTCCTCTCTCTCAAAAATAATTAAATAACAAATAATTACTTATTATATTAATTAATTTAAATATCATTTTATAAATTAAAAAATTATTATTATTTTGATATCTAATTAGTTAGTTATCAAAGTTTAGAACTATCAATTAGTTAGATTCTAAAATTGATATTTAGTAGTTAACATTTTGATAGTTAAAAATTTAGTAACTAATTAGATATCAATTTAGAAACTATTTATTAATACTCAAAATTAGATATTAATATTTTTTAAAATTTTTAAAATAATATTTAATTTAGTTAATATAATGATTACTTATTTTTGTGTTTAAAATTTATATCTATTTAATGATTTTTTTTAGCAACAATATTTTTTTTAATGTATTCAACCTAAATATAAAAGTAAAAGAATACACCCTTCAAGAAATGGTAACATATATTGTCTCATGTTGACATAATTTGAAACATTTTTTTTACAAGCACAAAATTTGAAACATAATACATAGTAAAATCTGAAATATAAAAAACATAAATTCAACATCACCCTTAACAAGATTGCAGATAATAATTATAAACATAGATGGATTGCAACATAACATTCGAATTACAAATAAAAGCATAACCAAGCTATCTAATACACCTTTTTAGTTCTTTATATATATCATTCCCAACACAAGAGATAATCATGGATGATAATTGTGACAACAAGGATCAGCTGCACGTTCTGGGAGCAGCTTTCATTGCTGGCCAAGTATCCTTTTAGTCTGAAATTTTTCATACGAACCTACAAAGTAACATATAATTAAGAATTTATGTATTTTAAAAAATACATTTTTTTATACTAATATAACTTCTCTTGTTAGTGTGTTAGGAAGCATGAATAATATGTATACAGATCCACCACATGACTATAAAATTCAACTTCTAAGTGCCTTTCAATAAATACTTGTACACAAGAAAATAAGAAAGTGTAATGATTTGAATCTAAAATGACCTGGAAAAGTAAAACCAAAATATAGGGTTTACTTGGATCATTTTTAGCAAAACTCCTAAATATTTAGGAAACTCCAATCATTAATTATCAACCATGGATTGGATGAGATCTTGTACTAGAAGAATAAAAAAAAGTTTTTGTTTTTGACACTTAAATTATATATAAATTCTCGAACTAAATAATTAACAAGTGCAAGTTCTTGATTATTAAAAGTTGAATAGCTACTCGGAATAAAAAAAAATAAAAAAATAAAAAAAATATATATATATATATATATATATATATATATATATTTGTGGAGGGATGCAAAAATGGTATTATCTTTGCGTGTGATTCAAATTCTTCAAAATTTAATTTTATTAACTTATATATAAATATAAAAAGACTTACAAATCTTATCTTGTTATTTTTATTTACCTCATAATTACTTATTGAGAAGTTTTAATTAAGCCAAGAGGGAAACTTATAAAAAATGAGAATTGAACAAGGTTACATGCATGGTGAAACTTAAAAGTGATCAATAAGGTTACTTAGAAGTTTCATTCCATGCATGTGATCATTAAATAATTATTTAAAAATAATAATTTTTAAAATGAAAATACAGGATTAAATATATATTTAGCACATTAATCCATATATTTGTGTATGGAAAGGAAATAGTATTATCCAAAAGACAGAAAAAACAAAAGAGTGAGAGATTTCATTACTTGCATGAAACCCAGAGGCATGAGCTACGTTGAGTGGTGATGATGCCCTAGCACATAATAAACCTAACACAAAAACAAAGAGAACAACCCAAATAGAAGAGATTCTATTGGAAGCCATTAGTTTTTTGCATATTAAAATGGATTCAGCACATCCTAATTTATAACCCAAACATGGGTTGGTGTGTTTTCTTTTCAAGCATTTAATTACGTTTGACATCGAGGTACCATTGTTCTTCTTTTTGACCTCTTTTATTCAATAAAAGGAAAAACTCTGCTTCTTCTTACATGTTTTGGGTGAACTAAGTCTTTAGATGCTGCTTGAAGGAATCAGTCAACAGAATTGGTTAGAAATACTAGGTTTTTCTTCTCCAATCTTTCCAATAGTTATAGAGAGTATGACAATTTTTCAAAGATGGGAAAGGTTGAATGAGGTGTTTATTTCCTGGAAACTTAATAGGTGGAAAATGAGGTTTGAATTTGTGAGATTCTATGATGTTAAGAATGAAAGGAGAAGAGACAACATTTGTATCGGAAATGTTAAATTGTATGTAAATATTTCGAGATATAGAAGATATGAGGATCACAAAATTCAACCTATAATGAACAATGTTAGTAGTTTCTATTATTAATAAATAGTTTTTAAATTGGTATCTAATTAGCTACCAAGATTATATTTTTTTTATTTGTCTCACATTCTCACCCTCTCGACTATTAACCACAACCTCACCCATTCACTCTACACACATGCCACTTTTATTTCACTTCACACGCAAAAAGCGATCAACATTTTTGTATTTGTGGTACGAGCATTCTTTTTTGGGGGCTCATCTTCTTGACGTTTAGACTTAACCCATTATGGAAGTTTGGAAGTTAGCAGTTTTAACCTAATGATTTGTAATAAAGGAAAAGAGAAGGTAGGGCTGCAAAATGAAAAGGGAGAAAGAAGACATACAAGAGAAGGGAAGAAAGACAAAAAATAGAAACACTGAAAGAAGAAAAATCCATAAGTAAGATGATGGAGGACCATCCAAGCCACCATATACAAGAATAAAGACATAAAAACTATCTGTATAAATGGTAGAATAGTCATGTTTAGAACTTGTATTTTGAACTAGTTTTAAGTGTACTTTATAAATAAATCAAAGACACTCTAGAAACCCTCACATGTCATACAAGCAAGGGTCTCTAGAGCATATTAAGAGAACCCACACGACACCTCCTTAAGCCACTAAACCTCACCATAGTTATGGTAGCTTAAGGAGCAAGCTATCTCCATCCTCTTCATCTATAAATAGCTCAAATTCACACAATGTATTTAGATTTGCATATTATTGAATGAACTATTCAGAATTGAAGCTTATTCTCTCCCAAATCCCCCTTTGCTAGATAGCCTTCAAGGCATAGTGAAAACCCTAGAAAGTTGGCGTCACCTCTTTCTACTTCCTAGCACCTATATCACTCTCATCACCAATTCATTCTAAAATTCGGTGCAAAAACTCATTCATTCCGCTGCCACTCCATGTGTTCTTCAATCCTTCTTCTTGGAATCCATTAGGAGATCAGAGCACACAAAGATCCAAAGGAAATTCTTCATCCAGCTAAGTTTTTTCGATTTTTATTTTTTGTTTCAGCTTGTGTCCTTCTCAATTTTATCCATTGTTCTTTATGTTCTTCAAGTTTTCTTTGATCTCCATCGTTCATAATCATCTTCCCCTGTTTACAAATCATTTCCACCGATTAAAAAAACAAATCCACTGATTATTTTTCATTGAAACATTCATCAAATAGTTTGTTGTAGTTTTTGCAGCATATCGTTCTGTTAGAATATATGGCCTTAAACAAGAGAGGGGTGAATTGTTTATGAAAGATTTTCGCAAACTTTGAATGTATAATGAAGTTCAAAGAAGAATCACAGATACCGAAATCCATAGAGCAATCAATTAAAACTGCTTAAGTTGATTTACAGAAAATCAACCGGTTGTTTATGCGATTCAACCAGTTGTTTATATCACCTGAATTAAAAACAACTTAAAAAGAAGAATTTAAATGAGTTCAGGGTAAGAGAAAAAACACACAAGCAATTTATACTGGTTCACTCTTATCCCAAGAGCTACATCTAGTCCCCAGAAACCACTGTGTATCTACTATGCAATCAAAATCTAGATTACAAACACACCACCAAAGAAGTGACCTTGAATACCTCAAGACACACACTTCCTTTGACACACAAACACCACAGAAATTAGAACAACCTCTGATTCTACACTTACACACCAGTATTCAGAAATACAATAGATTCGGAAAGGATTACACCTGATGAAGATCAAATCAAAAGATTACAACAATCCTATTCCACTTCTTTGAGAAAACCCAAAATCTTGAATGCAAATTTTGAAAACTCAAATTTGTTTTCACACTTTCACAAATGTATCAAAACTGTTATCAAACTTTAAGAGAGTATAACAACCACTTTAAATACTCCAAAATCTGTTAAAAACATTTAAAGCAGGAGCCTATTCAGTTAGAAAATATTTAAAGTTGATTTGCAAACATAACATAAATTCTTTTATGGATTTTCAACAAACAATCGGTTGAATTCTCGAAACAGCCGATTGAATTGGTTTGACAACAAAGTCAACCAAGTCAAACAGTTTTAAATCCTTTTCAAAAACCTCTAAGTGATAAACAACCAATTGAAACGACAAAACAACAAGTTGTTTTTCCACTTCTTCATAAAATAATCTTTTTCAAAAAGGTTTTGATTCCAAACTATTTTAGATTCTAACAAAGAGTGGATTACACATCATTCTACCCAAAACCCACCCACACACACAACAACTCCAACCTTCCATCAAACACAATGGATTTGGAGACATCAAAGCTTCAAGATCATCCTTGATCAACACGTTCAAGTTTTTCACCATTCTTGTGTTGTTTCATGTTTTTGCTCAATTTAATCAGTTGAATGTGTGTTTCCTTCATTGTTTTATTGTATAATATATCATATATACAATACAAAAGGTCAAACTTATGTTTTAAATGATTCAATTTGCTTCACTTTGCTGCATTTTGTGTCCATGTGCTATGTTGCCACAATCACATGTGTTCTTCATGTTTTCATTTGTTCCTTCTTTAATTCTTGTTGTTTTTTTGTGTTTAGTTCAATGTATGTGTGCGTTTAGGTGTTGTTTAGTGTTCCTAATCCTAGGAAAGCTTTGATACTTAAGCAGTCCATTGTGATTCACCTTGTAATCCATTGTAATTCACCTTGCTTTTGTGGGAGTGAACTTGGAGAGTTCTCACTTTAGATTCCTTGATTAATTGCACCAAAAATATAAAATTTTGTGAAAACATTTTTGTTCAACCTAGTTCAATTTTAAACCTTTTTGTGAAAATATTTCTGTTTTCCAAATTTAACTATGGGTGATCATAGGATACTTTTGTCGTCAGACACAAGCAATAAAACCTTTTTGAGATAAAAAAAAATTCTTATAAAATATACCCAACCTCAAGAAATTAAAACACATAGGTCTAGGAGTAAACATAAAGAAAGCTTACACATAAATATAGGAGCAGACAGGGGGAAGGGTATTATTCAAACAACGAACCTTATAAGAAATCCTATTCTCCAAGAAAAGAGGTCTTCCATAACACCCATATTATGCATACATATCCTAGTTGAACCTACCCTAGGAAAGATTATAAGAGGGAGTTACTCAACCAAACCACAATCTAGGGCCAGACTTTATCACAATATATCTTTTTGTTGAACCTATTGTTACTAAGCCTTATTTTCAATATATAAAGAAATGCATTACAATAGATCAAAAATTTATAGAATGGAGAAAAATATTATATCCGCAGAGAGAGAGAATTTAGCGAAAAATTAGAATCTCTTCAAAGGAAACAAGTATCTCCATCCTTATAAAATCAAAAGGAGGTAGATACACCAACAATAGAACTTCATACAAATCTAGGAAATGAAAAGAAAGAAATAGAGATATCTTCTGAAGAGTTTATTAATATTGAGCAGAAAGGACTCAAGTCTAGTACTAGAATTCTTCATATTATTTCCAATGACTTTTCTTGATACAAATATTTTGTTTAAGATTGTTAATCAACTTAATACATAGAGAAAATTATTTCCATAATACTTGTCAATTTTCTTAAAGGTTTTCTCTTACAAATAGTTATCAATTTATACCTTTGTTTATTCAAAATGTTGAAACACAACATAAATGCCCATTTTCCATCTTATAAACCCTTTTGGCTTCAAAATGATGGGGATTTAGTTGTGAGACAATTGTTGGGTCTATTAGTGTCTAAGTTCAAGAGGAAAGGGGTGAATTGAGCTTATAAAATTTTCGCAAGAACACACAATTTTTCAGTATTCCAGAGGCAAAAAGAACAGATTGTTTTTACATGAAACAGATTGATTCTTCAGAGCAGTCTTGGCACAA
>Ga0123342_1000139_pt1 | contig 90675 bp, 29 predicted proteins | sample Turbeawhitnodule_FD_89960 | JGI IMG/M metagenome (GOLD analysis project Ga0123342, IMG submission 89960) | Root nodule microbial communities of legume samples collected from Mexico - Turtle bean Mexico white nodule | ecosystem: Host-associated > Plants > Roots > Nodule | place: Mexico: Nepantla...
CACGCTTACTCGTTCTCCCTCTGTGTGTGCCACTCCCGCGTGCGCGGTTCGTCTCTTTTCTCTCTCTCTCTCTCTCTCTCTCTCTCTCTCTCTCTCTCTCTCTCTCTCTCTCTCTCTCTCTCTCTCCACCCTTTTGAATCTCTGCAAGAACCCACCTCAGATCTACGATCCGCAACAAGAAAAAATTTCTGGGTCGCTCTCTTTCCCCTTTAATCTCACAAAAACTGAATTTTTCATTCTGTTGTTGCTGCGGTGCAGTTCACGGCGTTGAATTCGCGTTCGGGGCTCACGAGTATCCGTCGACGGGGATATTCGAGGGGGAGCCAAAGAGGTGCGAAGGTTTCAGTTTCAGAAAAACGATTCTGATCGGAAAAACCGACATGGGACCAGGCGAAGTGAAGGCGGTTATGGAAGAACTCGCCGCCGAATACAGAGGAAATGCTTACAATCTCATCACAAAGAATTGCAACCATTTCTGCAACGACGCTTGTCTCAGACTCACCGGAAATCCCATCCCCAGCTGGGTCAATCGTCTTGCCAGAATCGGTAAGTGCCACCTCACTGTTCACTGTTCACTGTTCATCACTACCATTCCCACACCCAACACCAACACCACCACCAACAACAACGTTAACCCAACACAACATGCCTGTTTTTTTTTTCAATATTATAATTACCTGTCGTTTTCATCTCAGGTGTTTTTGTTTGCTTGCGTAAATTTGAAATTTGAAATTTGCAATTAAAATATTCAGTGATGTGGGTTACACAGCAGCATACACTACCACACTACCATTCCCAGTAAATTTTAAACACAGTTATTGTTGACTTTGAAGAAAAAACGGTTGGATTCAAGTTGACATGAACAATTTGATTTGTTGCAGGTTTTTTGTGCAACTGTGTTCTTCCTGTGACATTGAACTCAACAAAAGTTCGGCATCACAGAATGGAAGAGAAGCAATGCGAGGGAGAGAAGGAGGCATTGGCGAGTGAGGGAAAGAAGCTGAGTGCACCAAATTCAACACCATCCCCTGCGAGAGGGCGCAGGGGAAGGAGCAGAACCCGTCGCCCCCTCCCTCCACCTTCGCCGTTGATTGTTGGGTCTTGATCATGATCTTCATCAACGCTCAAAATCTTCTCTTTTTTCTCTTTTTGCTTTGCCCAATTACACAGAAGTTGCTTCTCAGTTTAAAATTGTTCTTCTTCATTCTTTACATCCAATAACATTATAAAAACACCACCCAGGAATCCTGGATTCAAATTCTGCTTTTTCTTTTTCTTTTTCTTTAATGCTTTTTTTTTTCTTTTGAAATTAAAGTGAGGACCCACTTTATAGAAAAAAAAAATTAAACCTATTTTAAACAAAAGAAAATACAAATATTAATTTTTTAAAATTAAAAGCAGAGTTGGTAAAAAATGACGAATAAAGAGCAAGTTTCATGCTTTGTAAAGGAATAATGTGCTGGTTTTACTGAAATTATTAATTGTTAAGTTATTATCATGTTTAATGATTTGATGAGAGTAATATTTCTTTTTAAATAAATTTTTTACTCTGATTTAGGAAAATTAAATTCTCGTTTCTTTTATAAGAATGTGTTAATAAAAAAAAATTAATGTGAGAAAACAAATACCGGATAATCGACCAATCATGGAATTTTAGATTTTGGAAAAAAATTATAAATTTCCCTCTAAAAGTCTTCTTGTAAATTTTTTATCAATTTTTTGTTAATTAATACACAAAGATATGTTATAATTTTTATTTATTTATATATTTAATAATTATATCTAAAATTAAAATTCAACGATATACCTTCAATTTTTAAAATTATTAGTTGAATTCTTATTTTTTTAATTTTTTTTAAAGTGGACCAAAATGACCTATTGATCTGATGTAAGATTCAACCAAACCAAAAATAATTGCAGTTCATTTGGATAAGATGCTTAAAAGTAATTCAAATTTTTAATTTAATATTATTTTACATATGAATTATTACTAAAAACATTTGCATATTTTTCTTTTATGAAGTTCACCATTTAAAATTTATATATTGATTATAATCTAATATAAACTTTTAAAATTCTCTTTTAGATATCGTAAAAACTTAAAATAAGCTTTGCGAATCGTATACTTATTAATTAATTGTTTGATTTGGATAAAAGATTTGATTTAAAATATTATAAAATTTTATTATCAGTGTAATGAATTTAACTAATAAATACCGTACAATCACTCACTCATTAGTTGAAATAGTTTTAGAATCAAACTTACTATACAAAGTTTATGTTTTCATTCGTAACATACAATTTTAAAATCTCTCAAAGATTTTCAAATTTTTTAGTCAAACAAAATAGTTATTTCATAAACACAACAAATTTGGCTAAATGAATCAAAATAATCATCAATTATAGAATAGTCCTTATAAATGTGTCACTCCAATTAATTTATAAAGATAATATACTATTCAAATAGTCATGCCTTTCTATACCAACAAGTTTTATCATGAATTTAATCAAATCAAATATTAATTTAATTTTTTATTTTCTTCAGATAAATTAAATAATTTCATTCTCTCCATATTTTTATTTTTTTTTTCTTTTTTAATAATATTTTTTTTTCATGTGATGGCATATGATTATTGTTGTTTGAAGTGTTAACCTAACTAAGTTGCATAGTGATATCTAACATGAAAGTTTTTATATAAAAAAAATCACTTCATTCATTTTATTAACATAGTCTATTAAGAAATGAACTTTAAACTTAATTTAACTTCATAAAAATGGCTTATAATGTAGGTTTTGCACTCACTTATATATTATGAAATATGTTAATATGTAGTTGATGTGATATCTTCAACACACTCCCGTTCAACATAGTATGTGTCATGATAAGTGCAACAAACTCTTATTAGAATAAACTCGAAATAACTCTGATATCAACCGATTTTATAATGTTGAGTTAAATTTAAAGTTTATTTCTTAATATAGTTTATCATTAAACATGTCAAAAAGTTTGATAAAATTGTTAAAGTGATTTATAGAAAGATTAGTCAACATGATATATGAATCAAAATTAGAATCCTCTTTCTTTAATTTTATGACTTTCTCTTAACATAGAATACCAAATGTAAGACTTAAGATGACATTTACAATCTCAAAATTCATGATTTTATGTTGTGAATAATATGTGAGGTGAAATAAGAAGATTGAAAAACTTTGGTAAAGCAAAAAGTGAGATATTATCATTATTATTATTTCTTGTTGGAGTATGTGCATGGCATACACATATACATACATGGTTTTTAAATGGAAAAATGTGGTAGTGTTCTCCTAAAGTAATGCAAATTTCTGAACTCTTTAACTCCATGTTTAAAATAATGCAGTGGAAGCAGAGACATTATCTTGTTGTTCTTTTTGTGTCGAAGTCGTAAATGATGATAAACTAATGACAAATTAGAAGAGCCATGATTCATAGATGGTGAGATGCATAAAGCACATAAGCAGTGAGATGGTGAGACATGAACTACAGCAGAAGTTTGGTGCTGTCATTTTCTGTCAATCTGTGTCCCTATTCTTCATTTTCCTTTTTTAGCTTCATGACTTTTCCTATTTGGACTTTCCACTTTTTCCTCTAAAGTACCTATTAGAGAGTCAACAAAGCTGCATGGTAGAACACCAACTTTTGACCACCAAACCAATAATGGACTCAATGAAACACTTAGGTTTTCATTTCCTTTCTCCTTTTTCCCTCTAAACAATTTTTTCCATGGCTAAGAACAACATGATTGAGGAGGTAAATCTAGGGAGGGAGTTAAAAGGTACAAGGCTCGGACACATACTAACGTATTTGATATTGACACTCGTATGGCACGTATATGTGAAATATTCAATTCAAAAAACATTTGTTAAAATTTCTGACAATTATAGTATAGTTCTAACACAATTTTTAAAATGAAAAAATACATTAATTTTCTTTCAAATTTATTGTATATTTTTTTATTATAATTATAAAAATAAAGAAAAAAAACATTTTGAAACAACAATTAAAAAAAAACATCTTTCTCTTTGAAAAAAAAGAACGATATCTCCGTATAAATTTCTATGCTTCATAGATAAAAGAGAAAATAGGGTTATGCTTAATTAAATAAATGAAGTAACAACAACCTCTATATTGTTGTAACTTAAAATTTATAAGCACTTTTTTAATAGGGATTTGGTAACAATAGGAGAATACGATTAAGCAAACATTATACTTGTAACAGTTTATATCTTAATTAAAGAATCCATAATTTGAATATTAATGATGTCACTAAATTTAAACATGAATTATACATAATTACTGTTTTATTTATATTAGTTATCAATTTTAAAAAATCAATCTCACCAAAACGGTAGAATTTGAAGATAGAATTTGGGTTACACCTGTCATGGTTATTATAACAATATTATGATTTACTGTTTTGAATCATACAATTTGATAGCAATATATGTAATTAAATGAATTAAATGTCCAGAAAAATAATTACAAGGTTCAATTTTTGTAAAATTATTTCAAATTACACAATGTTCTTTATATTTTATTTTCTTACTTTTTTTCACCAATTCTTAAAAAAGATAATAGTGATACATAATCAAATGTGAACTTCATTTTACTCGTCAAATCATCTATTCTTATTATTATAATATAGTAATTAAGGGATTGTATTAATTGTTAAAGTATTATTTCCCAAAAAAAAGCTTAAGGAGTCATATAAATTTAAATTATTATTTTGACAGGAAAAAAGGAATTAAAGTATTACTTAGCCTATTATAATTTGGTTGTTAAATTGTTTCATTCCATTATTTAAAAATAGAGTTTCACAAACTGAAATATAACTTATATTTTTGTTTACGAAACTTATGGTGATGACAATATGTAAAGCTTGTATATAGCCTCAAATGCATCTATATAGCATATAATGGAAAATTTAAAAAGAAGTGACAATGGTTTGTGTTTAAAATGCCAAAAATAAGAAAGTGGAGCAACAAAAGGAACAATAACTTGTTAAGTACAATAAACAAGCCACAAGGCATCACTATCTTGTCTGTTTGATTTAGCTGTTGCCAAGCACTGCAAACCACAAACCAATTTGCATCAGTTAGAAATTACAGAGTGATGATATGTTGACAACCTTATACCATATTACAACTCGAGAGAGAAATATTTTTTATTAAAATGGAATAATTTTATAATTTCACTATGTCACATTTTATGTAACATAGACACAGACACTGATACAGACATGGACACAATACAGACACGAAGATACATATAATCTCTAACATGTAAGACACGGAGACACAAATCTATATATTATATAATTATGAATTATACAAATTGACAATAAAGATTTATATACATAAGTATGTTTCAGTTTTTTTAGCAGAAAGATGTTTCTCAAGGTTTGGTTCAAAATTATTTGTTCCTTATTTTTATGATCATATTAAAATTTTATTCAATAAGTTTGAGATTTTATAAAATTAATGTATTTCTCTTATTTAAAATTGTGTTAGAACTGTGTTAAAATTGTCAAAAATCCAACAAATATCTTTTGAACCGAACACTTCACCGATACATGTGCTACGAGTGTCGGTTCGATACGTGTGTGTCTGACACAGACACATCATTTAAGAGACGTGTCCGAGTCACATCATAGTTGTAAACTGGTGCAGACATCTTCCTAGAATATAAACTTCAAAAATCACAAACACCACATTCATAAACACACGTACCTATGATTGCAGTTACAGAGAATCAGGTGGCTTATATGATTAATTTTCCTTTTCTCGCACCCATTCAACGAAATTGTCCAGGATCAAGGGCCAGGCAAGCTCAGCATCATAGTCATTAAGGGTTGGATAACTTATCTGTGAATAGATTGGAATATGCAGGTGAGTTATAATTTATCAAAAAATTTAAGAAGAAAAAAGGATCCAGAGAAAGCACAGAAAGCAAACAATGCTGAATACTTTTTGAGTCAAAAAGGCTAACAAATATATTCCTCTAATCAACTAACATACCTCGTTGCAAAAGCGGAAAAACCCCATCCATTGATCCATGTTTATGACCTTGTAATCATTTTGAGTCTGCCATAAATAGTAAACAATTAAAACTCATGTCATAACCAATTGTGTAAAAGCCATTTCTCACCTTCAAATATTCCACAAATGAGTTGACTTGGGGAGGAAATGCTGAACCCAAAACAAGAGTAAGTAACTCGCAAATGCTCTCTATATCAATGCTTTTCTGTTTCTCCTCTGACATATAATGAATAGTAGTTTAGGGGAAGAAATAATAGCTCTTCATTGAGCAATTGAAGTTACAAAAGAGTATATTAATAAGAAGAGTTGTTGGTTAGAGGTTTTCTAACCAATCTGATCATAGTTCAAACTAGTAAAAGGTTGAAATCAAATGAATGTAATCATAGACTATCCCAAGTTTCTCGAATCAATAATGACATGAATTGTTGAAAAACTCCAAACAACTTCTACATAAATGGACAAAAAGAAGTGAAAATTTATGAATAGAAAATAAACAAAGCTTACCTGTTAAACAATATTGGAAAGCATATGTATAGAAATCTGCAAAGTTTGATGGCCTCCTGACCTTTACAGCAGATGTCAAATTAAAAATGTTAGGAACTGAAAATAACTCCACCATAAAAGAAGTACTATGGCCAAAAACTAATTTCTACATGAATAATGAAAAAGTGTATCACTTCAATAATTGTACCTCTTTTTCTAGCTCTGGAAGTGCCTTCTTCAATTTACTAACTGTATCGGCCCTTAATGCTTTTAAGCCTCTCCTCCACTCGTCCTGTGATTTCAGTATAAGGATGGTTAAGAAAGATACTACCAAAACTACATGCTTGTTCAGCAACCATTAAACAGACTTACATTATATTAGTGGCTTCAAATAGCTATGCAATAATTCCAAAATAAGTTTTATGAACAATGAACATGATAATAATATACATACCAATGTAAAATAGCCTTGCTCCTCAGCTTTCATTTTCCTGTTAAATTTAGTCTCGTCAACTCCAAAACACAAACTTAAGATACTGGTATAAGAAATTAATACTATGGTATCGATGGGCAATTAAGTGTAGCAAATAACTTACCATGCAAGCATCAAAACCCTTACATCTGTATGATTAACCTCCATAGCAGCACAAAGTGTTTCAATTCCCTCTGGGCTGTAAACAAATTTATTAAAATATAACAAACCTACTTTCAACATGTAAACACCTTCATCTAGAAAGGACATAGAAAATAACACTTATACACCAAAAATCACTTTATCGCAGTTTAAACACGTTTTTCTTCATTTGATCTTTTTGCTTTTTTTGTTTTCCCTTAATATAAATGATTGATATTGTACATACATAGTACATTCCATGTGATGTGATCCTATCTTTTACCCAAGGCACCGCTCAGTGCACTGCTGAAGGAGGACCTCATAGTACATAAAGCTGACATTATCAAGTTCCAGGTGCAACTATCTGCTAGTATAGTCAAATTAGATCAAAGATTTTAATCCTATTACTCTTCCGTCTTTCCCTCTGCCAAGATCAGTGCAGATTGCAATCACTCAGACAAGCTGGTATACCAAATTTCAAGCCTACATACTTAAATCTGAAACCTAATAATGTTCATAACAAGCAAAACACAACTCAAAATTTCAAACAACCCATTTCTACTGGTTGAATGAAGTGAAATAATCAACAAACAATTCCCTTGAACTAAACCAACAGAAATCCAAACCAAAATAAATTTCAAATCACTACTAAATGTCCCCAACCAATTGAAGAAACCATCATCCATGACATGAGCAGGAAAAAAGGGAGCTGCTATCGCCCAATTATGGGAGAAGAAACCAGAGAACCACCATTGCTTGAGCTTCTGACTTCCACTGACACACTTACATCACAAGCTAATCCGTGCCACCACTTCTTCACGATATCTAGGTAAATATTCATTGCCAACATCGGGAAAAGTGATGTACCTGACAAGAGGCACAATAAGGAGAATTTTGTCGCTGGAACCAAATGAGCCAGTCCATCACTAGCCCTACAGAACAGATTCATCATGGCAGGAGAGGTAGCTGGTAGGAAGAAATTATGGGAATAAATTGCCAGAAGTGAGGGGCAAATTTTTTTTTGTGAGGAATTGGGTGAGATACCAAAGAAATAATGCAGCAGGCAGCAGATGAAGGCTGTATAGTCAAAGCAGATAACCATATACACAATTACGTCACTCATACTACCAAATGCCTGATAATACAAGAATTCCTCAAATTCTTTATACTATCAAGTCTTACCCTGTTACCTCACCATCATATTGTACTTGGAGCATAACAGTATGAGTACTTCAGTATAGTAGGACTAGGGCATTACTCATTTGTCCATACATATACACCCTGAGCTCATAACTACTTGAATAAATTCACCTAGCTATATTAAATGAGATATACGTCTATAACATTCATTCAAAAAAGCAAGTAACCATTGAGTAAATGCTATCTACCTTCAGCAGATCCAGGTCCAAAGTTTGAAACTTGAATTAAGAAAATGACAAAAGGATAATGCAATTTGATATATACATATTGAATGGAAGAAAAAACATATTTAGATGAAGCACACTTACTCAATCATCCCAGTAGACGCATTAGCAAATGAATAGAATAGACTATCAATTCGTTCAGACTCCTTCGAGCTTGCCTTACTTGAAGCTGAAAAATCATGTTTGTATGATCAGAATATTGAACAATAAATTTCCCTATACAAAAAATCTTGCTTAATATAATAGTCCAATTATGTTTGACCAAAGGAATAAACATGATAAAATAACACAAGGAACACATCAATGACCAGGCATTGAAGAGTTTGATCCTGGTGCCTCTCTACAAACTAAAGAGAACTAATTGAGAAGTACCTTCCATGCTCAAAGTACTTAATAATAGCTTCTATCAGTCTTTACTTGAAAAAGCACTAAATTGACTTGATAAATACATGGGAAATACTTTTTCCTTCTTAAGATCTAAACTCTCAAGTAAGGATTATATTCCACTAGTCCTTACCCAACTACGACAATCCCCAAACCCCACCGAATTATAACAGAAAAAAAATACTCAATTTATATGTGTGTGTATAGAAAAGAAGAAGATAAGTTGTGGTCATGAACAGAAAAGCAGAGCAGACCACGAAATAGGAAAAAAAAACAAAAATTTAAAAAGCCCACAAGATATGCATATAGATTTCAATCAAAGGAAACACCAAACACCCATAACCAGAGCTTCAAGGAATGGGGATTCAATTATCACTAGAGGGTGAAAAAGAGGGAAAAGGTTATAGAAGATGCAGAAAAAGAGTCAATTATTGAAGAAAGGGGTAAAATTGAGAGATGGGGAATGGCGTACCGGAGCGGAAGAGATCGGTGGCGGTGGGAGTGGAATAGGATTGACCCGTCTTTTTGGATGCAGAAGAGCGTCGCATCTTCAACAAAAAATCCAGAGAGGAAGCTGATGCAAGGATTGAACGCGCCAAATTCGAGAGAGAGAGAGAGAAAGAGAGAGATAGAACCCAAAACACGCGTGTTCTTCTTCCTTGCGCGTTCTTAGTTTCTGGTTCTTCTCTATCGGAGAGGTTGAGGATGATGACGTGGACACGCAGAAATGAGTTTTTATAATTGTGGTACCTACTTATGTTGTTTCATATTGCAATTGACTTGTCATGTTTTTATAATACTATGCATAAGGACTAAACAATAATTTGCTTATTAGTTTCGTAAGTGTAAAGGACTAAACAATAATTTGCTTATTAAGTTTAGGATGTGTAAAGGACTAAACAATAACTTGCTTATTAAGTTTAGTAAGTGTAAAGGACTAAATAATAATTTGTTAAAAATCTAACCACCAAATCACTAATATTTTATTATGCATAATCTCGGAAAAATTTGAATTTGGTATTATCTCTTTTATTTATATCTTACTATCCAAAACACATATACGAGAATGCACGTATGTATACACTTTTATTATATTAAAAATATATCATTTTATTATTTTTATAAATAATTAATTAAATAATTTAAAATATATATTTTGTAAAAATAATATTACACATCTATTTTTTTAAAGTTGTTTAGTTATTTTGAAAAAAAGAAAAATCATTATATTATATGTTTTATTAAATTAATTAATTAATTTTTATTTATTAAAGGATAAAACTATCCAAATAAAATATGACATAAAAAAGTTACCAAAATTAACTTTATATGATGATATAGATAACTGTTAAAATAAAAGATATTATTAAGTTGTTAATAAAATTCATTAAAATAATTATAAAAATAAATATAAACAATTTTTATAATTTTATTGTAGGTAGTTTTTTTTTGTAAATAGTTTTTTAATTTTAAAAATAGTTCCTCAAAAGTTAAAATGATAAAAAATTATATACCCGAAAGAGAGTATTAAAATGAAAGATAATTATTAAATTATTAAAAATTTCATAAAATTAATTTAAAAAAATATATAGATAGTTTTATAATTTTTTTATTCTAAGTAATTATTTCAATTTTAAAAAATAGTTACTTAAAAAGCGAAATAGTAAAACTTTATTGCGAATCTATGTTATAGATTATAGACAGAGAAATTTATGAATTTATTTTAAAAATATATATTTTACAGAAAAAAAATCTATTTTTCCCTAGTTCAAAAAACATTTAGTATATTTTAGATAACAGAAACATTTTATTACAGGTAAAAATATTAATTAAATACAACTAAATTTCGTTGATTTCATTAAATAAATTTCTAGTCATCAAATTCAATACTATAAAAAAGTTATACATATTAAATAAAAGTATCAATTAAATTCCATAAAACTCTTTTGTAAGAAAAATATTCCAAATTTCTCTCAAATCTTAACTAAATTTAGTTTTAACTGAAAAAAAAAAAAACGTAGGAAGAAAAATACATCAAATTGGGCCCTTTTATGCAGCCCAATTTGTTATAATATATATCAACAGTTTCAACAGTACAACGCAAAATAAACAAAATGGTAACACAGTTTTTATTCCTGCACCACCATATTTTCTTCCTGCATTCCATGGATTGTAAAATTATTAATTTATTATTTAAAAACTTGGAATAATTGTTTATTTTAGTCTCAATATTATGTTTTATTCTTCACACCATTTTTTCCTTTGCTTAGATTGTGATTCAAAGAGAAAAAATAATGTGCCGCTACTAGTGCGGCAAAATAGAGTGGAAATCGAGAATAAAAAAAAAAATTTGGTGCAGTATTAATTCAAAATATAAAATTTTTATTATGAATTGTGTAATTCAATGTGAAATTATATTTTAGATTCAAAAGTACTTTTTGAATTGTACTATCATTTATCGTTTAGCTTATTATGGATGTATTATGGATTGTATATATAATTTTAGATTTAGAAATTCAGAATAATCTGAAATAAATTATACTAAATGATATAATTTAAAAGGTATTTTTAAATTTAAAATAGAATTTTACATTTTGAATTGTATAATCTCAACAATTTGAAATATAAATTTTATATTGTATTTTTGATAAATACAAAATTGTGTATTTTGGATTGTACAATCCAAAATACATGAAATCTAAATTTGTATATTTTAAATTTTATAATTTTTCTATATTACACAATTCAAAATTGAAAAAGAAACATTGATTCAAAAGAATATTTTAGGATTTAAAGAATTATGAGGTTACAAGAAGAAATTATAAAAGTATAGAAAGAAATTCCTCCGTAACACACACTCGGATTGGGCCGAGAGGCAGTCAGCCCAGTAAAAAAATTGATCAAACACACAATTAGAAGACAATTGTTAAAGATTCCTCCATTAATTACTTTTTGAAATTTCTATTTAACTTAAAAGTTATCAAAATTATTTTTAACTCAAAATCAATTTTTTATATAGTACCAAGCATTAAACTTCGATTTACATTCTTTGAAAATATGCTTCCTAAGAACTTGTTAGATTTTACATTTCCCTTAAGCATTATAATTTGATAATATTATTTTTAAAACAAACAAAATATTAAAAATATTAAATTTCCGTTTCATTTTATTTCTAAACCTAAAGTTTTTAGTTACACATAAGTGATGATATATTTAAAGAACAAACAATTTTGAAAAATAATAAATAAATAAATATTTATAAATAACTTTAAAAAAATACTTTTATCAAAATAATATTTTTAATGATAAAATATTCACATTGTATTTAGTATCTTTAAATCTTAGTATAATATTGAAAAAACTTCTTAAAATATCCACAAATTTTGTTTCTTTCTATGGTAAATATTTGATACATTTGAAATAGTAAATATATTTGAAGTAATGCATAGAAATGGAAGAGAACATTCCAGAATTAAATTATTATTATTATTATTATTATTATTTATAATAATGAATATATGAGTTTGAAAGATGTTGGATAATGCACGCGTTGTGTTCACTCAACAGCCATGTCGTTAAATTATATAAATAAAGAAAATGAATAAAAATATTCAAAACAAAATACATTACGCAATGATAAAGACCACAACAGTGTTAAGAGACAACTCTAAACTATTTTTTAATTATTATAAAGTATCTATTTATTTTTATTATAATTAATCATTTTTAAAGAAGTTTCTTTTTAATCATATTTTTCCACCTAATGTATTTAAATACAAATAACATTTAAAATCAAATCTTACGTAAATGATGGAAATCTATTCTACTCAAATCAATGCAATGTTATGTTTTTTTTTTCATAAATATTTTCTTAGTCAACAAATTACACCAGATTTATTTATGTTTTTTATGTTTTGAATTTTGATTTATTTTAAGTTTAAATAGTGACATCGTATACGACTGTTTTTTTATTCAAACATATGTTGGATTTTATAAACTTTATATAGATGAATTTAATGTAACAAGTTTCTCAGTAAAATAAAAGTTATATCAAATTATGTTCCAAAATCTAAAACAACTACTTTTTTTCAAAGGAAGATAAATATTTGAATTACAAAATAAAAGATCAAAACATTTTTCTTTAGAAAAATAAAGTATATATTATGTAAAACATACTTTAGCATATAGCTTATTTGGAGTAAAATAGTTTGTAAAAAAATTTAACATATTAAATATGCTTTCTAAAAAATTTCGTATTATTTTAATTTCTTTAAACGGTAATTTTATTTTATTTTTCGATTTCGATACTAATAACAACATTAAAAAGTGAGGTGGATAACAATTTTAACACGGGAATATTATAATTATAATTATTTTAGTTAAATATAGAATTACCACTGGAATAAAGATTATCATTTATATAAGTTTTTAATCTATATTTTCTATTAACAAAGTCCTGAAAAACGTATTTAAATTCTAGAAAAGTTTAAAAATATAAAAATAATACGATTTTTTTAGATCTATATTTAATATCTTAAAAAAATTATATTTTATTATTTATTTAAATATAAGTAGTTCCACCCGCGTCAAAAAGCCATAAGTTGGGAAAACACAATTAAGGAGTCGTAATCCTACGCGTAAACTCATAATTATTATCTTAATCATTTTTTACTTAATTATATTTATTCACTAATTGAGAGTGAGATACATGTGTAAAAAAAATAATACAGTAATTGAAACTATTAGAGATATAAATTGATTTTTTAAGTGAATTTAAATTATTAACTTCGAATATAACAGAAAAGAATAATATTTTATAACGAGCCAAAAAATGTTATTCATCAGGATAACTTATTTGAATACAAAATGCTTTTTTTAATTCTACACCTAATAAAAATGTAATCAAATTAAAATACATAAGTGGATGGTAGAGAAACAAATTTTACTTTATAAATATTTTTTTTTCCAATTAAATTATGTACAAATAATTTAATGTTATATTAAATTACATATTAAGAGTTTTCGTTGTAAGAGAAATATTTGATATGGATTAAGAGAACATTATTCACGTATTACAAAGACAAAAGAAAAAGAGACAAACATTTAAGAAAAATAGACTAAAATTAAATACAATTTTGTTCATAAAAAATCTTTTCATTCATATAATAAACTACCGTCTAATTTATTCTTAAATTTTTTATATATATATTTTAATTAATTCTAATACCAATTATTGTTTAACTGAGTGTTTATCACTATATTAAAAACTATAACTTATATAATACAGACACTGACACGGACACTAATATGACACTGACACGGACACTAATATGACACTGACACAAATACGGAGATACGTAAAATCTTTAAAATGTAGAACACAGGGACACAAATCTATATATTATATAATTATTAATTATATAAATTGACAATAAATATTTATATACACAAGTATGTTTCATATTATTTTTTTGAACAGAAAGATGTATTTCATGACTGATTCACAAGAATTTGTTTCTTATTTGTATAATAATAATAATAATTTATACAATAAAATTTGAATTTTTAGAAAATTAATGTATTTTTTCTTTTTAAAATTGTGTTAAAACTGTACTACAATTGTGAGACATTTAACAAATACTTTTTGAATTGAACACTTAACGGATACGTATCCTACAGATGTCATACGAGTGTCGGTATCCGATACACACCATTTAAGATGAGTGTCAGAACTTCATATACTATAACTAATAGTTACAGCTAAACTCTTTATTCTATGAAGCAAAATAACTAAAATAGGTCCATTTTTATACGCCATTATTTTTATGAATTAATATACGTTTATGTATAAAATATGCAAGGATCTAAGTTTGGTGCCGGCATTTTTTTTTGTTGTCTTCTATTGTGAGCCTAATTTATTTTTCAAACTTTTTTTTTCAATTAATTAAAGTAAATGATAGTAGAAAAAAAATCATAAATAAAATAACATATATAATAAAGTTTTGCATTCAGTGATATGCAATGGTTTCAGCTAAGCTTGAGAAATTATTTACCATGTCAACCAACAGTAAGAGATGACTTTATAATACATTTGCCTCTTAAAATAATTTATCAATATTTACACTGTCTTTTCATCCTCTCTAGAGACCTATATATGCACAATAATATCTTACAAAATTTTATTTTATCTTGTAAAGCCAATTCTTTTATTATTTGTTTTTTTTTTAAAAAAATCCATTGACTATGCCTGCAACATAAAATAAATAAATATTTGTTCCATTAATAAACAAAATTATTGGTATTTATCATTAGATTAAAACATAGACGGTAAATCCATCAATTTTTTTTTACCTATATATGTTTTCATCTTATCTCATGAAAATCATTATAAAATTGGATGCATATCTATGGAAGCTCATTGTAGTTATATGCTATGATTTTTTGGAGTGTCTAAAAGGTAGAATATATTTATTTTCTTGTTGTATAGTTATATTTTTTTTAATCTCAAAAACAACATGTAAGTGTTTTTCATATAGTTTTAGTATGTTCGGATTTAAATAAGAAGACCAATTTGATTTTTTAACTGAATTTAATTAAAATAAATTGGTTTATAAGTGTTTTCATATTTTTCATTTAATAACAAATTATCACGTATGGTATTTTTTTTATTAAAAAAACACATATAGAGTTATTCTAGTTGGTTGACAATCCAACATATGAAAGTCAAACTTTATTTTAAATAGTTTTTCAATTTTAAAATATGAAAAACACATATAATGCTCAATCACTAAAAGAATAATCGTTACTTAAAAGCATAACACAACGCAAAAATTATAGTGTTTATTATTTAAGAATAAATTTAAATATGATATTTAAAGTAAATATTGCAATAAGCTTTTCACATTTTAAGAATGATTTTATCTTATAGAATGATGTGTTAGAAAATATGTTAACACTAATTAAAGGAGAGATGAAGAAAAATTAACTCATGATATTTTGCTAAATTATATGTGTAATTGACTTGTGTTGGAGATCTCACTTCGACTAGAAATTAGAACATTTTATTGTATATAGGTGAGGATAAACCTTACCTCATGCACTGGTTTTATGTGATCGAGTTAGACTTAAAGTCCATTTTGTAATAATTTAATTTTTTAAATTATGTTTTGTAAATCGATATTCTATTATGATTTTATCTTTATTTCAATTAGTTATAAGATGAAAGTGTTTTTAAACCGTCATTTATCTTGAATTTTTTTTAAAATCTAAATCTTAAACCCCTAAACGATGTATATTAGTATGCAGATGAGATGGTTGATTGATAATGTACGAAAGTGTTTATGAAATGTGATTCTTAACTTGGTAGCATTCATGCACATGCATTTCCTTTTAATGATTGAAATGAATTTTTGAAATTCTTGGCTCGTGACTTGAAATCTATATATTTGTCTTTCATAATTTAACTATATCTAGTTTCACTATATTATTTTTACACGCTCATGCTTTATACCTTTCCACGTAAACTTGACATGACGTATTCAGATTTTATGCACACCAATTATTATCTAATGCAACATTGAACCTTATACCTCACGTTTTCACACCACATGCATCTTTTTTATGACACTTCTTATTTTTCTTGGAACGGAACTGCAGACAAATAATGGTCAAATATAGCAGCTACCCAAAAACAAATTATGTATGAACATAAACCTTTTCTGCATATATAAACGAATGGTTGAAAACAATTCTACCTTAGAATTTATGATAGTAAGTATAGTACGACTCGTAATACGAATAGGATCATACCATTCCAGATGTTCACCATATACAAATTGTAAGAATAATCGTTTTTATTTTTGTGTTACAGTTGTATCATATGATTTGCGAAATGGTTTCGTATCATGATTTGGAATTTATTTAAGATTTAGGTGTGAACCAGATCAGATCACTTGAATTGATTTTATAAAAAATTATAATTATAATTTTTCTTTCATTTTAATAAAAGAGTTGGATTATATAACCTACCCAATCCAACCATTATAATATTAACATAAACTGGTAAATAATAGAACCGCTATTTTTTAACATAGTAGTTGTGATTATTAATTATATTTTTACGCATTTATATGTTTTATGCTATATTTTTTAAATATTATCTTATAACTTTTAAATGTTTATGAATCTTACGATTTATTATTCAAAATATGAACTCTCCGATTCACAATTCTATCTACCATGACTTATCACTACAAGAAAAATCATAAAATATAAATCAATTTTTACAGATAAAAAATAATTAGTTGTTATAGTAACTAAATTAAAGACCGTTCTAGAGACTACAAAAATTTTTGGTTTCTAAATTAGTTTCTATTATTGTTAAATATTTTGTAAATTGTGTCTAATTAGCAACCAATGTTTTTGCTATCAAATTTAGAATCTAAATAATTGATCGCAAAAACTTCAGTGGTTAGTTAGACACTAATTTAAAAACAATTTAACATTAATAAAAACTAATTTATAAATCAAGATTTTTTTAGTGTCTAAAATAATCTCTAATTTAATCACTAATTATTTTTGTATCTAAAAATTGGTTTTTATATCATGATTTTCTTGTAGTATATATATGTGGTGAAGATTGTGTTGTGTTGATTATGTAAGAAAAGATTCTTTGCATCAAACTTGAATAGTGTCTTCGATGCATAACTGTAACAGCTTCAATAAGACAAACATCCTTGGTTGATCTTCTATACAGTTGCCATGATGTTGAAAATCAGGGATGAATATCACTTGGATATGAACCACTATTGAAGAAACATCATTAATATTATCGTTAAGCCATGCTTTTTAAATTGGATATCCTAGTAATATGTCTTTGTTATAGCTATACCTAATAGCATCATGATTTTGGGAAACCACGATGTCAAGTATATATATACAAATAGATGAGAGAATTCACAAACATGTGACCTTGAAATTAAGTCAAAGATGATAATTTAATGTAGTGTGAAACAAATCATGATGAAGGCAAACATAAAAAAGTCTGTTAGTTTTATATTTAGCAGAAAGTTAAAGCCTTATAAATCACTGATTTAGAAAACAAGGTTCAATTTCACATTGTTCATGAAATTACATAATGGTCTAGTGTGGACACTCATTTGAAGTTAACACTCCATTTACCATCTAATGGTGAGAAATATGATGCTAAGTGAAGAAAGTGATAAAGAGGAGTATAAACTATATATAAGTAATGTAAATAAATCAAAATTCTTTGAAATTTTAAGAGGTGAATTTTGAGTTGATAAGATCTTTTCATCTAGCAACACCTCAGTATGGTATAGTCTGAACGAGATTCAAATGAAGAAGACTTATCGTAAATATTTAAACATCTAAAGACGACAAAATGTTTCGAGAAGTTGAAATAAACATAGATTCGAAGATTCTCGATATAGGTCAATCTTTCGAACTACTGAATCCACACTAGAGACAACTTGGTGAACTGAAACATCTTAATAACAAGAAAAGAAAGCAAAAGATATAACTCAATCATATAAACTGATTTAGAATAACAAAACATATTATTTACTTCTTTTTCTAATAATGTTTAACCAAAACTTGTCTATTATTTCTTAAATCAACATTCCTACACTAAAATGAATAAAAATGATTTTGTTTTTCAAGTGAAAGAACATATATTATAATATTTTGGTTTATAAAAAATATTAACAGTCCTTCTCCAAGAACTTTACCTGCATCAAAGGGGTGAAAGATGAGCGTGTGTGGGCCATTTGCACTGATAGAGGACAAAAGGACCTAAAGAGCTTTGTATAAATGTAGAAAGAGCAGTGTATAAATAATCTAGCAGAGCTTCTTCTCCTTCACTTCACTTCACTTCACTTCAGTCACCTTTCCTCTGTGTTTTTTGTTTCCCATTCTCAAAGACACTTCAGAATCTCGTTTCACGTTTCAAAATCACGTTCTCTTTTTCATCATCAACCATGGCCAGACCCCAACAACGCTATCGTGGAGTCCGCCAAAGGCACTGGGGCTCTTGGGTCTCAGAAATTCGCCACCCTTTATTGTAATTCAGTGATCACACCTTTTTTCTTTGTTAAAGAGAATCATAATTCTTGTTATTGCATTTATATTGTTTGTTTTTTGGACTAACAGGAAGACTAGAATTTGGCTTGGAACCTTTGAAACGGCTGAAGATGCAGCAAGAGCATATGATGAAGCAGCAAGGCTCATGTGTGGGCCAAAAGCACGCACCAATTTCCCATACAACCCCAATGAGCCACACTCATCCTCATCCAAGCTTCTCTCTGCCACTTTAACGGCTAAGTTACACAAGTGTCACATGGCCTCGCTTTCTCTTCAAATGGCCAAGCAAAAACCACCCCAGAACAACCAAGAGCCTCAACCCTCACAAGGGTCCAATTCATTTTCCTCTGCCAACATCATCGCTGGATCAAGTGCTGAAACTGGTTTCAGATGGCCAGAGAACAGACACGAGGAGCTAAGGTGGCTTGAAGGGAATTGGGTTGGCGTGGGAGGTCAAGTTGAAGTTTCACATCAACAGTTCCAGCCAGTTCTTGAAGATGATCACATAGAGCAGATGATTCAGGAGTTGCTTGATTATGGATCAATCGAGCTTTGCTCTGTTGGCTCCACCTAGACTCTAGAGTATTGCATTCAAGGTTTTGAAAAACATTCTGCGATGACAGTATACAAATGTGGCCGTATCAATCGCTTTTATTCATAATTTTCAACAATATCAAGGAACATCATGAAATCGCGACCGCAACTGTTTTTCAAAACCTTGAAGGCATTTATCTCTTTTGGGGTACTTATTATTCGCCATGTAATAAAAGTATAAGCTTAGTTGAGTACCGTAGGAAAGTGTTACTTCACCAATTAGTGGATAACTATGCGGAACCAGAATGTAGCCAATGATGCGAATGGAATATCATGCATACGAGGGACTATAATAGAGAATTAGTATGAATATAATACAATTTTCCAGCTTCTATTTTTGTTTATATCTCTATCACTGAAACTTTTTCCAAAATTCTTCAAATAAAGGGGATGCTGTGGGTCCTTCTTTATCTGTGTTAGACATTATCATACAGATAATTTTTGGATTATCTGTGAATAAAGACAATAAGGAGAAAATGGGGCTAATGAAGTTAGTTGTTAAATTCATCAAACATTTGTTAGAAAGTGGAAAACACTAGCTAGGTGGATGCTACATATGACAAACTTTAACCGTTGTACTGTCAAGGTAAAGGGAAATTATTTCAAACATGGTTAGCACATTGTTGTCATAAAGCCACAACTTTGGCAGTAGCAGGCATTGGAGTCAACAGTAGCTAAGCACAAAGAAGCATGATAAGGAGAGAGATAGAGAGAGATGGAAACAGAGAAAGCAGCAATTTGAAAAAATGATCACGCAATGTTTATTGTCTAAACAAAAAAGTCAATCTCTTGGTGTTGCATCCAAGGAATGTACAGACAGATACTGCCAATTATGACCAAGTATGCCAATCCGCAGGGATCATGATGAAGCATCACTTCTTTGACAACAACAATCATAGCTACCATTTCTTTCTCAAATTCTACATAAAAGTGTCATGAGATAAAGTTTTACCCCAGTTAAAGCCAAGACAAAAAAATGCCAATTTCATGAGATTTTCTTGTGTGATTATAATGGCACACACACGCAAGTGATCATAATAAAATAAATCTGACACAAATTTTACTATTTTAATACACCTTTGGTTATGGTTTTAGATACTGTGTTGGGGTTGTGATAATTACCCTCATCATATTACATACCAATGAAAAGATTTCAAGATATGTGATTGTCACTTTGTCACAAATGAAATGTCAAGCATGTGAAACAACACACTCTTGGTCATTCCTGAATCCTGTTTCTTAACGCGTTTTTTCTAGTTCATAACAGACCACTCCACCTGTTATATTGTCTTTTGAACTATCCTCGATTTTCGTAAACAAATCACAAAACTTGTTCTAGTTTTAGCCTTTGATTCATCATATTTCCTTTGTGATCAATTCTGCAACACTGAAATTTTCTTCTTTCATCCATAAAACTTACCAATTCAACCAGAATCACAACTTTTTCTTAAACCGTATCTTTAGCAAATACAATATGGCATTTTAATTCTAAAGTCACATGTTGAAATACTTTAATTATCAACCAAGTATCTACACTTTTAATTTTTATCAGATAAAAAGCATAAAAGATCTCCATCACTTTAGAAAATATCCACGGATTGTTTCATGCAGCTTACTCTTTTTCAGACCAGTGGTATTAAAAAATTGGAATATCAAGTCTAATGTTAGAAAACAAAATTCTTAGTGATAAAATGCCCCAGATGAACAATAGAAACAAAATGTCTCTCTCATTTCTTCCCTTTTTCTCTAAAATAAAAAAAAAATGAATTGGGTTTGTCCATAACTTTGGAAATGTTATGGTTGTTCAGCTAACAACTTTAATTATGTGAACGGGAAGTGTCCTCCATGCTTACCCTCAGGACCATGTTGATTCCAACATTGCGGACCCTTATGTCCCAATTGGCCATGCAATCATGCTCAAGTCAAACATTGTATCTAGCTGGTCGTCATACATTACAATAAAGTGCACATTTTCTTGCTACAATAAGAGATTTCTTCGACTTAATTTTGTCCTTGCATATTTGGAAGAACATCACTCACTTCATTATTTTTGGGGTAAACCAAACTGGATTCAATGTTCTCAGTGAGCTCTTTCTGCATGTTAAAAATGTTTATGGGGGTGAAAACAACTGCTATTATAATAAAAAAGATCTCATGGTTTTTGATTTAACCTTTTTGAGTTTTAGTTCTTTGAAGGGTTGAGGGGCATAATGAATTCCACTATTTTATCCCCATGCTTAATGATTATTTATCTATCTGGTAATTGATTTTGTCCCCCACAACCTTTCAAAAGCACAAATTTGATAAGCCTAGTGACATGACAATAAAAACCAATAATTCACATTAGTTGAATAATCTCTTCAATGTTGTGTCTGGCAAGGATATCATAAACCAAAGTCATAATCCTGTCCTAATTAACCTAAGTAAAAGGGGTGGAACCTTACTCAAAACACATGCAGTTAACAGAAAAAATGAACTACTTGAGCTAGTACATTTCAGTGGTACAACATCATAGGAAATCGACTGCTGTCAAATCTGAGACCTTTTACTAAAAATCCTAAAGGGGACCCTTCATTTTTAAGTATACAAAAAAAAGCAAGCAAGAGTTGTTTATGGACATTCCAAATTTTGGTTCAATGAACCAATCAATTTTGTGGCATTTATGTTGGTAGAACACATTGAAGGTGCATTTATGTGGGCAAGGTTCTATTCTACTTGAAACAAAGAAGGATTATAGCACTTTCCCTACAATCTTAAGGAGAGAGACATTTAACAGAGGCACACATGGGATGTCATGCATGTTTCCCTTTCACTTGTCCTTCTCCTTCACCATTTCTTCACATGGTTTCAGCCTGTTTGGTCTTATTAGTTGATACTTGCACTCATCTCAGCTTGCAGGATCTACTACTATCACCTGATTGCAACTATTCAGCATCTGAATTTTGGTATTCCTTATTTATTTCTGAGTGAGTGAGTGTGTCATGGACCAGAATTATTCAGTGTGAGATTCAGAAGAACTCCAACCTAATAACTGAAAATCAGAGACATCATACAAGGACAGTTAATCAGAGTGTTAAATTACTTAGTACCATAAGCTAATAATTGAAGTGCTGGATTGTGTGTGGGAAAAAATAATTTTGTTTTCAATATATTTGTAGTTTCTGAATGACTGAGTTTTGATCTAGTTATGCATGTTGTTTATCTATTTTAAATAAGTTTTAGACACTGAAAGTGTGAATTTTATTTTAGAAGAATGAAAAAAATGTTTGGAAGATTAGAAACAGAGTTTGTTTATTTTATAAAGACAAAAATAATTATTTAAGGTTGTAAAAGGAAGAAAAAAGTTGTCGATAAAATATTTCTTGAAAATTCACTATGTATATTTGAGATACAATTTTAGATATATGTAAGAATATATATTTTCACACCTAGTTGATTGTATCTAGGGCTCTTTGCAAGAGACAGAGAAAGGATTTGGATCAAAAACCCAAGAGAGAGAGAAAGGAAGATATTTCTTTCTTCACCCTATGATTTCTTTGTGCACTTCTATACTATTGAAAATATAAAAATATTGTTTTTGAATTCTTTAATCCATAATATAAATTTGTATTTTAAATATAATTTAAAACAAAACAAATAATTGTATTTTCAATTGTGAAATTGTATTTTGAATTTCACAATTCAGAATACAAACTTTTTATTTTGAATTGTGAAAATGTATTTTGGATTTCACAATCTGAAATACAAGTTTTGTATTCTGTTTGTATTCTAAAACTCACAAAATTTAGATATTTCTTTGAAGTATAAAGGTGCAAGAAGAAACTCAAGGAGGTGTAAGAAGAAATGCTCAAAAGGAAAGCCCATAAACCGTAAAAGTGGACTTTGACTCTCCGGCAAAAGTGATTGATTTTGGACCATATTGTTATGGGCATTTCTTCCTCCACCCCATGGTTTCATCCTGCACCTCCCTGGGATGGTGAAATTACCAATTTAGCCTTCATGTGAGAGTAAGGAATTTGAGAGCTTAAACTTTATTAATCAAGTTATAAAGGTAAGAGAAACTAGTTATAATTTTGATAGAATGTTAGGGTAGATAATCTTAAATGTAGATGTGACTTGATCACAATATTAAATTTTGTAAAAAGATTGTGTTTTGTTTGAGAATATTCAAATTATTTTGAATTTTGATATGAATATTATATGTGACAATGAATTTTGCAATATTTATTATAATACTTCTATGTTTACAACATACTTAATGTTCCTTATAGACATTACTACTTAGTAATATATGGTGTGAATGAGGTGTTGAATCTTGGAAAGTGGCAGGTATGATAAATGGTATATTGTGTGAGTAAAATTCTAACTGAGATATATTGTATGTTTAATATTTAAAAATATTAAATGTTAAAAGTGGATCAAATTGATTCAAGATATTCTTATTTAGAAATGAATTGCTCATTTAATTAAAAAATGTGAGGTTTAGTCGTTAAGTGACGAATTCCTTATTGGAAAAAATTCAATTAATTGAAAAATCAATAGGTTTAGGGTTTAGGTAGCTAAGTAAATTTATACATATGTTTAATTTGTTAAGTGAGAATAATGAGAGAATGTTTATTGAAAAACATGTTTTAAATGTTCATAAAAGTTAAATTGGTATTATTTCACTATATTTATTATACTTTAATATTATTATAATGTGATGACTAATAAATTGAAATTTGTTACAATAAATGCACAAATAAAGCATGCACGTAGTGACAAAGTGTTTTAACATATAACTTACACCACAAGTAACAACTATTATATAAATATTCAAAGTGATAGTGTGAAAGTATAATGACAACTCACAACACTCAAATCCCAAAACCTAAATACATCTTAAATATCTCATAGTATACACTCAACACTCTTTAAATAACAAAAGAGAAATATAAAAGAACTAATATATCTCTAAGACATTTATGCTATTGGGTTGCAATTATATGTTGTTCTATATTTATAAATGAAAAATGACTTAAATTTGTAAACTTATCATGCATGTTAGGATCATACCTTAACCTAAGGAGAATATGTCATCTCACAGTTTTTTTACAATCTAAGTTTATGAACTAAAAGGAGAAAACTTGTTAGAAAGAATGGAACAAAATTATACTTAACAAAAAGTTATTATTATTTAAATTAAATTAGAATGTATATGAATAAGTGTAAGAAATAACTCTTAAATAATTACTGCACAGATGCGCATACCACACAAACAGATAACAATAATAGAGACACTTGCAAATATAATAGGTAGAAGGTAAATATAAGAGGAATAACAAGCGAGAATTACACACAAAAAAAAATAACATGGTTAAATTAAAAAGTTGAAATTTTTTAATCTACATCCACGAATGAATTCACTATAATAAAATATTACAATTCGTAGTTTCTCTCATAACAAACTCCCGATCAAACTCTCAATTAAGCATAACTCAATTGTTAACCATAACTATAGATACAAAGTTGTTATTAACACAATAGTATCGTTATAATTAAGTCACACCAAACACGTATAGACTAATGAGGAAGACACATGAACAATTAATCTTATTATTACTGAGCTGAAAAGTCACTTAGACTATTTTTCCAAACAGTCAAAGTCTTAGTAGATGCTAAGAGATTAGACAGTCTATTGAGACTATCCACCACATATGGTAGAAGATGCTTATCAAACACTAGATAATCTGACACAGTTAGACGATCTAGAAACCTTTTAAACAATATTTTACTGAGTCAAACTTTACAATATATGATGTTAAAGTTGTGATACGTCATGTGGTGTGTAGTAGATAATAGTTATTTTTAATGATGAAATACTATGTTGAGATATTTAGGTTATGTATTGAATTTGGGATTATGAAAGAGATATTTTGACTCTACTGATATTGAACTCACGTATAGGAAACTATCAGATGGTGAGAGTTGAAAGAGGTTCCTATAACCTAGTTTTGCATGATGAATAAGAATTGTACCTGGTAGGTTAGAGGGATTCACCCGTCACATGAGTGAATATGTTCCTATTATGTAATTTTTGTGTGAGAAAACTTAGTACAGGTAATGTGACAAATACATATCTTTGAATCTTATTCAACGCGTGTGTCTTACAGAATTATTACAAAAGTAGAGTACAATTCAAATTGATATTGGTACGTGATTTATGACCCGAGATATAGGCAATGTAAACACGGAGTTAGACTCTATATGTTTAATGAATACATTGAATGTGTATTAATGAGAAGATATGAATGTATTGTATGATTTTTTTAAATATATGTATATTGTTTTGATATATACATGTGTATGAGATTAAAAAAAAAAGTTTTCTCTTTTTTATGTACTTGTATGTTCTGTTTCAAATTGTGATGATTTTGTATTATACATGAGCATATGATAATTGAAGAGTTTTTTTTAACACTAATAAACTTCAAAAAGGGGAAAAAAAATTAAGTTTTTTTTACCATGTATATATTATAATTCTCTAGGGAATTTTAGTTTATTTAAAAAAATTAATATATAATATGCACATTAAATATATGTTTATTTATCTTGTGCTAATTAGTATTAAATGTAATTGTTAGTAAGATGTTACAATTTCAAATTATAAAATACTTCATATGCATAATATATAATATAATATATAATAAATATACATTTGAAATTAATAGTTATTAAAAATAAATTAATAATAAAAATAACATTTTTTCTTCTATTAATTTTACTTAAATTAATGGAAAATGTAGCAACATTTAAAACTAGTCTTAAACTATAATGCAATAATATTAAAAATATAAGTTATATATATATATATATAATTGTTATTTTAGTCAAATAGTTATACTAGTTACATTATAATTATAATATATAATATATATAAGATTTGAAACTTATAGTTTTACTTTATAGATAAATAATTCTCTTAGGGAATTATAAAGTAAAACTATATTATAAATAATAAAAAATTATCATAACAGTAGGATAACTAAATTTAATGATATTAAATATATAATTTCTTATATTAATGATATTTATTAATTAGATATTAATTTAAAACTTGACGTTATTAAGTAATACTTAAAATATAAATAAATACTGTTAATTGATTAACATGGAATATCGTATTTAATATTTATAATAGAATTAATTTTAATAATTAAATAGATTTATTTTATATGCATTTGATAATAACATATACATGAGGAAGAGCAAAGTTTATTATTTCGTATTAAAACAATTCATGAATACAAATAAAAAGAATTATTTTATTTATTTATTTGACACATGAATTTGAAATAGTTGTGTATTATAAAGTTATAGTCGCACCTTTAATGATATATATATTATAATAATGAACTTAAAAGTTATAATTATAATAATTTATTTTTGGCTGATAGTAAAACAAAATCCATAAAAATCAATTATTTATCAAAATAGAAAATAATGAATGTCTTGGAACCAAACACATCAAATTTAAAAGTGAATAAAAGCATAAATCATTCTTAAAATTCTCATATTAAAATAAAAGTTTATAATAAATATATTTAAAAGTCATAAATTATAAACCTACAAATTTAATTACATATAAACATTTAATAATTAAGAAAAAAATGTAGTTTTAACAGTTCCATTTGATAACTGATATTACATAATATAATATTCTGAAATATTTTCTTTAAGTCAACCATTGATATGATCATTAATATTTTAATACTTCTATAATTACGTTTATTTTTAACGTAAATTTGACTTGATCAACTAAAATTTAGTAAACTGATATAGTCAAAGTGAATTAATATATATATTAATTTGATCCAAATTTAAATATTTATTTAATATTATAAAATAGATTTAATTTTTTTTTGATTGATCGTAGTAAACTATGTATGAATAATAAACATATTTTTGTTTAATTATAAGTTCTTATATATAATAAATTTGTTAATTTTTATAATAATTATTTTAAAATTTATATCAACAATAATTCTTAATATTATAGAATTTTGCATTTTTAACTTTTGTTTATTTGTTTTTTATTTTTTCACTGTATGTAATCATGGATGATATATTGGAATTGAATCAAATTTAAATAAAATTATTTTAGGTTTTAGATCTTCCATTTTCACCATGAATGTATAAGTATGATATTTATATCAAATAAATAAATAATTTTTTATATTTAAAAATAAAAATAAAATAAAGTTAAAAAATTGTGTGAATCGGAAAAAACGAAAAGGCATAACAAAAAGCGAATGACCAGGAGCAACTCCAGTAGGTAAGACCAGAATTCTAATTAAACTATTTCGAATTATGACATTTATTTATTTTTATGAAAAAAGAAAAATTATTATTTTTAGCAGTAACATTTTTTAAATTTATATGCAGTTACTCCAAAATTCAACGAGCTTTTTGGTCAACTACGCGTTTTGGTCAGACATTTTTTTTTATTCATTTAATTTAAATTCTGTTTCTAGAAAAATAAAACAAGCAAGTACAAATATTAATAAATACATTATCATATAAATATTTTATTTTGTTCATGAATGAAACTATTTATTTAATTAACATGAATGAAAATATAAAAATTTTGTGGTTGTACATGTATTTATTAATAGAGGAAGGAAAAAAAAAAAAAACTAAGTAATAGATTTATAGTTTACAGTGATGGATAAAGATTCATTACCAAGGCACACACTGTGTTACCATGGTCCCGCACGTCACATCAAACGTGTGTGTATATATACACTATATAAGGCACTGCAGGGCAGTATAAACCTTTTCTCGTTCACTCTTTTTTTCTGCACTCTCTCACTCACTCTTGTTGCGTCTGCGCTCTCTCTTTCTCTCAATCTTCGTCAATGGATAATCTCGAAAAACTGAAGAATGAGAATATCGATCTCGTTAGTTTCCTTTCGCCTTTCAATTTTTTGTTTCTCTGTTTCGTTTTATTTGTATAGCATCGTCATTCGTTTGTTAGTGAGCAGCTGGTGTTAGCCTTCACAATGATAATGATAATGTGTATAAAGCTTTCCTTGTTGTTTTGTTATTTTGTGGAGTGAATTTGATTGTCGCTGATTCATGGATTCGAATCGAATTTCGCACACGTAGTTTCTGATCCTGACTCTGATTTATCGATTGTTTTTTAATCCACTGCCGTATTTGATTTCTGATTCATTATGTAGATTATTTACGTCGGAAAACTCATGTGTATCATTAAGCCTTCATCCACTATCATGTAATGTTTGCTACACTAGAAAATAGTAATTTTTGCTATTTTGTGTGATTTTCGTTTGGATTATTTTCGGTTTGTGTCATGTTAATTATTTTGGTGAAGCTTTGTGGTTGGTTTTCCTGTGGCTAACGGAGGTTTACGATGTTCTCTACAGGGGATTGATTGAGTGTGAGATGTGTTTGGTTTTTCGTTTTTTCTTTATCAAAATAAATCTTAAATTTTATCAATGTCTAAGAGAAATTATCCTTTTGAGAATCCAACCATTAGTTGATTTATTTATTTATTTATTTCTCAGCAAAACAATTAGTTGATAACCTGCTTTTGGAATAACGTGTGGTTAATAAACAAAATAAACTTTTATAATCATTATTAAGAAAAAAAATTGAAAAGCTATTGCTGTCACGAATGCCAATCAGTCCTTGAAAAATAATTACAGAAACTGTTATCAAGCGCCATTGTGATTCTGTGGCATATTTTGATGTTGCGGAAAATTTCGAGTTTGTGTAGCGTTCCTACGTTTTAAAAAAATGATTTTAATCATTACAGTTTTTATAATTAGTAAATTTTATTTTTTTAATTATGATAAAAGGAATAAAAAATATAATGATCAAAATTATTATTTTTAAAATATAAGACTAAGATAGCTTTTGACTGAAAATTAAGTAGTTAGTTTGTGTTTTCTCTTGAATAGTAAATATGAATGTTTGAGAAAATAGTTATTTTTCAATTTCACTTGTCACTCTTCGAAATTTAAGTGCTAAAATATTGTATTTTCTTGTGTGTTTTTGCTATCTTTTTGTTGTATTTTGGGAGAGTATATTGTTCTACCTTGACATAATATATTTAGACCAATACTTATAATTAGATGATTGTATTGCAGGAGCGAATCCCTTTGGACCAAGTCTTCGAACAATTGAACTGTTCGAAGGAGGGTCTCACGAATGATGAAGGCCGAAAGAGGTTGGAACTTTTTGGACCCAATAAGTTAGAAGAAAAGAAGGCAAAGAATTAATCTTTACTGGCTACTTACTGTTTAAATTATTGTATAACATTATTTATTCCTAATGGCTTCTCATCAATTAATCTTGCCATATTATTTTGAAAACAGGAAAGTAAGTTCTTGAAATTCTTGGGATTTATGTGGAATCCTCTGTCATGGGTCATGGAAGCTGCTGCTATCATGGCAATTGCACTGGCAAATGGAGGGGTAACTACTCTTGGATTCTAGATGTATTTGAACATACGAACTTTAAAAAATAAAATCAGCTAAAAACATGTGAACACGGTAAAATGCATGTATAATAAAAAAATATAAATAGATGAGATAAGATTATTAATTTTAGCATAGTATAAAATGTCTTTTTTTTATATTAATTTTTGTTTTTCGTTAGTTAGCTTTTATTCTCACTCCTGTTGAAACTTGTAGGGAAAACCCCCAGATTGGCAGGATTTTATAGGAATACTGGCATTGCTTGTTATCAACTCTACCATTAGTTTTATAGAAGAAAATAATGCAGGCAATGCTGCTGCAGCACTTATGGCAGGTCTTGCTCCCAAAACTAAGGTATAATTGCATGAAGTTAACTAAGGTCGTGTTCAATCTAATTATTCCCATAAAGTTTAGTGTATTACATTAATTTATTTCAATGGATGTCAGGTTCTAAGAGATGGAAAGTGGATGGAGGAAGAGGCTGCTATATTGGTACCCGGAGACATCATCAGCATCAAGTTAGGAGACATAGTGCCAGCTGATGCCCGTCTCTTAGATGGAGATCCTCTGAAGATTGATCAATCTGCATTGACTGGTGAATCATTACCTGTTACGAAAAATACAGGTGATGAAGTCTTCTCCGGGTCTACTGTTAAGCAAGGAGAGCTTGAGGCTGTTGTAATTGCTACTGGAGTACATACTTTTTTTGGTAAAGCTGCTCACTTGGTAGATAGCACCAACCAAGAAGGTCACTTTCAGAAGGTACAATTTTTAGTATTTTTTTCATTGTTTTTTGCTGTATTTATATCGTCTACTCATATACAAAAAATTATTTAATCAAATATTACTATAAAAAATGGTATATTCAATGTGTGCTATAGCATTTCATGAATTTTAATTTGTTCAGGTGTTGACAGCCATTGGTAACTTTTGCATTTGCTCAATAGCTCTGGGTATGGTCATAGAAATTATTGTCATGTATCCAATTCAGCACCGACCCTACAGGAAGGGAATTGACAATCTGTTGGTCCTTCTCATTGGAGGCATTCCGATTGCCATGCCAACTGTCTTGTCAGTAACTATGGCTATTGGTTCCCATAGACTCTCCCAACAAGGTGCCATTACAAAGAGAATGACAGCCATTGAGGAAATGGCTGGAATGGATGTTTTATGCAGTGACAAGACTGGCACTCTAACGTTGAACAAACTCACTGTAGACAAGAATTTAATTGAGGTTAGTAGATGCAGATCACGGAAAAATAATTTTTAAACCGATTATTTATATATGATAAACTAATTAGAACTATTTTTGTTTCACTAATCATGAAAGCGACTTTCTTATATTGCAGGTTTTCGGAAAAAATGCTGACAAGGATACTGTAATTTTACTTGGAGCTCGAGCTTCGAGGGTTGAGAATCAAGATGCTATTGATGCTTGCATTGTTGGAATGTTGGGTGACCCAAGAGAGGTTTGTAACTTCATCATTAAGAATATAGATTTTGCTTGTTGGAAATGGATGAATGCAGTATTTGCATCTTACATAATTTTTTCACCTCTTGTTGCAGGCAAGAGATGGTATCAGAGAGATCCATTTCTTACCCTTCAATCCAGTAGACAAGCGTACTGCCATAACATATATAGATGACAACGGAAATTGGCATCGAGCAAGCAAAGGCGCACCAGAGCAGGTAAATATATATTTTTTACGGTATGAGATTCATCTTTCTTAATTTATTTTACAATATTTCTTTTTACAGATTATAGATCTCTGCAATCTTCGAGAAGATGTGAAGAAAAAAGTTCATGCCATCATTGGAAAATTTGCTGACAGAGGTCTCCGTTCCCTTGCTGTTGCCCAACAAGTAAGTTATTTGCGACATGTTTCTTTTTATAATAATAATAATATAATAATAATAATTAAAGTTTTATTATCTGCTAACAGGAAGTTCCAGAGAAAACGAAGGAGAGTAAAGGAGGACCGTGGCAGTTTGTGGGTCTCTTGCCTTTGTTTGACCCACCTAGACACGACAGTGCAGAGACAATTCGACGTGCTCTTCATCTTGGGGTGAACGTTAAGATGATTACAGGCGATCAACTAGCTATCGGGAAGGAGACTGCTCGGAGACTTGGCATGGGAAGTAACATGTACCCATCTTCCTCCCTTCTTGGCGATCACAAGGATGAATCTATTGCTGCACTTCCAGTCGATGAGCTTATTGAACAGGCCGATGGATTTGCTGGTGTTTTTCCTGGTAAATAGTTTTATAAACTTCTTTTACGTTCCTTAGTTATCTTTCTAATTCAATATTTGATAATAGCTTATTTCTTAAAAATAAGCTAAATAACTTAATAAATTAATTATTAATGTATATGCAGAGCACAAATACGAGATTGTGAAAATACTTCAAGATAGAAAACACATATGTGGAATGACAGGAGATGGTGTTAATGATGCTCCTGCCCTCAAAAGGGCAGATATTGGAATTGCAGTAGCGGATGCAACAGATGCAGCTAGAGGTGCATCCGACATAGTACTAACAGAGCCTGGTCTCAGTGTGATTGTGAGTGCAGTTTTGACCAGTAGAGCCATTTTTCAGAGAATGAAGAACTACACCATTTATGCAGTTTCCATTACAATAAGGATTGTGTTGGGCTTTTTACTCATTGCACTTATATGGCAATTTGATTTCTCACCTTTCATGGTTTTAATCATTGCAATTCTAAATGACGGAACCATTATGACCATCTCCAAGGACAGGGTAAAACCATCACCTCTTCCTGATTCATGGAAGTTGAATGAGATTTTCGCCACAGGCATAGTTCTTGGCACTTACCTCGCTATCATGACAGTTGTCTTCTTCTGGGCTGCTCATGCTTCTGATTTCTTCACTGTAAGCATCAATTTTACTTACGACATGTTTTATCGTCAAATATTATTTTAGGCTTAACAAAAGTACAACAATGTTGGCAGGAAAAATTTGGTGTTAGATCAATCAGATCTAACCCGGGTGAGCTTACTGCGGCTGTTTACCTTCAAGTAAGTATTGTAAGTCAGGCTCTTATATTTGTAACTCGATCAAGGAGTTGGTCTTACTTTGAGCGCCCCGGTTTATTGCTTGTCTCAGCTTTTATAGTGGCACAACTGGTGAGTTCTTATATATATATGCTTGATTTATTTGTAACCATGTTTCAACTGTAACAACTTACTCATCCAGTGTGTATTTTATACGTAGATTGCGACAGTTATAGCTGTTTATGCAAATTGGGAATTTGCAAGGATGCAAGGGATTGGATGGGGCTGGGCTGGTGTCATTTGGCTCTACAGTATCGTTTTCTACATCCCATTGGATGTTTTGAAATTCGGGATTCGATATTTCTTGAGTGGCAAGGCATGGAACAACATTACCGAAAATAAGGTCAAATCTTAATCTTTTTTTCTTTCCTTAAACATTGATTTGCTTGTCTTAAACATGTTGTCTGATATATGTATGAAAACAGACTGCATTCACAACAAAGAAGGACTATGGAAAAGAAGAGCGAGAAGCACAATGGGCCACTGCTCAACGCACATTACATGGCTTGAATCCTCCTGAAACCGAACCCACATTCTCAGAAAGAAATAACTACCGCGAGTTATCTGAAATTGCAGAACAAGCAAGAAAACGAGCTGAAGTTGCAAGGTAATGTTAATAATAATATTAATGTAGTACAATGTTTATAAAATAAAGTGAACTGAGATTAATTCAATAACTTGTTTTTTTTTCAGATTGCGGGAACTTCATACATTGAAGGGACACATGGAGTCGGTTGTGAAATTAAAGGGACTCGACATTGATACGATTCAACATCACTACACTGTTTGAGCCTAAGAGTAGTCCTTTGTTATATATTTTCTCAGTATTTCTCTTAAACTTAGTTGTTCCATGTTGGAGAAGACATGGTAAAAGACAATCAGATGTTGGACAAATATATCAAATTATGGCTAGATGTTATTATTAATGTTATTTTAAACCATCTTCAAATCGATTCATAATGCATTGTTAGTGATCATTTTTAATGGTATTTTATGTTGAATGCTTGGTAAAGGTATCATAAAATATTATACAGCTAACTTTTATGAACTAAATTTGTATAAAACTATATTTTAATATGTTCAATTTTTTATTACTTTATAACATATTTATTAACTAATCTAATTTAACAAGTTTAAACTAACTATTTCTTTTTTAAAAATCAATTAGTTTTAATTTTGCTAGACATTTTTAATGTGCTTCATACTTATTGATGATAATTTCATCTAAACTTGTATTAATATTTGTATCTTACAAACTTCTATGTAATATTTTTTACTAAGCTATAATTAAAATAAATGTAAATAATTATTTTATATAATTAAAAATAGATTATAAAACCCCCTATAATGGTATAATTACAAATAATTATTTTATATTTGCATTTAGTTTCCTTTTAAATTTATTTGTTTTTATTATACCTATGACATAATATAAAATACTATCATTAAAATTTCTTAATTCTTAATGGAAGATTGAGTATAAATTTACGTGATTAAGATATCACTGTTTTAATTATTTAATAATGCATGTATGTTTTTCCAAGATTAACTTATGAATTGAAGTAAATCGCGATTGGGATGAAATGTTATTTTTTAAGTTATAATAAATAAAATATGATTTTGTTAAGGATTCAATTTTAAAAGGATACATTTTTTTTTCTTTTTAATGTCAAACATAGAAGAAAAAATAATAATTACATAAATATTAAATTAGAGCATTAAATAATAATGAAAATATTCAATAACAATGAGATATCATTTCATAATAGAGAAAACTAATTATTAACTCATAAAAGTATAAATTCCCTAAATTATCTAATAAATTGTGTGTTTAGTAATTTAAAATAAAAAGTATGGAAATGAATATAGAGATAAAGATGAAATAAAAATATAATATTTATTTTTTATATTCAATTTAAGACATAAAATATTAATCATACTTATATCCGTATTCAATGAAAAAAAAATTCATCAAAATTGAAATAATTTTAAACAATACTTCTAAAGACGGATTATTTTCCATCTCTAAATAATAGTACAATAGTCAAAATAATCTTCAAAAACTCATAAAATAACCAAGATAGATAAGTACAGTTGATTGTTCTTTAAATAATTAAGATAGATAAGCTTCTAATGTATTAAACATAAACACCCTTGACTCAAACACTAAGTAGTTTAAAATGTTTTTTTCTTACTTAAATCTGAAGTCAGAGTGAAAGTTTAACACCATTTAACGTGCTATCAGTGTTGAAGTTTAATTAGGAATAACAAAAATTTATCTATTTTATATTTGTTCTGATTGATAATCATCTTGCATCCATCATATTATAATCAAATTTGTCATTTCCCATTCAATAGAAAACAAAGTTTCAGTTTACCACATCCCTATACTGATTAATTATGTGCAGGCTCCTAATATACTAATTTCTAACAGTAAGTGTTCTTTCAAAGGAACATCTAAAAGTTCAGCCAAATCTTTATAACCGAGAAAGTGTATTTGAAGAAAAAAAATGTAACAATTGTCTCATGCATATATTCTTTACATTTTTTATTTATTTGTTTTTTTATTAGTATGACTGGACGACTCAGTGAGTCGGCTAGTACTTGGTTCATGTCGTCACCTAAGTAATAAAGAGACGGTAGCGTCACTACACGTGGTCGACTGACCCATAACGTTTAAGTCAAAAGTTTATCAAATTAACAAGACTAATCTATGGTTAAGGGTGGTACAACGCAACCTTACACACAAACCAACTCTCTTAATCTGCTTCAACAGTAAAAACTCATTAAGGTAATATAAATAACACGTATTTTAAGGAAAAAAGTACGTTATTAGTACTCTGACATCTAAACACCGACACCCCCACTGACTTGAACGTTGGAGAGTACCAAAAAGTTCGGAGAGTGGTAGACTGACTGAGAGTAGGAGCAGAAGCAATCATTCTCTAGGTGGGTTTAGGGTTTATCTCTAGGTCGCAGGTCCAAAATTCGTTTGAGAACATTTTTCTATTTCTCTCATAATTCTATACATTTTTATCCTATGTTGCATCACAAACATGATAGTTCATCTTCTTTGTTCATTCAATTTGAAATAGTGTGTGGTGTGAAACAATATTTTCAGCCAAGCTTAAGCTTAGATTCCTTTGTTAACAAAGAGAAGTTATTTTAAGTTTAATCTTCAGAATGAAGCTCGGTATGCATGCAAATGGCTGTTGTAAGGAATTCACAGCACTCAAAACTCCATGTGTCTCTGGGCCACCACTTAAATCAAATGCAGAGAGAAGAAAAAGTTGGCACGTAGATCTAGGCAACTCAATTACTTCCATTAATTCTCCATTTTAATTTTGTTCTTGTTTTTCATGCAAGTCTTCCATCTATAATTTGCGTGTGTGTCAGTTCCAGAGAGTGCATGGTTAAGGAGCATAGCAGATCCATTAAAATGCGTAACTGTAACACCACCATCACTTCATCACCTTATCTATACTATTTACTTCTCTTCTCAATCTCCACGCTGCATTTAAACCCTCCACGCATATTCACACACGCATTCTCAACTAATAATCATTGAACTTCTCTATATACACAATTCACATCATCAACACTATCAACTCAACACTTCCAAAACCATTCCAGAAATGAAGCCAAATGCAGTCACCACAGCTGTATTTACACTTGTTTTGCTCGCTCTCTGTTTTTCTGCCGAAAACAGAGTCCTCTCTGAAGACCACCAGCATGAAGCAGAGCTAAGAGGGTCTAGAACAAACAGAGGAAGCAGACACATGGGAAGAGGAGGAAGAAGAAGAGGACAAAAATGTGATCCCTTTTATCTATACCTATATGGAAAATGTGGCCATTGGCCTTTTCCTACATGTTCTTCCCCTCAAAACCCTTTTGACCAAACACCATCACCATCACCATCATACTCTTTTCCTCCGCCAATAACTTACAAACCAAGAACCCCTCCACCGTTCAAGTATTTTCCACGACCTCTGTCACCTCCCCTGCCGCAGTACTCTGCACCACCACCACCACCACCTCCGCCATCACCACCTCCACCGTGCCCACCACCGCCATCACCACCTCCGCCGTCCCCACCACCACCTTCACCCCCTCCACCCGCGTGTTCACCTCCGCCGGTTAAACCCTGCTGCCCATTACCCCCACCCTGCTGCCCTCTGCCATCTCCCTCTCCTATACCCATTCCTCCGGCGCCGCCGTTAGTGCCATCGCCGCCGCCACCTGCTCCTCCCTTACCGCCGTTGATAATTCCACCTCCGATGTCTGACATGCCAACATTCCCATGGCTATCACCTCCGAACCCCTTCTTCTTTGATCCACAACCATCACCCCCACTCGTTCCGTTCTTATCTTCGCCACCTTTTTTCACCAATCCAACTTTTCCAGACCCTTCCTTGCCCCCTCCACTCCTACCCACGCCGTTTCTCTCAAATCCACCGTTTTTCCAGACACCTACTGATTTTTTTCCACCACCGTTGGCTGCAGAGGCGCCACCCACTTTCACCCTTCCGCAAACACCGGTCATGCCGGATGACCCACCGTCTTTTACCATGCCCACCACCCCGGATGTTTCCCTGCCTCCGCCAGAGCTGCCGGAGGATCCGCCGAATGTTTTCTTGGCACCGCCGGATCTTCCGGAGGATCCACCGGATGATTCTTTTCCAGCGCCGGAAGTGCCGGAGGATCCGCCGGATGATCCACCGGAGAATTCGGATCCTGACCCTGAGGAACCACCGTCGCAAGTCAGCAGCAACAGCGGTTGATTCTGAAGATGAGTGTGTTTAAATTATGTTCCACTTTTCTTCCTTTTCCTTTCGTTTAAATCAAAATCATGTCTCGTGTGTTTGGTTTGTATAGAACTTTCTCAGTTTAACTGTATTTTAATATGAAATTATGTTGTCTTATAATATTTTTAAGATTCTTTATTTAACTCCATTGAAGGAAAGAGATCAACTTCTACAATGAAAGTAGGTAGGTCAAAATACAGATCTTTTGGGCAAGAGAAAAAAGAATAATTAAAATTACTAAATCTATTTATAATAGAGTATATTATAATTGGATAGAGAAATAATTTTTTATTAAAATAGAACAATTTTGAAAGTATAGAGTTGTCGTAACAAGAGTGCATTTTAATTAGAGTGGTGATATGTTAACACCATAAAAAAAATTCACTTTACACACTAATAAAACAATATTTTTAATTATGTTTAATTTATTTTTTAGTTTTTAATATTATTATAAATTGGTGTTAAGTATATGTTTTTACTTTGTTCATGTCAAAAGAAAATTTTCCTCTTGTAAAAGTAATATTTTTTTTTTGTGAAAAAAATGGTAATATGGTGACAATCTTACACTATATTACAATAACTGAAGAAATAATTTTTTATTAAATGAAGCAAGTTTGGAATTAGAGGGTGTCACATTTAAGTTGTAAACAAGTATTTTATAACTATGTAATATTAGGGTGTTAATATGTCGACAATCTTACACTAAATTATATCTTTGTATTATAGTGTGAAATTGATTTTTTTTTAGTCTCAAACTTTAAACATTCTAGTTACTTATAGTAAAAAAACATTGAAATAAGTTCTTAAGAGTATTTTTTTACATAACAAATAAATTTACAGAGTAAAGTATATTATAATATTAATAACATCTACTTTACTAATAAGTTAATATAAAATATTCTAGTATCTTAATTCACACTAGAAATCTATTTGTCTTATAAAAAAGCTGATAAATAAATAGTTTTTTTACTATAAGTATTGAGGTATAAATTTTGAATTAGAGATGAAAAATAATTTTTACACAACAACAAATAGTGATTAATTAAATCCGACAGCGAAAACTTTAAATAATTGCTTCAACAACAAGTTATATTTATGTATTATTAATATTTTAGAATAATAAAATAAAATATAATTGATTAGTCTTTCTATAACATTGAGATTTTTTTTTTCTTATAAAAAAAAAACTTTGACATATTTTCGTGGTAACCATTGGTATATATGAAATTAGTAACATTAAATTATCGGTGATCGTATAATATCGAAGTCAAAAGTGTAAATAGAAACTGTAATTCAAGTAGGCAATGGTATTGCTTTATTTATGGTCTTGATGAAGTAATGGCACGTTAAACATATATAACTGTATTAAATATTATTATGAGTATTTTTTATATCAATGAATAATAAGAAAAAAAAAATTTGTTGATAATAAAAGTTAATTTGGTTTATTAATTTTTATATTAAACTATTTTTTTTCTATGATTATATTATAGATATTTTATTACCACCATATTTCGAATACAACTTTAACATGAAGGTGGACTTTTTCTTCCCTTCAATTTACAATTAATTTTTGTCCACAACCTTTCCCCATAGAATAAAAAAATGGGGATTTCAGATCTGAAAATTTGGATCACGTGACCCTTCATTCTTGAATTGAAATTTGAATTTAGATTTGCATCACACAAAAACCAGATAAGAAGAACAATACAAAAGGAACAGAGACAGTGATGTTGGCAGTTGGGTAGTTGATATAGTTGTGAAGAAGTGAGAAGAACAGAAGAATCAGAAAACAATGTCAGAAAAAGAAGAAGAAGAAGATTTAGATTTGCCTGATGAATGCTGGGAATTGGTGTTCAAATTCCTCAAACCCAATCCTCATTTTGAACCTCTCTCTCTTGTCTCAACCCAATTCCTCTCCATAACCAATCTCCTTCGAACCTCACTCACCATAACCAACCCAACAATTCCCTTTCTCCCCAACCTCTTCCTAAGGTTCCCCTGCATCACCTCACTTCACCTCACGCGCCGCCTCCACCACTCCCACCTTCACGCGCTCCTCATCCAACTCTCACGCGCCGCCCCACCTCTCCAATCTCTCACCCTCTCCGGCCACCCCTCCATCCCCTCAAATGGGTTGCGCGCGTTCGCCAGAAAGATCCCAACTTTGAAATCCCTCACCTGCTCCCACATGGGTTTTCTCCGAAACGCCGATCTCCTTCTGATCGCTGATTGTTTCCCTTTCCTCGAACATCTCGACCTCAGTTTCCCCGAAAACAGCGACAACTCCACAGTTTCCGATTTCGGCGTAAAGGCTCTGTCTTTGGCCCTGCCCAGGCTTCGCAGCGTTAACCTCTCCGGCAATTTCTTCATCAACGACCTTTCCATTCTCAGTCTCTGCAAGAACTGCGAGCTTCTCGAGGAAGTTATAATCTTTGAGTGCCACTTCATCACGCAACGCGGCATCGCTTGCGCGATTCGCGAAAGACCGTGTTTGCGTTCTTTCTGCGTCAGCAATTTCGGGTGTGGAACAAAGAAGGGTGACATTGGCAGACCCTATGCGACTTCTGATTTCATCACTGCGTTGGTGGGTTTGAAGGGCTTGACTTGTCTCGATTTGTCGTGTTCTTCTATCTCCGACGAGTTGCTATGCTGTGTTGCGGAAGAAGGGATTCCTCTGAAGAAGCTTGTTTTACAAGGTTCTTGTAACTACAGTTACCTTGGAGTGTTGTGCCTGTTGTCCACGTGTCAGTCTGTGGAGCATTTAGATCTTCAAAACGCTGAGTTTCTGTGTGATCAGCGTGTGGAAGAGTTGTGTGAGTTTCTTGGGAATTTGGTGTCTATAAATGTTAGTGGTTGTAGGATGTTAACTGATTTGGCTTTGTTTGAACTCGTTAGGAAGTGTCCTTTGTTGAATGAGATCAAAATGGAGGCAACAGATGTTGGGAAGAAGGGGGTTGATGATGAGTTTGTGAATGGTGTTGTGAATTATCGGGTGAAGTCTCTCTATTTGGGAAGCAATTCCTGGCTGAGGGATGAAAGTGTTGAAATGATTGCTTCTGTTTGCCCCAGTTTGGAGGTGCTTGATTTGAGTTCTTGCTGTGGAATATCTGAAGGTGTTGTGGAGGTTTTAAGGAGGTGTGGTGAGGTTAGGAATTTGAGCTTGGCCTTTTGTTCGGGAGTGAAGTTCACTGGGCTGGACTTTGAAGTTCCAAAGCTTGAGGAGTTGAACTTGTCACGATCAGGAGTTGATGATGAAATGCTTTCTGTGATCTCAAAGTGCTGTCGTTGGTTGCTGCATTTGGACTTGGAAAATTGCTCTGGTGTCACAACCAAGGGAGTTAGGGAAGTGGTGGAGAAGTGCACACGATTGAGGGAGATTAATTTGGTGTATTGTTGTGAAGTGGAAGCTAGTGTTGTTGCTTGGATGGTATTTTCAAGGCCATCATTGAGAAGGATAATGCCCCCCCCAAGTTTTGATCTCAGTGGTGGCCAGAAGGAACTCCTCTTGCGTCATGGCTGCATTGTTAGCTTGTAGTGTGTTATAGCTCTGCAATGAAATCTGAAATGGAGAATTTTTTTGCTTCCTCTGAGAAATTGACACCATCTAGGGTGTATAAATGGGAAGAAGTTGGATAAAGAAGAGAGAAGATGAAGAGGGGCTTAAGGTGTATATCAGCATTATTTGTTCTGATAATGTTGTAATAATCTCTTTATTATGTAAAGTGTGAATTGTAAGTAGTTGAAAATTACTTGTAGTTGAAAATTCAACCTTACAAGTGATTTGCCCAAAAACACATCTCAGATATGCTTCAATAGACTTGTTTGAGACATCAGTTTGAGAATGAAAAGTAGTAGACTTCAGTAGCTTTAACCCATGTTTTTGCATAAGTTCTGACCAAAATTTACTCATGAATATTGAGTCCCTATATGAGAGGATCTTTGTTGGTGATCCATGCAATTTAATCACATTGTCCATAAAAACTTGTGTCACTTTTGCAGCTCCAAATGGATGAGCAAAAGACAGAAAATGAGCACACTTAGTTAATAGTAACCATGTTTTTAATGTTTGAGCCCTAAAACTTTTAATTTTTACATATCAACTCTCCTCCAATTTGTTTTAGTTGTGTTGAGCTTTTGTTGGATTAAGTTAGACTATACATACTTTTTATTTTTTGGCTTCTTCTTCCTGCACCCCTACGTTTTTCTTCCTGCACCCCCACAATTTTGTAAATTTCAAAACTGACCTTCACTTTTTATTTGAAAAAAATAGACTTTTTTAGGTTACCGGATATTGGGATCCGGGAGTGTGCTACGGATTCATCAATCCAGAAGTGATTTGTGTTCTTTTTCAAATAAAGGAGTGTTTCGAAAACAACTTGTTGATTTCTGGATTGCTGAATCTAGAAGTCTAATTTTTGTTACGGAATGATGCATCCGAAAGATTACTGGATTCACCAATCCGGAAGATTTATGGATTTTCCAATCCAGAATGCAAAAAAATAAATGTGGATTTCCTATTCCGTAAAATTACCGAATTGCATTGTCCGGAAGAAGAAAGAGTAGTGTGAGTCTTATGTGTATTTTGAAATTTTTAAAAAATAATAGAGATATTTTTGTCTTTGTATTACAATGTGGGGGTGCAGGAAGAAAAACGTAAGAGTGCTGGAAGAAATTGCCTTGTTTTTTTCATCTTTAGTTGGCGAGTGAGCCCAATTTACCTTAAGTTCAAGGTCCGTGAGCCCAACTTACCATAAGTTCAAGGCCTGTGAGCCCAATTCAATTCAATCTGTATCAAAATTTATAATAGTTTTTAGTCCAACTCGATGTGAAAACAATTTTATGTAATAATAAATATTTAATATATTAATTTCATTATTTTCTCCTCATATTATTATAATAATTAAAATAACGAAAATTAACATTAAATAGAAAATTAACATTTAATATTGAAAAAAGTTGAAAAAAGAAGAAGCTGAAAACAAGACAAAATACATAAAAGAGAATGTATAATTGAGACTGGTAGATAACAATTTGACTAGAAATTCTTATATTTCTAACAAAACCTAATACTTTAATTGAGATTATCTTTCTTCTTTGCTAGAACAATAATATAAAATAATCTAAAATATTAAAAAAGTAAAATGCATTCTAATAATCTCTAATTCTTTACTGCTTAAGAAAAGTTTAATCCTATTATTGAAAAGTAAACTAGGTTATTTATTTTGAATCGCCTAAATTGACCTAATAATAGAAACATTTTAGGAAAAATCAAGAATGACACCATCAATATTCTCATTAAATAACTTGATTTTAAAGACATTAATGAGACTTAGTGTGCAGTAAATTCAAAAAATTCAAAATACGATTCAGAATAATTATGAATTTCCATGACCGTAATTAAGCACTTTAATTGGTCCTATTTCTCTAACAAAATAATATTTTTCTGATACTTCCCTTAAGCTTGGTTGGTTGTTAAATTGAAATTATTGTCAAAATGTAAAATATTGTTAGATATTTTGAATTTTTTTAATCTATATTTATATTTTTATAAAAAAATATATATTAAAAAAAGTCAAATTCTTAGACACATCTCTAGTGAAATTAACTTAAAACTTTCTGTTAAAAATATCTAGAATTTACTAAAAAAAATATTAGAGTCCATTTTTGCCACTTGTGAAGAAAGGTGAAAATCCTGACCTAAACTTCTGTACCTGTTGCTGTGTACTTGCACTGCACTCCTCACAACTCATAAATAAATACATAACTATTATCTTTGCCAGCTACAATTATTCAAATGGAGATCATATCTTATGACCAATAAATACTATTAAATTGCATCAAAATGAATAAGAAGACCATAGACTATGAATGCATTATGCATGAATCATGCTGAGTTTATATACCTTTCATTCAAGGAAGTAGTGGGCTGCACTTTCATACAAATTTCATTGCCATAAGACAGTATTTTTTTTTCTCTTGAGGTTTAATAAGAGGGTTCATACAAATTGAAGTACACCAGTTTACAATACACCAATTTACAAGTGTGATTTGGTCAAATACAATTTCAACATTGTTTCATTTAAACAAAAAGTTATTTTTCTTTTCAGTTGTTTTGTAAACTAGTGTATATTGTCAATGTATTAACACTCAATATTATGGTATGCATTAAGGAGTGAATTTTAAACCTAATTCAACTTTATAAAACGAGCTTCTAAGTGAGGTTTATATCCATTATGAAATGTCCTAATCTTTAGTCGATGGAATCTCCAATACACCTTCTTAGGTTGTGATTCTCCAAAGTTGAGATTCTCCAACTCATACATGACAATATATAATAGCGGTTCGATAACAGATAATCTGATAAGTCCAACAAACTCTATAAAAAAATGTATTTTCTTAATGTGGGATCTCCAATCCTATGAAAAATGTATAATAAATGGTAGTTTTATATTTGTGGGCTATGTTAATCTTAGTCTAACAGTCATGATAAAGATTGTTCCTATAAAAAATATATAAGGACTGAGCAGTATTTGTTTGTTGAATGAGAAAAGATGTATGAAAAGTAAAAGGCTCAAAAGTGAAAACTACAGATCACCATAGCATGCCAGCCAAACAAGCAAAAGACTTTGCAGAGCTTCATGATTAGGACCAGCACTAGTCAAACACAAAAAAGGAGGCTTCTTTAAGAATCAAGAGCTTCATTTCGTCACCTTGATTACCAAATCCTATACCTCACACTTTTCAACACCCCCTAAACTTGTTAAATAAATAACCTCTCATTTGGGTTGGTTTGTTGTTAAATCAGGGAGCCATTGATCATATCTCACTTGATCATCACTTGAACAATCCCTTCATCTTAAACCTGTTCTGGTGCTTTATAGATAGAATTCAAAAGATGCATGTGAAAGATTTTCCTGAAGAATGTTGGGAATCAGTGTTCAGATTCCTTGGCCTTGGTCATCATTTGGAGTCTCTATCTATGGTTTGCAAACAGTTTCTTTCCATCACAAATAGGCTTCTATTCACTCTCACAGTGTATGATCCAACCACTCCTCTTCTTCCTCGGTTGTTCCTGAGGTTTCCAAGGCTCAAAATCTTAGACCTCAGTCTCTTGAATTGCCACCATGAAGGGTTGCTTCATCAAATTTCACAATCCGGGTTGGACCTTCATTTGATTAATCTATCCAACCAGAGAACACTTTCTGTTGATGGCTTAAGAGAACTTGGCTCAAACATGAAAAATTTGAAGGTTCTGATCTGCTCAAACGTTGGCTCTCTTCGTGATAGCCATCTTGTAATCATAGCTTATTGTTTCCCATTTCTTGAAGAGCTTGACATAAGCTTCCCATTGAATTCTCAAGTATCTGATTTCGGGGTTCTAAGGCTCTCTTCTATGCTTGAGAATCTTCTCAAGATTAATATCTCTGGTAATCACTTGATCACTGATAAATCCTTGTTCTATCTTTGCCAAAACTGTTTGTCATTGGAAGAGATTTCATTCTTCATTTGTTTTAAGATCACTCAAACAGGCATTGCCTCTGCGATCAGCCTCAGACCCGGTTTGAAATCCATTTCCTTTAACATTGAAAAGAAGAGAATACATGGACCTGGTTTAACACTCACCCCAATTGATTTGAATTTGATTGATTCATTCAAGAGTTTGAAAAGGTTAACTGCTATTGATTTGTCAAATTCTGTTATCTCGGATGAGTTTCTCTTTGCGGTTGCAGAAGGTGGAGGTCTTCTGCTAGAGAAGCTTACCCTCCAAGACTGTTGCAATTGTACATTCTCAGGAATATCTTATGTGTTATCCAAATGCCAATCTGTTCAATGCTTGGATCTTCGGAAAGTTGATTTCTTAACTGATCAATGTATCAGCAAGTTATCTGTATTTCTTCTTAGCCTAACTACTATAAACCTCAGTGGTTGCTGCCAGCTGACCAATTCAACATTTTTCATCCTCACAAGAAACTGTCCTTTGCTTTGTGAGATCAAAATGGAGAGAACATATCTTGGGGTGGAAGGGGAAGAAGATTCAATGAGGGATTTTGTTGTGAACCCTGAAGTGAAAAAAGTGTATTTGGGTGATAATGTTTTGCTGAGTGATGCAAGTTTGATAAAATTTGTTTCTATTTGTCCTAGTTTGCAGCTTCTTGATTTAATCGGTTGTGAGGGTGTTTCTGGTGAAGGAATTGTTGAGGTTTTGAAGAGATGCAGTGAGATAAGGCATTTGAACCTGGCCAATACAGGAATGAAAGTGTTTGAGATAGACTTTGAAGTTTCAAAACTGGAAGTGTTGAACTTGTCAGGGTCAAAAATTGAGGATGAAGCTCTCTCAATGATCTCAAGGAGGTGTAGTGGACTACTACTTCTGAACATCCAGAGTTGCTGGCATGTTACAGCTAAGGGTGTAGTGGAAGTAGTAGAAAACTGCAGGAGATTGAAAGAGTTGAATCTAAAGAATTGTAGGTTGGTGAGTGATGATTTTGTTGCTTGGCTGGAGTTTTCAAAACCATCATTGAGAACAGTAGCCACACCTTCTGATGTTGATGTTTATTGCTGACATGAAGCTGAGGAAACTCATTGTGAAATGTGGACACCATCTTGTTTGGTAGTGTGTTAAAAATCATGTGAAAGAGTAGTGTTATTTTAACAACACATTCCACAACAAAGAAAAAGGAAAAATAAAGATAAGAGACATGTAAAATAAGATGGATGATTTGATGAAAAGAAATAAAGAAAAGATTTTATGGGAATGTGTTGTCAAAATAGCATTGCACTTTTAATAGCATTTTTATGATCAGTGGCAAGTAATTGTGCTGTGTGTGATTTGTTTTGTCTGTTGATTTTTCGTGTTTGTGAAAAAAAGTTGAGGCCTGTGACATTTGTGATTGTTTAATTTCACGGATTTACAATTTGTTGATGTACAATATATTATAATCCTAGCATTTCCACTAAAAAATTAAAAATAAATGGTCTTACTACTAATTTTATAAGATATTTTTGTGTAATATTGTACAATCTTACATAGCATCTGCTTCACATATGATCGTGCACAGCAAAATCATGCAGATAGTCAAATAAAATCCTAAAAAAGTGTATATCAAATCTCACCTTGTTATGTGTGTTGTACAACCCAATTAAAATTCACTGTGTTTTCAGCCCATAACACCTTTAATTAAAACAAAATCCAAACCTAATTAAAAATTAAGGGTATTCACCACACCTATATATATATATATTTGAAAATTCCTCCTTTCACTAAATTTGATTTTGATACGAGAAGGAAGAAATTCTTCATAAAAATTGACTAAGACAATTTTTTTTAATAAAAATTAATAGACTGTGGTAAGAAAACACTAGATTATTGATACCAAAAGAATTGTTTCCATGATTTTTTTTCAAATATATATATATATATATATATATATATATATATAATATTTTTGTAGAAAGTAAAATCTACGGCCCCAGAATTTACGATTTTATGAACCTTTCATTATCCTAATTCTAATCTTGATTTTAAGTAAGTTGAATATAGTAGTTTAGTACATTTCTTCCAACACCTTGAAGCTATTAAGGAGTATAGAATGAGTGTAATGGAGATACTATGTAAAACTTTTCCATTAATAATCAACTACAAATGATTTTCATGATAACTTTTCGAATACTTATATGGAAGTCAAAGCAAACTTGCTATTCATAATAGTTTTATGTTAAATGACAGTGAATAAAACCATTATACACAGATGATGTAAACATTTTTTGTCCTTAAACTTTTTATTTTTATTCATTCCACCTTCTCAAATATTGAAACTGATAGTTCCCCAGACTTGTGTCACACACAAGTGATAATCCAGAACAATGGATATATAAAAAAAAAGTGAAAATTATTGGGATTGCAGGAGGCCAGCATCTTGATAGCTCTGAACAGAATCAATGAGTGTTTCCTCCAGCGACCTGTATTTCCAACCCAAACTTTCCAGTTTCTCTGAGCTGAGCCTTAAGTAATCATCCACCTCGGTAAAGCTGCCGGAAATGAAACTTGTGGTTAAGTTAAGCATGTAACAACAAAATACTACATGAAAAATTAGGCTATCTACTCAATCTTAAATTAGTTTTCTATTGTCTTTCAATCACAATCAACAATGATTTATAACTGTAATGATGTAAAACTATTTTATACTAGCAACGTATAGTCATTAAATTCAAAGTAGTTACTTTTATGGGTAACCAACCACTCATCCCCTTCTTCGTGCACTTGCTTAACACTAGCAGTAGCTTGGGGGTCATAATAATAAGATTTCTATGCAGGTGCATCAAATCCAAAACAAGGGTGTTTAGGTTGATACTTGGCTTGTTACTACAATTTTCCTTTGAATTATAAATCAAGGGAAACTGAATCTTACTTCGAAGGGTACTTGTAGCTGGGATATATACTCTTTAGTTTCTCTGTCAAATCCCTTGCCTTGATGGTATGTGCATTACATATGTATCTCCGTTCTTCCTCATGCTTCTCATTCACCAAGAGTATTGCATCAACTAGATCCCGTACATCGACTATCCAACGTGTCTTATTTTCAAATGAGTCACCACCTTCAATTTCAGACAAATCAGAAAAGAAAAAAACAATAACATGATTTCTTTTATTTGACAATGATACCATATTAAGATAGTAGAATATAGGTCTAACTCAACTTCACATAATCATTTCAATAAGACAAAATCATTTCAATAAGGTAGTTTTCATCTACCTATATAGTATCCATTATATATTACAACTTGATTCATATTTCTAGTTTATGAAAGATCTTCAACATAAGTGAATTGATATAGAGTAATAACAATAACTTGATAAGGCAATAGTAGGCACCTTTCAAAAGTTTGGGGAGAACCAAGCTACTTGCATTGACAGTGGTTGACTGCAAAATTGGCCCAAGCACAAGGGAAGGGCAAATGCTTACCACATCAAGTCCAGTTCTTTTTGCAAAGTCCAGGGCCCGCTCCTCTGCCTCTGTCTTTGAATAACAGTACCAGTTCTAGATCATACGTGGTGAGATATTAGTTACAATAACATAAACAATCTTGATGATTGAAACTTTATTTATTTTGCAACTGAACTGAAATAAAATAGTATACTGTATTATACCCCAATCAAAGGCAATGTTACTACCATCATAGAATAAGACTAATGATAAATCCACATAATAAGCACATTTGTAATAAGTTTACTGACCTGAGTTTTTTTGCAGTAATCTTTGTCAGACCAATAGGACTCATCAATCACTTTATCTTTAGGCATATTCGGGCCAATGCAAATAGCAGATATTGATGACACAAAGACAACTCGTTGTACTTTAGCTTCGAGACAAGCTTGAAGTACATTAGTTGTTCCTTGCACAGCAGGTTCAATCAATTCTACCTGAAGAATCATATGTCTAATAATATCAGCAATCCAAAGAGAAAAGCCATGGTTTCAATTGTACACCTTACATTCTCCTAAATCTTTATAAAGGAAGTCAACCGAGAGGTAATCCCTAAGATCATGAATTTTATATTAACTCCATGACAGTGCCTATTTAACGAGTTTTGGAAGACATTTCCACTTCATATAGTGATATGAGAACGAATAGCCTGAGTACACGAATGAGAAATATTCAAGTCCTATTCAAATTCCCTTTGATCTAAACACCCACTCGAAGAAGTGTGAGGAAGCACTTCAAGCAACATGATGGTGACCCACTGAAAGAATATCAATCATCATGATTTAAAATGCATCTTCCTTCAAGCTTGCACTTCTTCAAGCTTGTCCTTGTGATAGGATCAAACTGAACTCAAACAGGATCTAAGTAAGTCCACCTTTCCATATGTCTAAAGTATTCATTCTTGTACCAGATACGAACTTTCTATTGTGAAATAATTAATTTAGCATCTACACGAATTTTAGAAATAACAAATCAATAACAACGGCACCAGGTCTAAATAATTAGATCGAATTTTAAATCCAAATCTAGATTTTCTGAAAACAATAGTTGGAATGCTTATAAATCGGTTTGATACCAGTTTTAAAATTGGTATTTCTTTTTAATCGGTTTTAATTTTAAAATAATTTAAAATTAACGTATATTATTTAATAGTATTTTGTATGATGAAAATCTCTAGAATCTTCACATTTCATAAAATATGTAATTAATTAATAATCTCAAAAAAATATGTTTTTCACTTTTAGTACATTTATTTTCTTCGTAAAGTTAAATAGAATGTTTGATACATGAACGTGATTGCAGTTCAAGAAGAAATGGTGCATTATTTAAAAATTTAGTGTTAAAAGATATCAATTACCATATTTTAATACAATGTATAAATAAATATAAAAGTAAAATATGCGTTTGCTAAATATCAATATATTTTTAATTAGCTTAAACAAACAATAATTTCTTTTTCAAAAAAAAATTAAGTTTATTAAGAGTTGAAAAAAACAAAACATAAAATAAAAGTTTTTTTTCTTAATACTTGATTTATATACACATATATATATATAAAGAGTATATTTTGTCAATTAATATTTTATATACTTTTAATTATATGAAATTGAATTATATTTATTGGCCTATAAATAAAAATTTCACATTATATTAAAATGTTTCACATTAAAATTATTAAAGTTTCATGTTTTACATTAAATTTTATTATTTTTTCTATTTTTTATTTTATTATACAACCTATTATCATGTTGAATTTTCTTTAAATGTTAACATAGTTTATGTATTATATCCTCAGTTTTATGCGTCATCAAACCAATTTATAATCATGAAAACTACTATTTTTTAAAAGATATAAATTTGGAATTAGATCCACAGAAATCCAAATTTCTTTAGAAAATACGATTATAGATTTAATTCCAATCCGTTGATCTTGAATCCTATCAAGAATTTCACACGCATAAACTAAATCCTGAACCAATCGATGTGTTGTGAGGAGGGAAGCAAAATGAGAGGCACACAAAATACCAAAAACATATATGATGTTGAAGAAGGAGATGATTAAGTTTGCCTGAGGGTTGGGAACAACGGTTGAGGGCACAGGGCTTGCAACGTGGAAAACTGCAGCGCATCCAGCAATTGCAGAGAGAATAGAATCGTAATTCAAGAGATCTGCTCTGAAGAGTGTGAGGTTTTGAGAAGCTCCATCCAATTTCAGCAAGTGCTCGTACTTGCCACTACCTGCTCATAACTGCATTACGAACTTCAATCGAATATGAATCGGATCCGAAGAATGAGAAAAGAAGTAAAAGATAACGAACCGGGTTCTCGAACAGTTCCATGGACAGTGTAGCCTTTGGAGAGAAGAAGCTTAACAAGCCAAGACGCTACGAAGCCTCCAGCACCGGTCACGCACACCGCCTTTGCTGCCATCGATATCTTCACCTTCTCCGAGATTCTTCTTTCTTCCTTCTTTTCCTATTTTATGTTTATGTTAGGATAACGATACGTTCAAACCGGTTCTTATTAATGGAAAGCGACACCACAAAGCAGTTTATTGTCTTCTCTTTGCACATTCTGATTATGTCCACACCTGTAGCCCATTAGGTCCACACTATCTGGACTCATTTCGGACTGCTTCTTCCTCCTGCACCTCCATACATACATTCTTGTCTCATCTCATAAATTTTTATATTTCAAAAATATCCTTTTTATTGGAATTTTTTTCTAAATTTTTTCATCTCATAAATTTTTATATTTTAAAAATATCCTTTTCATACATAATTTGAAATTTTTTTCTAAATTTTGTAAATAGCTTTTGGATTAGGTATATCTAATCTGAAAATCTTTTGGATTAGGTATATCTAATCTGAAAATCTTTTATAAATATGATATATATGAGATTAGGTTTCGGATTATAATAGAATTTTAAAAAAAAATTCAGATACGTAATTAACTTTTAAATTACATGACTCATCGGTTTTTTCTGCGTGAAATTAGTTTTTGGATTATATAATTTCTTTTTTAAATGCATGATTAACTTCCGAATTACATAATCTAAAAGCTTTTACTTTTAATTATGAGATTAGCTTCTGGATTATGTAATATAAAATATATTTGAATTATATAATTCATAAGCTTCCAGATTTTATAAATTTAAAGAACACTCTCATATCCAAAAACATCTTTCCTAAACCCTAAAGCATGATAAACAGTATTTTAACATTTATAGTAGCAGATAAATAAAACATTTTATATAATCTTGGTTGAGTGAAGCCCTTCAGTGATGAATATTCAAAGCTACAACAACTGGGACTCTTACTCTGTTTAAATAGGTAGTAGATAATGGAATATGGAATAACGGAGTGGAACCAAAATTGTTTTATTGATTTTTATTAGTAAAAACAATAATAATAAAAAAGTACTAAAAGTAGATCATGATCTATTCTATTTCATTGTTTGACTCCATGATAAAATAATTACTCTATCATTGTAAAGTTATAACTCACTTCATTTCATTCCTGCTATAAATATTCAAAGGATCATTTCATTCCAATCCATCTATTCTATTGATAAAGTTATATTAAACTTAATCCACATTTGGCTTCAAACTCGTCACCTCCAAAATCTCATTGCCTCATTCGCAGTACCTGATCAACATTCCCCGAGAACAACAACATTCAAAGCCACCCTCCCTTTCATAATCATCTCATTTGTACACAATTCAATCAATTGCAAACACTTCAAAATTAAACCTTGCATTGTCTCTGGTGATTCATAACCCGATGTAAACGGAGGAGACAAACCATAACGAATGAGCTAAAGCACAAGTGGATTAAACCTCAGAAAATAGACTCTGTCTTTGCAACCCCATAATTTTTATATGCATGCCCATGACTTTTAAATTGATCATTTTACCTGTAGAAAATCTTGTGATTTCAAAAACAGAATTTTTATAATAAAACTTTGGACAAGATCTCCAGAACATGGAATACAACAGAGTTTTGAAATACTTTCCTGAACAAGTTTTCAGAAAGTGTCGTGGCAGCGTGGTGCAACAAAGGGGGGTATTTTAATCTTTTTATATCTTACTATGGGATGCAGTTAGTAATTATGGGGTTGCAAAAGCAAAAGCCCAGACAATATAGTGAGATCTAGTAAAAGCCCCAACGAGCATACATGCAAACGAGGATTCAACATAGCTTGATCCTTATTGGAAAATTGAGACTAAAGACTAATACATCGTGATGGTTTTCAGCCATCACTACATTAAAATTGATTCCTTCCAGAGTTAAAACACTAACGGTGTTGGAGTTAGTGTTAAATTAACAGAAAACCATTTTAGATAACGTTTCAAACTTATGAATTACAAGTAAATAAGAGACAAGTTGTATGTGGTCAAAATATTTTAGCTTAAATTCAACCAAAGGTTCTAGATTCTGGTAGGTGAGTAGTTTGCACAAAATTATAGGTCCAAACCTTATTCCCGCTATTCTACAAAACAAAATCCATCCAAGGCTGGTATAAAATAATTGAAGGGGCTGATCAGAATATTAATCTCCTCGTACAGAAAAAAAAAAAAGGAATAACAAATTTCATCAGAAATTGATGTGAGGATTGTAGATGTTAAAACCAGACCTGAAAACCAGAGATTCAGCCACTTGATCAATTTGGTTTACACCTTGACTGACCCCAAGAAACATGCACAACCCAGCCGACTTTTCATCATGCGGCTGGTTTTCTTTCCAATCTGTCCATTTTGGGGTGTCTTTCATCTTATCTGACCACCAGATCTGCAACCCTATGCTGCTATACCAGTTCGAGATCTATAGCTATAATCAGGATTATCACGTAGACCCAGCTTGGAGATAACAAAACAATAGGAATCCCAATCAGTTCTTCTGAGGTATTTCAGTAATTTTTTTCTCCTCTGAACCATTGCCACCAAACCTTTACGAGAATGAACATCCTAAAGCACCATGGAATGAATAGAGTCAGTGAAAACTATATACATATTGCTCTATATTTACATCGGATTAAATAGACCCTACATTAAAATGACAGGGTCACACTGCATAGAATAAATCTGATCGGTTAAGTTCACAAAGTAAATATGTACTGGTGATAAAGGACAATATAGTATAAGATAGGGTGGTCAAATTACATAAACAACAGCAAGATAAAACAAAGAATACAATGAGAGTAAAGTCACCAATCCAAAATTCTGTCTACGGCCATATCCAAGATTTTATTAAGAGAAGTTATAACAACGTTTAATATATTTCACCTGCTCCAGGAATCAAATGAAGCTAAAATCAAATTGTCCCCCGTGTAAAATAAGTGAAACACTCACATACGTGAAACTACAACTTTGAACATCTAAATAAAAATAGCAGGGAAGCTAGCTAATCTCAAAGTCTTAACTCATCTGCAGCCTTTACCCCCATGACTGAAAGCATAATGCTCCAAGCCAGACAAACTAGAGTTAAATCACTTGTTAGTAAAAAATTATAATGCAAGTCAAAGTTCTAACTAAATAACAGAACAACCAACTAACGTCTTCAATGATTCGTGTGTTCTAATATGCAACAGTATTATAAAATTATATGGCTCCCTCATTGCATAATAGAGTGTGATACAAAAATTACTGGCACTTTATGATGACTTTTCAAGAATCTGATCCTTCGTAATAAAAAAAACATTCAATTATCGTATCCTACAGCTGGAATAAAATTTTAACTCAGTTTTCTAAAAAAAAATCTATCATTCTATGAACACAGAACACTAGCAAAAGAAATTGGAACTAGATTTGCAACATGTAAATGCCACAATTAAAATGTGCACCATAAATTAAGCAAACAATGTCCGGTAATAATGTCTATACAACAACAGATAACTTCTACAAATCTTCTGATGAACAGTCTTCTAGTTACTGATCACAAACACAAGAGTATATTTAAGAAAAAAATGACATAAGAAGGGACAAACTCACCTTCTTGTGTAGGACTCCTGATAGATGCTTAATCTTAGTTGTGAGTTGTGCAACTGCATAACATCAAATAGATAATATTAATTCCCTAACAAGTGCCTATTAACATTGTCATAAGCATCAGCAACCTCAATTTTCACGAAGACCAATATAGCAAATAGATAAGCAAAGCAAACCTACTCCCTTCCTTCCAAATCTTATTCATCAAACAAAGACAGCACAAATCAGTAATGAGCAATTCCCCTTACTTTGAACACGCGCAGAACCGCAGTCCGACTCCGACATTTTAAACTCGTCCCTAACCTTGGCAAGCTCAATTTTCATCTTCTCAGCAGATGACATATTATCCGGATGAAAGTACTGGCAATAAACAGTGGCAATATTAGGACCTCAAAACAAACACGCTATAACAGGTTCTGGATTGAATGAAATGAAGATCGACACGAACAAACAAAAGCAAAACATATAAAATAAAACAATAATTGCCTTTTCAACAAGATGGGGTTTAGGAGGTTCCAGAGAGTAGGTCTGAGTCCCACTCAAGTGACTCAAAATACTAAGTCCCTGAACTGGAAAACAAACACACAAAAGTAGCAAGTTAACTAGTTATCTGATTCAAAAAAACGACAAGAAGAAGATTGTGTTGAAGAAGTTACTCACGTGAAGCTTTCTTCTTGGCGCGAGTTCCCTCTTCCTGCATCTCAATGAGACATCCTTTTATTTTGTCGTAAGCTTCACCTTGGGTATTGGATTTGGCCTGCTCCTCCTCCATCTTCCTCAACCTCACCAACCTCTCACTCAGCTCCCTCACTGAAAACCAATCCTTTTCCTTTCCCTCCGGCCTCAGCATCCTCAATTTCTTCCCCAAATCCTCCACGCCGTAGACCTTCAAGAACGCCGCCGAACGCATCGCCGTTGACTCCGAGCCCTCTTTCCTCATCTCCTTCCCGAAAATCAACTCCGGAAGGGCGCTCGTGCCGCCGATCACCCCAGGACGACTCTGCCGCACCGGGGCTTGGCCACCAGACATGTTCCGCAGGCTGTGGCGAATGGCTTCCATGTCGAGGGAGGGCAATTGTTCCGATCTGGAGGGATTGCGCTGCATGCTGCGTTGGTACCCGTCCTGGAACGAGAATTGCTGCTCCTGCTGCTGCTGCGACGGGTCGCCGGGCGGAGGAGGAGCGGTCCGGGCGCGGAACTCGTTGAGATTTCTTCGGATCTCGTCTGCGAAATGTTGTTGTGGGCGAGGGTTTGAGGAAGGGGAAGAGGCTTGTTTGAGATTGGCCTTGATGTCTCCGAAAATGGAAGAGAAGGAAGAGCTGGAATTGGAGTTAGAATCGGAATTGGAAGTGGAGAAGAAGAGGAAGCGAGAACTGCTTGTACTACGAAGTTTGAGACGGAGAAGAAGAGCCATGGCGGAAGATTGCACCAGAGAGGGTTCGTTAGGGTTTTAGTTCCACCGAGTGACTGAGTGAACGAGTGAGTCACCGATTTCAATATTTCAAAACTCAGTGTAGTGTTCTTCTAAATACCCTCCTTAAATATTTAAAAAAATTAAAAATTATAACTATATTATTGTATTCTTTAATTTTAAATTTCAACAAATAAATTTATATATATATATATATATAAATAAAAATAAAAACAATTTTCTATACTACTCATTCTCTTTGTTTTCTCAGTCTTGTAATTTTCCTGAAGATGACACGACTTCTTCACACGTGTGCATAAGCACAAGTGAAAGGGTTGAAGAAATTTTCTTTTAAACTAATTTTTTTTATATATAACACCAATTGAAACTTTTTTTCTTCTCCTACAGCTAAATATATGGTGCAACAGGTATTTAATTAGGTGTATTATTTTCAAATTATGTTGAAAAATAATAATATAATTAAATGAAAAAATTAACAGTTTCGTAATAGAATAATAATAATAGTAATAAGATAGTATACTAAATAAAATTAATTAATATAGCCTCCCTTTAATTTTAAAGTTCAATGAAAACTGGTTATCCAAAATATTCTCTCTAAAATTAATCAAAACTTTAAACACAATAACTATTAAATGAAATTTCATGTCTTGTATTAACATTATAGTCATTTTAAGACATGTCACGAGTTAATTGTATTCGATATTCTTCTAATTTTATGACTTAAAAAGATGCATGTCTCGATAATATATAGTACTAAAGTATTTATTTAAATTAATTTTTTTTTAATAATAAGAAGACAACATATTATAAAAGAGATACACCTTTTGTCAATTTTTTATTGTCAACAAATTATAATTATCAACACAAAAATACTTTTTTTTTTTAAAACTAAATAACTCTTATTCTTAATTGTACTTGGAGATACGTAAGACAAGAGATATTCTAAATATAAAAATATATATAATATTTCTTCACTTAATATTTCTATATATGACTTTGGTTTGGTTTGTCGCAAATTTCACTAAACAAAAGTAACAAAAGTTTTTGTCTTCAATGGAATTGGTTCTACAGTATAAAGAGATAATATATTATTTTAATAAAATTCTAATTATAAGGTACATTGTAATTTTTGTACTCAAAATTTTTGTTCTGTGTTTTCTTTTATAATGTTACAATTGATGTTTCAATTACTGAATGTAGTTTATAAATTCCAAACTAAAATTGTTGACAATAATATTTGTTTTATCTAATATTGGTGTTTATTGTTTATTATAGTTTTGCCATAAACACTTTTTATGACTATCACTTATTAAATTTGATTATTTAAAAAGGTGATTAATCCTTTCTTATATATTATAAATTTTTCTGTTAACTAATATTAAACTCTCTATAAAATATACCTGAGTTTCACACGATTTCAAACACTAACCTACGAACATAATATTAATGAAGACACGAGTGAAAATCAATAAGCAAATACAATCTTGTAGTAAAAATTATTAAGATTAAGAATAAAATAGTCAAATAATATATATATATATAAGATAAAATTAACATTTATTTATATATTATAAAAATTCATTATCTCTAGTTAATGTAAAATTTAGGACCGAACATGTAATAATAAATAAAAAAACTTATGAATAAAATTAATAATTTTTAAATATAAATTAAATAAATAATTAAATAGCATGATATGTAAGATTCATAATTAAGGTATTAGAATATGAAATATATGATCAAATATCATGAAACATCAAATTCATATTTACCTAGATAAGTTGAAAATGATAGAATTAAACAACAAATCTTTTAATTATTGTATAAAAAGGATTGCAACTATAAATTAGTTGGTGCTAAAATAATTTTAGAATCTAATGAAAAATATTGTGAGGTTTTTGGTGTTGATATATTTTTCCCATCAAGAGCTTCAATAAAGAGAAATTTTAGAGAAACTTTCTTTTAATGAAATATAAATGACTTTTCTATTACAACAATCTTTATATATATTACACAAAAGTGAGTTGACTAATATATTTGAAAGCTAGTTGATTAATAATAAACCTGTAACAAAATATAGGTATAACAACTGTGTTAGGTTATATGTTACCTCGTATTTATATTAATAAAAAATAAGATAAAGTATCTTCATTATTTCAAAGTATTTAATATAAATGTAAATATTTTATGAATATTTAATATTTCTAAATAATCATAAATTATGTCATGATATATTGAATCTAATATAAATATTAATAATATATTAACAAAATAATTAATTAATTACTTTTTTTAATGTTTTTTACTTTTGTATGAAGAAAACTATAACATTTTAAAAAAAATTTGTATGCTTTTCACATTCGTCGTTGAAAACAAACGAAAATAGCATAATATTTTCATAATAAATCCATAACCTTTCTCCATCTATTAATCCAAACAAAAAAAAATTAAAGATCACATGTGTGTTACATAATTCACATATCTTTAAATTTAGAATTTTTTTTTCCTTATAATTTCCTCCCACAGTTTCATATTTAAAAATAAAATAAAATTATTCATTCTAAATTCTACAATCCAAAATATAAATGTGTGTTCTTAATTGCACGATCTAAAATATCGTACAATCCGAATTCAAATTTTAACTTCCGTATTCTATAATATCTGAAGTCTCTCAATTTCGCATTAAAAAAAAATGTTTAATGAAAAGTGTCAAATTGTATTTTGAATATTTTTTTAAATTACAGGATGCAAGAAGAAAGACATGGAGGTGTAAGAAGAAAAATGAGTTTTTAATATATAAGAGTATTGTTTTGTCTTTCTAAAATACATAGATAGTTTAGGTTTCAATATTTACTCGTAATTAAATTATAGTCTTTTTTATAATAAAATTTAAATATAATATTATATCATATTATTTTTCCAATTAAAATAATAATAATGTGTCCATATATTACTTTAAAAATATATATTAAATAAAATATTTTATTAGTATAATTAAAATTCAAATTTTAATAAAAATTATAATATCATAATGACTTTTTTATCAATATTTTTCTAATTCATCTAAATAAAAAAATATTCAAAATTTATATTTTATTAGTTTATTATTTTTAAAAAATTATGCAAAATGACTAAAAAACCTGTGGGTCAGCTGTGAGGTGGGCCTAAAATAAATTAATTTCACTTCTTCATGTAAAAGATAATAGTTTTAATACCAATTTTTTTTATTAATTTATATAAGTAAGTTACATTGAAATTCAAACTTTAATATCAAAGAAATCACTCTGACATCTACCAAATATAATGATTAATTTACCCTATCAAACAACTTATCTTTAATACAAATCAAAAGATAATAAATTTCACTTTTAAAATAATACTTATCCTTATGCAAATTTTGGATAAAAGCATAGTCAAACACTAATTAATTGTTGCATATATATCTGAATTTACATAAAATTAAAACTTTATGTTGCGTGGGTTAATTATACCCTTCCTTATTAATTCTCTACAAGTTGTAAAGAAGTTTAAACTTATGATTAAATACATTTTTTTAAAATGTTATGTATTTGAAAAACCAGTACAAATTTCGAAAAATATATTATGAAACTACTTTTTATTAATAATTTTTTTAATTTAACGACAAAATTATTTTTATAAAATTATTAACAAATATTTCAGATAAATTAAAGATAAGATTAGATTATAATATATAAAAAATATTTTTTTATGTTGAATTAATTTTAAATTCCATTTTTTAATATGGATAAAAATATACAAAAAAAAAGGTGTCTGGTAAGAAAAATTGTTAGAATTATTTTATTATCCTTCATCGGACTCTTGATAATTATAATTTAACTTTCCTAAATTAAAATACAAATTTTGTTGTATTATACCTTAGTAATTTCAAATAATAAAATATGTCCTTTCACGTAACAAGCATATATCTAATTATCACTCTTTCATTCAAAAGATGAAATTTGAAAATAGCATTATTATGGAAAGCCTTCATTACATAATTAATTACAACTATATATATCAATGGAAACAAAAGTTGTTCGTTGATTCTTTTAATCATTGAAATATGAATAGAAAGAATAAAACTGTTCAACTTTTTCCCATTTTCGAAATAATTATTTATTATTAGCTTTTTCAAGAAAGCTTCTAAAACAAGCAAATAACATTTGAGTTTAATGAGCACATGAAACATTAGTATACAAACTTGTATACAGTGAATCAATAAATACCCATTACTAGTATAATTTTAAGATATTTATTATCTTTTTCACTCACCAAATTTACTATGCAATTCATTTATTTTAACATTATCATAACTCAATTCATATATATATATATATATATTATTTTTAATTATTATTAGGATTAAATTTGTTTTTGGTTAAACAAATTTTTAGTGTTTTATAACATTTAGGTAGTTAGGGAGTGATGAATCAACATGAAATATTTTAGACATCATAAATACTTGTAATAAGAAAATTAAAATGATTGGAATAGGTCATTATCAGTGTTTTTCTTTTACATAACAAACGAATTTTCGGTGTTTTATAATATTTACATAATAATAAGTTAAATATACGAGATATATCATTTGCAATCCAAATTGTAGATCTTCTAAGTACTTATAGTAAAAAAAACTAATACAATAATAAAAAATTTTATCAGTGTTTTTTTTACATAACAAACGAATATTCAACATTTTATAACATCCACATCAGCTCCACATCAACTATGAGTCAACAACATCCTAATCCATATTGAATATCTGTTTGTCACATAAAATATAGTTTATTCCAATAATTATTTTACTACAATATTACACCCTCCAATACTATTATACCAATATTAAAGAAGTTTAAAATTTAGACTCCGAATATGAAAACCAATTTTATGTTATAATACACTTATAAAAAATATATATGTTTAATCCTTATTATTATTAGAGGAAAACCATAGTACTCCAAAGAGCTAATTCAACAATTATTCATCAAATTAAGAAATTTAATAAATATATAGGAATAAAGCATAATCCTCCTAAAACAAGTTGTTCCTTTTGTAGTTAAATAAATAAATAATAATTATTAATTATTGTTAAAAAATGAATATTATGGTTTAAAATGCCTAGGTTTGTCAACTCTAGGGACCATTTCCTGAACACTATATAAACCCCTCCCTTCACTCTCCTTTCTTCCTTCATCCACTCACTCTCTCAACTCCTCCTCCTCATCACCAATGTCCAAGCTCCATGACCAGTGGGTTTCCATGGCCATCGCCGACGACACCCTCGTCGCCCACCAGCTCCTCCTTCTCCGCAACCACCAACACTCCTCCGTCAATCCCTGGGCCTGCCGTCAGCGCCGCACCACCAGGTTCCCCGTCTCCGCCGCCCGCGCCAGCCCCACCACTCCCCTCACCTGGACCGCCGCCACCTCCCTCGACGGCTTCGAAGGCTCCACTCGCCACACCGCACCAATGCAATCCTCAGAACACAAGGTTCATCTCCTCTTTCTTCTCCTTCTCTTTTCTCTTTCCGTTATTTTTACGGTTATCGCCGTGTCTCTTGCTTCTCACTCTCTTCTCTACTTCTCTCAACAAATCAACTGCCATCGGATTTTTTCATATTTACAATTCTACCCCCACCTCTCAGATCCACGCCTCCTTTCTCCGCCGTAAACGCCTCCTTTCTCCGCCGTAATTCCCTTCCCTTCCCGTTTTTTCCGTTGCCGCTTCGTCAAACGCCAAGGGCCTTTTTGTCCTTTCACCCTTTTCACGTTTTTTTTCCACTATTAAGTATTTTGCGTTATTAACAGAAAGAGGAAATCGTAATTGATTTTATAGTATTAATTAAATTTGTTTTATTAAAAGAGGAATAGATAAACACAAATAGATGCACGTGTCTCACATGTTTGCTATGCAATCACACCATCACCGGCTTCAAATGCTCCGGCGAGGGGCATTTTCGTAATATCAGATCTTTCACAGCAGTTTTTTTTCCGGTAGCGTGTTCTATGCGGTTCATGCAGAAGCACAACGTAACCGATCCACTGTGATCTTCCTCACTGTACCTCTTCAATCATAAATGATGAAAGTGCAAAATCAAATCTACACCAAATTAAGTGCAATTAAATGTGTGCTTGGATTATTATTAAATCGATTTAGACTTTTACAATTGTATCTAAAAATTAAAAAAAAAAGAGTAATTACTTACTGTTTTGGTTTTTAATATAAAACTAGAATCTAACTAAAAAAGAATTAAATTTAATTCACACACGAGCTGAATATGTTCGATGAGATAGTTTGAATTGAATGAATATTTAAAAATTAATCTATTTATTTAATCCATTGTAATGAATCCAACAACTGTCGAAAAAAACTAAAAGGTATTATTAATTTGATCATAGAATATTAAGTTTTTAAATTAATTAATTTGTATCACTTGTATAAAAATAAAATGTGATTATTTCTAGTTCATGTATATTTTATTTCTTGAATTAATAATTTAAAAAATAATATCTCTATAGATCAAATCATCACGTTCTGAGAGTTTGGTTTGCAGTGTGAAGAATGTTTAACTCTTTTCTATTTTGCATTGCAGCCTGTGGATAATAAAAGTGCAACTTTCGCTGATAAGAGTAAGAGTTCATCTTCAAAGAAGAAAAGGGTAAGCATAAACTTTGCTAATCATCACTGCAAGTAATAATAAAGGCATGGAAGTGAGTTATTATATTATATACACACATGCATGTATAAATAATCTTTGGGATGAACAATGCAAATGATTTCATCATATTTTATGAGTAAAAGGTGAAACATTTCTCCTTGTTTGTGTATGATTTTATGAGGTTGTGTTGCATCTCCAAAATACATGCTTCATCTTATAGTTCCTTAAACTTGCACCTTTCTTCAGACTCTCTCTCATCTACGAAGGGTGGAACAAGAGAAGAAAGACGAAGTGAAGAATATTAGAGACGTAAGATCGTTCTGTATTGATGTTTACATGTATATGTTGTGTAGAGAGAGAGACATTTTTCTTATTGTTTGTTTTTTATTGAAACAATTTTAAGCAGGAGCTGGAAGCCACATATCTCAAATATGAGAGAAGAAAAGCAGAAGGCGAAAGGTTAAAGAAAACAAAGGCAACTTTCTTGTTCTTTACTCTTTTTAAGAGTTTTTTGTTGTTTTCATCAAACTTAATCTAACTCCATCTTTTACATTTCCAAGTTGGAAACCTCTCTTTACCAATACTTCAACTGTTACAGAAACAATCATGTGATAGAAAAATGAAGTTTTTGACAAGTTGGTATTCTGATTACAGAAGGAGTTGTGGTTGCGACGGTCCTTAGAAATGGGACAAAGTGTGGAGCAAAACATGGAGGCTAAATACGGGGCATCAAACATAGCCCCACAAGATCACATTGTTGAGAAGCAATCACCAGATTCTGAAGCAGCACCTGTGAGTGAAGAAGCAGCAGCAGCAGCAGCAGCAACTGCTCCTTCCAACGAACGAAAGAGTGGTGGGCAGCAACCTCGAATATTCTTACCGGATCTGAATGAAGCTCCGGTGGAGTTTTTCACGGAGTTTATTGGGTTTAACCAATAGAAACTATTCCTGAAATTTATACTGTTATTCAAACATTCTTGGGGCCTCTTCCTTTTCGACCTTCATAACATACATATTTACTGAGAAGTAGCAGTTACTTGTATACAGATAAGATAGTTCAAGGAATTTGGTTCTTGTAGCAAGTTTGTTTGCGTTTGATGTGATTTTTATGATTTATTGGTGATTTCAACTTCATATTGCATTCAATGTACATCTTTCTTGCTCATCAATGAACATTTTAAAAGTATAAAAAGGATTTGAGTATTTCAATGACCAATCCTAAACTTTCATGAGCTAAGATTGCTTTGATTAGAATTAGTTATTTCTTCTACTCTTTTTTTTCTCAAATGAAAAATGGTTGCAAACCAAATAGTTCAAGAAAGAAAATGTATATTAACATTTGAGTATACACACGTCTATATAAGATTAAGTACCTTTATTATGATTTATTTCATTTTCAAACTTATGTTAAGATCTCAAATAACCTTAATTCTATTATAATGTTAATGGCTTTGGGTTACTTCTATGTATTTTGTCTCGTTTTTCTCAAAGAAAAAAAAAGGATTAAAATAGTAGGGATCGATATTATTAAATTTTCCGAAGATTTTTTGTTTCATAAGCATTCATTTGGTATCTATCATCTCTATTTCTCTTGTTTTATAATAATCATTTATCGCTTCATGACTTCATCTTGTTGAATTTCTATCTAGACATCTATATTTTTTTCCTTTTTGAAGGCAAAACAAATTTAAGATTGGTTTTATTAATCCAAGTGTAGTAATTTAAGATTTTATTCTTTTTGCGTAACAAAAGGGATCATTTCTACGAATTATTGAAGCAGTAAAGGTAAAAGTGGGAAGAACCAAATTTTTGTGAAGACCCAAGTTGAGTTTGTCTCATTTTAGCATCATCAGATGTAAAATCAGTTCTTCTCCAGATCTGGCAGCTTCTAATCTCCCAATTTGAGTTCAATAGCTGAAATTTCTTGCAATAGATAAATGAAAAAATGGTAACACACTTAGACTCAATATTATGATTCTATTTTTATCAACAAATAAAAATAGAATATAAAGAAAGAGACTTCATGAATGTCTCGACTCGTATAAAAAATCAAAATCAAAGAACTTTTACTTAACAAAATTTTTCATGAAAAACCTTGAAAAATTGAGAAATAACCAACATTGAAAAAAAAAAAATAAAGTACAAGTTGAAAAACATACATGCACAAACTAAGATAAACTTAACAGAAATAAGCTATTATGATCATTTCTCCATAGCTTAGGCAAAAACTCAATCTCTATTTAATCTACTAGTGATATGTTTTGTTCTTTTTGTGATTTGTGTGATGAAAGAACTGCTAAATATAAATGGTGAATGATATTTAAATTTTTATTTATTTATGACTCATTTTAAAAGTATAAGAGACGACTAAACTTATATACATAATTGTTTCTAGGAAACACATCATAAAGCATCGAGACATGTCAAAGGATTGAATCACTACTCAATAAAAGAAAAACAAAGTTTTTGCATTTTTGTTAACAATCAAATCCAAGATATGAAGTTAGGTAATCAAAATGGAATTTGACTATTTTCTAAAAGTGATGTTATGACCACAATGTTATGAAAGTGTGAAAATTGAAACTAATGCAAAATAATTATTGGATAATATTTGCTTGTTTTAAGATGTTTTGTTTGAGATTGATTTGAATTTCTTTCTTACTTCCTTTTCTTTTCCTCCTTTCCTTCAATAATGAATCATGATGTTTTTCTATTTGGAAAAGGAACCAAAGTTATGTGGAAAGTTTGGTTTTTCTATGAGTGGCTTTCTAATTGGAATTTGGAAGCATGTCCTTATGAGAGTGTTTTTAAGAGATATTTTCTTGTTGATTTTTCATGAATTTCATTTCACCAAAATACATTGATGAGTTGTTCCTGACTAAAACCATCGAAAATAATGTATTTACAGTAATCGTTGTTTTCATCAAGATGCATGTGAAGATAAATAAATGTTACTATTAAATGATTTTGTGTGGACTTATTTTCGTAGTGTATGAATTGGCTGATTATGATTATTTTACCTTTTTTTCCCGAAATTTTTTGTGAAATCTGATTGTATCTATTGATTGAGGGTTTATGCAAGCACTCATAGTATTAATTCTTTTTTAAAGGGAAAATATATGTTTCTTTCATCACTCTCATGCATGTGGTTGGATCTTGGCTTCATTTTTTTTTTTGGGAATTGTAATTTGGTGTAGTTTGTTAGCAAAGGGATGACCAATATATGTGTGTATTTTAATGGAAAAATGAAAAAAAAAGGTAAAAAGAATGTGACTTTAATTATTTAATTAAACTTTCACATTCTTATTCAGGAAATGAGACCTAAAAGGAATTTTTTTTTGTAATAAAGTTATTTCTTAAATTTCACTCAGTGTTAATCTTATCATATATGTGTGTCCACTTCATTTGTTTCCATTAAATAAAATTTATGTTTTTTAGATAAAATTATATGTTGATCTAATTATAATTATTATTTATTTTTAGATATATTGTTAGAGTAAAATTACAACAATCTTATCACTTTTACTTAGTGTTTACTTTAATAAGTAAGTAACATGAAGAAGTTACATCTACTAAATGTTGTATAAAATGAGTAAATAATATAAAATGCAATTGCTTTGTCTAATAGATACACTTTACATATTTTTCACTTTGTTTGATATGTGTTTTTGATGCTCAGATGATAAGCGTGAACATATTTTAAGCTAACGTAAACATAAAAAATATTCTCGAAGTTTAATTATATTACAAGGAATATCTTCACCATTTGTCATTAGTTTATATGCGTCAAAATAAAATCTACATCAAATATTTTTTTAAGTATTGAGATTAATTAAGTTACAATGTTCGCCAATTATCTTGACATAAACATATATCAACTCTGATCCAAATCATCTGTCCAGTATAGTGTCCACTTTTACAATATCTGGGTCCAAAAAACTATGTAACTTAGGGAGATAATGTGAATTATCAAGGATGTTCTTTGAAAGAAGAGAAATTAACGTTGCATGAAACACATATAATGTTTCTCATCCATCAAGCTTATCAAATAAATAAAAAATATTCAAATGAGTTCAAAACTATTTAACAAAGTGATTACAATAACTACATTCTTCAATTGCCTATATAAAGACATGTTTCAAAGAGAAGAACAAGAAACTACGTCATTATTTGCAAGTGCTAAAATGCTACAAAATTTTCTTTGTGCCCAAAATCTTTAGAATAGCACTGTTTTTATTCATTAGCTAACTAAGAGTTAGTGTTTACTCCTGTAATCGTCGAAAGACACAATATCTCTCTAGTAAGCAAAATATGTTATATGTTAATCACATTATTACACAATCATTTGTAGTTGTATTTCAAACAATACTAATTTTTAGTCAACAATGATTGAGTTTCAAAATATACTCAGTTTTAATAGGAAGGGTTGACCAATAATTCCACATAAAATAGTATAAAAGTATTCAGTAACATTTTATTTAATTTATTTCATTATTATTTTGTCTATATTAATAAAAGTATGAGAGCATTTTCAAAAGAATTTTTGAAAACTGATTCAGAGATTGATTGTATGTTATACAAACTATTGTTTGAGTACCAAGTATCATAGGATAGTTTACTAAAAGGTTTTAAAAGAATTTTAAAAATACAATTCAATTCTTTAGTCATTTTTTTTTCACACAAATAAATTTTTATTCAATTTTTAGTGATTTTATTTATTTTTTAGCTTGAACAAGTGATTTTATTTAAACTAATTTATGTAATTGATATTAATTAAATTTAATTTTCATTTTTTTATAATTTGTTTTATCTTTGTAATATTGAAAATATGTAATAATTAGTAAAAAGAAATTTAAGGTAATAGTAAAACATATTAAAATATAAGAGATAACACTGAAAAAAATCAAATAAGTTATAAATTTTTTAAAATAATTTGGAATTTATAAATTAAAATTTCCTAAAATAAACTAAATAAAAAAAATAAAAAGAGTCTTTTATACATTTTTCGTGATCTCATAAAGGAAGCTCTCTATTACTTACTATACCCATCTAGTTTCTAAGTTCAGTCCTCTTTTATTTTTGAGTGTAAGCCTATAAGAAAGGCCCAAACATTTTCTTATGCTATATATTGCATCCTTTATAAAATACTATTCTCATTCCTCAACATAAACACACTCACATAAATAAAACATAATTAGTACTTGTTAATTAATTTCACACACTTATTTATTACACAAAACACAAATCATTATAATTTTTAACCATATTTTATATGATAATAGTTAATAAAAATTATTTTAAATTTATGCATTTTTAAATAAGTTAACCCATGGTAAAATTTCACTAACCACATACTCTTTTTTTAGCTAAAATTATAATTAATATATACAGTAATTTTACATATTTATAAAATTAGTATCGACTAAAATAATTCATATTTGTTTCTTTTTTTCTGATAAAAAAATATTAAGTTTTTTTTTATATAGATAAGCATTGATTTAATTAAATGTTGAAGGTAAAGAGCAATGTTTGTACTTAATTTGAAGTGTTGCAATCTATCAATCAAAAGTGATATAGATATCAAAACCTCGTGTTACTCAACCTGTTATGTTTGGTCTATATCATGCACCAATCTTCTTTTTTTTTTTCCATGGTTTTGTGTTGTTCAGGTAAGTTGCGTGCTTTAATTTTTTTCCTAATTTAGAATTAATAGGTTTATCAAAGTTTCAAATACCTTAACCCATTACATAAATCTAAATTCACCTAACAAATAATAGATTCATTTTCAAATTTTCAAATAAATTAGGACCATACAAAAGCAAGTACTAAACAATATTCATATTTAAGTTTTAATATTTATACTTCTTTTTCTTTCTTCTAATAACTCACGCACATATTGAATAACACTTTAATGATCAAATACATTATTTGCTTGGATAAGAATTATGATTAAAAAGATTTGTTCTAGTTGTAGATACACCCATTAGGTTCCTCATAATGATATCTAGGTTCAAAATAATTTTTCATCAACATAAATAAATAATGTTAAAGTTATAAACCCAATACAAACACTAAGCATAATTCTAGTTCGATCCTACTCTAATTAAAAAAGTTTATCAAATCAAGAAATAAATAAACAACTCAAGGATCAAAACACCAATTTAATAAATAAATAAAAACATTCACGACTTTAAATGTAATCTGAGACTATTCTAGTTGGAAAAAACAAATTAGAATAAAAAATTAGAATGATATATATCTAACAATTTTTTCCCTTCATTAACAAAAATAGTTCCCTACTCCATTTCTCTTCAATCTATTCCTCTTCAATGCATAGTAAAAGAAAGTTTTTTCATATACATTTATTTGACTTAATAATAAGAATATTGAGTTATAATATTAATTAATGTGTTCTTGAATGTAATATAAGTAGGTAAAAATTGAATATCAATGAGAACCAAGCAGGATTTTATAGATTTAGATTAAATAATATTAATCAAGAAAAAAAAAACCAATATAAATGATTTGAATATATTTGAATTGTTCGAAATTGATCTCATAATTATCACTCCCGATTTGTACATATTTTAGTTCTTGGCAAAAGCATCTTTAATATTTTCTAAACTGATGAACTTAAAAAATCACTTTTTTTTTTTCTTTTGTTAGGTATGTTAAAGATACCAATTTGTTATATATTTGATCGAAAAGAAGCAACTGGGTTACGTACTGTGACCATATTTTTTGAATCTGTTCTTGGATCTGACCTGAAGAAGTTTCTCTCCCACTGCAACTGCCACTGCCAAATCGCAAGTCCAGGAATAGAACTCTCACTTGTACTCTTCTTTTTGCGACAAAATCACAGTGCCACCTCTTTAGATCTCTATAACTTCACATCTACACTATACCCTACAATTATTACAACTTCATTATATAATATATTATAACAAACACCTTCACTTCCAACCACCATCTTCATCATCCAAAAACACTGCTAATTAACAACAATCTTTGTTACCCTTTTCTTCTGCAGGATTATCAATGAGTTACATGCAGAATAAGAAAAACAAAACTGAAGTAAATCTTGAAGACAACCTAAGACCAAACTAAACCCTAAACAATGATTAGTAACAAAGATTGCGTGTTATAGTAAAGTCAATTTAGATTCTGTTCCAACATTCATTCCTTAAAGAAACAAAGCTCTTCCCATTCAACTGCATAATCATCCACATTTAGCTAACATTGCTTGCAGAGTTTCATCACAGCTGCACAAAACAAAAAGAAACGAAAGAAGAACCACCAGAACCAGATACAGAATTTGTACACAACAAACATTTTCAACTATTTATAACCTAAATAACTATTCTGGTGTTCGCAACGCCAAACTTAACACCCAGCTTCAAATCCACCTCCACCTTTTTGTTCTCGCCACCATAATCATTTCCTCGAGTCTGAGGCACGCCACTGAACAACTGCTCCACGGAGGAGCACTTCCTCGCGTTGTTGCGCGCCGCTTTCGGCTTGACGGCACCACCTTCCGACGACGGAGAGAGCGGCAGCACAGAGGGTATCTTGAAGTTGGTCCTCGCCTTCGCGCCTCTGAGCCGCCTCGCCGCCGCGTCGTACGCACGCGCCGCTTCCTCCGCCGTGTCGAAGGTCCCGAGCCAGTGGCGGCACCGCCCGATCCGGTCGCGTATCTCCGCCGACCACCTCCCCCACGGTCTCTTCCTCACTCCTCGGTAACTCTTGCTCGCCGACACGCCCGCCGTTTTCTTGGGCGTGTCGGGAACATGCAACGACGACGTGGTTCCGAAGAGCACGTGCTCTCCAACAACCGCGGCTATCCCTTCGAGCGCCGTTTCGTAGCGTAGCTTCTGCGACGAGTCGAGCGCCTGAGACGGCGCCGTTTCGGATTTGGCAAGGAAATAGTTGGCGGTGGTGGTGGTGAGCGCGTGTAAGTAGATTTCGTGGTTCATGGTCATAACTATGTAGGTAGACTTTATGGATCAAAGGTGGTCGTGGCCCCTACAGTGGTGAAGGAGATATTTATATTGTGTTGAGGAAAATTTGTTTGAAAATAATTAAAATATTAGCATTATTTATTTAAGAAAATAAATAAAAAAAGAAAAAAGAAAAAAGAAAGTGTAGATGTGTGTGTAGATATTGGTGTGAAATCTGAAAAGACTGTAATCCCTCGTATCTACATGTTTGTCTTTCCTAGGCTGTCTGTAGGCTGTACTATAGCCACACACACCCTTTCAGAAGCTCTCTTAACACAACACACCTAATGTAGCACGGGCCCCTTCATCCCTTTACAATATTTTTTTTTTAAAATTCTGATGAATATTAAGTTCAAAATCCTATATCAATGTTATAATAAGAGAAAAAAAAAAATTTTAAATAAAATTATCTGTTGTTCTAAACTCAAGATATTCAATTTTAAGAGATAATATAGTTACTATCCATATTTTGGTTAATATTTCATCCATTTATTTTTAAAAGACTTGTTAGATAGTATTGTTAGGATCAATCATCACATTTGAGGTATTATTCATTTTAAAGATTATTGACCTGGTTTTGTCTTTAAAAGACTTAATAGATAATATTATTAAGGTCAATCATCGCATTTAAAGTATTGTCCGTTTTAAAAGTTGGTGTCTCAGTTTTGTCTTTAAAAAGCTTAATATATTTCTAAGGTCAATCATCGCATTTGAACTATTATTCATTTTTTAGATTAATACTCTGGTTTGTCTTTAAAAGACTTGATAGATAATATTGTTATGGACAATCACCACATTTAAAAGTTGGTGTTTCAATTTTATCTTTAAATAACATTTCAATATATTAAAAAGATAAAAAAATGTATAAATTACCCTTGATCTCAAAACTCTTAAATAATTATATTGAAAATATTATTTTTATTATTAACAATAAAGATTGAATAAAAGGAATCTTGTTTAACCTTTATATTATATGTATAAGGATAACACCTTAACATTCATTATATGAGGTTAATTAGTTTAGGTTAATAGGTTTGTTGGTGAGAAACGCACGTTATATTCTATAAGAAACAAAAAAGAGAGATGAAAACACATGGTTGAAGATGATCTGGTAGTAAAAGAAAGCTAAGAGAAAGAGAAGAAGTACATTGGGAGAAAGCAAGGGATAATCTGAATATCTGATCCCATGGAAGAGAAGAGCGTCACTGTGTCGTCAAGGAAAAGATTGTTTGACTGCAAATTTGCAAAACATGATTGACTGTACAAATCCTTTCTTTTTCATCAGACACACGCAAATAACCACAGGGGAAACCATAATCACCTCAACAACAACAACTTCAAACTTTCCATAATTCTTAATTAATTCAAACTTTGTCATAATTATTCTTCTTCTGGTACGGTTTTCATCTCGCAGCAACACACGCTATTTGTGTTATGCACGAAAGTAAATGAATAAAGAATTGCAAATAGTATAATAACTTTACCCAAAAATATTCATAAACAGCATGCACGATGCAAGAAGATGATGATTATGATCCGTGCATGATGTCATGAACGATGTCTTTCAAAGGTCAAGAAGCAATTATGCATAGGTGATGGAATGGATGGGGAGAACCAGATGAACAATTAATGCACTCACATTTCAGATTTCATTTCACCTTCAGATTACCCTTCATCATGCCCTTTCTTTCCTGTGTTCGCAAAATGTTTTACTACATGCTTTTATATCTTGTTTCTATTTTTTTTTTTACTTCCCCAATTATTATGTAATATATTCGTATATTAGATGCATGCATAATACTACCTAATTTGTGGTATGTATTAAGTTATTTCATATTGACTAGAGAAGGTTAGTTTACAAATATATAAAGTAGAGGATAAGGTAAATTTATAAGATAAATTATTTTTTAATATGGTATGAGAATCTATTTTATCAAGATTTAATGGAGTTATAGTATTATTTGTTATATTGACTAATATTGGATAATCTACAAATATTTAGAATTATTATATCTTTGTGTGAGAGAATGTGTTAGAAATCTCTCATTATTCATAAATAAAATCAATTTAAAATATATAAATGGGTATTGTGTGAGTATGAGTGATCATGGATTGGATTTTTTAAAATCTAGTTTAGATAGTCAATCCAAATCCAACAAATGGATTGAATCGAAAATTCATATTTATTTTAATTTATGGATTGAATCGAAAGTTCATATTCATTTTGATTGGATCAAATTGATTTTTATTTTTTTCAATTCAATTTATGTTAGATTAAATTTAGGTTAAATTCACTTAGTCAATTGCATTAAATTTGATGTGGGATTGACCTAAACAACCTAACTTAAGATTAATCCAACTCAGTTTCACATGGTGTCGAAGCAATGTATTGACTGAACACAAGGCACAACTTGACCTCTTGACTTGGCTTAATCCGTCTCAATCCCCCTTGATTCTAAGTCAACTCTAACTCGACTCTACTAAACCTAATTATAGGTTGAATTGACTAAAACTAAGCTTGATGGACTTTACTCGATATGAGTTTGGCCCAATTGACTCAACTTAAGATTGGATCGACTCGACTAACCTAGGCATGACCGATTTGTCTTAACTTGGACTTAAGCTGACTTTGCTTCAGTCTTGGGCCGACTGACTTAGTTTGATATGATTACGTTGGACTAACTAAGCTCAACATAGCTTGAGCTAAGCCCAGCCTAACTCGATTCGACTTGTGTCCAAGCCCATTTACTTCAACGTGGGCCTAAGCCCACTCACTGGACCTGAGTTAAACCGACTCTGTGTGACATAGGCTTGGGCTGACTCTATTCAACTTGGGCTTAGATCGACTGAACTCGACCTAGACTTGGACAAACTCAACTTGACTTGGATTTGGACCTACTCAACTTGATATAGGTTGGATCCATTTAGCTCGACCTAGTTCGGGGTTGACTAAACTTGACCCAGACATAAGCCGCTTTGGCTTAACCTAAGTCTGAAATGCACTTGAACATGGGTTAACTTTTACTCGGTTCAATCTGGATTTGGTGAACTTGCTTGATTTACTAAAACATTGTTAACTAATTAGATATCAATTCAAAAATTATTTATCAATAATATAAATTAATTAAATAATAATTTTTTTAATCTTTAAGATAATATTTAATTTAGTCAATAAATAATTTTTTGATAGTGAATAATTATATTAATATTTATTTTAATAAATTTTATATAAACTAATATTTACGAACTAGTACGTCATCTCCTATTCGAGGAGAAGATAATTACAATAAATTAAGATTTTTTTTTAATTATTAAAACTTTTAATATAATTCGTGTATATAATAAATTATAAAATTATCAAGAGTTAATCATTGAAGTATACCTCATACTTTTTAAAACGATATATTCAAGAAGCAAAATGTGTTTTCGGGTTTTACATTTTTTATAAATTGAGATTAATATATTTATTTTATATTGATACCTTTTTATTAAACTTTAAAAAAATAATTTTCAACTATAAAAATACGATAAATCCTAAACTAAATAGGATTATGTATCTTTCTAATCCCGTTCGTAGTCAACGGTGTAATCAAATTAAGAGAAACTCAAAAGAAAACAAACAACTACATTTAGAAAGTGATTTTCATTTTTCATTTTTTTTCTCTGAATTTATTAATATAAGGATTACACTCTGATTTAATTAGAGTTTTTGTTTTTGCATAAATGCCCTCGTCAAGTTCACGTGGGGTAACTTGAAAACTGAGCTTAAAAATGGTATGCAGAAATGCATGCAAAGGGACGAAGTATGGGTTGGTGAATAGTGATTCTTTTCAACAGTATAATGTTTGGGTTGGATCTATGCAATCTACAAAGTTATGAGACCAAAAATATATTAAAGTTATATAAATAATAGAATAAAATATTCAAAATAATGAATACAAAGAAAAGAGTAAAGTAGTGTTTTATTTTATTACATCATCTTTTCTTTTCTGTTCCTTTCAATCTTTCAACTCATTACAAAAATATGCAGACATCTCACCTCTTTTTCATTCTTACTTCCCTCCAAAACTAAACCCAATTGGGGATGGAAGACATATAAGTCGTTTTGCAATTTCACCATAAAAAATATAAAGATTAATTATGAGAATTTGGATCAAATTGTATTTCTAGTAAATATAAATGTGTCATTACGAAGTGGACTTTTAAGTCTAACTCAATCCCATAAAACCGGCTCAATCGGGTGAGGTTTGCATCCACTTATATATTATAAAATGCTCTAATCTCTAGTCGATGTGGGATCTCCAACATGTCATCTTGAGTTTTTGTCCTATGGTCGAATGGTGAAGGTGTGACATAACCATATAATATCGATGATTCAATACTTAACCCATAATCAATATTTTTGATCATTTAAAAGATCGAGATTAATACTTCAGTTCAAGTTAAGAAAATCATGAAATAAAATTTAATTTTAGAGACAAAAAATAATTAGTTGGTATAGTGGCTAAATTAAAGACTATTTTAGAAACTATTTTTTTTTTCTAAATTAATTTATATTATTGTTAAAAAAATTATAAATTAGTATCTCATTAGCTATCAAAGTTTTTAACTACCAAATTATATAAATTCTAAATTTGGTAGCAAAATCTTGGTAGCTAATTAAATACCAATTTAGAAACTATTTAACAATAATAAAAAATAATTTAAAAAAATCAAAAGTTTTTAATTTTTAAAATAATATCTAATTTAGTCATCAAAACAACTAATTATTATTTTTATTTATAATGATTTAAAGTTTAGGGTTTCGGATTTGGTATAATAAATAAATGTATAATTGAAGGAAGTTAAAATAGTTGGAGTAAACATTCTCTGTGAAAAAGAAAGAATGTCTGTGAATGGAGCATAAGCAGAGAATTGGAGAAAGTGAAGTTGGGTTTTCAAGAGAGTAAAGAACAAGAGGAGGAAGCACGCCATGTTTTTTGTGTTCTGCACTGTGCTCATTCTTTGGACCAAGAGATTTGCATTGCACTTGCATGAACTCACCAGTAACCATGCCTTCGGATTTTGCAAAAGAAAGAGAGAGAAACTCTCTTACACAATCCCAAGAACAAAGAGACAAACAAAGTGTGTTTCAATGATATCTTTATCATTTTGGTACTTCAGTGCTATGCAATTTGGTGTAAGCTTCTATCTCTTTCTTCCAACTTTCATGGCTTTGTGTCATTTGCCAGCCTTTGCCTAAATAATGCAACCTTTTTGTGTCTTACATCTTTCTGGTCAATTTTCACTCCCACTTTTGAATATTCTTCCACATCCACATCTCCTTTTCATCAAAGTGCCATTCACAACCACTTCCAAAACCCAAACTTCATTGCTCCTCTTCAACACAAAGTTCTCACTTCTCTTTTCTCTTTTTTTTCATGACATTTTCTTTTAATTTTATCTCAATATAAACTTGTCATTCCCTTATTAAATAATTCTGTTGTTGTTAATAAAATCGGTGGTCCGATAACGGTTCGATAGCGAATGATACAATAGACCAATTCTCGTTAGGATAAACTTTAAATGACTGTTATACCATTTTAAGAAATGAACTTTAAACCTAACTTAACTTCATAAAATCGACTTATAAGATGAGACTTACACTCACTTATAAAGAATAAAATATTTCAATCTCGAGTTGATGTGAGATCTTCATGTATCATATTGCAACACACGACAGAAATAAATTTTGTTGAAATAGAATAATTTTAAAATTTTATTAGTTAAATTGTATTTGTAAATTTGTGTTTAGGATTGTGTCTTTCAATTTTTAATTATAAATAATGTTGAATTGTGAAATTAATATTTTCTTTTGTTTATTTATTTATGGCATTCTCATCTTTTAACAACCATTGCATTAGTTTCTTTATCATATAAAATAATTTTTTCTTCCTTGATTATCAGGAGTGTTTAACGGTTTATATAAATAGAATCAAATAAAAATCTAAACTAGTTAAATTATTTCAAATTTTTAACCTAATCAGATTTAATATAAACCAAACCAATTATTAAACCTATGAATGTTGGTTTGAATATTTAATTTATTACCCGCGAATTTGATAAATTCAAACCAAATTAATTATGTTTTTCATTATTGGTTTTGCGTTTTTCTAAATTATGTCATTATTTAGGTAGTATAAGTCAGTTAGAATAATAATAAAAGTTAACATTTAATAATGTTTTTTTCCACGTATATGCTATCTACTCTCAGTGTTGAATAACTTTTTAAATTAAATAATTATGTAATTTAAAATAATATATAAAGTGTGTATTATTGGTAGGGCCCATACTGAAAAACTGCTACTCTAATGAAAATACCCAAACCAACAAAATACTCTAACCAAACCCAATACTAAGCCCAAGCCCAAGCCCAAACTCAACCTATTGTGTGGTTGCTATTTTAGTTATTTTTATGTGACTGAGTGCGACCATGCACGTGGTTTGATGGTCCTAAAATCGGATTCAGTAGTTTAGAGAATTTTTCATTACATAAATATGTTTTGTTTGGATAAATAATTTTAATTATTGAATTTTAATTTCCTGATTTGCATAGAGTATTTCAATTATTGCCACATGCAAAAATTTTAAATTATTTAAATCAAGTAATTTTAATTAATGTAACTCGAAATTTTTTTAAACAAGATTTTGAAAAGAAAAACATTTATTTTTATAATAAAAAATAATCACTACATATATTTACAAAATATAATATAATAATACATGTCGATCAATTTTTTTTAGTTCACATCATACAAAAAATAATCTCTTTAACATTGATTTATAAATTTCTAATTGACGTCGACCGAAAAATAATAATGATAGCAAAAATATCCTAACAATCTAAATAAAAAATAATTATATTAACATCAATAAATTTGTAGCTTTTCTTATATATTATATATTCTTACTAAATATGAGACTTTTAATCAAAACTTAATTATATATCATTACATAAAAAGATACACCATTTAGTAACTCCTTTATATTATTTTTTAATTGAACAATTCTATCTTTATAAACAAAAAAATATTTATTTAATAAAAGAAATGGTGTAATATTTATTTTAATTTTTTTTTTTTGAAAATAACGACTACATAATTTTTCTAATACTATTTTAATATATATATATATAATTAGATTATATTTTCTATTTTTAATTAATTATTTATAAAATAATAAAATGATAGATTATAAAAAAATTTGAATTTTACATATAATTAAGACTAAGTGTTGATGAAAACTGCTAACAGTGTCTATTGTTATTAAGTTTTTACCACTCTTTATTCACTTCCTTCATGTGCCTTTTCCAAGCCTCACAACAAATTCTTTATTCAACTATAGCCCCAGAGGTGAAAAGTCGAAAGAGTCTAAGGTTAAAAATTAAAAAAATATAAATAAATAATAGATAAAAATAACACTATATCAAACTCTAATAAATATACTTAAAATACTAAAAATATATTTAGTAATTATAAGGTGTAAGAAATAAAAGTTCAACTAAGTCAAAGTCTAATCATAAATAAGTGATCGGTTTAACAGGTAAGCAAAATGTTTTTATCTGATAATTGAATAAACTGATCTTGACTTTATCATCGAACTGATACACGTATTCACCACCTACGACATTTTTTTTTATCAGCAAAGAATTAATAAATTAAAAAAGGAACACTTTAAGGGTGTTCCAACCCGTATACATAAAACCAGTCACCGGAGAGCATATACATTTGTTTTTAAGACATGTAAGTATTGGTAATTAAATCTTGTGCGATTACCTTCAATCAGTTTCTACCACCTTTTGTCTTCTCTTATTTCCTTCGATTATTTCCTAACATTAAGAATAAAACCCCTTTGGAAGCTCTACAATGGCAATTGCTGATACAAATCTGAGGGAGCTAATGGAAATTAAACTGGTTGGTGAATACTTATTTTGATACCTAAAGTACTGTCATTGAATTTACAGTTACAGTTACACGACAAAAACGATTTCTTGTTCGAAAAAACATCTAAGAGTAAAGAATTAAGCGAATAAAGAATAAGGAATTTACGTGAATCGATGCTTGGATTTATACCATGTTCCGTTGAAGACACATGCGAATGTGAAAAGGACAGGACAAACCTCCTCCAGCGTAACAAGATGACAAAACTTTGATGCTTTAATAACTTTTTCATTGGACAGGTGTGAATTGAAATGCTCTTCGGGAACAGTGAGTGCGGACTCCAAAAACTTCGAAATTTTCTTTTCATGATCCAAGATTGTGGTTGTGTTCACATCGATCCCAGTTTCAAAGGAAGCAGAAAATCTATTGGACCCTCATACATGCACGGCTAAACCTTGTCAAGTTGCAGCACTAAAATGACAGCTTGTGTTGTTCATTCTTGTGGGGTGATGGTTTCACAAAACATGCACTGCACAACCGAGAACAAGACCAACAACAATGCCTTTTTCGTTTTCACCATCAATGTCTTCTTTTTTTCTCCTGATACGATGCAGATTGCAGAGGAATCATCTCTTATTGAAAATAGTTACAACAAAAGTTGGTCTGATTTACACACTATTGTTGTGGATACTGTTTCAGATTTAACCTAAACATAAAGTTAACAATAACATTCAATCATTTTTTGTTGGAAATATTAGTTACCACACATTTCTCAGTTGTATTTATAGTTTATTTTTTCATTCTATATCACTGTTTGTTCATCTGTGCAAAAAACAAAACTAAGAAGTAACTTTATCATAGTTCATTATTGTTCCCATAGCAGGTGTAATTGATTGCACCTTGATTACTTTGTTTGTGTCCAGAAATTCGGCCCCTTGCCAGTGTTCTTTTATGCTTTATGTTCAGACTTTAATTGTATTGTTCGAGCAAAAGTTACTTTATGATGAATTATTTTGTGAACTTTGACTGCAGAACAACAACATTTACCTTCCAACACCTTCTGCAGTTGAATATGGAAATAAGAGCCAAATAAAAAACCAAAAAAATACTCCAGTTTCATCTATGCATCCATGTTTAAAGTGAAAAAAAAAAGAAAAAAGAGAAATTGAAAAATAATAAGAGATAGAAAAAAAATGGAAAAGTTATATGTCAGACAAAAATGTAGAGATATTTTACATGTGAATCATATACTTATCCGTAACTATATCTATATATATTGAGAAAACATAAAGGGATAAAGGTAAAAGGTGTCTACACATTAATTACAAGAAAAGAAGTGGTGTATAGTATGAATTGTCTTGCAGGAATGGCATAATGAATGTACGAGGTGTGTTAAGGAATATCAGATTTTCAAAGCAGTGTTTACAGAAAACACGCAGTATATATATACATATTATTCTTTCTGTGTTATCAGGTTCCATGGTGTCATTCATTATTTCTATCATGAAAATATAACCAACAAAGCGATGTGATAAGAGAAAATAAGGGTTTCACAAGATTGGCAAATTCTTAAAGAAAATTACTCAAACTTGCAGAAATTATGTATCTACTAATTAACTTGTTGTAATAATTGTATCAGAGAGTTCCCATTGTTAGAAGTGAGAGAGATGAAGAAGAAGTGGCGTATGTATGCTGCAAAAGAGGATGGCAGGTAACATCACTGTCCCACCACGTGGTCTTGGCTCGTGATGATTTCCAAATGATAGGCACAATGCGTGAAATCTAACGGTGGAAAAAAAAGTTGCATGTTCAACGAGTCTTTGTTTTCTGCTATCCCCATTCCCATTTATTATCCACCATTCTCTTCTCAAACCCTTCACACAAATCTGCATCATTCACTCCCTGTACTTTCTTTTCTTCTGAGTTCTTCACTGCAAATGGGGGAGCCATGCCACAAATATTGGTTCTCTGATATGGTAACACTGGCCACAAATATTCAGTATAGTTTTTACTTTTTTGATTGGTGTCTTCATCAAAGTGTTTGATGCCGATTTAAAGTTTCTGTTAGTTTTTTTTTTATGTGTTTGAAGGTTTGGTGGTAGTTTTATGTTTAACTGTTTTCGTTGATTTTGTGTTAATTGATTTTGACAAGTTTATTGGATCTTTCTTTTGAATAGTGCTTTTGAATATGTATATGAGTTATATCACTTAAAGTGGTTCATGTGTATGACCCTTAAATATGTATATTATATAGTTTTATGTGAAGAATGGTGATTGAATATGCGTGTTATTACTATTTGTTTCACAGGAAATACAGGATTTTGATTTCTTTAACCAAAGCCATCACAAGATTGAGTCAGTGGATGATGAGTTCCTCTTCTCATCACAGCATGCACAAGAGAAACCTGCTACAGCCACAACCACCACTTCTCCAACTGCGTACATTCTATCTTTCAATGACTCCACCGTGGTTGCGGCTACCTGCCAAACCTACGGTGGAAAACAGCCGTACCAAGAGGAGGTTGTTGTGGGGAGTGGTGGCGCGTGTCTTCCCTCAAAAGGGGTCTCAGAAAAACATTACATTGAACCTAAGCCCAACCCAGCAACAAGAAAAGGAAGAAGTTCTGCAGAGACACTAGACCATATAATGACTGAGAGAAAAAGGAGACGGGAACTGACTGAGAGATTCATTGCACTTTCAGCCACCATACCTGGTTTGAAGAAGGTTAGTAAGTGATGTCACATAATTTACAATGTGTTCTCACTCAATGCTTTTCTTTTTCTTTTCAATTATTTGGTTTCTATATATATATATATATATATCTGGCTAGCTAGTTAATCATCCATCGGTTTGATTTGCCATAAGATAATCAATGTTATTCAACATTGCATATAACCGAGTTCAGTTTATTACACAAAATTGTTGTTGTAAGGAATCAAAGGATAATGTTTAAAGAGTGTGAAGTAAGTTTTTCGTATTTATACAAGTGACTTGAGTCATTAATTTGCATGATGTGAGTGAGATATTTTAAGAAATAGTTAGCATGAGTAAAAGATGTATGCTTTAGACTTCTCAGTTGTTGTAAGGAAGTTAGAAGATAAGATTTCAGGTAGGAATTTTGTATAAGAATTGAGCGTATTCTTGAAATACTTCTTATGCAAGGAATTTATAGAGTGGGGTGTAATTTGGGTTGGAGTTATGAGTGGTATTTGGTATCATAGGAACTGCGTGTCCTTCGATAGGGGGTGGTAGATGCGCTCAAAGTATTCGCCTTAGTACAGGTAAAAGTTTGGTCGTGGATTTACGCAAAATCTCATTGTGCTTCCTTCGGGTACTCTAATTGGGTTTTGAACCCAGTAGATTGTATGAGGATGGTAATTTAATGTTTTCTTGTGGTTAGTTTGGTTGTTCCTTAGATAATCAGGTAGGCATTTCGTGGTAGGAGTATGGTAAGGTATTTTGCTCTTTATGTATAAGGGTTGAACCACCCCTAAAGTGGTTTCCATTTATTTATTTTTTATTGTCGATAAAAAAAAAGGAATTCATAGAAAATTCAATTATTTTTTAAATTGTTTCATTCATGTGGATGGTTTTGATTTTATGTGATGGTATGTAAGACTAGAAGTTCATAATTTTGATGAGCTAGATCAATACCATAGACCATTTCATTAGTAAGAAAAACAAGGATTTATGTGTCTACCATCTCTCTACATATAGTTTGAAGAAAGGAAAGAATAAAAACCAAATTTAAGTTTGAATGCAATTTAATTTGGATTTGAACAATGAAACGTTTTATGAAGTGTAGATTGACAAGGCCACTATACTTTGCGAAGCAATAACTTATGTGAAACGACTTAAAGAACGAGTAAGAGAGCTAGAAGAACAATGTAAGAGGACAAGGGTAGAGTCAGTGTCATTTGTTCATCAGAGATCCAATAATGGTAGTGACAAAGGCACAACCTCATCTGGTGCAGTGAAATCTGATGAATGCTATAAAACCAGTGAAGCACTCCCCACAGTGGAAGCAAGAGTGTTTAAAAAAGATCTACTCATTCGGATTCACTGCAAGTTACAAAATGGCATTTTGATCAAAATTTTGGACCATCTTAACACTCTTGATCTCTACACAACCAGCAACAGTGTAATGCCATTTGGAAGTTCAACTCTTGACATCAGCATTGTTGCTCAGGTACACTAGCATCATGTCTGATACATATTTGTTACAAATATTTAGAGAGCATTGATTTTGCAAACTGGTATGAGCCTCTATATCTTTAATTACTGCAGATGGGTGACAAATTCAACGCAACAATGAATGATCTAGTGAAAAACCTGAGACTGGTTCTCTTGCAGTCATCTGAAGTTCAACAATGATCCATGCTAGTGAATCAAGTGTCAAAGGTGTCTGTGATCGAAAATTCTGCAAGTTCTAGTTAGCTCTCTGTGTGGTTTGATCTTGATTCTGGAATTAGGTTTTGTCTTGTTATTCATGAGGGAGAGTCTACTACTATTTGATGAATGGAATGAATTGAGATTTCATGCATGATACTTTCAAATTATACATGATACCATCAATATTATATATTTTATATAGATATTTTTCACTTTTATGCATAAAAACATTTAGGTTTATTTTTTTATTAATAAAAAATAAATAAAATAAAATGAGACACTTTCCAGATATTTTTAGTTTTATATAAATATTTGAGAAGTATCTCAACTCTTATACTGCGTCTAGGTTTGTTGGGTTTGTTGGTCTGAATAGTCTCTTCCCAAATTATTTGTGGAATAAAGAGCAATCTGCCATTGTTAGCTTCTCATGCTTCATAGCTAATATAATATACATATATATTATATTGTGATGACAAAGTGAGGAAAAAAAACAAGTATGCTGGTTTTAATAAAGAAGTTTTGGAGTTATGGTTAATATTGTAATAGGGTTTCTTTTTTTAATATGATCTTCTGTTTGTTCTCAATGAATAAATAAATGATGATTTTTTTTCACATTGTTTTGTTTTATTACGATTTCCTCGTCTTACATGGATGAACTTAAGAATTTAGTTGGTTTTGTTATCATCTTTTAAATAATGATAAAACTTTTTTTCCTTATTTCTAAATATTTTTACAGTGAAATGTTTTCATTTTTGTTTATTGTATCGTATATTTTTTTTAAAGAAAAGTGTGATGGTAATTGTTTGAAAATATGCATGGACACGGGCACGTATATTTTAAAACTAAACAAAAGCTCGAGTTTTTCTGACTATTTTTTTTTTATATTTTTTAATCTTCTATTTATTTTATGACTTAATAATGAGAATTTGAATAATAACTATGTATTGCCACATTAAGTGAGGGAAAGAGTGCATGCTTGGATGGTAATTTGAATATTTTACACAACTGCTTGAAGGTGAATTAAGTTCATTTGAACCATTTCTATATGATAATATTTAATTTCATTTGTGAATTGTTGAATTATAACCTTGCTAGAAATTGTAGTTGGAAACTCTAATGATGTTTTTTTTTTATCTGCAGATAAGAATTATATAGAACAGGAACATTGAAGTTTACACTATTTCTATATTATGAAATATTCTTTATTTTTAATTGATATGAATCTACAAATAAATAAAATATAGTGAAAATTATACTTAGATTAGCTGAACTGGGCATTGATGCTTTAATCGTTTCATGCTGATTGAACCAGTTATACATAAGAGTACAGATTCAATCGCATTGACTTGGCCAGTGAAAAAAGAAAACTGCTAATCTGAATGTGTCTTGTGAATTAGATTGAATTGAGTTAATTTTTTTTACTATTTATTTAAAAGAAATTTTGTTTATTATTTATGTACTAAGCATAGTTATTATTTCTAATAATTTAACTGATATTTTAGATCGCCAATATTTCTAAATTTGGAGTATGAATTTGTGTTAGTGTGAACTTTATTTATTAGTTGGAATATTGGGTGTTTTATTATGATAATATGATTTTAAATTTAAAATATATAAATTGACTCATAGCTAAATATTTTTTTTATATACTAATTAAGTGAACTAGTTCAATTAATAACTCGGTTATTATTATCCATAATTCAATAACATGCTATAGAGTAACACATTAAGTACTAACATATATTTATTAAAATATAATTCTACTTGAAATTAGGTCAGCTGGTAGTGATAGGTGAATAGTATGAGTATATAAATTTATACATTCTTAGCCATAATGAATTTGAATGTGTAGGATAATTTGCAGGTGTTGTTGTGCAGTTAAATTTGGTGTTTTTGGAGAAATAATTATAATATTCGATATTATATTATATGTGCTTATGGTCTCGTCGTACTTCAATTTTTTAATTTATAAAAAAGTTATAAAATTCAATTATTTATTATAGATTGATTCACAACTCACAAAAATAACTTGTGATTTAACAATGTAGAAACAATCACAATCACAATATATATTTTCAACTGAAAGAATGATCACAATCACAATAAATTACATTCCATTCACAATTCAAGATTTCTAAGAGTTCTTAATTGTATTTTCTATAACATCGATCATTAAACTCTTTATTGAATGTTTCACCAGATATTAATAATTCTCTCCAAATTTTTAATCAAATCTCAGTCTTTTATATTAAGATTATTTTTTTCACTTACTCTACAAAAAGTCGAATTTAAGAATATAATTCAATTTCTGATAATTTAATATATTAATTTGTGTGATGAAGCTTTAATATTTTTTATCTATAGCAAAATTCTTGTACATAATACTAGATTACAATCGATCGCAACATTATCTCAAGTATCTACCTAATATAATATATAATATATCATATCGCATTTCATGTTTTTTTTTTAATGTTTTTTTTTTTTTTTTACGTGTGTATAACATATTTTGGTTAAAACATGCAATTGTAATCAGAGATATGTTACTTAAGAGATTGAGAATCTTACTTGAGCAACTTATCTTTTCATAAATAAGAGAAGAATCTTAACTTAAATGACATACATACTATTTAGTTTCTAAATTAGGTAGAAAAATCTTGATTGTTAATTAGATATTAATTTAAAAACTATTTAACAATAATAGAAACTATTTTTTTTTTAGTTTCTAAAATATCTATAATTTAGTTACTATTATAACTAATTATTTTAGTATCTAAAAATTGATTTTTATTTTATGATTTTCTTATAGTAGAATTATTGCTTCTAAAGTTTATTCATGAATATTGTGAATGAGTAAAGTCATATAAAATATATGTTTTCTGAAATTCTAAAAAATGTTAATTACTCCATAGCATATTTAGAAGTTATCTGCTTTGAAGGACTTTCCGAAAATGTAATTACCTATAAATTTATTAGTATGTATGGTTTAGGGTTTATCTATGGATGTATCAATATATAATTAGCTATGCATGTATTCGTACATAATCACTTACTTATGTATGTGTACGTAATTTGACATAGTTATCTATACATGTATACGTACGTAATTATATATGATAAACTATATGTGTTTGGGCTCTTTCTTTTATAATCTGTTTAAATTTTGGGCTTCTTACTTTAGGCCCATTTTCTTTTAGGCTTTTTTTCTTTTTTCTTTTTGTCTGTGTTCTGTTTGGTATACATCAAACATTCTATTGTATTCTAGAAAATGTTATTTATTAATATCTTAATTCAAATTATAAAGCTATACTTTATCATTTAAATATATATTTTACTACAAAAGAAATAGATAGACAAAAGAAAAATCCATTAATCTTACACATTTAGTGACGGGCGAGAGCGTGAGTTAAAAAAATAAAACAGATACACAAATTTAGAAATTTCTGTAAGAGTTTATAAAAGGAAAGCACAATTTATCTTTTTACACAGAAGTTCAAAATTACTCAGGTGTTAATTTTTTTTATATAGTTCTTGACTAATTAATTAATATATATATATATATATATATATTAATATTTAAATAAACTCAATATAACTTGATATAATTCAGTAAATTTATTGGACTATCAAAATAAAATTTATACAAACTATCAGTATTTATAAGGTCAAATTAATATATCCAGTAAATCCATCAATATTTAAAAAAAAATACTATTATATATAATTTATTTTATTTATTTAGTAATTTTTTTTATGTACTTACGTTATTTTATTTTATATAAAATTTTGAAAAAGAGTGAGAAGCTTGCATCCTGGTCCATGTGAGATTTCGAAATCTTAGAGCAATAAAAATGGAGACGCTTCATCCAAGACATGTTTTATCACACCTGACACCATGAAGTTGACACAAAAAATAAAATATAACTTAAAAAAAAAAAAAACTTGTCTGAATAAAATTATTAATTTCTTCTAATTCCAAAACAGCTCATCTCATGAGATCTTGAAATCGAATAAGGACAAAATATGAATGATTGATGATATGATGAGAATCTTCTATCAAATTACATGTACAAAGAGAACAAGGATTTTTGTAATGTATATGATCTAAAGGAGCATATGCTAAGGTAGAATATAAGGTAGAATCATGAATATTATATGAGTAAAGCTGTTTTTATGTGTATTATAAAATTTATATATATTTTTATTTTTTATAGTTTAATTCTTAGTTATAAGAAAATGCATTAGTCAAATCATAATTGTAAATTTATCTTGTTAAATGTATAAATTTTAAAGTAACATTTATTTAATTTGATGTGTGTTGATATGTTGACAATTCTATACTAGATAACAATCAAAAAAATATTTTTTTTACTAAAAATGGAATAATTTTAAAATTATATATTCTCCTGTTCTTGTTACTTGTAGTGGTGTTTTCTATGAGAATATGGAGAAATTTATTGATGGTTTCTCTACTTTCATTAATGTTCATACATACTGTTTTTGTTGTTGAGTTTTATGGAGTTATACATGTTATTGAATAAACTCAAAAGATAGATCTTACTAGTTTATGACTTGAATGTGATTCTTCCTTTTTTTTTCTTTTTTTTGATCAGCAAATGTGATTCTCCCTTAGTTTGTGATGCATTTACTGTTAAAATTAATGTTCCTTGGATGCTTTGTAATAGGTAGAACATTTGTGTTAACTACTGTGAAAAAAATAGGTTTAAGATATTTCACATATTTTGTGAAAAAAATGTATGTACTGATAAATTTGGTAACATTGACTTTATTTATAGAGAATATTTTAATTGACATAATAAGTTTTCGTGAGCCTAACTGAGATGTCCAGTTTCATAGTGATGTCTAACATATAAACTTTAATAAAATAAATATAATTTTAAAAAAAATCATATTCACATTATTTTTAACTAATTAGTAACATAAAACCATCATAATCTAATTAATAGTTATCAAAATTAAACTCTTATAATTAATGTTTTAAAAAGTTGACATATAATTAACCCTTAGGCCCTATTTCTTCACGTTTTCTTCTTGAAGGTTCTTGCATTCTTAACTCAATAATGAACTTTTGTATTGTTCTTTAACTTTTACTTACTCAGAACAATCTTTTTTGTTTGTTTTTTTTCTATGGATCAAATAAAAACAATTCTCCTACTACCAAGCAAAAGAATGGTTCTATCGACCACAAATTAGAGTTTGTTTGTATTTGTCTTTTGATAAACCTAACCTATGTTCATGTTTTTTTTTGTTAAAGGTAGAAAAAGACAGAAATTTTTTATATTATACCTTCTGCCATATTCACATATATATTCCAACAAACAAGAAGAATCCAAGCTTCAAATTCCTCATCTTTTACACATGTCTTTGCCACCTCACTCTCATCATTAATATTTGACCTCAAAATTAGCCATTTTCATAATCCTTAATTTCAGTTAAAATTAACACATATTAGAAAATTAGCTTAATTAGAAAAAAGTCTTAAAGTTTTTAAAAAAATTGAGTGATGTGTTATTTTTTTATTCAACAGAAATGACGAAGACTACTTAATTATTTAAATACATATAACTTATGCCGATGTCTCTTTCACTACGCACCGCACTGTATATGTAAAACTTTTTTTATGGTGTGTTAGAAAAAAAAGTGAAAAAAAGGTTAATAATTTTTTTTTTATTATTATGAAAAATTAAACTTTAAACTTAAAAAAATTGTTAGAGCTATTACAAATCAACTTTAATTTTAACTAAATTTCATAAAACTAGTTTTTTAAGATGAGGATATATTATTAAATATTTTAATTTTTAAATAATGTGAGATATCCAATAATTATTAATTTTATTTATTATAATTATAATTAGAAAAAATAACAAAAACATTAATAATAATAAAATATAGTTAAACTTTATTTTATATTTTAATAACATAATTAATAAAATATGTTTAAAATATTTCAACATTCCTTGACTAATTTTGTGAATAGTTTACTTCACATTCCATTTTGTTGCATTTCAATATACTTGAATCCTAGGGTCTTCAGATCACTTTGCCTCATCACATAGAATTCCAAATTAGTCATTGTTAAAAATGCTAAGGTATTGTTTTCGTCAATTATTTTCTTTACTTAAGGACGATTCATTAAAGAAATATGATACATTCATTAATATTTGTTTAAAAGAAAATAAAAATTATTTATCATTCATATTTTTATTAGGGTTAAATTGTCTTATATAACGAAAAACATATTTAACCACTTTTATTATTAATATTATCATTCACAATTACTTATTACTTTTATAATTATTAAAATAAGAAGCTGATAATTAATCAGAGTTCAACCATAGGGATATTTTAACTATTAAAAAGAATATATAAATAATTAATATAATGAATTATGATATACATATTTTTCTTCTACACAACATCTTGGTACATGTGTCTTACAAGGAAACTTTATTCTTTACTAAAACAAAAAACACTCTTCTTTCTCTCTTCTTTCTCCCTCTCTTTCTGTCATCATAAAACCAGCAGCAGCATACACAATAAAGCAAGCCTTAATCATACATGATCAACACGAAAACCGACCAAAATCATAAACACCAACATAACCAAAAATTCTCAAATTTCAACACACTACAACCCTTTCTTTGATACACTAGAACGGATCACTATCGCTCACCAAATGAGACACTGAGAGCACTTTGTTTAAGGTTTTTCACTACTTCATTCACTGTCATTTGGCACTGCTCATCCATCTGCAGTTAATTAACACCGAACTGTTACATAATTGATTCACTTAAGATTTACATTCATTTATAAACTAGAAAAAACTCTAATGTCTTGTTCATGCCACATAGTTCATGCGTTTGACTTAAGATTTACATTTCATTTATAAACTAGAGAAAACCCTAATCTCTTGTTCATGCCACATAGTTCATGCGTGGAATAAAATATAAGATACCTGAGCTGTGATGGTAATGCAGAGAGCTGAATTCCCAAATGGCAAGACACTGCTTCCGGTGACACAGAGATGAAGATTCTCAAGATGGTCCAATATTTTGAGCTCAACACCGTATTCTTTCTCACAGTGGATCTCAATGAGCACCTCATTCCCCAACACTCTTGCTTCCATCTCCGGAAGGATGCTGCAGTTGGTTTCAGTGGAGGAGTTGGTGATCTCTTCATTTCCATTTGGGTTGCTTTTATTCACCAATATCACTGTCTCTTCTGCA
>Ga0123342_1000140_pt1 | contig 90655 bp, 48 predicted proteins | sample Turbeawhitnodule_FD_89960 | JGI IMG/M metagenome (GOLD analysis project Ga0123342, IMG submission 89960) | Root nodule microbial communities of legume samples collected from Mexico - Turtle bean Mexico white nodule | ecosystem: Host-associated > Plants > Roots > Nodule | place: Mexico: Nepantla...
TGTCTTAGCACAATAGGATTGAAAGAAATTTGTTGAAGTTACTTAAATGCGCTAGTTTGCACCAAAACAATAATAATTTAGTAACAAACAAGTAAATTGATGTCGTTTGATATCAAAGAAGTCATTAATGATGTTTACTAATCAGGATCAGAATGTATGCAGAACAAGACAATATGCATAAATTGGTACATACATATTCATGACCCTTTCACGTATGATACAGACTATGCTCTCTTGATATGCAGGAGAATGATCTACCTTAAAAGGTAATTCATGAAAATTTATAAAAAAGAACTGCATAACCTTTTTTACCTTAATCTATTCAAAATCTTTGGTATTAAGAATAGCTTGGTTTTGTTTAATCAAATGTTAGCATTGTCTTGTTAGTCTTCTATCGATCTGAAAAAGTTCACCCTATAAACATACCATTAGCCGGGATTTATGAGCCTTTGAAGGGTTAGGTTTGTTGAATCCCCGTGCTGCAGAGAAGCACTGAGGAGAGGGAGGATTTGTTCGAATTTGCTGTAAACTCTCCTCCCTCCTCTGCTTTAGATTCTCTAGGTCGATAGTTATGGGCATGTTCTCTGCCTCATCAGTTCTTCTGCAGAATACAGTAATAACAAAACAATTGATTATCTCAGGAAATGTTAGAATGTAGTGATAACTTGCAGTGCTTCTTAATCAAGTTAGAAAACAGTGTAAGATAACAGAACTACAACAGATAATGTTCAATAATTTGAGCAGCCTTGTATAATGAAACCTGTAACTTAATACATAAAAAATAGTTATTCATGATGCACAAGTCCTAGGTAGCTTTCTCTTTTGTGAGAATATGAACCCTACTACAAACTTAGGCTATATGAATTATGCAACCACCTACACCAAATTTGTGGCTAACTTAATTGACATATCTATTAACAATGCCGGTTAAGCAATAATAGGTGCATGAAACAAAAGGTAGAAGAACAGCTAGGAACCAAACATTTATTACTATATGATCAGAAAAGCCCCTCTTAGCAGTGAAAATATCACCTTATTTTCAAGGATTAAAATTCTTTCAAGGGTTTATGAGAATCCCATAAACCCATATGAGAATGTTGAGCAACACATATTCTGTGAGCTCGAAAAATCCTAAGATTTTTTTATCTCCAAGTAATTCTTAGAATTTTAATAGAAACACCATAATTACATATGAATTCAAGGAAGAAGGATATGCTTACTTTTTTCTCTGTTGTTTCCCTTTTACACACATTCCCTCCAATCTTTCAGCCTTACTTACTTCCAGCAGTGGCTTCCTTTCTTTCTCTTCTTTATCTGACTCTGCCAAAGGTTGAACAGAACAAGGGATCTTCTTCTCTACTACTTCTTCACTCTCTTCGGGGCTCAAACTTTCAGCATTTTCTCTCTCCCTAGCTCTTATTGCGAGTTTCTTCAATTCATTGCAGAATTCCGTGATTTGATTCAGAATTGGCCTCCCCGCAAACAAATTTTTGGCAGATAAGGTTGATCTCAAAGAAGGCACCTTCTGATCCTCGAAGGTGTTATCAACCAATTTCTTCTTCTCCTCACTAGACTTAATTGCTTCCTTCATGGGGTTAACTTTAGAAGGAGGAGGAGTAAACAAATTCGGGTCTTGGTTTTCACTGTCTTGGTTGAATCTAAATTTATCAGCTTGGGGTGAAGCTGAGGATAACGGAGGCATCCTTCTCTTGATTTTCACATCTCTGTTCCACCATACAAAACTGGTGAATTTCAACACAATCTTGAATTAAAAGTTAAAAAAGAAAGAGTGAAATTTACACGTACCTTCTATTTTTGTCACCGCATGGAAGATTCTCGGAAACATAACTCGGACTAAAACCCTTCTAGAAAAGACAAAAGATTAAAAGAACCTCAGAACAAGATTACCAAAGACCATAATTGAATGAGAAAACCAGCTCAAGGTTTATTTTTTATCAAATGGAGAAACACCCAAGATTGATAATCTCACACAAAACAAGAGGGTAGAGAAAAGAAAGGGAAAAACCTTGGAAGGAGGAGTTATTGATCTGAGAAAATCCTCTGCAGTCTTGGGATGTCTGCAATCTGCAAAACCCCACAAAATTAGTAAGACAAGTTTTGAAATTCGCTCCACAAACATGAGTTCGGCTCCAATACCAAACCTTTTGGGATCAAACCAACGGCAATTACATTCACATTTATCCACAATGTTTCACAACATCAACAATTACAACAAAACTGTGACCGCAACATTCAAAACTTTGACCACACCCATATAGAAAAAGAAGCAAACTTTTGGCGACCCAGATGCAAATTCCCTTGAAAGAAGAAGAAAAGAAGCGGAAGAACGATACCAGGCTTGCAAAACCAAGCTTCATCAGCGTGATCATTGATGGAGTGGTCAAGGGACAAGAAGTCGACCCACTTAGGCGCGTTGATGTGTTCGAAGAGTTCGTCTTCCACAAAATTCCACTCAAGTCTCTTCCAGTCAATTTTTGCGGGTTCCATTGACGAGAGAGAGAGTGAGAGATGAGTGAGTTGAGTCAGTGAGTGTGCGTGCACGTGATAGTGAAGAGTGCAAATGTGACCGTTATGGATCAGAGAGAAAGGAACAACGAACGTTAGGAACCGACATTGGATTGCTTTTGACCGTTGGAGATCATCGTTGATCAATTCATCAGTACTTATAATTAATTAGTGTTTATGAGAAGATGATTATAGTATATTTATTGTATTGTTTTGGTCTTTATAAATGTTTTTTTTTATATAATATAGAGTTTTACTATTTTAAACAATTTTTGTGGTTCATTGATGATGTCATATCATATCACAACAACTACTATAATATGATATTTTGTATAGAAAAAAAATAGAATAAAAAAATTATATTACAAAGATCACAATGATTAAATTTGTTTTTTAGACAACCACCATTCTTAAAAGTGATGAATCATTTATTGTAGTATATATGAGCAATCAATAAATTTGGTGACATTATTCATCATCTCTAAAGTTATTTATAACATATATTTATTACATTTCTACTCACTCTACTAAACTTGTGTTCTAAACTCACAACTAGTTTTTTTTCTATCTTTTCTAATATTCTAACATTGTCACCATAGTTACTTTTGGTTATTTACAAGACGAAAATATAATACCCAAATACTCCAAAATCCCTATTATATTCCATACTACTTTAGAAAAAAATTCTAACTACATATTCTCATTCATATGTTCATGTAACTAAAATTAACGATGATCATTCAACATTATCTCAAGGTTTATAGGAGATTATTAGAGATATCTATATTGCACTTATAGGCATTTGTACACTGATAATTGCTTAGAAGAAGAAATTAAAGAAAAATAAGCATAAAGCCGTTATGTTTTGTACAAGCAGTGGTGGATGAAATATTTTTCAAGAAAAATAGATGTCACAAATGTCAAAGAGGCTTGGAACACACTTAAGGGGAGTTTCAAGAAAATGTAAGAGTACACACCTTGAAACTCTTATGTGGGTTTGAATTATAAATATAAAAGAGTTCAATACCATTGGAAAATGTTGTTCTAGAATTAAAGAATTAGTTAGTCAAATGAGAGTATGTGACTTGATAAAATTGTTAAGAAAAAATGTATTTTTTTCCTAGAATAAGAGGCTATGGTGACAATAATTGAACAATCAAAGATATGTTTATCCTATTGGTGACAAAAATAATAGACTCTCTTGAAGCTTATTAGAAAATATTGAAAAGACATAATGAAGACTTTGTTGAAGATGTCTTCCTATCAATGATGAAAATATAATCTCAAAATAAAGAAAGGAAAGGAAATAAAAATGGAGAAATTTTTAGAAAAATGAAAATTTTAGAATTTTTTCTAAGTTCAATCAAGATAAATATCCTCAATGTGATATTTGTAAAAGGTCAAGTCATTTGGAAAATGATTGTTGGTATTGCGAAAATTCTCAATATCAATACTATAACAAATTTGGAGTTTATTGATAATAAATTTGGAGTTTGAAGGTGTGTACTTAGTATCAATACATCAAGCAAATTTTATTGAAGAACATGATTATAAGTAACACTTTTTTATACTACTCGAGATTCCTCTGATAAAACAAGTGGAAGTTGGTACTTAGATAGCAAATGTAATAATCACATGGTCAAATACATGAACATCTTTAGAAATATTGATGACTCTATCAAAGTGAAAGTTCGATTGGGAAATAATGCTATGGTGGAGTCAAAAGGCAAAGACACTATTGTGGTGGAGATAAAAAAAAGGTACAAGACTCATCAAAGATGTCTTACTAATTCCTAATTTTAAATGGAGTTTATAGAGAATTTCTCAAATGATGGAGAAAAGATACACTCTTCAAAGGATATACTTACATAATCTATGGTAAAAAAATACGAGACAAAGGTGAAGTTAAAATGGAAAAGAAACAAATTTTTTCCTGTAAGGTTTAACTATACTATTGATATTATCGTGAAAGTCCAAGTTGATGATGATTCATAGCTTTGACGTCAAAGATTTGGTTGCTTCAACACTCAAGTTTTGAAGTTTTTAAATCAAAAGAATGTGATGAAAGGTATACCTAAAAGAAAATAACGAAGCTTGTGAAGGATATTTTCTCAAGAAGCAACATAGATTATCTTTTTCAACAAACAAAGCATGGAGGACAATGAAGACACTGTCACTAACTAAAAACAAATACTTTATCCTTTAATTCATGACTTTTCTAGAACAACTTGTGCTTATTCATTAAAAAAAATCAGAAGTCTTTAGAATACTCAAGAAATTTACAACTCTCGTCAAGAAACAAAGTGGGAGATATATAAAAGTTTCAATAAGTGATCAAGGCAAAGAATATAGTTCATATGAGTTCGATAATTTTCGTGAAGACAAATGAATTGAGCAACAACTTACAATTTCATATTGTCCAGAACCAAAATGGAGTGTAAAGAAGGAAGAATAGCACAGTCATAAAGATGGCAAGATCAAGACTAAAGGAGAAAAACTTACTTAATACTTTTTTGTTTGAAGCACATTACAATGTCATTTACATATTCAACAAAGTTCCAACTAAATAAGTCCAAGAGATGCCAATCGAAGCTTGGAGTGGGAAAAAGCCATTAGGTAAGTACTTAAGAGTTTTCAAATTTATCTACTACATACATGTACCTAATTAGAAAAACCACAAATTAGAAGACAAGACTGTACAAGAAATTTTCTTGGGATATAACACATAATCAAAAGGCAGTAAAGTTTAAAACATGTAGACAAAGAAGCTCACAATTACTAAATATGATGAAGTTGATGAAAATTCTTCTTTGAAAAGGGAAAAAGGGAAAGTTACAAGACACAATTTTCTAGCTCTAATACAACAACCTCAAGAAGAAGTTCAAGAAGTGAGAGAAGATCCAATTATGTCTCTTTTACTTATACAACAACTAGATTCTTCATCAACGTTTACTCCTAGATGAGTAAGATCCTTGGTGAATATGTATGAAACATGAAATATGCAATGCTTGAGCTTTGAGTGTTATAAAGAAGCAACAAAGCAAGAAGTATGGATCAAGGCAATGGAAGAAGATATTAAAATTATCGAAAGTAATAATTATTTGGAACTCATACACTGCTTGTATGTAAAATATGTCATTGGACTTAAATGAGTTTACAAAACAAAGCTCACTCCTGGTGGCACCATACAAAAAGAATAAGATAAAAGTAGTTAAAGGATGCTTACAACAACCTAAAGTTGACTACAACTAAACATTTTCACTTATTATTCGTCTAAATACAATTAGAGCTTTAATAAATCTTGCAACACAAAAAGACTGGAGTATTCACCATTTTGGTGTCAAATTGGTCTTTCTAAATGGTGTTTTTGAAGAAGAACTACACATGGAGAAACCACAAGGATTTGTAACCAAAGGTAATGAAGCTAAAGTGTTGAGACTAAGAAACACTTCAAGCTCCTCAACCATGATATAGCAAAATTGATGAGCAAATCATCAATCAAGTATTTAAGAGGAGAAAGAGTGGGTCAACACTACTTCAATACTAAGGTAAATATGTTACTTCTATCGTCTCTATATATAAATGATCTTATCTACATATGAAACAATATGAAAATGGTGATGATGGAACTTAAGAAGACATGAAGTCGAACTTGACGACGACGGCTTCCGGTGGGGTCACCGACTGGGATTGGAGGAGTCTGACCCCGCGTGTCATGTGGAAGCAGAGGAAAGATTGTGAACGTCGAGATTTTATAGAGAGGAGAGAGAAGTCTTTGGTTGGAGTAAGTAAGATAATTGTGGTGGGTACTTAATAGTTGAGAGGAGTGTTTATTTTGGTGGTCATGTGCTTGAAAACAAAATTGTGGGAAGCAATGATTCCTACTAAGAGACATGAGGAAGAGGTTGGTTCATGGAGTTCTTTAAACGCTACATGTACATATATTTTTTTAGTGTATTTTTCTGTTCTGCTGCAGTTTCCGCTCCGCAAGTTTTTGGCAACAACTTACGTCTAACTCTCCTTCTTCTCTCGCTTTGCTGCTGCCCCACCTCCTGATACAGACTTCGATGGATAGGGATGTTTCTCCTCTCGTTCCGCTACCGCCTCCTATTAAAAAAATAATGATTATCAAATTGTACGCAATTAATTTGATAATGATAGAATCTCATGATTAGTGAATAACTACATAATTAACTTGTAAATGAGAGTCAAGAGGAGCCTCACCAGGTTCTCCATGAAGTCGAACTTGACGGCGGCGGCCTCCGGCACCAATTGAGATTGGAGGAGTCTGAGACCACGTGTGTCATGTGGAAGCAGAATAAAGATCGTGAAGGTCGAGTTTTTACAGAGAGAAGTCTTTGGCTGGAGTAAGTAAGATAATTGTGGTGGGTACTTAATAATTGAGAGGAGTGTGGTGGTCATGTTCGTGAAAATAAAAAAAATGTGGAAAACCATAATGCTTAATAATATTATACATAGAGATGGGTGTTCATGTGCCTGAAAAAAAAAATTGTGGGAATCCTAATACTAAACAAAAACAAAGAGAGATGTGAGGAAGAGGTCGGTTCATTGTTTAAACGCTACATTACATATATTTTTCGAGTATATTTGTTTTGTTCCGCTGTTACCCTATTAAGAAAATAATAATTATCAAATTATACGCAATTATTATAGTACGCAATTAATTTATAGAATCTCCTGATTAGTGGATAACTACATAATTAGCGAGCCAAAAGAGCCTCGTCGGGATCTCCATGAAGTCAAACTTGACAGCGACTTCCGAGGGGTCACACCGACTGGGATTGGAGGAGTCTGAGCCTGAGTGTCATGTGGAAGCGAAGGAAAGGTTGTGAATGTCGAGTTTTTACAGAGAGGGAAAGAGAAGTCTTTGGTTGGAGTAAGTAAGATAATTGTGGTGGATATTTAATAGTTGAGAGAAGCATTTAGTTTGTGGTGGTTATGTGCGTGAAAAGAAAAAAAATGTGGAAAATCATAATTGTTAATAATACTATACATAGAGATTGTGGGAAGTCATGATTCCTACTAATACTAAACAGAGAGACATGAGTAAAAGGTCGGTTCATTTTTTTATTTTTTTTTTATCGACAGTAAAAGGTCGGTTCATGAACTTGTTTAAACACTACATTGCACATATAATTTTCAAGTGTATTTGTTTATAAAGTTGTATTATAGAGAAAGAAATGTGTCATCGCATCATTCACCTCAACAACACTTAATCATTGTGTCTCTTTTATAATTTTTATTTAAAGAGATCTTGTTTGCAACAGGAAAAAATTTTAAATATTTTTCTTACGCGGACTAATCCGTAAATTACCTTTAAACGGAAGAATTAAGTTTGAGAGAATCAAACTGGATTCGTGAAGATTTGAAAGTTAAAATGTTATTGTATGAAACGCATTTTTTTCTAAATATCACCATAAATAAAGATATCCAAGTCTTCAAAGAATATAAAGATAGTCTTGTTTATCCTTTTCCTTTGACTTTTCCAACACTTTTCACAACACAAGCAATAATTTGATGCCAGCATGATACTATATAATAGTTTAAAATGGGTCTTCAATCCCAACAACAAAAAACTGCAAATGATTTATTTTATTAATATTATTTATCAGTGGATGAAAATCCTTTAGTTTTTCTATCACCATATACCTCTCATCCTCCTTAACCTTTGAATTATTAAATATTATCTAATAACAGAAGTATTTGATTTATAACTTGTAATGGAGTTTTTAAGTTAATCAAACACAATTAAGGTTAGGTTTAGTTGAATTATCTATACTAAAAAATTGAGACAATCGCCACAAAACTTGGTGATTTTTGTTAAGATAACAAGATAAAAAAAAAAGAATATTAGGAAAAAGATATTTTCATTGTGTTATCGAAATCACTTGGATCCTATTTTATGAATTCCAAAACATTTAGTAATTTACCATTTTGATAATTATCATTTTGGTAAAATTTTACCCATGATAATTTTATTGTGAAATTACACCTGGTAAAGATCACACACAGCCCTTCACTTAAACTCTAATATCTAAGAAGGACCAAATAAAAAGTAATACCAGAAGCATATATTCAATAGTTCTTCTAAGAGAATTCTCAAGTTACCAATCATACCAATAGTTACTTTATTCGCCTGCCCAAGAAAGATGCAATATGCTGCATATTTAGTAATAAATTAGCATACACTTTTATAACTACATAATATATAACAGACAAAGCAAAAGTAAAATGCAGAATCCAAATAATACAGGTATACCTAAGCTTACTCTTCAACAATATCAATAATCATGAAAGCAGAACTTTCATCTGCACTTTATTCTGAAAAAAGAACCTTGAACATGTATCACATATTTTTAAATCATATAAAGAAAATGGAATTCCAAGTGACAGTCTCTTACACCGCCACTCAATAAATCATACTTTTCTGAAGAAAAATCTTCAGCATGACATATGAAAAAGTTTTTGGGACAATGTCCCATCATCATCTAGTAAATTTATTAAACAAAATTTGCGGCTGCAATTAGTCTAAACTCTCAGAACTGAAATGGTTTTTTTCATCGCCATCTAAAAAAAAAAACAGACTCTTGAGCACCATCAAGGAACTCTTAAGCACCACCAGAACCATACTTCTTGCCGAACACAAGAACCTGCATCTTGTCATACCCAGCAAGCACACCAGCACCTGCAACAGCTCTGAGGATGTTGGCACCAGCACCCTTGAACAAGGACTTGGCACCCTCATTCTTGACGATTTGTTGGAATGCATCCAAGGAACTCTTGTACTTCACTGCTTCCCCAGAGGTCATCATCATTCTTCTTCTCACTGTGTCAATTGGGTATGATGCAAGACCTGCACCATTGGTGATGAGCCATCCAAGGGCAAAGCTGGCGAAAAAGCTATCCTGCAATCCATACAGGGGAAATTGCATTAGATTTTACTGCATAAAAGTTTCAAGAACCTTTTTTGGATGCATTAACATAATTAAGTACATCATGAACAAGAACAACTTCATTATTTCAAAAATGTAAATGGTTATATTTGAATTTCATCCTTAAAATTACTCTCATTCTGAATTTTGACATATTATTTGGTAATACTCTACAAGACAGAATTATGTTAAGAAAAAATAGAACCAAAAAGTTATGTATTTATCTACTCATTCTTAAAATGAAACAACCAACTCAAACCAATTATGTCAGGTCACATGCAATGCAACTCACATGGATAATGACACAACACAACATATATCACTACTAACTACACACAGATTAAATAGAATACAAATTTGAAAACCAACTATAAAACACTAAAAATCAAATAAGAAACACATGAAATGAAAACACCTTTAAACATGGTTAAAAAACAGACTAGCAAATGTAAGGTTGAGCTCAATATCAGAGATAACAGTCATAATGACAAAAACCAACCTGCAATGATCCGGTGAGGACAACTGGTTTCACGGAATCGTACAATCCAAAATACAGACCACGATACACGATGATTCCAACACATGAGAGGTTAAAACCACGGTAGAGACCAGCAACACCATCAGATGCCAATGTCTTCCTGTAGACATCAACAAGACCTTTGAATTGTCTCTCTCCACCCTTCTTTGCAGCCTTAGCATCATTGGCAAGACGGGTACGGGCATAGTCAAGAGAGTAAACAAATAAAAGGGACGATGCACCAGCAGCACCTCCAGAGGCCAAGTTACCAGCAAACCACTTCCAGTAGCCATCTCTGTCCTTCTTGAAATTGAAAAGCCTATTGAAATAGTCCTTAAATGCAAAGTTCAAAGCCTGATACAATTCAAACAGCAAATTCAGTATCACATAAAATATGTAAAGAACTTTGGTTGGATTTTATGTTTTACCAAATGCTAAATAAAAGACTGTATAGTGAGTGTCAACATAGATTTCTATGGTAAAAATCTGAGTTCATGGGAAAACAACAATAATCAAATTTCTGGAGAACAGTGTCTAAATTTTGCCATACGAAAATTACGAAATAACTAACCTGAGTGGGGAAATAACGGATGACATTTGCAGTGTTTCCTCTCCATAGAGAAACAGCACCCTCTTCAGCCATTGTTCTTTTAAAACAATCACCAATACCCTTGTAGGGCTCAGAAAGCCTTCCAGTTTTGAGCATTTCATCCTGGTTCTGGATCAGAAGCTTAACACGTTCAATGGGGGCAGCAGCAGTTTTTGAGACAGCTGCTGAAACACCTCCCATGAGAAAGTCAATAAGAAAATGCCCTTTCTCTGCTGGGGCTGCAACAAATACAGGGGATGGTGTTGCTACAGCAGCAGATAAATCCATAGTAGTTTTGCATGAGGGCATCAATGCAGCATTCGAGTAGTTCCCAAAGGAGGGTCTTTGGTACATGGCAGGGTGGCGGTAAGCTCCATCATAACTCTTAATACCAGATGAAAAACCAGAACGGAGATGGAGCTGGCCAGCAACCTTGTCCATGATTGTAGGGTGTTGGACCTGATCCACCATGGTGGCTTTCCTGAAAAAAGTGTCCAATGTTAAATTAAGTAAATTTAGCAATCTTACCATGAGAGTATAAAGAAAAGGCATTCACAGATCATGAACATTACTTTGAAGTAATGAAAAAGCACATTTAATCAAACGGATTTCATGGCTGTTTGATAGTTAAAAAGTATATACATAAAGTTTGGAACACAATACCCCTGTTAATCCAAAATGTTCACTAAAAATCGAACAACCGAGTCTATCTATAGTACAAGAAGCCCATCACCATCAAAACACATGAAAGAAGAACCCACAGTGATAATCAATATAAAAATAACTTAAAATAATAACTATTTGTCTGATACAGAATACTGGTATAGAATACACATTCACATCAAAATCAGGTCACAATCTAGGACCAACCATAGGAATAATCAGGATATTTCGTTAATAATAATAAACCATGCAAAGACAAATTATACAGACATAGGTCTTTAGGTGGTAAGACAAAGTGAAACATGCATCCAATTGACTTGGAATACAAATTTTCAGCTAAATATAGTCATGATATATTTTAAAATTAGTAAAATCCTAATAAGTAAATAAAATAGCAAAAATATTTTAAGGAAAAAATATTGGTCATCCTTTATTCAAACCAAAAAAAATCTAAATTGCCTTTGTAGGAGTACAAATGGAATAGATTTCAAAATCTTAGAGAACAGATCCACAATCTACCTCAATACAAGAGACACGCATGACAGAGAACGCAAAAAAAAGTCAAAACCCAAGGTAGATCTATGAAATAGATCATATTTATATCCAACCATAAAACAAAAAAGTCGGTATAAATTTGCTAAATTCCTATGCACCATAAAAAAAAACTTCAATCAAACAGGAAAAAGGAAAGACCTTTGAACAGTAACCCCACTCACAAATCTAAAACCCTACTCACAATCGGTGTCAGCCTACAGATCAAGCCCATTCGAGATCCGATCACACAAGAACAGACCAACACGGATCAGACTCTTCTTCAATTTCAAGAGGAAAACAACAATGACCCAACCACCCAAAAAAAACACTGATCAGATCGAACAAAAAAAACACCAAAAAATAAGACCACCAAACTGTACAAAATCGAAAAATAAAACATCATGGGAAAAAACAGAACACAAGACAGCAGATGCAGCATCATGCGGCAACAGATCCGAAGAATACATGTAGAAAAGAACAAGAAAACACTTGAGATCGAAACAAAGAGTGGAAGAAGGAAAAGAGAAGATTTTACCTTTCACAAATCAAAAGGGTATTGAGATTGCGAAAGGGTGAGAGAGTGGAACACGGCGTGCTTTGAACGGAGCAAGAAATAACAAGGTAGAGAGTTTTTATATAAGACCTAAGTCTAATGGAACCAAGCACATGGGACACGTGTCATTTTTTCATTGGCCCACATCAAATTGGTCATATTCTAGCCCTATTCACCGTCCAAAGAGTCATGGGTGCTGCTAGAAGTTCCAAAGTCAAAAGTGACAATTCAATAAAAATTAAAATAAAATAAAATTCTACATTAGTATTTGTATGACAAAATATATGTTCTCTAATATTTGATTTAAGTTTAACTTGTATATATTGCAAGAATAAATATTTAATTAATTAATTAAAACCTAGGTTAAATATAGTTTTTACCATATTGTTATAGAAAGTAATTAATCATATACATGTTAATTGATTTAATATCTTTATGATAAAATATTTATTATTATTGGTTTGAATTTGATTATTATATATAGTATAAAGGGTTTAACATTACTAATTAATTCACTAGTAATTAACGCTTGAAATATAATAACGTTAGATATAATCAAAAAAACCCAACTTATTGTAAGTTTTATTTCCTAATTTTTATTGAATTCATTTTTCCAAATTATTAGGTTTTAATTTTAAAAAAAATTATTTGATAAATACACTTTTTTTAATAATTTTAATCATAAATTCTTCTATTATAATAATGAATAAATTATCCATTTATATTATGAATAATTATAAAAATGTAAAATATTGATATATATTTACATTTAAGAAGTTGTGATATGATTAATGTTTTCTCTAAAAATCTAATTAAAAAAATTGCTCCCAATTTTTAATTAAATTATTAGTATTTATATAATACTTGTTTGTTCTAATGACCATCTCATTACTTGAGTATATGATCAATAATTGAACGACAACCAATTGTTTGAATAATCCAACATGTTTCAAAAGATTATCACCATCATCTAATCAACGCGTCGATGTCACTAACTAGCGTTTAAGAGATATGTATACCACCTATATAATGCTTAAGTATTCAACACAATACTTAAACCAGAAGCCATATCCTTTGAGCATTTTATCCAAAACTTGAACGATATACTTTAAAAAAAACACAATTGTCTCAACATCTTTTTACTCAAGATTATCGTCAATGCTTGAGTCATATACTATAGAACTCAAGCAGTTAACTTGACTCGTATACTAAACAACCATACATTTTAAGCTATACTTAATCCAAGAGTGACCTTATTACCAATTACACAATAATTTAAATGTAATTTTAAAAGAAAAGTTGTGTAACAATTAAAAAAAAACTCTAGACCGAACTAATGTCATAGTCACATTTTTTTTTAACAATATTCTTCAAAGTTTTTTAAAATTATCTCATCTTATCTTATTATTTTAATTACCATATCTCATTCATATATATATATATATATATATATATTATCTTTCACTTTTTTATGAATATTTTTTATTTTATTTATAATACAATACATTGTAAATAAAATATCTAACTTATATTAAATATTTTAATTTAAAATGTTAAAAATTATATTTTTTTCTTGCTCCCATATCATAAAAACCAAATTAAATGACTGACATCCAAGTAATATCCAAAATAAAAATTTCATAATCTCACAATCTACAAGTTATATGCATAACTCACGAGTTTAAATACTCACCTTTACTTATATAACATTTGATTATTATTATTTTTATAAATTAAGAATCGGAATCAAAGTTTGTATTAGTTGAAGAATAAATTAATACCCGATTATATATTGATGGACCATAAAGATTTTGCATTGAATAAAATAATATAGTTAAGTAAAAAATCATCACCATGTAAAATTAATTAAAAATAAATTAATAAATAATTATTAATTATTAATTTCACATAACATTTATTTAAAAAAAAAACTCCCTAAGCCATAATACTAACTAGTACTACACATGAAACTATTCAATATACTTTAATAATTGTTCTAAAATAAATTGGATTGACTCTTAAAATATTATTAGCCGATGTATCTTGGTTGGTGGTAGGATTCAAATGAGGAGGCTCATGACTCTTCCATATGAAAATGTGACTTTTAAATTCAAACCCCATGATTAATTTAAATAAATAAATACCACATTCATATGAACTAATGGAATGCATTTTTTTATAATTATTTTTACTATTAATCACAATATTTTACTTTTATAAATAAATTACTTTATTTATATATTTTAAGTTGACATTTTTTCTAATTGACATATAATTTCTAACATATCTTTTCACGTCTGTTATGACCGGTTCGACGTCGGTCGGAGTATTGGTGAGCTCTCTTCGGATTTTCTTTTGTTGTTCAGTCGCCTAATGGATGAGGAGCTTGGTGAATGGTCCCTTGAACTCGATTCCTGAGCGATGTGGAACTATATTGACATACGAGAACAACGTCTAAACATATCAAATACAAAATTACATATTACATATTTATGGGTGATTGAATAATATGTTATACCATAAATTTATACCTATTTTGTTAAGATATAATATGATAACAAAATAATATTGAATAAAAAAAAAAGTGAATGTTTTTCAGAAGTGTTATAATGGAAGAATAACATTTGTTTATTTTTTTCACTTTAATTTTTGAGCTCTTTTGTCATTAATATAAAACGACATCGTTGGACGTAAATAAAAAAAACCTAAATTTATTTTTTCCCTCTTCACTGCAATTAGAAAACAGAGAAACAGCAATACTACGGCAACTGAAGAGAACGCCGTCGTTTAAAGCTCCGAACACTGAATATGGAAGAAAGAGGAAATCAGCGGAAACACGAAGAAGAAGAAGAAGAAATCGTTTGCTTAGACGCATCGTTCTTCGTCGATGACAAGTAATTCCCCACCTTCTCTCTTTCTCTCTCCACCTCGTTCTCAAATTAACGGTTCTGATGATTATTTTTTTATTTTTTGAATCTGAAGTTACAAGCTGACAAATTTCACCTTCGGTTCGCAAGATATTGAGCTCTTCTGTCTGCATTCTGCTTCCAGTGAGTAATTTAAATTTCAAAATATTTGAAAATGCACGTGCTTGATTGTGGGTTGTACTACTACCTTTGAGACAGAGTTTGATTAAAAGGTTGTATTTTTTTATTTTTTAAATTTTGTTAGTAAATTCTAGTTGTAGTGCTAGTGTTTGTTTCGTAGTCTTAATGACCATTTATAACAGGATTGATAAGTAAAAAATGGTTATGTGAAGTAATGAAAAGTTAAGAAGAAAACCAAAACTAGGTGTTGAAAAAAATGGTGTTTTGAGAGGAACTGTTTGTATTTGTTATACTATACAAATTTTATCTTATTTACAGTGCTAATTATTGCATTCACAATCAATTAGTGAGTCATCAGAGGAACCAATTTGTAGCTTAGTTGTGCCTAACTACTGGCTAACAATTAGGAACCATTGCTGTTACAATTGAGCTGACCATGCATACTCACAAATAGGGAATGAGATGCATGATGTTGGGTGTGAGACCCGGATCATTTAGTGAGTCGCACATGAATTTTTGTGTATTTTATTCCACAACAAATAGTGTGTTGGAAAGAGTGTGTTACCAACATTTATTTTCTTAAAATATGTATACTCTAATACCTATTATTCAATTCCACACATATTCACTTTATGGGCGTGTGTACTTTGTTTGGGTGGTATACTGTCTTGTGTGTGTGTGTTTTAAATTTACTGACTTTGGTAACTTGGGATTTCTAGTAGGTGGCTATCCTAAACATTTGCTGCATTGATTCCTCACGAAGGAACTGTAATGTTCTTTGAGTTTGATATATGACTATATGGCTTTGTTGCGAAGTTTAAGTATTTGGTAAGCTCAATTAAATATTTTTTCACTAAAGCTATTATTCACTTGACAGGCCTAGGCTATTAATGAAAACTGATTCTCTATCTAGTTTCAGTAAGACAATAAATTGGTACATGCTTTTCATCTGATAGAAAAGTTCTTATGAACTGAAATTATACTAACAAACATATCAAACCTTTAAATTAAATTGCATTTGAAAAAATATATATCCAAGTGACCCTTTACGTTCCCATTCTTATTTTTGAAACGGGGAAAATTGGGTGTAGTAAATAGGTTAACAATTTGCTATTCAATCTTTAAAAAGTGTACCAAATAGAGTTTACATTGAAGCCACTGTTTACACAGGATTTGGAGTTGAACATGATCTATCAATGCGTAATTGGGAACTTAGAAACTTTTGTATATAATAAACTAGAGTGAACACACCGTGTCCCTTTTGGTTGGCTCCTATTTTGCTTTCTGTATCTTCTATTAGCTTTTGTCAGAATACTAATTATCTTTTGAATCAGCTGATTTTGACTTGACAGGGCAGTTGGTATGGCCTGGAGCCATGTTGTTGAATGATTATCTTTCAAAAAATGTTAAGATGCTTCAGGATTGCACTGTTATTGAGTTAGGTTCTGGTGTTGGTATGTATGTATTCATCTTTATAAGTAAATATGATTTATTGTACTTAGATTCTTTGATGTTTGAAGGAGATACAATGTGTCTGTAATATATTATTAGTTTTACAAATCAGCCGTGCATCCTTAATCACTCGTTGCTGATGATTAACTTGCCTTGTTCTACAAAATGAATTACTTATCTTTATAGTTACTTTATTATCTTCCAAATCCAAAACAGGGCACCTAAACCTATCACAGTAGTCAAAATCACATGATAAGTTGTAGAATCACGTTATACTGCTTTTCATTTGTTTGAGTAGATGAGCAGGGGTTGGTCATTTGTATTGCGGAAATGGTGGGTTGGACTGGACAATACCAGTATACTGGCCATGTTGCTCATTTTTAACATCCAAATTCTGAAGGCCTTAAAGGCATACAAACCTTTTCTGTCGTACATGGGACCACTGTCCTATGACCTTTGGGTTCTTTCCAGGTTTGCTTGATCTCAGATCCATGGGAGCCTCCAGTTATGGATGACGGCTAGACCTCTAGTGGTGGTTTGAGTTTTCAACTCCTTCTCTCCTCCAATCTGCTTCTACTTGTGGTTCAGAGGCTTTCTGGTGTATATTTGCTGCTTCATCCAGTGTATATACTTTGGTCCTCAGTTATGGACTTTGTTCAATGAGCTGATTGTACTCATGTCTCTTGTGAAAATGTAACCTTTTAGTTTTGTATGGTTGTATTTTATTTAATGAGCCAGAACTTACGTGTAACTTGTGTTCTGACATGATTTTCAACTGGAGTTTTAACACTTAATTAAATTTTAGTTGTACTACTTACTAAGTTGTTTTGGTATACATACATAAAAAATTCAAGGATCCTTTAATTTCAGAACGATTTCATCTTTGTGTTTCTAACCCCTCCTGATCCTAAGTAGGATCTCAATCTGGATTGTTTGATACCCTATCCTTATTTGTATAATGTTAGACCTTGATGCTGTGAATGTCTCTGTTTTGAATCTCAGGTATTACTGGAATACTTTGCAGCAGATTCTGCCATAAAGTTGTGATGACAGATCATAATGAAGAAGTGCTTAAGGTAGGGTTGTGAAAATCTGTTTGTATGACGCATGGTACACATCCCTGGTTATCTGCTATATAGTTTAATATTCTGTCTCTTATCAGATCTTGAAGAAAAACATAGAACTGCATTCATGTCCTGAGAATATTAGCTCTATTTCTCATGGTGAGTAAAAATCCTTCTAAAGAAATAATGGAATATACATGTTTGATTCACTGAAATACATTAATGTACATGCAGAATTAGTAGCAGAGAAACTAGAATGGGGGAACACTGGTCATATAAATGAAATATTACAAAAACATCCTGGAGGTTTTGATCTCATTCTTGGAGCTGATATATATATCCTTTATGTATTTATTCCACCTTATCATACTTAAAAACTATGCATCTGTGTAGTTTCTTTTCAAAATCAGTTAAATTCTTGTTTTTTATACATAATTAACTTTATGATAACATCAAATATAAATTTAGTTTTATAATCAAATATAATTAATTTTATGATAAAATCAAATATATATTTCACAAAATCGAAAATTAGTTATTATATTCGCAACCACTGTTTTTGTTATCAATGGTTATTATCACAGCACTTTATCTTCTAAAGTGGGTTCCCCTCACTTTAAAGGAGCTAAATCCGATTCCAGGCATTAACTGAAATGAATTAGAAGATAAAATAACAAACATTGCCGAATACTGTAATGCTTGAAATTAAAATATGTTCATTTTATCAAGGTTCTTTGTAAAAGTATTTCAATTCACTAAAATTTGATTTTAGAAACCTTGACAATTTATACGCTTTCAGCAGTCAAGCATACCAAAGCTTTTTGATAGTGTTAAACAGCTACTGCAGGCCAGAGAGGGCAGAAAGTGCAAATTCATTCTAGGCTATGTATCAAGAGCTAAGACGTATGTAACCTTGCTTTTGTTCTTCTGTTTTGTGTGTATTTGTGTCTAATATATATATATATATGTCTAAAGTGTATTTTTGAGCTACTTTCATTGCATGTACTGTTTTGTAATTATTTGCGACTTGGTATTTTCAAAATTTGGTTGGTTAAAATTAGTCTTGTAACCCTTGTGATCTCAACTGTGAATTCAGCTTCCCCTGCCCCTATGTTGTCCCCCAGATAAAGTTCCAATTTTCTTCCGAGCTTATTCGTCAAATCCAACAAATTATTAACGTCATAGCTTATCTAGTTTGCATAGCTATTGATTTGTTTGGTCTAAAGTATAATCTCTCACTGATTAAATTCCCCTGCTTGCAGCATGGATTCGTTGATTATCATTGAAGCTTCTAAGCTTCGGATGAAGATGAAAGAAGTTACTGGAACTCGATGCATTGTTGGGAATCTTGAAGGGGTGGTCTTTGAGGTTACTCTTGAATAAAGCATTAGACATGTAGCTTTTTTTGTTTTCAGAAATAGACATTACATGTGACAAGGAAAATTGATTTTGGAGTGAGCAATGGCTGGTGTTTCTATTTCATTCATAGCTACTCCTCTGCAAAAAACAACAACGAGGTGGTGATGACTCAGGATCATGATCTTAATATGGGGAAGATCAAGAATATGCAAGAAAGAGAGCATCTTTTTCTTCTTGCACAGTAGGAATCTCAGCCTGTGTCCCCCAAAATATGACATGATAAAGTTTCTCCCAAGGGTTTCCTAAATTTAGATTCCTCCTCACAAATTTCATTTTTTCTTGACAATCAATTCTGGAAAGAAATTAACAACCCTTCAGAAATATTACTTTTTTGAAAAACTCAGTACCTCCAGAAATACCATCCCAGAAAAAGATTGAACTCTTTTGGAATTTCTAAATCAATTGTTCTAAAAAGTTAAGCAATTTTAAAACCTACCAGGAATTCTATTTGAATATTCAGAAGGAATTATTTTTATTCTGAAATAAATAATTTGATTTTGTTAAGGATGCAGACCAATTCCTATGAAGTAGAAAAAAGAACATGGATTAATAATTTTCGTAAGTAAAACATTAGTTTTTTAAATTGAAAATTCTAATATTAATTTATTCAACTAAGTTGATACAATTTAGTGTTTAGGCATCCTTATAAATTGAAACGTTTGAATTCCAATTCTCCATCAATGGCTTAGTCGAAAATTCCGATTCTTCCAGGTTTTCTAGTTCTTCTTCGTTGGTTCATCATCTTCCACTACCACCAATTCTTTCACAGTTGCTCAGTTTTCTATTTTCAAATATTGTTTTTTTTTTAAAAAAAAATTGTTCGGTTTTTTCCCTATTTTGTTGGGTTAAGTGTGGTTTAAGATGTGCTGAAGGTTTTTTACGATTTTGACTGTATGGCTTTTCATTTTTTTATTTATATAAAAACAGATAAAATATATATTTTGAAAATAATTTTTAAAGAAAAAATAAATATTAACTGAAAAAATCACAATTAAAAATAATTACACAGATTTTGTTTTATATACACCACCATCATTAATTATCTTATAAAAAGAAACATATTTCAGTTATATTAAATATACACAAATTAGTTATGCTATGTTATTAGATGAAGTTTTTTATAGATAAAATATATATTTTAAAAATGATTTTTAAAGAAAAAATAAACATTAACTGAAAAAATCACAACTATAAATAATTACACAAAATTTATTTTATATACACCACCATCATTAATTATCTTAGAAAAAAAATATATTTCAATCATATTAACTACATACTTTTATCGAATCACATTATCTTATATATCCATCCAACATACAAACCATATTTCTTCCATTTGGGTGTATCTTTTGTCACATCTATAATAGGTCAAATTTAGTTATAATTTTTGTCATGAAATATTTACATATTTTATGTTTACTAATTAATATTTTTAAAAAGAGGAATAAAAGAAAAAAAAAATTGCAACTTGCTAAAATATAGACATTTTGAAATGTTATATGTACTTGTAAATTTTTGTGGATATTTTATTTTATCATTTTCTTTTATACAATAACAATACTAAATAATTAAAAATAATAAATAGTATTAAATAAAACCATTAATAATAAATAAAATTATTTTATACTTTTAAATTCAGATGTTTCCTAATAATTTAGGATCACCCAAGAAAAAAAACATTAATATAAACAAGTTGGAATCAGTTTTGGATGAAGCATATGAACTATCAAAATACTACAAGATTCATTTTAAATTCCCACACCTTAAGTTAAATTTAATTAATATTTTTAGACTTTGATGGTATGTTGTTGATGTCTTATTAGTTTGTTCTACAAACATTTAGGCAAATGATCTTCAAGATGTCATATTATGTTTTGCAATAGTTAGAAAAACTAGTTATTAGAAATAAAGAGTGCAATAGAACTTAATCCATAAACACTTCCAATTTCTTTTTGGATAAAAAAAAATATTTTTCTGTCATAAACTTTATTCGATCCATTGAAAAAGAGATTATTTAAAAATAATTTACAAAAAATACAAATTTAATTATATATATATAATCTACTTTTTTAATTTAATTTTCATTTGATCAAATATTAGAATCAATATCACCACATACATTTTTACTCAAATTTTGTGAGTAATATGGTTTAAGTATATATTTTAATTATATTCAATAATTATAAATTAATTTTATAACAATATTTCACCAAAGATATACTTAGATGGTAGGGAAAGTTAAAAAATAATACATTTTTTTTAATAAAAGAGAAACATTTTACAAAATAAGAATTTAAATTTGCTTTGTTTTCAATTTAAATTTTGTAGCCTCTCATCCTCTTTTTTACCATAAAATTGGTAAAGAAACTCTTGCTCAACAAAAGCAAAAAATAAAGAAAAATATATTAATTTGATTTTGTTTTGGACCCTTTTCTTCCCTCTCTTACATCTCTAAACCATTTTTTCTGTGTATCTTTGTTATTTCATGGAATCCCTACAATTCACACAGCAATTCCACCAATCTCAATTCCATTTTATGAACAGAGTCTCTTCCAAACTCAAACCCAAAATCTCCTTCAGGGCCTTTTGGGTTTCTTCTACTCATTCTTCTTCTTCTTCCATTCTCACCCAAACCCAGAATCAGAGTGACCCTCCAATCACAGTTCCTGAAAAAAAGCGCAGGGTTAAGGCTTCTGATACCCACTTCAAAGAGAATTGGCTGGCCTCACTCTCTTACCCTTTTCCAGAAAAGACCCATCTTTTGAATGGTGAGCATGACCCGACCCACCAAAATGACGGGTCCAAATGGGTCCTTGGAATTGACCCAGATGTCTCTGGTGCAGTTGCACTGTTGAAAACACACGGTTCCGTTTGTTCAGCTCAGGTATCGTGCTTCTTTTTGTCTTTGTTGGTTAAAGTCCTTTCCTTTTTGTTCAGCACGGTTCTGTTGCATTGATAGCGTTACTCAAGGTTTTAAGTTGCTGTCATGGTAGAGATTTTGTTGAAATTCTTCAAATAACTTTATATTGTGGTTATAATGGCAGTAGAATAGTGTTTTTTTTTTTCTTAAATAATATTGTCAGAAAATAGGAGTGAAACTTTGAAGTGTTACACGTGTGCCATTAGATGTGGTTTAAGATGTGCTGAGATGGTTTTTTACGGTTTTGATTGTATGGTTTTTAATGGCATGGAGGGGTTGTATTTTATGGGTAAGGGTAGGCTCTGAATGTGTCTGTATTGGTATAGAAGGATGGGGTTTGGTGAATTGCCTGCGATGTGGTGGAATAAAAGCAGTGTTATTAGAGTATCAATAAGATTTCTAAAGCCTATATGCTTTGTACCTCTTGTTGTGCTGGTAGATATTGTTGCAAGTTGACTGGTAGAGATTGTGCTTAATGTTTTTTATTGTTTGTAACATGTGCCTTGTTATGCTATTTACTTGTTTAATTGTAAGTTCCGTTGAGGAAGAAGATATACGTCTAAAGGGAATATTTGAGTTCCATAGGGGACAGTTTACTAGATATATAGTGGCACATTTTTGCTAAAATGCATGCAAAAGGATCCTAGATGCTTAAGGTAGTAAGGAAGGATGAGATTACGGCTTTGTGCTTAAGTTTTGAGCCTTGCACAGTTTTAAGCATGTTACGCATATCCGGTAATCTAAATAGCAAGAAGAAATGGGAATGATACATAAGTATATGAAGAAGGGAGGATGCTGATAGTAGTAGAATTGTGGTTTGGATTAAAATTGAGTGGTTATTAAGGTAGTATACAGTGCATAAAAACTTGTATGCTTTTTTATTGTGAATGTAAGTCTTATTTTCACAACCACAGTAGGAGCCAAAATGAGTGATCTTTTGCTATCATCATAATGAAAAAGAAACTGAGGAAAATGTGGTCAACCCATCCCTTAGATGAAGAATTCTATGCATGAAATTTTGTGGGCAGTCATTGATAAATTACGTATGGCTGATGACTAATGGTGTGTACAGTATTACACCTAGGTTTCTTCATAACAAAGAGGCAATGGAATCTGGATGAGGATTGATCTCAACAGTAAATTTGTTCCTTTGCATTTTTGTGAACTGTTTTGGCTTTAGATCCTCTAGGCCTCTTGATTCAATTTTTTTAAAAAAACTACTAGATTATGTTTCTGAACATTGTCTCTGTATTCATATCCTTACTCTGACATATGCAGGTATTTGATTCTCCTCATGTGAAAATACTTGTTGGCAAGAAAAACAGGACCCGAAGGCGCTTAGATGCCAAGTCTGTCGTTCAGTTGATTCGTAGTTTTGATGCTCCAATTGGTATATTGTATTTTTCTAAACTTCCTTTTTTGGTTATTGTGCTTCAACTAACTATTTCTGTCTATTTATACAAATGGTAGAAAATGAATCATTATCGAATTTGGTTCAATTATCTGTTTTTGTCATTTCGTAACAGTTGTTAGTCTTCATGCTAAAGTCTTCACATAATTTTTTCTATATTCTTGTTATTTGAGACTATTATGATATGCTGAGGCTTATATTATGATCTTGAAAGAATTTTATTATGATCTGTTGAGATTGTGACTACGATATACTGAGATAAGGCTGCAGACTTGATTTATCGCAAGAATCTTTATCTACTTGTGTGTGTGTGGTTTATATTTCATTGATCAATTTCTTTAATGCAAAATGTGGATTTAAAGGAAACTGTGTGTGGACATAGAGTAGTACTAGTTAATAAATAAAAACAATCAGAGAAATCAATATTAGTTAGATTTGTACGATCTTAGAGCAATAGAGTGTAAATGTTGTATTTACTTCGTTCCACTTGAGTGTCATAATTTTTTATAACATCTGTTGAGATTTGAATTTGTGAAAGATTGTTGTAGATTAAGTTTTGATTTTATTTGTTTGTTATTGTTATTTATTTATATTGAGAAAAAAGAGTCAATACAACAAATACTAGAGATTTGATATCCTTTAATAGCAGATATGATACCGGAATAACTAAAAGCGTTTCTAATAACATATATAATCTAGACATTCTTGATTGTATAGGATCTATTCCTTATTTCTATAATTATAACAGTTATTGTGGTCGTATAGATTTATATTTTAGGAAGGATCTAAGGAAAGTCTGCTGTATCATAGGAAATCTCATTGATTTCTAGTAGATTTAGAACCTTAACTCTTTTTCTTGTTCCTTGTATCTATTTATTATACATGTATCACTCTGTATTTGTGTCAAGTCAATAATAATCTCAGAATAATTTTCCTCTGCTTTTCTCTGGTCCCAAGTAGATCTAGTGTAACACGTCACAAGTTTACATTTACATCTGAAAAAAGTTAAAATGATATTACCATTTTTCATGCGTATTTTCTGAAAATATTATTGTTCCTTTGGATGAAGCATCAATTGATGTTATGTATCACATTTTTCAATCTGCTTGTTTGTTAGTTATTCTGAGATAATGATGATGCTTACTTATTCTTTTTCATCCCTGGCAGTGCAATTTACGATTCAGTACTAATTCTCAAGTTTGCCACAGTAAATTTTGAATTATTTTGCCGTTTTCATATTTCTTTTGAAGGTTGACACTGTTTATGGTTGGCTATTTGCAAATTGACTCTTGATTTCATCAGGAACCACTGCGTATTTAGAGCAGTCACTCCCTTTTCCACAAGATGGGAAACAGGTTGGTATGTTAGCTTTAAGTAGAACATATTTTGTAGTTTTCTAAAGACTTCAATTTTGTGTTAAAAACCCTTTACTTTCTTAAATTGCCCATTCATGCTAATGAGTTGATCACCTGATCTCAACATTGTTAATGTTCTTTAGACTATCATATTTATTATTTAATTTTATGTTACAATTGTGTAGTGTAGTGTCAAAGCTGTCTTTTAGTTTTGCTTTATACTAATATTTTGATAAGTGTGTTTAATTTTTTAAACTTAAACTAATATTATTTCCCTCCATCTTTTGCATTCAAGGGCTGGTGGAGTGGAGGATTCGGATATGGGCTATGGATTGGCATCTTAGTTTCCTCAGGGTTTTCTGTTATTCCAGTGCCATCTTTCACTTGGAAAGCGAAATTTGAACTCTCTGGAAGCATGACTTCTAAGGTTGGTTTGATCCCAACTGTACAGATTAGTGGAATTTTTCCAATTATTATGTGCAATTTTGCTTTCAGTTTCAAAGTTTATTATTTCCAAATATATGATGCTATGCTAGTTTTTTACCAAAGAAAGAAAAAAGATTGTTAGCTGAGACTAATAATGTTTAAGTGAGTACTTAATATTTGCACATTATATTTCTTATAATTTGGGTTTAGGACAGGGTTACCCAATCTTTACAAGGACTATATTGGTCATATATCTTATCAATGCGAGATATCCAATACATTTTTAACACTCTTTTGCTTGTAGTCACCACCCCTGTTGTTTGCAGCCTTTACATCCACAGTCAGCTCTCATCGTAACCTCCAATTCATGGTCTGATTTGACTTACCGTGCCCTCTATGAACCATCCCTGCAAGTTTCACCTTTCATGATCATCATAGTCTTCACAAAGCCTACACATATTATTTGACTGTGGTTGCCCTTGCCTGCAGTCTTAGCTTCATGCACTGTCCTTCTCAAGTATCTGCCTCCAGTCTCATTGAGTTTGCCAGCCTCCCCTGGTGACCACTTTCAATTTGTGAGCTTCTTGTTGATTCATCTCTTGGTAATTTTTACTATTGTTCTTCTCACTAGTATTGCCTTCTTGTGGTCACCTATTTTGTGCTGCTGGTTTTGTTGTTTGTTTGGAGGCTTATGCTGCTGTTTGGTTCTTAAGGGAGTCTTTTTTTTTCAAAATGTGCCTGAGGTTTTTTGTAGGCATTGTCACAATTGCAACTGCCAAGACTCACTTCTTTGTCCTTTTGAGACATGTGATCCTAGTTTCCAGGGGGAGAAAGGAGGAAGGAGTCTTGTTTTGTCTTATGTCCTAGACACTGTTCCTAGTCTATTTCTTTAGCACTTTGGCCTAGTTGACAGTTGCAGTGAATCATCCTTGGCCCTGAGGTTATTGTAGAGATTCAGACCAGAAATCCCAAAAAATTGTCTTGGTCCCATTGGTCTTTGTCTCGAAAAGACCTCGCTTTTGTTCAAGATTTTATTTAATGTGATCTCGCCCCAACTTTTATGTACTAATTGTAGTCTGACATGAATTTCTCTGATGTCTTCGTCTCTATGTTTCCCTTGTTGTCTTTTTGATGAAGCTATGTTATTAATAAAAATCATGCTAATTACATTCTCAACTCCTCTATTTGTAACATTCACATTCTCTTAAAAAGAAAATAAGATAAGATCTGATGGAATGAATGTGAAGATTTTAAATATATTTTTTCCTAATTAATAGAGATACAGGTCTCAACATTGTGAAAGTAAAGGAAGTTTAAGCAACATGTTGCATTTATCCATGTTGTCCACAATGCTTGTTCTGCATGCATATTTTCTAAATATTTTTGAGTCTGCTTTGTTAGTAATAGCATTTGAGTTTTTTATACTGCAGGATGATAGCAGGAGACTTGCATCCACATTATTTCCATCACTGACTTCCATGTTAACTAGGAAAAAAGATCATGGTACTTGTCTTGTTTTGTTTTATATTTAGTTAACTATTATGTCGGTACTTGATTATCATTAATATCTTCAAAAAGGTCTTTTAATTCATGTTGAAAATTTGCTGTTAAATTTTTGAAGATCCTACAATTTATCAAACTGCCTTGTAGTCCAGTACTATAGATGTATTACACAACTGAAAAGGTCCTTCCAGTATCATGTTGTTGTGGATAATATTGCTCTTGCTTGGATTCCTCCTTTTTTAGAGAAAAATGTGTTTTTAGTCCCTTAGATCAAATGTGATAAAGGTTTTTGCACTTCTACTTTGATGATTTTGGTCTCCAAACTTTAAAAAACATGCATTTAACTTTATAAAACATGATGAACTCTTAGATTAAGAAACTAAATCCATATGTTTTTTAAAGTTCATATGAAAGTTGGACATCAATAAGCCATAGTTGTAGTTTCTAAATGTACACTATTTGTGAAAATTTGTTGAAAGATAGTGTTCATGGGGATTGGTTCTTGTTGCTAAATATGCTTTTGATTTATGGAATTTGTGATGTTTTAGGAAGGGCAGAAGCTTTACTAATTGCAGCATATGGACAACAACAAAACAATAGCTTGGAACCTTCTTGCTGTGACACTAACCACAGTTTTGAAAGTTGAAAATTGGCATATTCAAGAGCTTCAACCCTTTCTCCTCTCATTTCATGTAATTTGACCACCATTTGTAATTTTGGCCTAAATAGTATTGTAAACTTTTTTCTGTTATTTTGTTACCATGCTAATGTTCTCTCTTCAAAAACTTGATTCTACTTCAGATTAGTCTTGCATTTCAGTCTAACACTATCATTTTTTTGTATGCTTAGTTTTCAATCAAATAGAAAGTTTTCTTCCATTTGAAGAAGAGAAAATCCAGTGTATAGAAAAATCTGTGTTTCATGCCATTTTTTTCCATGCTTGAAAATGCCTTAAAAGAAATCACTTTTCATTTTGCTCCTCTTCTCAAACCAAATTTGAAACACCAACCTTACAAGGAGAAACCAGTTTTTTCAGTGTGCATCTCAAGATGGTCAATGTAACATATCTTGTCATAAACTTTGAACATGATGAGACTATGTATGAAAAATAATTTTTGAAAGTATAAAGTATGTGTAAACAATTTTCTTATTTTCATCAATGACATACATTATATTTCTTTGCTGAGTTTGAGAATGAGGTATTCTCAATTTTTTTTTATTTCAACAAGAAATCGATTTAAATTTGCAAATAATAGTAAAATTATTATAGTATGTTAGGATTTAAAATAAAAAGGTTTAATTTGAGATTTTAAAACTGATACCGTAGTCACATAATAAATTAATACATTTAAATTCATAAATATTAGTGTAGTAAGTTCTTTTTATAAATATATATTTTTTATTTTATGAAATCACGATGATCTCATTTAACAAAAATGGTTTCATTATTTTTTTTTCCAAAATTAATTTATTAGAATTTATTATTATTATTATAGTTATATTCCTGTTGAGAAATAGATAAAATTAAGAAAAGTTGTAAAAGCTAATTATTTACGACTTATTATTCTAATATTGGTTAATTTTTTTTCTCATTGATTTTTTCCAAGTGTTTTTGTATTTTTTTTTATCAATTTCTTTTGAATGTATTATTATTATTATTATTATTATTATTACCTTAAAGTTTCCATTGTCTATTAACAAACTTCAAATGCCTTTAAAATTTTACTTTTCTGAATACCTAAAAAAATATTTTTTTTAATAATTTTATTATTTATGTATGTTGTTACATGTAAACATTTTTTGTGAATTTATAATTTTTATTTTGTGACAATAATTAAGGATCATAATTTTCAATAAACCATTGTAATATAATTAAGGATACCATCACAAAAAAGTTTATACAAATAAAGTAAAAAGCTTGGTTGACCTAAAATTTAATTGAGAGAAGACTTTAGGAAATTAAGTGAAGAGTTTGATGAATAGAAAAAAGATCTGATATTAAAAAACAAACACAATAATTGTTATAAGTCTAATTAACTTATCATTCAACCATGGATCATATTAAGGCTGTTTCTTCCTGCATCTCTACTTTTTTTTCTTTCTGCACCCCTACATTCTTCAAAAATACCAAAATTATCCTTTATAGGTGTTTTCGGAATAGTAGTTCCGTAAGTAAAAGATATTTCCAGAATAAAAAAAATCTGGAAGATAAAAAATCATTCCAGAACATTTTTTTCTGGAACACATTTTGTTTTATTTCCAGATTTATAAATCTGGAATTCATAAAACATGTTTCGGAAAAGACGTTCTGGAAATATTTTGGAAAGAACAATCTGTATATGCCATTTTAAAAGGGGACAAAAAAGTCTTTTCAGAAAGTGAGGGGGTGCAGGAAGAAGTTGCCTTATATTAAATAATATTTTTTACCCTTTTGGATTTGAGGCTAGATAGTTATGAAAGAGAAAGAAGGTTGGTTTGAAAAGGGAATATCTTGTTTAAAATGACAAGTGAAGATGTGTAGAAGAATTTGTCAAAGTGAAGCAACATTTAGAATATTATTCTGTGGTTTCACACAAGATCAAAGAATAAGGATCTTCAATGTCAAAGAATAAGATATGGCCCCATTTCCTCAACACCATATCCAATGGTAGTAATGCTTCTTCTTCAAAACGTCTATTTTTCTCTGGATTTTCGGGATATGTTCATTCATCTTTAATGCCAAAGCTCTTATTTGGGTGTCGGTAACTCACTTCTCCCACTTCTCACATTTATCATCACTTTCAATAATATTGTGTTAATTGGTTTAGGGTTTAGATAATCTTAAAGTCAAACCAATGAACTTTAATAATTTTGAAAGATTCAAATTTGGAGAAGAGACATCTATTCATCATAATATTGACATGGGTGTTGAAGTATTTTTTATGGGACTTGTTTCTGTGTAAAAATCTATTTCAACCAAATTTGAATCATGTCATTCATAAACTATAATTTTATATTTATATATTGAATCAATGTGACAAGATGTATGTTGGAAATATCATTAAGAATAAGTATGATTAGAATAGAATGTATAGTAGATTTTTCATGTCATCACTATCATATCTAACATAGTATGAGAGAGTATCTTAGGAGAAAAATATCCATAGAGATACATTTATGACTTTATTTCAATTTTGTAATTTGATGGTTTGAAATCTTCTAGATTGGTATATATATATATATATATATATGGATATTTTTTATATTATTATTTTTTGTTTATTTTTTTAAGAGTCATTTTTATATGAGGTTAGTGTTATGTTGTTGATATCAGACTGTTAAGAAGTGGGCTCTAATTCAACCTCATAAAATCGGTTCAATGAGGTTAGATTTGCATCTAGTCGATGTGGGATCTTCAACACACCCCCTCACTCGTGCGTGCCCGATAGCGAATGGCTTGATAAAGCCAACAAATACTCGCTAGGATAGACTCGAAAATGGCTCTGATACCATGTTACGAAGTGAACTTTAAGCCTAACTCAACCCCATAAAACCGGCTCAAGAGGTTGAGGTTTGCATCCACTTATATACTATGCAAGGTTCTAATCTCTAGTCGATGTGGGATCTCCAACATAGAGTTATCAAATTACAAAGTTTGTATGATTTTGTTGATTTTTTTTTATCATTTAAGGATTTGACTCTAACAGTAGTTTGGTAATAACAAAGTTGGTATTGATAGGGAAGACTAACATGTTCTTTTTAGTTTTGTATAAGAGTTGAACCACTTTTGAAATAATTCACATTAATTTATTCTTTCTTGCTGATAGAAAAAAATCCTCAGTTATACATTATCATTCTCTTTTTTTCCTAAGTTTTTTTTGGTATAAAGTCTACTTGAATAAACACTTGGTAGCATGGTTGATAGTTATTTATTTTAGCTGTTTTTATCCTTTTTGTTAAAAACATGTATGTTATTTTGATTTTGCTAGGTATTTTTCTATAAGGATCGTGACACTTCTTAATTTAATTTATTTTTTGTTAATAATTTTTTTTTATCAAAGTGAAAGGATGAGGTCTCTATCACCTATAAGTGGTTTTATTTGAAGGTTCATCTTCTGCCTAACTTTTGGTTGAACAAAGTCTCTATATGTTCAATAGAAGCCATCATGTGAATCAATGACTACACTTTTTTGGTACTTGCACGAAAGAAAAATATCAACAATTTTGGCATCTGCATCTATTTTTTTTTTTCAATTTCGTTTCATTAATATGAACGTTATCAGATAGATTATTTAAACAAAAATCAAATCTAGTTTATTCCATCAAATTGATGTTTATAACGTTAGTATAGTGATATATGTCATACTATTAATGTAATATGCCCTCTTTGTTAATAAATCATTTTTCAGTGAATAATATAAAAATTAATTTTAGATAAAAAATAATTAACTAAATTAGATATTATTTTAGAGACTAAAAAAATTAATGATATCTAAATTAATTTTTATTATTGATAAATATATTTTAAATTGATATCTAATTAACTATAAATTTTTTTATTAATAATTATTTAGATTTTAAAGTTAGTAGGTAGTTAATTAGATATATGTTTATAAACTATTTATCAATCACAGAAATTAATTTAAATACTAATAACTTTTTAAATCTTTATAATTATATTTAATTTAGTCAATATAATAATTAATTAATTTTTATTTTTAAAATGGGTTTTATATAATTATTTTTTAATAGTATGCTATTTACAAAATATGTTCCTATGATAACGCTCTTACCATTAATTGGATGGAATAAATTATATATTAATTTTTTTTTTTTAAAAAGAGTGGGATCAAAATGCGATCTATCAAAATAATGAGAAGAAGTTGAAAAAAAATCATTATAATGGTAAAAATAACTATTAAACTTATATTATTTTATGGTGTATAATCCTATAATAAAAAATAATTAAAATTAAAATTATAAAAAAACTTATTTTTAACCAAAAATTATCATTTTAGGATACATAAATGATTTCGCAATAAAGATTAAGTGAACTAAGTTTTATGTATTAGATTATGTTTGAATTTGTACTTTTAAATAAATAAAAGTCAAGTTTTGATTATTTATACACTACTAAAAAAAATCATTAAATAAAAATAAATTTTGAAAATAAAAAATAATTAATTATTGACTAAATTAGAATATATTTTAAATATTAAAAAAATTATTAGTATCTATTTAATTAACTACCAATAATTTATTTAGAATCTAAAAATTAGTAACTAAAATCTAAATAACTAATTAAATACAAAATTAAAAATTATTTATCAATAATAAAAACTAATTTAAATATAATTTTTTTATAAAAATAATATATAATTTGATCAATACAATAATTAATTATTTATAAAATATGTTTTTATTTAATGATTTTTTAGAATTCATAATTTTTTATTTAATAATAATCTTAGGTAATTAATAATAAGAAGAACAATTTTTGAGATATATTACCTTAGATAATAATAATAAAAAGGAGAATTTTCTATATGTTTTTTCTTTGTACTCATCACGTATTGTAGCTTTCAAAGCAAGCTACCATGAAAATTAATTTAGGTCTGTGATGATGTTGAGAGTTGAAATGGTAAAGGACAAGGCACTGAAAGAGAAACTCATTCATGGTTCATTTCCTCACGCCATTACTTTACCCAGAAAAATAGCTGCAGTACATCCTATGCTCATTATTCATGTTTCAGAAGAACATAAAAAAATAAGTGTTCTATTTTTATCTATGTAAAAATTTGTGAAATTGATTGTTTTATTTTATAAACAATAAATAAATAAAATAAAATGATACACTTTAAGATGTTCCAACTCTTATATAGAAAATTCGAGAACAAGTTCTTAACACCCAATCAACTCAAAATCCGACAGACATTACAACACACAAGTCATATTAGCATAACAAGGAACAAGTGTTGGAAATCCCACACCGACTAGAGATTAAGTCTTTCATAGTATATAAATAGGTGCAAACCTCACCTCATAAGCCGGTTTTATGAGGTTGAGTTAAATTTAAAGTGCACTTCTTAATATGATATCATAACTATTTTAAGTATATCATAGTATTTGTTTGTTAGGCTTATCGGATCATCTGCTATCGGATCATTATCAGACTATCAATAATATGTTATCTCACGCACGATCTTTCATTCTGGACGCCTTAACCTCTAGATAAATTAACTGATATAATAGCATAAACAAGATTAATTTGTGATAATGACAGAATTCGTTAGCAGACTACAGAAAAAGAAAGTGTGATTAGAAATTGAAGGTTTTTAGCAGTGACATGCGAATCATGAGGTTGTTTGAACAGTGGTTTGCAATGATGGTGGCGTTGATATCTCCATGCAGTGTTCTTCATGTGTCAACGTCAATGGAACCCACACACACACAGATACACCTGTGGCCAGTTTTTCATACAACGAGTTTTCTGCTGTCCTCTTTGCCTCTCTACTGTTCCATCGCTTTCCCTGCACCATCTTAATTGGGACACACCAAACTATATATACACACACTCTATTTTTTCCTTTTGGTTTTCTCACTTATTCTTCAAAAAGTGTGCATCAAATACTATTTCAAATCTATAACAAAAACCTTGTCATTTCTTCTTACCCTTTTGAGACCAAGTATGTTTGATTTTTGTTTCATAAATTCTATGTTTGATTTTTGTTTCATAAAAGATCTAGGTTTGTTCTTGGCATATAGGAGGATGACCAACAAAAATGCCCCCATTTTTTTGAAACAATATCAATTATTCTTCCATTATCTTGTTAATATTTGAACCAATCTTAATAGTCCTTTATCCACATTAACTCCCTTCAAGCTTTTAGCTACTTGGGGTTGTCTCTTTTCAAACACAACTCCTGGACCCAAATTGAATGCATTTACTACATGATTGGAGTTAGTCAAATAAATACTTCTTCTTTTTCATAAATTTTTCTCAAAGCATTTCCAAGATAGTTGTTGGTCTACCCTTGTCACATCTATAAGAGAATTACTTATTAGATACTTTACTTTTGAATGGATAGTGGACACAAATACCCCAACCTAAGCAAATGTGATAGCTAATATTCCCTAATTTTCTTATAGTGGGATTCAAAGAAGATCAATCTAATATGTTTTTACACTACAAAGGAGCATTAGGGATTCAAAGAAGATCAACCTAATGGGTTTTTACACTATAAAGGAGCATTAACTACAATATAGTTCACCATAAATGCTTTTACCATGTTGACACGAAAAATCACTTTTTTGCTAATAAAAAAAAGTCATTCTTAACTTGATACAATATTGTAAATTTTTTTTCTAACTAAAATTCTATCAAATGATTTAAGAGAATCACATCGAATCTGAAATGCCAACAAATGTCTCAAGAATCTTCATAAACCAAGATCATTGCTTCATCAAGTATACATTTTGACTCATCACGACTACTTATATGAAATGAGATAATTTTCACGAGGGATGACTTTTGCTCTTATATTTGAGGTATTTTCCTCTCCATGAACACAATGTGAGATGAACACATTTTGAGATAAAGTCTCTTTCTAACAATTATAGCTCACCTTAAACTGATCAAGAGAAATCAGAACTAAATGCACCAACAATTTCTTAGAGATTTCTAGCTTATGTGCTTTTACTTTTGAAGCAATATGAGACATCTCCACAATTTACTCTCTAATGTTGCCCTTACTCATATTTGTTTGAAATTAGGTTTGCCAAGAGTGTACCTATCTTAGACTTTTCATTCTTAACAAGCCTTAGTTCAATTTACACAAGAAACTCCTTATTTTGTATTTATGTTTTCAAAAATTGTTCCCTGAAATGCGTTTAAAACGACCTTCTCCATAATAATTGTACAATTTGACTTTTCCAACATTTCCATTTTCCTCTTATTTTTAAAGGTACTCTCATATGTAAGAGTTGATGGTGAATCTACCCTTAACGCAATGTCAATATTCATACTCCAATAACCCATCAAGATATTGCCTTTAAAGAACTTCAAATATAAGACATTTAATACAAGAATATAGTTTATATAGACACTAATGCCACTATAAGAAAATCATTAAATAACAACTAAATTTAAAGACAAAAAATAATTAGTCACTCTATTGACTAAATTAGATACTATTTTAGAGACTAAAAAATTATTTGTATATAAAATGATTTCTATTATTAATAAAAATTTATAAAATGGTTTTTAAATTGATATCTAAACTAGCTACCAAAATTTTAACTACTAATATTTTAGATTAGTCTCTAAAAGACTAATTTAGAATATAAAGTAGTAAATAGCTAAAACTTTGGTAGCTAATGCTTAAATACCAATTTAAAAACTATTTTATAATTTTTTTATTAATAATAAAAATTATTTTAGATATCAATAATTTTTTTTAGTTTATAAAATAGTCTCTAATTTAGTCAAATAGTAATCAATTATTTTAATCTCTAAAATTAATTTTTATTTAATAACTTTCTTGTAGGGTACTGGTAAAATAATTGATAACTTGAAAATAATAACTAGACACACTCACATAAGCCTCAAAATAAAATTAAATATTTATCTTTAATATATCAACATTTTATCTTTTGTATAAATTTTAATTACTCAACTATTTTTAGTTGTTAATTGAAGTAAGTGGAGATATATAGATTAAGTTGAATAAGGTGTGGTGGTAATAGTAGAGGAAGAATTGATGAGGATAGAAAGTTGAGAGTATAGGAGCGGGAATATAGCATCTTGTACAAACACCCAATATTTTCGGTGTCTCTTCATCATGATGCCATTGCATCAACATCACCACTACTTTCTCGGATTACTATAATTCACTTCTCCTCTGCATCAAATTGTTGTTTAGATACTCATTATATATCTACCAATATTTTTAATAATAGAAAAAATTATTTAGAAAAAAGTGTCAAAAGAATTGCCTTATTATTATTTAATTATATTTTTCATGTAGTTGATCTATTTTTAAGATTTATTTTCCGTTGATTGTATGGAAATAATATTCAGAAAAGTATTAAAAATAATAAATAAATAAATATCAGGTGTAAAACTTTTAATATCAATTATTTAATGGGTGTATCATTCATGTAAAAATCAAAATATAGCTGAAATGATCCAATAAATTAAGTGAAAACATTCAAACTCATAAACTAGGGTTGATCTGGGAAGCTTTATGAATATGTTTATTAATAACTTTGAAAGTTTTTTTTGTAATCACTTGTTTTATTATGAATGATTTTAAGACAAGAAGAAGCAAAATTCTTGCGAGAATAATTTATAATCCTAAATTTCTATCAAATCATTTCCTATCAAAAGAATATCATCTACATAAATCAAAAGGACAGTAAATATTGAGTTATTCTGTCTTGTGAATAGAGAGTAGTCTGTCTTGGACGGTTGAAATCCTATAGATTTAATCACGTGAGAAAATGCTTAAAACCATGTTTGGGATGCTTGTTTGAGACCATAAAGAAATTTGTTGGGTCGACATATCATGTTCTTCCCTGTCGATGATGTTGGGTGACAAGTTAATGTAAATAATTTAATGTAATGTGTCATGTAATTAAAAAAAAAAAATCAAATGCCTTATTGTCTCCTCTTCCTCCCCGCACATACAACAGGAAGTACTACCAACTGCAACCCTTCGTCTAACCAAGTTAGCCTTAGAAGCGATCGTTTACCCAACACCATCCAAGTTGTAAATAGAGCTGAAGGCAGAACCTTGATCTTCCAAAAAGAAACAAACAAAGATGAACACTCCCTTCCACAGTGACCCCTTAAAATATTATAAGCCGAACAAATTGAGAACCCAGTGGTCAAGCCGTCTTTCCAAACCCAACAATCTTCCTTATCCGAGATGGGTCGCAAGCCTTGAAGCTCCTGAAAAAGGTGACATTCCTGAAACTTTTCCCAATCAAACAAACCCCTTCTCCAAATTAGGTCCCACTTCCATTAGCTCATTCCCCAAAGGAATCCAAATTGGCGTCTTTGCTAATACTTAAAGAAAACAACCTTGGAAACCTACTCTTCAAGTCTTCATTGTTTGCCCAAACATCGTCCCAAAACAAGACGTTCTTTCCGTTTTCCACATCCCAATCATCACACTTCTCAAAACTCCTTCCCCACTCATTCATGCTCTAAATCTCTTTCAAATCTCTCCACCAGAGAGAATTCTTGTTATAAATCTTACCCTCTTTCAGGGTTCTCCATCCTTCGTATTTAGATTCAAGAATCTTTTTCTTCTTGGCTGAGAATTGTCTTTCTAATTTCGATTCTAAAGGTATATTACCTCTTCCTCTTTTCTTCTTTTACTCCTTTTCCTTTTTCTTGAGCTTCTCTAAAGAGTATTTAAATAATTACTAATTGCACCTATAAAATAATTAGATTCTAAGAAATTACAAATGAGAGAAAATACAATGAAAATGAATGCTAAAAATACAATAAAAGTAAATTATATTATATATAAAAATACAAACATGTATTTTATTTACTAATAAAGATCTTTCTTATTCATGCACTCATCAAAAGGTAATAAATTTTTTAGAATTTATGGTAAATAAAAGTATTGAGGTGAATTCAAATAAGTGTCTGATGACTATCAACATGAAAAGTCCAAGTGATGTAAAGAAGTTCAGAAACTAACAAGTCATATCAGTCATATCACTTCTTATCAAAGATATGTTTCCGATATAGAAATAAAATTTTCAAATATCTAAAATAGAATGATTTATTTCTATGAAAGAAGGAATCGTTAACAAACCATTATCAAACTCAAGGAGTCACATTTTATCAAAACCTATAGAAACATTTCCATTGTCATATCTAACAGAAACAAACTAAACCTTTAGGGTTTATTTTGTGTAATAAATCAAAGCCAAACACAAACTTACTTACTTTGTGAGGCAAATAACCTAGAAAATCTAGGTTCATTACCAAAAATAAAAATATCAACTTTAAGTAAATATAAGATCTAACCTATTTATAATATTTCTATTTATCCAAAGCCTTTAATCACCCTACATTAAAGATTTTATAATTTTTCAAATACATAACTTGAGAAAATAATTTAATATTATCTTATCACTTTTAAATTTAGATTAAGGTAACAATTCTTAATATCTTTAATATATAATTATTTATATATGAAAGTAACTTTGGATTAAAGATCCAACACATTATACTACTATTGTATACATTGTTAAATTTTGTGGTAATTCATATGTTTTAAATTTTCACTAGATACAAAAAAAAAAAATTAGTTTCTCTTTTAAATCTTTAGTCATAAATTAATTAGGGTTTCTCTTTGGGTGGCAATGCGGGCTAACTCGTCCTGCATAGAATCTGCGGGTTGATTTTTGTAGTCCGTCCCGGTCTGCGGTCCAACCACATAAGAAATATTTAAAAAAAAAATAATTTTTTTAAATAAAATTTTGAATTTTTATTATTTAGATGCATTAGGTAAATTGTCTCATAATATTATTTTCATTAGACATGCGTAGTAAGATGTCATTAAAATTTTTAGAATGTGAAATATGAGATTACATGAAGAAAATATGGAGGTGCATAAAACAATTTCTACATTTTAAAGTTATGCAGACCAACCCGTCCCGTCCCACATTTGAACCGCACGGACTACAAATTATATAGAGCGGACCTAAACAGATCAACAGATTGAAATAAACAACTCATCCCGCGTTTTTTTTTTCAACAGGACGCAGGCCGGCACACCACACTTTTTCATCCCTAATTTTTCTATTTTAGTATATATAGTTTTAATTTGTGGATTTGTTGTATCTATGGCTGCTATTCTGCATACACTATCTTCAAATATTGTGCCTAATATGAGGTCCACGTGTCCAAAAGGTGTTACTGCTACGAGAAAGTTCTCTTGAGGACATTTTGAATGAAGGAATAGAATTCACAGAAGGTGTTCTCAGCAAAACCAGCAATGTTTTAATTATAAGCACAAAACGACAATAAAAACGTCATTTTCTACAGGTTGTGTTTTTGTCCATCTTTAACACTTCCATTCTCTATGATTCAACCTAATATATCATCACCACTTCAATTTTATTCCACCTTAACAGCTCTCACAAATACTTTAAAAATATTTAAATTTTATGTTATCTGTGATTCACTTGTTAAATAGTTAAATTTTTTATAACTAATTAAATATTTATTTAAAATTATTTATTAATAATAGAAAATTATTTTAAATTCTAATAATTTTTTAACTTTTAAAATATTATTTTAATTTAATTAATTTAGTGATTAATTATTTTTAGGTTTTAAAAATAATTTTTATTTATTTATTTTATTGTCGTGTATTAGTACTTAAAAAGTATTAGACTATTTTCATATTTGGTATATAATGAGTATGTTAATTAGAAATGGTTTTCTCTTAACTCCTGAACCTGATGAAGATGTAATTATGTCTAGAAATATGAAAAGAAATCCTCTCAAAGTGAGGTTTTGACTTAGATTTTCAAAAATGAGAAAATCTAAATAAAAGAGTGGCATTTGATATTTTGTTTGATGAGAAAAAAGAGCAGAAAGTGAGAATGGTAGAATGAAGAGTGTGCATGAGTATGCGTGCAAATGGAAGAAACACTAAACACGCTCAACCAAGTGGAGGTGATTATAAAAATAATATATCTATCTATCTATATGTTTATTGAGGGAAGAGAAAAAGAGAAAAGTTCAAAAAATAAGAGAATGTTCTCTCTCTTCCCTCCTTCTTCCACGTACATGTATGTGCGCATGATCAGGAAGCAAATGGTTCCTGTGATTTTGGATTTGGAAGTGTTTCAACAACCTTTTTCATCAATATATGTCTTTTAAACATAACAAAAAATTATATAAACTAAAATTGGGTTATTGTTTATCTATTTTATTAACTTTTCAAAATCACATGTTCTATTTATCCCGATATCAATGATTTTTTTTAATTTTTAAAATAATATTTAATTTAATTAATATAATAATTGGTTATGTTTTATTTTTAAAATTAGTGTTGATTTAATAATTTTCCTCATATAAAATATTTTTTAATATAGAAAGGAAGTTTTGTTCTTGAGATTGAAATAGAAAAAGTAAAAACATTTTCTTAGCATTGTTTAAAAGAAGATACGTGTACGTAGGTGGTGGTGCAAACATCTCTATCTCTTGGGGAGACAACCACCAATTGTCTTATCAATGAATGACTCTATCTTTGCCTTTTAACTTCTCTTATTGGCTTGCAGGGGGTAATTTCCTCACTCTATCTCTACTTCCACACATAACTTTGATTCCTTCTTTTTAGTTCTTTTACCTTAAATTTACCCTTATGCTTTTATCTCCCTCAAAAACACTTTTACTTTTTATATCTGACAGATACAGACATGATCAAGTATAGTGTGATTAACATTTTTTGTTTCTTATATTGAAGGAAAGACCTTCAATAATCTAACAATCAAAATATATTCTGGACTAAAATTTCTTTTAAGGAATAATTAAGAAAGAAACTGTTAGTAGCTTTCGATTAAGTTTTTATCGGCAAGAAAATATATAATAAATATATATTTTAAAGATGATTCAATTCTTTTATAAAGTAAAATATATACACTTAAAAAAATTCGGTATGCTTATCACAACTAGTACTTAAAATTCAAATATTAACCTCATTATTCTCTATCCTATGGTTGGAGATCACACATCGACTAAATATGAACACAGTTCATATAAGTGAGTGCAAATATCACCTTAAGAGTCGGTTTTATGAGATTGAGTTAGGCTTAAAGTCCACTTTGTAATCTGGTATTAGAGTCATTTCGAGACTATCCTAACGAGTGTTTGTTAGCCTTATCATACCATCCGCTATCGGACCGTTATCGGATAACTCATAATATGTTATCCCACACACAAACTCTAGAAGTGCGATTATGAGATTAAATTAAGCTTGAAATCCACTTTCTAATAACTACTATTGTGAAGAAGAAAAGTTTATAATAGTAATTTTGATTAAGAGAGCAATGAGGACAAAAAGTAGAACAAGTTGATTTGAATCCCTTGTTGGCCTTTCTCTCTCTTCACATGCTGCATTATATTTATACACAACTGAATAGCTACTGGCCAAAGATCAAAAAAACCATCTCAGACTTCACTATGACAGATCCTCACTCCAATTTATACGCTGGAACCTTCAACTTCATGCCTCTTTATTCTCACCACTCTTCTTTCACTTCTCATCCAAACCATTTCTCTTCCTACCCTCTTTCACACTCAAACACCACCAACACAGCTCCTCCTTCTCCTCCGCTCAGAGAAGCCCTTCCTCTCATAAGCCTCATAAAGCAGAAGGAGAACAAGAGCTCCAACGCTGGTGGAGAAGCTGAAGAGGAAGGGCTCAATAGAAGAGACATGGATGAGATCCTTTTGAGTGAAGATGGTGGTGATGAAAGTGTGGCAGTAGCACTGCACATAGGGTTACCTAGAGTGGATGCTTCTGATCTTCTTGGATCAGGGAAGATCTCAGCAGAAATGGGTGAGAAAGGGGAAGTGAGTGTGATTTCTGGACACCCTTTGGACAGATTAAACAAGGTTCAGTATTGGATTCCCACCCCTTCCCAGATTCTTATTGGTCCTACTCAGTTCTTATGTTCTGTCTGCTCCAAGAGTTTCAACAGATATAACAATCTTCAGGTATGCAATATGCTACTATTATTTTCCTTGTACACTTCATATATACACAAAATTATTAAATAAAATCCGGTTAATTTAGTTACAGTGTTTTATCTCTTTCAAGTAAAGTCTCTAAGTTTTGATCTTTTCTTTAATAATATCTGTGTTTCATCTTTTTGGTTTTATCCATCTTTTCTGCATGGTGTTCATATATATGAACGTGATTAGATATTCAATTTGTTATCTCAAAACATTAAGCATTTTTGAAATATATGTTCCTTGTGTTTTATGTTCTGGATTTAGATATTCTTTTGCAACAGCTGATCTCACTCTAGTTGTTTAAAACACAGTAAGAATTTCAAAGCCATGTGTGTGAGAAGATTCATATATATACATGGAATCACATTGGATCTCACTACCCTACGATGTAATTAATGCAGAATTGAGAAGAAACATGCTAATACCTGTGGTTGTAAGTTGAAAGTGCTTCTAGTGTTGCAGCACTATAAGCCATGTATCTGATGTAGTTTGTGCACTGTGCATGGAAACTTGAAATGTGATTTTGTTTGACCTTCTATTTGCCTTGTTTTCGCTGCTGATTTACTATAGCATTGTACCTTGTGATTTCTATGGTACACAATTATACAAGTTAATTGTAGAAAACGTTGTGCACATTTCTTGTATAAATTTATTTACAACCTCAAAACTAAATACACCCTCCATTTCTCTTTCTATGGTAAGAAATGAGTTAAATTTCATAACTGATGACAAAGAAAGATGGTTTTTTTAATCAGTAAGAAACAATTAAATTAAAAAAAAACCCACTTAAGGTGATCCAACTCTCATGGAGAGTAAAAAAGACAAAAAGATACCTTTTCATATCCATGAAGAAACTCAAATGAAACCTCTTACTGTCTATCCCAACACTATCAACTACAGAGAAGCTGAAGAGGATTGAGGATCAACCTCTCCACCCTTATAGTAACATTAAATTGAATGCATACATACCAGATATTTTAGACACATTTTAGACACCGTCAGAGAATCAGAAATTCACTGACACTACCTCTAAGTAAACAATTATTCTTGTGTCTCCAAATGTTACTAACCAACACAATTAACACATTATCCATAATAAGATTAACTGAATTCTCTAAATATATATATTTACTGTATTTGTAGAGTATATCTAAATGTTTTGATGGGTTTGCAGATGCATATGTGGGGACATGGATCTCAATATAGAAAGGGGCCAGATTCTCTAAAAGGAACACAACCATCAGCAATGCTAAGGCTTCCATGCTTTTGTTGTGCACCAGGTTGCAAGCACAACATTGACCACCCAAGAGCAAGGCCTCTGAAGGATTTCAGAACCCTTCAAACACATTACAAGAGAAAACATGGCATTAAACCCTACATGTGCAGAAAATGTGACAAAACATTTGCAGTGAAGGGTGATTGGAGGACACATGAGAAGAACTGTGGAAAAATATGGTACTGTTTATGTGGGTCTGATTTCAAACACAAAAGATCTCTAAAAGATCACATAAAGGCCTTTGGCCATGGCCACGGAGCTGTTCACATTGATTGCATGCAGGAAGATGAAGCTGCCTCCGAAATTGAACATGATGGGGATAGTTCAATGTGAAATTAATAACATCATAACCAAAATTCAAGTCACTTTTCATGTACTTAATTTCACATACAAAACTTAATACAATGTAAAATGTGTATGTTTATGTATACCTCTTTAATTTTATTCTTTTTAACAAGTTCTCATCACACAATATTTTGAGAAAAGAGATATAAAAGTAAAAGTAAAAAATCTATAAAGATTAAAATATATTTAATATTTTAAAATTAATTAATTGCTTGTTTAGTACTTATTGTACTACAAGAAAATCATTGAATAAAAATTAATTTTAAAAACGAAAAATAATTAGTTGTTATATTGATTAAATTATTAAATTAGAGACATTTTAGAGATTATTTTTTTTTTCTAAATTAGTTTCTAAATTGGTATCTAATTAGCTACCAAGGTTTTTGCTACCAAATCTATAATCTAAATAATTGGTAGTTAAAACTTTGGTAGATATCAATTTAGAAACTATTTTATCAATAATAAAAATTAATTTAGAAACCAATAATTTTTTAGTTTCTAAAATGGTTTTTAATTTTGTCACTATAGCAACTAATTATTTTTTTTGTCTTTAAAATTAGTTTCTATTTAGTAATTTTCTTGTAATGTTGTTCCATTAGAAATAACACGAATTATTTATTGATTTTGTTAGTAGTGTTGTGTGATTAAAAATAACCAAGAATACCAAGAAGGATAATGTTGATTTTGGGTAAAGATAATTGACACCACTTCCATGCACACCAAAAAAAATTACTTTATTATAAAATAATATTTTATTTTAACAAATATTGTTGAAGGTTTGTTTTTTGTTATTAGGTTGCCAAAAGAAACTCTATTCGTTGGTTTTATTGTAAATCGTATATCATTGTTTATTAAAAAATGGAGGGCTTCCTTCAACCAGACATGATACAGGTTTGGAAAAGCCAGCTACAAAGAGGAATCAATTATTTAGTGTTAATTGTTTTCACACACACAAAAATGTATTTATTTATCTCTATCTTTATATGTATTTACAAATTTGATTGGATTTCCTTTTATTAATTAATACTATATAAAATTAAAATAAAGCAAAGGCATAAGAAAGTATTACACGAGAGGAGTTATTTCTTTGGTTCAAAATATCCTCCACTTGAGGTAGAATTTGTATGTTAGCTCCAAACTTTGGTATTGTGAGGCTTGCTTATTTCATGTTTGTATTGTCATCCATGTTTAATATCACTAGAAATATTGTTTTTCTTTATTTCCTTAGATATTATTAGTTTAGTTTTCTTTATTAATAAATTAAAATTATATTTTATATATTTTGACTTGATCGGAAAAACAAATAAAAGACTATTGAATGGAAGAGAGGAAAAAAGAGAGAAGAATGTCTACTCTCATTTAATGAATAAAAAAAAATTATGATATGGTTTACATGTAATAATAATGACTTATCAAGAAAGAAGTTATTAATGACCGATTTAAATGATCGAAATTAGTTTGTCGTAAATTATAAGCATAATAGATTTTGTATGATGGTTTTATAAGTGATGTATCAACTTTACACTTTCTATGACGGTTAAAATCGTCATAGTAAAGCAAACTTATACAAAAAAATCCAAATCAAGCTACGTAACACTCAACCAACTGGAATTCCAACTGACTCTAATAAAAAAACAACCAGAATGTCATAAACATAATTAAACATATATAGCCATGACCACATCGGTACACAAATACAACATCCCTTCATAGCCAAAATAACAATACAAAGAAACTCTCACAAAATAAGACAAGATAGAGAATCACCCTACAACCTTTTCCAACTTCTAAAGGGTCTTTATCAATAAGTTGAAGCGAGCCAAACCAACCGAGAATCAGAAGTATAAAAACAGACATGCGAGATACTATATAAAAACCAAAAACTTGCACTGAATCACAACAAAACTTCCAATCCTGGAAACCGTTAAAATTCAATTAGTTTACAAGTGTACTAGCACCTTTATTTATAGGTTAATTGGTGCCAATAATTTAGAAATAGTTCTCCCATAGGTTGACAAGTGACATTCTTTAATTGGAGCAATTACTCTCCATTCCTATGAAGACAAGTGGTATTTTGGCATTGGACGAGAAAGCTCTCCATTCAGGTGTTGCCATGTGTAAGGTCACATTACCCATGCCTTGGTCCAACTAGCTACACATGTTTTCCATGTCAACTTCTAACCCTGGACACTTACTCCTAACCCTATACGGTTTAGGGTTGCATTGGGCTTAAGGAGGACTCATTGTAACTTTTCTATCTCTACTAAGCCTAATACATAGTCCAAGAAAAATAAACCTACCTTACTGTGTACAAATTTACAAGACTAGAAAATTGAAAAAATAATAAAAAATTAATTATCCATAAAAGGAGAGTCTTCTGAGCTCTTTCTTATTCTTCCAACATTCTAGCCATAACCCTTGTTAAAGGTCAATGTATGTCCTTCCATATGGTCCTCCATCAGACCCTCTCTCTTAAAAAGAATTTGTTCTCATATCCGAGTCATCAGAACCTGTAAAAGGAATCAAATCACAAACATTAAAAGTGGTGCTAACCCCATAATATGTACCTTCACCCCTCACTCTACAGTAAACTTTTTCTTAATCTCTTCCATGCACCTTCTATGGTAAGTTGGTCGAACCTCTTACCTTTCATACTCAAACCATCATATAAACAACTAAGGGCAAAGACTAGTTTCAACCAAATAAATTTATCTTAGTTTGTATAAAATATAAAAAGTAGAACATATATCTTTTCAGACCTTGTATTTCTAGATCATTTATAGAATAAGATAAAATAACACTAAGACACTCTAAAAACTCTTACATAAAACCCAAGTCCATGTCATCTGCATAACCAATTAATACAATCATATATCATAACCATAAATTCATAAAACTTACCGAACCCTTTAAATGGAACATTTAATTCAAATACATAACAAATAAACCATAGTAAACGTGACATGAGGCAGAAGAGAATATTAGCATGACATGAGGAGCAATCCTAATACAATAGACAGGGAATGATTTGAGGGTTTTTGCAGCACAATCAAGAGAGTCGGTGTATGGATATTTTCCATCAGCATCAGGTTGCATCTTCTGAAACCAAGGCTCCCAAATTCGTATTAAAATTACAAATTGAATGCAAAAAGAAGAAACATAAGAAAATGGACAAAGTATTGTGTATAATAAGGTGTGGATGAAGAACCACACTCAATGTTGAAAATGAAGACACCACTGTTGAATTGAGGATCATATTTAAATACATGCAAGTTGCAACATGAATCCACCTTAATGCATTAAAACATGAATGAGCAAATAAGAGTGGAAGTACCAATTCAGGAAAATTTATTTAACCTGTTACTACTAGAATGTGTATCTTAGTTATTAATATTAATAAAGGAAAATTTATTTGTAATTACTTTTTTATGTACACAAATTATGACTATTTTATCTTTTTATGTTTTGTATAACTATTTTTTATATGTATTTTTTATTATTATTTTCTTTTAAATTCAATTAATTTTACTTCACTAACTTTACTCTCTATATAATAAACTACCTACCATAAAAGTATAAAAACTAATAAAATTTATTTATTTATTTTGGATTAATTTCATAATTTTAAATAATAAATCAATATAAATATTTAATTTTTATGTATTATGTATCATTAAAAAAAACTAAAACTAGATATACATTGGTATAGCCATGGACGTGTTTCCTGTTGATTATTAATTCTGATTTTATTATTATTAATTCTGATTTTATTACTTTAAACTATTTTACCGTTATATTGTATTAATGGTCAATTTACAGGCCTGTTAGTATTTCTATTTTATAGCTTCCAGTCATTTTAATTTTATTATATATATGATTGAAGTAAATCAAAATGAATAAGATCAGTTTTTGCAATTACGTTCTATCAGTTGCTACAACCTTTTGTCTTCTCTTATTTCCTTCAATTAGTTCCTACATTTCCACATTGATATCGAATAATGGTATTGTGGTAATTGTAAAGAGATCAGGAGAATTATAAAAACTAAAAAATGGCCTAATATTAACAAAATAATAAGTATAACGAATATAAAGTTTATATTTAGAAAAATAAATAATCTATGATAGTTCACAAACTAAATGGCTTGAATCCCATAAATAGTTTAACAAACTCTCGTGTTATCTAGTTTTGAGATGTATATTTTTATATTAATGATTTTTTATTACCTTCAATCTATTTTAAAATAACTTGTTTAAAATATTTTTTTTATATTTTAGAAAGTCTACTTCAAAATAAGATTTCATCGAAAGTTTATGATCAATAGGAAGTTTAATAGTCCATACTTACATTACAAGAATACATGAAATAGAAACCAATTTTAGAGACAAAAAATAATTAGTTGCTATAGTAACTAAATTAAAAAAAATAGTTTCTAAATTAGTTTCTATTATTGTTAAATAGATTTTAACTACCAATTATTTAGATTCTAAATTTGGTAGCAAAAACCTTGGTTGCTAATTAGATACTAATTTAGAAACTATTTAACAATAATATAAACTAATTTAGAAATAAAATTTTTTTTAGTCTCTAAAATGGTCTCTAATTCAGTGACTATAACAACTAATTATTTTTTATCTCTAAAATTGGTTTCTATTTCATGATTTTCTTGTAGTGTTGATATGCATTCAAACTTTTTGCTTTAATTAGATGTGTTTTGATTAGGTAATAAAAGTATTAGAATGTGAGAGAATAGATATGTGAAGATACAAGTCGAAATATTTTTAAAATTATATGATAAAATCTTATCAAGAAATGGGGTATTTTTAATAACTATTTTGTTCATCAGTTTCTCACTTATTATTCAAAAAATAAATTATTTTTCTATAATATAACAAATTTCTTAATTAATATTCTAAGTGCAGCTAAAAATATCAAAATAATAAGTTTAAAATTCAAAAAAAAAATAAAGAAACAACATATTTTCACATTTGTTTATTAATTGTGTATATCTTACAATTTTAGAGCAAAGAGTGACATAACTTAAATGATACACCTTAAGCGGCTTTAATATTATTCTTTAATTAAAGTTAAAGTTTCACCACATGATTCATAAATGTAAAATGGGTTTCACAATCTCAAGTTTTGGCTTCATGAATTTGCATCTCTCATGGAGTTTTGAGGTTGTCATTTTCAAAGTTGAAACCTTTGTTGCACTTGCTTATGAGGAACTGTTGGCTTCTCCATTTTCATCACTATATTTGACAATCAAATTTATAATCACTTGACATCACCTGCAATATTCATGATTGATTAAATGCAATAATTTTCTCAAAAGTCATGATGATTTTTTATTAATCGAAAGAATAAAATCTTTTACATTGACTCACATGTGCCTCTTAAATCAAACTACAAAGTTTAAGGAAACTTGCATTAACATAAGCTGGAAATCAAATACAAAATTATTCATGGCATAACACATGAAATGAAAATGACTATTACCGTTCATATGGTATGTTGTGATCACCAGTTACTTCTTCAACAAAAATAAGAAAGAAAACCACAATCATTATTTTTTATCAAATTAGTTATTTTCTTCAACTTGAGTATTTAATATTATTTTCTTTGACTTTGATGTTAAATTTGGTAAAAACTTACTTAAACTGAAGAAATTCTAAGCACCAACAAAACTTGGTAAACCTCGTATAACATGTGGTAAAGGAAGAGAAAGTGAGAAGTTTACCTTTTGTAATAAGACAACCATCCACTCTGATTTTGCAAGATAGAAGTATTGTTGACCAATAACATAGTTGTTTCTTTAAGCCATAACAACCATAAATATCCAATCTTTCTAGCATGCTCCCTCTTAGGCTGTTTGGAAAATCTGTCAACTTGCAACAAAAACCAATAGCTAATTGGCGAAGAGAGTGAAGGTGTTGAAAGCAATCAGACAAGGATTCTAGATTTGGAAGATCATATAATCTCAAGGAGTGCAGGGAAGTCATGGCATCTAAAGCTGTATGCAAACCTTTCAATTCTCTACATCTTTCAATTTGCAATTTCTTTAGAGAATGACCAAAAACCCATCTTGGAAAACTGCCACCTGGGTATCCTATTACTGCCAAACTCACAAGTTGTTCTGTATCAGGTTGAAGCACTTCAAGAATCTTTTCAGCATTTTCTTCTAATTTGGTCTCTTCATTTTTGTCCCATGACAACCTCAACTCCTTCAATCTCTTACTTGACATATTCCCTTCCCTGGCCTCGTCTGCACTTTTAACTCTTTCAAGATGCTTCATGTCAAGATCTTCCTTCAGCTTCATTCCTCCCAATTCTGCCAAAAGGAATCCTCTTTCGTTGCCAACAACATATGAGGTTAAACTCCTCAGGGAAGTCAACTTCCCCATATGAGGAGGAAGGTTTGATAGTTTGTGACAACCATTAAAAGATAATTTTTTAAGAGATTTTAAGTCTGTCAAACTGTTGGGCAACTTTTGTAGATATTTACAGTAATCCAATTTCAAGATTTGCAAATTCCACAATTTACACGTGAATTCTGGAATAGTTTTAAAGTCACTCTTGGAAAGATTCAAACACTTTAGATGTTTTAAATCTCTAATTGAAGGTGACAATTCTCCCTTTAATCGAAACTCTAACACCCGTAAAGAATGACATTTCAATACCTTAGGAAAGAGTTGATCACTGTATTGATTTGGTATTAGATAAGTCCTCAGAGATTTTACTTGTTGCAAATCAATTGAATTCAGTACATTTTTCCGTCTATAATCTGAGAGATGGTGGATTATATTAGACGGATAAATTAGTTCATTGTCACCTCTTAAGCAATCTACATCTTTTGCAACAAACCTTGCAAAATCAAAAACAATATTGTGCATCTTGAAACCGGTAAGGTTGCCAAATTCATCTCTCTCAATATCTTGAAAAAATGATCTCCTATATAATTCATTCCACACATCATTGCCCACTTCTTCGGCATCTAACCTTCCATCAGATGAGAGGAATCCATTAGCCATCCAAAGTTCAATTAAATATGTTTTCCTTATTGTTTCACCTTTGGGAAATATTGTACAATAAACAAAACATTTTTTGAGTCTTATTGGTAAGTTCAAGTAACTTACTAACAGGACACTACTTAACATCTTGGCATTTGGTAGAGGGTCTCCTATTTCAGAGTTTTTAATGTTTTGATGGTTTTCAATGTATTCCTTGATATTGAGCCACTCTGTTCCCTCTCTGTTGAAGTGTAAAAGACCACCTAGTAGTTTTACTGCAAGAGGCACTCGCTCAAGCTTTTTTAATATCTCCTTCCCTATTGCCTCAAGCAAAATCGGTATTTTCTCATTTGTTTCAAAGACTTGTTGTCGAAACAATGCCCAACCATCATTGTAAGATAACTCTGATAATACAAAATTACTTCCCATGATTTCTGCAAATCCCAAGGATTTAGGAGCGGAGACCACAATGAAAACACCCACTTCCCCACAAGCCAATATTGATTTCAACTTCTGCCAGTCATGATGAAAAGATTGCCCAGTCTGATGATCGGGATACAATTTGAAATCCAATACAATCAAATATCTTTTTCTTTGGAGAAGATTTTCAAGTCTTTTTTGTAGAATATCTAGATCTGAGTCCTCACAGTCACACCCAATAGCTGCTTTGGTGATAGCTTCCATCATTCCCTTAAAACTGAAATCCCAAAAATTACCTACCCAAATTCTTAACTCAAAGTGGTTCACTACGATTTGATGATGGAAGATGAGTTTGGCAAATGTTGTTTTTCCAATTCCTTCTACACCTTCAATTGGATAGACCCGTAAATCATCCCTAAAATTATAAGGAAAACTAATCAAATCGTATAAAAATGTATCTACATCCCTTTGTCTTCTGCATAGTGGTTCATGGAAGAAAAAGGTAGTTGGGCGCCCCTCAATGACTTCATTTCCTCTACCAGCAATCACCTCAGTCTCAGTCAAATTAAACATGTTCTTTTCTTGAACAATTTCTACTAATCTCTTACTTATCCTTTTCATTTTCTTAGCCATTTTGTAACCGAAAAGAACATGATTGAGATGAAAAGAGGATAAGCAAGAGCGTTGTACCTTGTTTGATAGCCCACCTTTGACCTCTTGGTACTCCAACCCCAATGCTTCATAGGCACACTCATCAATCATGTCATCCACCATGTGAGCAACATCATTTATCTTTGCCAGCCAATCGTTAATATTTTTGTCTGAGAATTGTTTCTGCTCAGCATCTTCCAGCGAAGCCTTGATAGTAGTGAACAATTGGGCAAGCTTCCTCAGGTCTTGATGAAAACTCAGAAGTGGTGTGAATTCCTTTTGGAGGAGTGAGTTCAAATTGTGAAGCAGAGATTCAACCACAAACTGTGTCATGTTGTTGTAACTCTGCAAGATGGAAATGAAAGAGAGATGGTATGAAAATGGTAACAGGGACAAATATTGTGTGGGCTTAACATGCTAAAACTTGCCATCTTTAGCACACAAGGAATAGTTTGTAATGAAGGAAAGGTTCAGGAATCAGTTCTAAAGCAATGTTCATACGCTCAAGGCAACAAGGTTCCCCTTCCAGCACTCACTTACCTTTCATTATGGTTTTCTTTTACCACTTTCCCCAATAAAAAAAATTAATCAATTTCATTTTTATATAAACAAACCTACAGAAATAAATAAATAAATAAATAAACTACTGTTTAAGATTAATTGGATATAGATTCTGTTAAATTTAACTACTATAAAAAAAAATTTATGTCTATTTCTTAGTCTTCAATAACAGTTTTAAGAAAATAAAATAAAAAAATCTTTTTCTTTACCCAATTCACCTTCTTTTTATTGTGTTGTTTTATATATGTGTCAAAGTTACAACTCTAGAGGAAAGAAAAAATTCTTGATAAAGTGCACTCCAAATTATTGATTAAAGGAATTAATGGTGACAATTATGTTTTATTTTATCATATTTTTAATAGATATATAGTTTTAAAATCACCCCTTCAAGATGTACTTTATTTTCTAGAAGAAAAGACAAATTCTATTTTCTGGCTCTTATTTTTTTATCTTTAAATATATTTTAAATTCCTATAGATATGATATTGTTTGATTTTAGTTCTTATAAATTTCTTTTTTAGTCTTAGATTATTGAAATTTTCTTAGTTTTCTTTTTAGTCTTACCATAAATTAGAGTTATTTTAAGTTTTAAAAAAATATTAATTAAGAAAATAAAGGCAATAAAAAGTCGTTTAAATTAAAGCAATTAAATTATTCTCTAACGAATATGTGATTTAACTTTAAATTTTTAATATAATTATTACTTTATATTTAACAATACACATGTATTAGGTGTAAATATATCACAATCACACTCGCGTACATACATATATACGCAAAAAAAACACACGTAACCTACATGAATGCAGTAACCAATTTCTTTATTAGTTTCTGCAAAGTAAAAATAAAATTAACATAAAAATATATGGGATTGAACAATTTTGTGAATGAGAATGGTACAATATAATATTTTTTTGTGAAAAATAAGGTGATTTAGATAGAATTATTTTTATAATTTTATTTTTGATAATTTGTATAGTAAAGTTAATCACAAAGAAATGTTTTTTTATCTAAAGAAATTATCAAATATAGTCCAATTATTACAGGAATAGGAATAGCGTGTCTTTCTACCTGTTTAATATCACTAGAAATATTGTTTTTTTTATTATTTCCTTAGATATTATTAGTTTAGTTTTCTCTTTTAACAAATTAAAATTATATGGTATATATTTTGGCTTGACCCGAAAAACAAATAAAAGACTATTGAATGGAATAGAGGAAAAAAAGAGAGAAAATTGTATACTCTCATTAATGAATAAAAAAAATTATAAAGTGGATTATTATTGATAGACTTTTATTAGACAATTGCTTCCTGCACCATATCACAGCACTCAATCACAGGGGAAAAACCGAAAATACCTTAAAAAGTGGGGTACATATAAAATTACATTCTAGACCTTTTTTTCTGGAACACAATAATCTCTTCCGGATAATTTTTTCTGGAATGTATTATTTTCAGTTCTGGATTATTTTATCTGGAATGGGATTTTGTTTTTTTTTTCCAGATTTTTATATCCGAAACACAAAAATCTCTTTCGGATTTATTTTTCCAGAATGCATTATTTTTAATTTTGGATTTTCATTTATGGAATAAAGGGTATTTTCGGAAATTTTGAAGTTATGTTGGGTGCAGATTCAAAAGTGTTGGGTGCAGGGAGCATTTGCCCTTTTATTATTGTAAATTATCAACAAAATAGACTTTTCATGATGGTTTTATAGATGATATATCAACTTTAGACTTTATGTTAAAAGATCATCATAGTAAATACGTTGATTTTTTTTATCAACAAAGAATAAATAAAATAAAACGAGACACTCCATGGGTGTCTCAACCCTTATACAAAAAGATTCAAACCAAGCTACATGACACCCAACCAATTGGGGGTTCCAACTGACTCTATCAAAACAACAACCAAAATGTCATAAACATTATTAGACATATATAGTCATGACCACATCAGTACACAAATACAACATCCCTTCAAAAGACCTTAACACCTTCCAGCCAAAATAATAATACAAAGAAACTCTTTCGAAATAAGACAAAATAAAAAATTACCCTACAACCTTCTTCAACTTTTAAAAAGTCTTTACCAATAAATTGAAGTAAGCCAAACTAACTCCGAATCACAAGTACAAAACATAGACTTCCGAGATACTACAAAAACCAAAAAAAACTTGCAAGATGGAAATGGTATGAAAAGGTTAACAAAGATAAATATTGTGTGGGCTTAACATGCTAAAAAGTTGCCATCTTTAGCACACAAGGAATAATTTGTAATGAAAGAAAGGTTCAGAATTAAGCAATGTTCATAGGCTTAAGGCACCAAGGTTCCCCTAAAACACTTACTTACCTTTCTTTATGGTTTTGTTTAACCAGTTGCCCCAATAAAATAATTAATCAATTTCTTTTTTATATAAACAAATTACAGAAAAAATAAATAAACTACCAAAGTTTTTCGTTTAAGATTAATTGGATATAAATTCTGTTAAATTTAACTACTATAAAAAAAATTGTATGTTTACTTTTTTTCGTCATCCTAATCATTTATCACTACTATAAAAAGTTTCCATCTTTAGCAGATAAGGAATAATTTATGTCTATTTCTTAGTCTTCAATAACAGTTTTAAGAAAATAAAATAAAAAGTCTCTTTCTTTACCCAATTCACCTTCTTTTATTGTGTTGTTTTATATATGAGTCAAAGTTGAACTGTAGAGGAAAGAAAAAATTCTTGATAAAGTGCACTTCAAATTATTGATTAAAGGAATTAATGGTGACAATTATGTTTTATTTTATCATATTTTTAATAGATATAGTTTTAAAATCACCCGTTCAAGATGTACTTTATTTTCTAGAAGAAAAGACAAATTCTATTTTCTGGCTCTTATTTTTTTATCTTTAAATATATTTTAAATTTCTATACATAAGATGTTGTTTGATTTTAGTTCTTATAAATTTAGTTTTTTAGTCTTAGATTATTGACATTTTTTTAGTTTTCTTTTTAGACTTACCATAAATTAGAGTTATTTTAAGTTTCAAAAAAAATATTAATTAAGAAAATAAAGGCAATAAAAAGTCTTTTAAATTAATGCAATTAAATTATTCTACTTCTTTAACAAATATGTTATCTAATTTTTAATTTTTAATATAACTAATAATACATACGTTTTAGGTGCAAATATACTCAGCTCAAGTGTTTTGAATCTAAAAAACCACACCTATTACTCAAAATTTTGACCTGCAACCTCTAATAATGTATTTTCCAAAGCAAAAATTCCTGCAAGTATCAAATTGAAGCCAATTGTTCAAGAAACACAAGCATGCTGCTGACACTCAGTCAAAATTTCTAATCTATGTATATTGCTGTCATGCAAAAAACATCTCCAACATAATTTAAAAACTCCTAAATTTGAATTTTCCATGAAAAGTAACAGAGCATCAGAAATTGAGTTTTTAAGCAGTAGACAACCAGAAGCATAATATGCTCACAGATTCAACCATAAACCACACACAACTTGCAAGAGCTGCACTCCATTTTCCCAGCTAACCACATCAGAAGTTGAAAGTTCCAAATCAAAGCAAGCCATACCAAAATTTCAAGCAGTAAGTATCCCAATTTATCAAAAGAAAACCATCATAAGGACACCATCCTCTGCATAGAACAGATGATGATTACAACTCCAGAGGAATATTTCTATTCAGCTCTTTTCATTTTCCATCTGGAATTTCATCAGTCAGAGTTCTAATTTAGTAATCATAAATTGAATTTTCCATGCCAAAATATTCTGAAAGCCTCAAATTTTCAATTTTCCATGAGAAGTCCAAAAACATCAATGAATGTTTTAAGCTAAGAACAAGTTGAAAAACACTCACAAATTCAACCAAAAACCACACAAAACTTAGACCTGCAACGTCTACTTCAATTTTCCCAACACACTACATCAGACACTAAAGCTTTGAAGCCAATCCCACCAAAAATCCAAGCAACATGACAAATGGTAAAAATTTTCAAATATATCAAAAGCAACCATCCTCATCCTCATAATATATAATCATTCATCATTCATTACCTCTACCAAATACTAAACACCAAAGGCCAACTAAAAAGACCCTACAGTCTTAAAAGACTCATGAACATGCCTCAGTATGTCCTTATCTCTATTCCACTCTGGAGTGGGTGCATTGACAAAATGGGCATAGAGCTTGTTCTTAGCACAAGTCACTGAGATCAAGCTATGAGTGCCAACCCCATCAATCTCATACACATAGTACAGCTGCCCCTTTTCATCCTTCACCTCCTCAGAGCTCAAGCCATCAGCATTGGCAATCAGATCCTGCAACTCCACATCAGAGAGTGCCAAGTTGTTCAGAATCACATCTTTTGGTGCAAGTTGGCGAAACCCCGACAGAAAAGTCAGGTACTCTTTCTCTGTCTTCTTCTTCGGGTTGTAGAACTCACTGTCCGTTCCATTAGTACCTATCATCCATAAATGCTATACTTTTATCACACACTATTCTTATCCAATACAACAATATCATTTTTCCAAATGAAGATATTCTTACACATTCATCAAACATAGTAAACATATATATACACTACTTAATCATATTTCTGATTCTTTATAAGTGGGTGAACTCATCTCATATAATCCATTTTCTTAATAACAGGATACATTCAAAGACCAAATAGAACATTTATCCAATTTGAATTGTTATCTAATAACTATTAATTAATCACATTCCTTTTTTAAAACCACGTGTAAAGATCAAATGGAAGAAATTTTACTTTTTGGTTCATAATTTCATAATGGGTCTATATTTCTATATCATACATGTTTATATCTCTCATAGCAGAGGTAACATCATATATGTAGAAACATGGAACAAATGTTAGTACCCTTCTCGACCTTAGACACCAACCGTTCCTTCCAGCCTGCAGGCACGTCATAGACATACTCAGCAGAGTCCTTCTTGTTGGAGTTGCCGCCGTAGCCGCCGTAGTTGGCGGCGCTGGCGGCAGTTCCGTAGTAAACTTGGTAGGAGGGGGAGTCTTGCGCCAGGGAAGGCAGTGGTGCGGTGGTTAGAATGGAGGCGATGGCGGCGGTGGCAGTTAAGGTTGTTAAGGGTTGTTTGAAGGGGAGGAGGGGCTTGCATGGAGAGGGTGGGGTGGCGGTTGTGGCGGTGGAGGAGAGAATGGCTGATGGGGATGAGAACACGGTGGTGATGGCGGTGGTGGTTGCCATGGTGTGGTGGATATGTGGATGTGGAAGTGTTTTTGTGTGCTATTATTGATGTCCATTGAAACACCAAAGTGTGTTACACATCTTTTTCTTATCCACAAGATAGAACAATTATGTGGAATGTGGCATATTGTAATCTTTGTTTTCCACCAATAGGAGTGTGCCACGTAAGTGGAATCTAAATAATAAATTATTATAACAATAATTATGGATTAAATCATGCATTTTATCCTAAAGTGACAAATTTAGTATTGCAAAGAATATTTAAACAGTATAATTTTTTGTTTTATATCTATAAATTACTTATTTTTGTTTTAGTATCAATAATTTTTTTTTAAACTAAGGTAGTTAAAAATGATTATTTCGATTTAAATATTTTTTGTTGTCTAAGTTTTTTTTTTATTATCCATAAATTATTAATAAAGAAATTGACGCATATTTTCACCGTGTACAATAATTATATCGAATTTAAAATATAATTTTTTTTCCAATTTTAACAGAGCTATCTCCTTTTCTGCCTCACCGGAAGAAACCCTACTCTCTCTTAAACCCTTTCACCCTCGCCGGAAGTTGCAGAACATCTCTGCCTCGCCGGAAAAGTAAAAACACACTAAATTTATTCCAATTAAAGTTGTAATTATCTCTTTAAATTTTCTTTACAGAATCAATATTATTAGAATCTGGTGTTCTGTCTCAATAACGTTTCATTCTTCTGATTCTGTTGTTCTTTGTGTGATTTTCAGGTATGGTGTGTTATGTGAGTGGTTGAAGCGTTGGAAATGGCGCTTTGTCTTCCTCTTTCAATCAGCAATCCCAAACCAGTTGCTTCCCTGAGTTCCAGTTTCGTTCATGGCGGAACAAAACCTTCATTCTTTTCAATCAATGAGAAGCTGAAAACGGGTAATCGTCTTCAGAGTATCTCGGTTTCAATTTCTTGTTCCTCTATAAAACTTGTCCGTGACCGCACACTCGATAGGCATGTTGCGATGAAGTATAGGGTTAGGTTTGTTCAGAAGCTAAAAACTTTGCTTCTCTCTAAATCGAAACATTACATTCCAGTTCATATTCTGTGTAAATGCCGTTCTTATCTTGGTCTTCCCAAGCCTCGTTCCGTGCTTTCTATGATTCATAGATACCCTTCCATTTTTGAACTCTTCAATATTCCATGGCCTCCAAAACCACTCTATGCGACCAAGTTGCATCCCCAACTCTGTGTTCGATTAACCCCTGCTGCAGCTGCTGTTGCTGCTGAGGAATTGGCTTTTCAATCTTCCATTTCCAACTTGTTAGCTGCCAAACTCCAAAAGCTTCTCATGCTATCTTCTCGCCGCCAGTTACTTCTGTCCAAATTGGTTCACTTTGCTCCACATCTTGGTCTGCCTCCTAATTTCAGGTCCCGGTTGTGCAACGATCATCCGGACAAATTCAGGACCGTTGACACTCCCTATGGCCGTGCCCTTGAGCTTGTTTCTTGGGATGTCAACTTGGGAAAGCCTTTGCCACCTCCTGCATCCCATGATCCTGGTTTCATAGTTGATCGTCCTTTGAAGTTCAAGCAATTGAGACTTCGAAAGGGGCTTAATTTAAAGAGACGGCACCAGAATTTCTTGCTGAGATTTGAAGAAATGGCAGAAGTGTGCCCCTATAGGAATCCTGCTGAGGCTTTTGCAAAGGAATCGTTGGAGGCAGAGAAGAGAGCTTGTGCATTGGTAAGGGAGGTTCTTGCAATGACAGTTGAAAAGAGGACTTTGATAGACCACTTGACTCATTTCAGAAAGGAGTTTGGCTTCCCAAACAAGTTGAGAGGGATGATAATAAGGCACCCGGAATTGTTTTATGTGAGTTTGAAAGGGGAGCGACACTCGGTTTTCTTGGTGGAGGGGTTTGGTGAGAAGGGCAACTTATTGGAGAAGGAAGAGATTTTGTCCATACAAGATAAATGGATGGACTTGGCTAGGGAGTCCAAGAGAATGAGACAAGAGAGAAGAAAGGGTAGGTTTAGCAAAGATATTGGAAGCTTGAATGGAACTGATCAAGATAATAGTGACACTGATGATGATTACGATGATAATATTGGGATCGATAATTTTGAGAATGGGTATGATGATGGTTTTGAGGATATATTTGAGGAGTTGGATTTCGAGGCAGATGATGATCAAGGAGACAAGATTTTCTCCCCAAGCAACTATGGAGAATTTTGGACTGCCAAACCTTTTCCAATTCAACATGGTTTGGATGAACCTCAGATGCAGCCTTGGTAGTGTTTAATTTGAAGAACAGAGTTTTTCCCTGCACAAGTAAAGCAGTGCAATTTTCAAGTGGTAAGTTACAGTTCCAGATTGCATCTGCCATACCATGATAGGGATTCTGTTCTATCTTTGACTATTTGCTATAAAGATTGTGTACATATGATAGAGTTGAAGCAAAAGTTAATTCTCAAATCCAAAGATTATTATTACTTGGGGAGAATGTATTGTGTATTATTGTTTCATTCTCCATAACTCTTTTGTTTGTCTGATTTTTTTTTTTTACACTTTATAAATTATAAATAAGTTGATGTTTTTTTTAATTATTATAAAAAAAACCAATAGTTTGTATATCACACAATAATTTCAGTTAACAGAAAAAACACATTGTATGATTTCATAAATTTCATGATTACTGAGAATTGTAAATCTTTAAAATTTTGATTTCTGAAAATGACTGAAATGTATTTGATTGATAAAAATATTTTTGAAAACATTTATATAATTTTTCAAGAAATAAAAGAATAATATTTTATTTTACTAAGATCTTTAATTTGTACATGGTATTTTTTGTAATGATTTTTTATTATAATTTTAAAAAGTATGATTTCCACCTCCCACATAATTTTTTTAAACCATTTCTGCAAAACATACATTATTGAGGTTTATGACCGATTGTGATTATCTCTCGTATTACATTTATTTCACATAGTATTTAAATAAATTAAATTTTTATCTTTGTAAATCATATTTAAAATAAGTATTTGAAAGGTGGGTTTTGTTTTTATGCAATGATTTTGATTTATTAGTAGGCGAACAAGCATTGGATATTGTTTTTTAAAATAAAATTTAGAGCTTAATTTTGTGTGTGTCTAATATAACTTCAATTACGAAGTACTCTATTTATTTCTCGTACATGAACAAGTAAAAATAAATTCCAATTTTGAAAAAAATAAAAAACTAATAATCAAGATATTATTATTCAATGAATTACAACTAATTTAAATGAAAAAATAAAAAGAAATCAAAATAACACCAAGTCTATTCAAATAAACGGACATAACTAAATTCTGAAATAGTCTTGAAATTCACTTCAAAAGAATTTAGTTAAAACAATTATAACTACCATTATTATTATTAATATTTAATTATCATGTCACTACTCTTATGATTTGTTAATATTGTTATTATTGTTAGTTATAATAACTACCACTCCGAAATTTATTACATAATCTTTATCATAAAATAAGTATTAAAAAGTAAATAAGAGTGTTTTATGTTTTAACGTTCACATTAAAAAAAGTAAAATTCACATAATAATATTTTACAATTAAATTATTATTCTCTAATTAAATTTAGAGTTTCACAATGAAAATTTATATTATATTTTAGAACTCTCATGATAAAAGTAAAAATGGCGTAATTAAGAGGAAAAGTAATTCCGGTGGAGAGGTATAAATAAGTGGTAGTAAACGAAGCGTGTGAGGTAAGAAGAGAAAGGGAAAATGAAAATTATCTAAGTCGCGAGAGAGATTTGCAATTTAACGACACAGCGCCAAAAACCCTCGTACCCGGTTCAAATGGGTCGCACTTAGGTTTTCACGCTCGCATCTTTGTCCCTTCTTCTTCCCCTTTTCTTCCATTCCGTTTCCTCAATTTCCACTTCATCACCATGGCCAACAGGTAATTTTTTTCTCACCCTCTCTTCTTCTTTTCCGTTCCTCCATTTTCATCATTTTTCATGATTCTTGAATTTCTTCCATCACTGTCGTTTCGTTTTTTTCCTTCTGTCTTATCTTTTGTCTTGTTCGCGCATTGGAAAGGGCGCGAAAGAAAAGAAAAAGGGTTTTGTTGCATGGCGTGTTCGGATAGTTCGCATTTGCCACTGCTCATTATTTGTTCGAAGGCCGTGTGGTGGATTGTATGGACCGTGTTCTTGGGTTTCTTTTTTCGTTTCTTGTTTTACTGATTGGAAATGTGTGTTTCTTTAAGAAATAACAGTCTGATCAGTTTTCTGTTTAGTTATCGTTGGTAATGGTTCATTATAAGTGACTTGGACATTGTGTGTTGGTTTTGATGTGTGCACTTTTTGAGGAGACTATGTGATTTGTTAGTTAACCAATTTAGGGGTTTACTTGCTTATTTTTTGAATTTTTGTGTTGAATTTTTGTAGACTCTTTCTTGATAACATTGTGACGCGTTTTGAAATGATTATTTGTCTTAGGGTTTGCAAGTTCTATGCCCGTGGAGCGTGTTTGAAAGGGGATCAGTGTGCTTTTGTTCATGAGAAAAAGGATGAAGATAGTGGTCATGTAAGTTGTGACTCGTTCTGATTATCGTGTACTATGTTTGGCACCCACCGATGAATCTTTTTATTGACTTTCCTACTCTTTTGTTTCTTATGTTGAAAACAGGTTTGTTGCTTTCATAGAAAAGGAGTATGTGCTTTTGGTAGTAAATGCAAATATAAACATGTCAGAGCTTCTGATGGGTCGTCTTCATCTAACAGACGTCGTTCTCCTCTTCCGAAATGTTTGCTGAATCGTACCGCCAAAGAAACAAGTTGGGTTCCAAAGGGTTCAAAGTCATCTTCATCAGACAATTGTGCAAGGAGTTCACAACATAAGAATCTGCTCTCTCCTGGAAATGATGTTGGCAGTTCTAGTAGTGCTGCACGATCTGAAATTTTGTTCTGCTCATTTGCTGCTGCCGACTGCCCCCTTGGATTTAACTGTTCTCGTGTTCATGGAAATCGATGTTTATACTGTAGAGAATTTTGCATACATCCTACTGACAGAGAGGAAAGAGAAAATCATTTGAGAACTTGTGATAAAAAGGAAAAATACCTTCAGGCTTTGAATGACAGTCAAGAAGTAGAATGCAATGTTTGTTTGGAGCGTGTTCTTTCCAAGGCTAAACCATCTGATTGTAAGTTTGGGCTGCTTCCTGAATGTGATCATGCTTTTTGTTTATCCTGTATCCGCAATTGGCGTAGTAGTGCCCCAACCTCTGCAATGGACATGGGTAGTAGTAGTGGCACTGCTAATGCAGTGAGAACATGTCCTGTTTGTCGCAAACTGTCATATTTTGTCATTCCAAGTGGTATTTGGTATTCTACTAAGGAAGAAAAACAAGAAATTATTGATAACTACAAGGCAAACTGCAAGTAATTTCTTCTCTACTCAACATCCCCTTCACTTTCCTGAAATTGATTTGTTACTTGGTGACTCGTGATTTTGAATTTACTTGTGTTACAGTTAATCAATCAAAGTTGTTTTTGATGGTGGTTGGTTGGGAATATAATTCCCTCCTTTTCTCATCACTATATCCCCACTCCTATTCCCAAACCCCTTCTACACCACACAGCAATCAAACACTCCCAAAAGTACATAAGAATGCATGCACACACTGTGTTCCAATATTTTGTGAAATGTTGATTGTATACTCTTCACATGTCTCTATTGATGAGAGCAATTTATGCAGAGTTCAGCTATTTAGGTGAAAATCTGATTATTAAAGAGATCCAAGACAATATTTTTATTAAGGGATTGAATGGTTTCTTATTTGATTTTTTTTCAGACTAATTAATTGCAAGCATTTTAACTTCGGAAATGGGAATTGTCCATTTGGGGCTAGTTGCTTCTACAAGGTACCCAAGTTACTATCTCTTTTGTCACTGTAAATTCCTTGGGAAAATTTGATTACCATTCCTATTTAGTTATTAACATCATTTTTTAAACAGCGAATTGCATTCTACCATGCTTCTCCTTCAACTTAAATAATATTTATTATCTTGCTATTAGATATTAGATGTCAAATTTGATTTTATTTATATAAATAATCATATTTGGGCTGACTATCCACTTGGGTATAGAATCTACAACTTTTTTTTGGTCTTATCTAACACCAATATTATTTTTTGTATGTCTTTTGACAACTTGAGAAAAACGAGATAGGAATTTCAAAATGTTAATGCTCTACGTGTAGTAATATACTCAGCAAAAATCTGTTTACATACATGATTGGTACAATTTACAAATTAAGACTGGTATTAACCCCTAATATACAATGAGTGTGAGACTTCAAGGAACCCTATGATTCAGCAAAAATATGTTTATATACATGATGAGTATTATTTACTAATGAAGACTGGTTAACCCCTAATATGCAATGAATATGAGACTGCCATGAACCCTGTGTCAATTAATTGTGCTGATAAATGCAAAGTGGAGCATTAATGATGTTCTATTCCCAGCACCCTCCCAAGCTCACGGAAATCGGGTCATATCATGTTGGCCCAAATCTTCATTAAGAAGACGTGAGCCGCAGTGGCGACGTCATTTCCACCCTGGCTAATTTGCAGCACCACAGAATTTCTGATCCGCTACTACCTTGTTATGATGTCCGGCAACAAAACTACCATCTCTGATATTCAATAACACTGATGAGTTTGCTTGTTTTAGACGAATTAGTTCGTGAGCAGTGAGAGTCATAGCTTGATATTCTGATTCAGCTTTGGACTTGCAACCACATTTTGTTTCATGCTTTTCCATGTAATGGGATTCTCACCAAATAGGACACAATAACCGCAGGTTTAGTAGGAGATCCAGCCTTGTCAGCACAGGTATAGGCAATGATATGTCCTTTGTTCTCATATACTAATCCATCCTTCTACTAGATATCCTTTAAGAAATATCAAGTTTGGACAATTGCATTCTCATGATCAACATGAGGAGAATCGATGAATTGACTCACCATGCTGGCTACAATTGAATAGTTCAGCTTTCTTACCAATCTCCACCGTCTATTCAATTTGGATACACGTGATTATCACTGCTTTACAATTCAACATTCCTGTTTCTTAGGGAAATAATAATTCCAGATCATGATTATCAAGTAACTAAAATTCCAAGAAACTATCCCATTTGGTCCAGGTCTGATTTACCAAAATATTGTACAAATCAGTTTACATTTTGGGGAGTTCAGAAATCTTAACTAAAGCAAGCCATATATGTCTGCATATTTATTATTATGATTAATTTTTTTTAATCTTTTGGGGCATGCAACAATGTTAGTGATCTTTCTGTGTTGCATTATGGTACTTTGTTTTTAGTGACTAGCTTGAGCATTTGTGATTGTACATTAGTACTATTATACTTAGTTAGTTTAAGTACTTCCTTTCATACAGATCTGTAGTGTATACTGTTACTTCAGTGTTGGCAAATTTGTGATTTTACTTTTTTACAATCCTTGAGTTTTGGTTGGCTTCCATGCTTGATTCAGTGTATGAATATTGCAGAGTGAGATCATACTAGATGGTTGAAGAGCAAACTGGCTTGCACGTGAGATTTTTAATTTTCTGCATGTTGAAGCCCCACAAATTTGTGAGCTGTGTTGCATGATCCAGTGCAGCCCTCATTTTGTGGGTCTTTTTGTTCTTATCTTTGAGAGACAGATTTGCAATAAGCTTTCCTCTTCCAAGTAGCACACCACGTTTCTCTGTTCTTTACCTGCATTTTGGTTTTTACTCAACACCCCTCTTTTCTTTTTTCATTTCTCATGCCTCTCTCTGTGAGGTCACTTTAGTTTGTGTGGCTCTTGTTATCTTTTTATTTGGATTAGCTTCTGAAGTTGATAAATTGGGCTTGTTTTTTGCCTTTGCCTCTGAAATAAAGCTCTTGGGCTTTAACTTCTGGTTTCTTTAGTTATCTTTCTTTACACATACCTTATGAACTACATTTTGTGTTATGCTTTTTCTTTTTATAATTAATAAAAAAGTATTTGTAGTTATGGAAACGATCATGAGCTGGGATTTGGTTCTATACTAAATCAGGATTTGTGGTTTGTTTCGTTTGATTTGGGATGGTCCCATGTTTCTAAAATTAAGATGTCTTGTTTCATTTTATGCTTTGTTAGGATTAGGAAGTGATTTGAAGAGAGAAAGTGTGAGGAGAGTAAGATTCTTTGGATTAAGGTAAATAGAATGAAAGTGAAAGAAAAATTTATGAAAATTTGTGAATGATTTGATAGATATAATAAATTTAAAAAATCATAAAATAATATGCATATATATAATAATTAATTAATTTATATTATTATAAATTACTTTTAACTAAATAAAAATTTATAATTAATCCATAATTTTAATTATCATTTTATATGTTTATTAATTTTTTTATTATTTTAATAATTATTATTATTATTTATATGTATTTATTATAATAAAATATAATTAATAATAAATTAATAATATAAAAATATAATTTAATATAATAGTTATAAATGTATATATAATAAAATATGTATTCATAATCTATAATGAAAATTGATTCTTTGCATTCATAATCGACTGTGAATACATATTTTATTATATATACCTTTACAATGATATTTTCTTCGCAAATATTTGCCTAGCTTTTTGTTTTTTAATTGATTTTTTATTTGTTAATTTTCATGCTTTTCTCGCCTATCTTCACACCTGGAAGAAATCTATCATCACACCCTTAGGGTGTGTTTGGGGGGAGGGATTTGAGAGAGTGGATGCGTGATGTTGTTTTGATTGAGGGATTTTAGAATGGATTTGTGAGGATGATTCATTGAAATTTGTGAGTGATGTGATGATTGAGTGGGAATAATAAATTTTAAAAAATTATTATTATTATATACATTTACTATTTTATATAATTATGTATGTTTTGTTCATATTATCATTTTATTTTATTATTTTTATTATTTATAATTATATGTTGTTATTAGTAGTATATTTAAATATTTTCTTACATAAATTTATGTATTGTTTATATTATTATCGCTGCCTCTTAATCAAGATGGCACTCCTATTACTGGAAATGCTGTGAAAGAGAGCTGATTCTCCCTTGTATGCTAGTTAAAGAAAATCGATTTTGGACACCAAAAGTAACCAACAAATGAAGAAAATTGATTCTCCCTTTCCTACAACGTGGACAATAATTGATTATGGGTTTCAAAGGGCACAAAGAACTACTAAAAATCGATTCTTCCATGAAATCAACCATAAGTAAAACTGAAACAAAATCGATTCTCTCATGAAATGAACTTGAACGAGAATCGATTCTCCTCGGAGAAGTGTCATGCATGCACAGTGTTAGGGTTAAGGATATGAAGGTAAAATCCTATGATCATCCTAAGTTTTAGGGTTAAGGATATGAAGGTAAAATCCTATGATCATCCTTCGTGTAATCAGAACAAATCATGTATTTGTGTGAAGAAACTGAAATGCTTACCACCCTCTTCCCCATCCATAGAGTCACCTTCAAAACACTTAAAACAAACACGCTAGTCACCCGCTCGCCAATCCGCACACTCGTAGAGTCACCTTCAAAACACTTGAAACAAACACGCTAGTCACCTGCTCGCCAATCCGCACATTGGTAGAGTCACCTTCAAACACTTGAAACAAACACGCTAGTCACCCGCTCGCCAATTTGCACGCCTTGCCAAACCGTACTTCAAGCACATCAGCAGAAGCAAACAGACCCTTAGTGATAAGCATGTACTAAATTATAAAATGGAGGAGAGTTGTAGGTATTTTTTGAAATACTTTTATTTAAAAAAAACACAGAAATTGAAATTGGAAACAAGTTCAGTCTCTGTGGCTCTGTGGCTATGCTCTATGTTTGAAATAAACACTAATAGACTTTAAAATATCCAATATAAAGAGAAAAAGACTACTCACCTGTAGGATACTTGTAAATCTGTTTTTCAGAGGCCATGCATATTTATTTATCTTTAATCCTTTACATAGCTTATATTTGTACTTGTTTGACCTTCAATAATTCTGATATCTGTTGCTTTCAGCACACTGTGAAGCCTGGCTCATACACATGGATCCATCGCAGGCCACCACCACACCGGAGACAAAACAATATTACGATGAATGAGATGAATGACATGTTGGAGATGCTCAGCGATGTTGATTTAACAAATTCTATTATGAGGGACTCAGGGTTTTTCGATGATATGGATCCATTTGGGATGATGGATATATCTGATAGTCTTGGTGGTGAATCAGGTCCTTGTTTTGGCCCTTTTGATTCTGATGAAGAAGACACAGATTTTTTTCAGATGGCTGCATTGTCAGAAGCACTGGTTTCTGGTGTGGATGATTTTGGCCCTGAAGATTTTGTGGATGAAGAATTCAACCCTATGGAGGCTGCCTTGTTATCAATGATGATGCATTCTAATATAGATGATGATGATGATGAAGAGGAATACAGTGATGAGTTCTACTAGAATCACACAGTTCATATCAAACCAGTTGTTGAGGTTCCCCATCATTTGTTTTGAGAAGTATTTAGGCAGAAACTCCCAAGATTTTCTAGTTTATGGTATGCTAGTACTCATGCCAACATCTGCTATTCGTGATCATTTGCCATTTTGTATATTTTCTAACATGAACCTTTTCAAATAGTTTTGGTTTGAGGCTTTTGCTTAGTTCTGTGTCATTGCACTTTGAATTCAGATTGCTCTTCTATGTACAATATGGCTTCATATTCTTGGTCTTGTTGACATGTTCATCACCATAGATTTTTGGTTAGACCCTTGTTGAAAAGATTGCTTGCTTTTGCTAGTTCAGTATCTTTTCCATGGAAAACCAACTTGGATTACTTAAACATACTTCATAAAATGTACACATATTTAATATGTAATATCTTTAATGTTTATTTGTAGTTATTTGGATTCAACGTCTATTTTGAAAAAAGATACTAGTTCTAAAATTGATATCAAACCGATTTACAAACATCAAAAAACTATTTTCCTTTGCAAAATATAGATTTGTATTTCAATTCAATATTTGAATTAAGATGGATAAAAATTTAAACTTATTTTCTTTAAAAAATATGGATTTAAATTTAATTTAATTTCAATTATTTGAATTTATAATAATTTAAACGTAATAATAATAAAATATTCAATTTAATGTTTTTTTTTGTCAACCTTATGTTTTGAAATTTAAAATTATATGGGTGCGAAATAAAATTTTAAAATTCCTTTCTTTCCATTGAGAATCGAAAATAAGTGTTTTCTTATGTTAAAATACTTTCCTCCTTGATAAATAGAATATTTCCAAATCAAAAGTCCATCCATTCACTAATTTTTTCATTTATCATTCAAATATGCCTTGTTAAAGTACATAAACTGCATAGCCTTTGTAAGTTACATTACTTTTTTATCTATTAGTTAAGTTATTAACAATTCTTGAAAGGAAATAATTGCATTTCTAGTATAATATAATGACTGAGGTGTTTTCTTTATTATAGGATATCCTTTATTGTGTATAAAAAAAAAACACAAGTAAGATAAAAAAAAGAAAGGATTTGATTATGGTTATTGTTCGTTTGTTAACAAAGATTGCGTACAATTCTCAATCAATTGAGTTTCACTAAAACAAACTAATGCTGCAAAGATATAAATGAGTATTATTTGGACATAAGTCACATCTAGCTAAAACTAAGTATTATTTGGAATGCAAATAGCCTGAATAAAATTTAGTATTATTTGAAATACAATAACTCCAACTTAAACACAAAGTATTATTTGGAATGTAATAATTCATTATTACACACAGAGTATTGCTTGGAACGTAACCACTCTTAGCTAAACACAATATTATTTGAAACATAGTCACTCATAGCTAAAGGTCACAAGGTTTATAAAGACTGTGATTTAAAAGATCACAGGTTCGTTCACTAGAAAAATAAGTAGTATCTTACAACTTATACAAGGAATATCACTTTTCTAGATTATTAATGAACACAAACAATCTTCTTTCTTACAACCACAAGGCTTGGAAGCTTAAGATCTTGTGTACATTGTTGTAGCAAAATTTTCGTCAATCTTCCTTCTCCAAAGAGATCTTATATAAAGAGTTTGAAAAGAAAATAGTTGTTACACATCCTTTGTGGCTATTGTGAGTAGAGATGACAACTAGACTGGGAGAGTGCTTGTTTGATTATTCCATCCCATGCTCGAAGTAAAAATTCATCTTCATCCCATCCTCAACGGGTATGCATTTTTTTGCCATAAGTACAAATGTGAGACCATCTTGCGCTCCAATGATATTCTTCTTGAAGATCCATTTGCATTCAATAATGATTTGTCTTCGGGTGATCTTATCAACTCCCATGTCTCATTCTTCTATAGAGACTCTATCTCCTTGTGCATGGTCAAAATTCACTTGTTGCCCCAACATAAACAACTACCTTACGAAACAAAGTTAGCTCAAACGACTTCATCCATCTCCTTTGTCGTTAAGGAATAAATGTTGTTTATTAGAAACTTTGTTTTGAGGTTTTTAATTTATTTTTTCTTATCTTAAACATTGTTGTTTGATTTTTTTGATAGATTGTATGTATTGTTTATAACAAAGACATTTTTTTTTATGTTATTGATCATGGTAGATTTTTATTTATTTTTATGTATGACTCAAGGTTTTCCATGTTAAACATCTATTTATCTCTTATACTCTTTTTCTTCTTGAATTTCTTACTATGCTTTATTTTTGTTGATGTTCCTCACATATTATAATAAGTTGAAGAAAAAATTATTTTACTACTTATTGCTTTTGTTATTGAATTATTATTTTGTTGTTTTGACACATTCTCCATTACCACTATTTCTATTAATATTCCCATGTCCTTACATTGTCTAAAAAAATAAATAGCTTATCCTATCATTTCTCAACCAATGATGTCAAATCTTTAAGTTATTATAATGAATGTTGGACACAATTCTAAAAACACACTTGGATATATCCATTTTGTGTCCATTAAAAAATTGTGAAAGGACACACTTTGGACACATTTAATTAAATATTTTAAAAGTAAGTGTTTCTAGATAATACTTAATAGAGTTTTCACTTTGTATGTGCCTTTTGAATTAACTATTTTTCATTCATTCTTCTTTAAATCTTGAGGAGGAAAACATTGTAATATTAATTTGGGCTTAACTTAAACTTACACCTTATTTAGTAGAGTGGAAAGAGATTAAGAGGAAAATAATATTAGTTGTTGGATTTAGGATATAAAGGAGAAGAAAAAATGGGTGGAAATCACTCTATTATTTCTTACCTATTTATATTTATCTCTTAATCTCTTCTTCTTTTCTTTACTATCACTCTAATTACATAACTTTCACAATATTTTCTCTCAATTTCTTACTTATTTTTCTTTTTCTCAACTTATCTCTTTTCTATTTTCATCATTTATGAAAACCAAACACATAAAAAACTACTTCATTAAAAAAATAAGATAAATATAAATTATGATGTATTAAATGTATATTTATTTATATTTATATTTATTTGTTAATGAGCATGTTGATATACATAAAAAAATTAAAATTTATAGAGTTGTTGAAAGATGAATTTATATATTGTATAAAAGTTTTATTACAAATTAGCGTTTAAATAAGTAATTTATTATCTTATATTGTAATATACATAGTTTATATATATAGGTCATTAACACTAACCCCATTCTTCTATAAAACGTTTTATAACATAATAATAAACTTTTAAATAGACTTGTAGGTCAAACCTGATTTTGATGTAGATCAAAATAACCTAAAACAAAGCCTACAATAAAGTAAAAAAATCAAATTTAGACTTTATTTTTTCCATGAAAACCCAACTTAGGGCAACTACATCACTCTACTCCAACCAAAGATTATCATATCCAATAAAAAATAATAATTAAAAATCATATCCAATAAAAAAATTAACCAAACAATATATTAAAATAAAATAAAAAATGTGATGGTTCATCTCAATCCAACCTATCTTTAACCATTTGAATTGACAAATAATACAAATTGAATTATATGTAATTCATCTCATTCAAGTTTAACCCTAATAGTCATCCATATTCCTAGTATATCCAATCATATTTTAATTTTTTTCTCTCTAAGAACTTGTGAATTAACAAAATTGGTAATCCATATTCCTAATATATCCAATCATATTTTAATTTTTTTTTCTCTAAGAACTTGTGAATGAACAAAATTGGTAATCAATTTCCTAATTATCCAATCATATTTTATTTTTCAAAGAACTTGTGGTGAATGAAGAAAATTGGTAGGTATGATAAACAAAGAAAATATGCATGTATTTTGATTCATGTATTTAAGTGAATTAAAATTGAAGGATGTGGGACATAGAACACGTGATCATAGGATAAAGCAAACTCACGTACACGTGATAGAGAAGTGAGGGAAGTTTTGAAGAGAAGGAAGCTGTAACATTGTGTTGTGTTGTGTCCCATATTTTTTACCATCCAAATCCAAATCCAATTTCCAATCTTCCCTATTATTTGTATTCCTATTATTATTAATATCTCATTGCCACCATCCATCCAACCTTAACCACCACCGTTTCTCTTGTGCTCTCAATCTTTTCTGAATTTGAGTGGCTGCAAAACCCCACGTGTAACCTCCTTCACTTTTTTGGTTGCCCCTTTTTTTCTTTTCCTCTTTCTTCATCCAATAATCCCTTTGGAGGTTTAGGGTTTTGATCCTCTCAACCACTCTCGCTTATTTTAAGGATATTTCATTCTTTTCAATAACTGCCATGTCTAAGAGGTGAGCCTCACCATCTTGCTTTTCCTCCCATGGTTAATTGACTTTTCTTCATGTGGGTTTTCTGTCTTTTCTTCTGCCATTTCTCCAATTTATGATGATTGTTGATTGGTTTGGAGATATGTTTATGCTATTTGTGTTCTTATAATCATGTTTTTTATTTATTTATTTATTTCTATTTGAACCCCGATCAGATTATTTTGTTTTTTCTATCTGGTGGTGTGTGCCATTCGTTGATCAGAATTCAGAAGAGAAAGGGTTGAAAGTTGCTAGCTTTTTTGTAGCCCCCGTTTGTTATTGACTTTGGAAAATCGTTATTTGATTCAGATAGCTTTTGTTGTTGGGGACTCAATCAGGTTATAATTTGTAGCTTACCATTATTCGTAATAGATATTTCTATGGTCATGACAGGCAATAAACCATTCCTGGATGTCATAACAATGTTGATTCCTGTAGTAGGTAGAAGAATGGTATTTGGCTTTTCTATCCTTTTTGTGGATTGTAGTTGGCACTTGACCCTTTTTAACTATGAAATCATTTGAATCCAACCTTTTGTTTTCGTGTGTGGAAAATTTAGATAGAAGGTTTTTATTGGGGAACTTGGTTTTTGATACACAGGAGGACAAGTCTTGTGTGGGCCTTTTCTCTCTCGTTTGTTATGCAACTTGAAGATTATTATAATTTTTTTAATTTCTTTCTTGTCTTCTGAATCTTGTAGGGTTCTCTGTAAGTTCTTTGCTCATGGAGCCTGTCTGAAAGGGGAGCATTGTGAATTTTCTCATGACTGGAAAGATCCTCCAAATAATGTTGGTGATGCAAACTCTTCTCTGCTGCAGACCCGCCTAATTGATTATTATTATTAATGTACATAGCTCTTATAATTTCTTCTTGTTCTCTTGTTATGACAGATATGCACATTTTATCAGAAAGGAGTCTGTGCTTATGGTAGTCGCTGCAGATATGATCACATCAAAGCTTCTCAAGCGCAAACTTCCATTCCATCTTCTTCAGTAATTGAACAACATACGCTGGTTCCAGATACCGGTGCTTTTGGAAATATTATAACTACTTCAAATGGTGTTGGTACAGCTGCAGAGTTTTCTCTTTCCAGTGGTCCGTACATTCTTCCTACTGAACCGGCTTGGAATAATGAACTGGCTTGGAATCCAGAATTTGAGTATTATGAAATTTTAGGGGATGACAATGTTGGTCGATCCATAATCACTTCACCTTCTGAACTTTCAATCTGTTCATTTGCTGCTGCTGGCAACTGTCCACGAGGGGAAAAATGTCCTCATCTTCATGGGGATCTATGTGCCACCTGTGGAAAGCATTGCTTGCATCCTTTCCGACCTGAGGAAAGAGAAGAGCATGTGAAGAGTTGTGAAAATAAGCACAAGTATCTTGAGGCATTGAAACGAAGTCAAGAAATTGAATGCAGTGTTTGCCTGGAGCGTGTTCTGTCAAAGCCTACAGCAGCCGAACGTAAGTTTGGGCTGCTATCTGAATGTGATCATCCATTTTGCATATCCTGTATTAGGAATTGGCGTAGTAGTAACCCAACATTGGGGATGGATGTTAATAGTACATTGAGGGCTTGTCCTATTTGTCGTAAGCTATCGTACTTTGTCATCCCAAGTGTCATTTGGTACTCGACAACTGAAGAGAAACAAGAAATCATTGACAACTACAAGGCCAAACTCAAGTAATTTCTTGATTACTTACAAAATCTTATGACTTCTTTTACTTTTTCTATCCAATTAATCCATCATCTGATTACAATATAAGCGCAGAGGGTTTAAACTTTGGTTCACCATTATATGCTGTCTTATTGATGAGGGATGACCCATTTCATTTGCCCCTTCTTTATATTGATTTGCATGTGCAAGGGCAGCTGATGGCAAGCAATATAGCATATATTTCACAACAAGGAAAAAAAAATAGCTCAGCTGAGTGAAATAGTGAATGACTATCTCTTTTCTGATACTCTTTTGGTAATTGTTTAATTCCTTTTGTAGGTCAATTGACTGCAAGCACTTTGACTTTGGGGATGGTAACTGCCCTTTTGGAACTAGTTGTTTCTACAAGGTAATTCTGTGAACACAACTAGTTCTATTTTACCCCCATGTTCCCCTCTGTCTTGGCCATTTTTCTCTTTTCTTGCTTAACACTTAAAAATATCTTTTCTCATGGCATGTACATGGTTTCTTGTACACTATAGAATTTATTGCACAGTGTGCACTAAATTTGGTTTTCCATAAGCTATTTTCAGTTATCCCAATGACTTTTATTTTCTACAAAATTAGCATTACAGCACTGAAAACAATGGCTGCAACCTAGTTCTTTCTTTTTGGTAACTAAATCTATTAGTATTTTCAGGCATACAGTTTCTATTCCCCTACTTTGTGTTGAATTGTGTTATCTGTAGATTGTGGGTTGGGGCTTGAACTGTGTTAAAAGTGAGGCCTGAGAAGTGTTTTAGGCATCTATTTGCAAAATTGACTGGAGATTGTTTTCTGAAATCTTCGCAGCATGCATATCGAGATGGCCGTGTGGAGCAGGTAGTATTGCGACATCTAGGGGCTGCAGATGGAAATACCGTAATTGCAAAAGACATCAGGTTCCTCTTTTCCTTCTCATTATATCTGACCTTAACCTTACCCTGTTCCTCCTTTCTTTTTTCCATTCACTAACATAATACATGATGCTTTCAGGTTGTCGGACTTCCTTTCTAACATGCATTTAAGATGAATGGTGTTGCTTGTATGTTCCAGTAAGTTTCAAACTGGTGTTTCCTTTTACTTAAATTGAGGGTAACTTTTGTATATGATTTAATGTATAATAATATTTATTTTGTATTTGGTGCTTAGTTTTTTTTATTGTTAATTTATATCTTTGAAGCCTCAAATATAATAGTTCTTTGGGAAGCATCACCATTTGTTCTATTATGGATGAGCCGAGGCAAACTTTTATGGTATTTACATAAGTTTGAGGATCCCTTGAATGGCAATTGGTTTTATGGGTATCTAGAGGCCATGTGAAATTTAGTAGTCTGGCCATATTATCTTTGTGTAAACATGTTCTATTTAAGAAATGAATGTGTTTAGTGTTCTTCATTGTAGCCTTTTGAATGTGAGTACATATGTATCTTTTAAATTGCTTAAAACCAACTTTCTCCTTTACATTTAGACATGACAGGGAATAGAAACAGAGAATAAAAGAATTGACTAGTGTTTGGTTGCTTTTTAGTGAAGGATAATCACACTAGGTAGAAAGAGTCACCACTTCTTCAAGGCCAAGTTAAGCAATCTTTTATGGCCTTCCCGAAAATGGGAATGATGGACATTATAAAGCTTATGAACATCGGCCTTCAATGATTAAATAAATAGAAGATAAAATGATTGTCTAAGATTGGGGATGACTATGACGGGTTTAGTTCTAATTATTTCACTTTCCAACCTTAGATACTGTCATCAAATGAATATTTATCAGAAAAATACAAAGCAAATAGAAAAACTTTCTATCTGTTTTTTTCTAACTTCAATTGGCCTTTGTTTGGTTGAACTAATCATTTGGTCTCTAATCCTCATAGGTTACACTCGTTTTGGAATCAGATCATGTATGGAGAAAACTTAAGTTTAATCCCCATACACTCATATTAGTACACTCTAGTGCTAATATTAAATCCTAAACCCTAAACTCTATACACTCATATTATTGGTCCGTGCTTTTATTATGTTTCTCAAGTCTTAGCCCTAAAAATCTTTATTTTGAGTTTCTATATGCCCTTATAGGAATTAAAATTTAAGGGGTTTTTTGTCACTTTCTTGTAAAGTAACATATTCATAAACGAGCCAAATGTCAAGTTTACCTAATATTTTATTCCCTAAACGTCTAGCCCTAATGCTGATTTTATTTCACTTCTAAGCCTACTACTTTTAGTTGAACTGTTGTTAAGCTTAGTGCCTCTGTTTTTCTTTGTAATCCCTAGTTGTGTTAATTGCTACCTGTGTGTTATCTATGCAGGATACTTCCTAAAAAATGGCATCCTTCAATGTCAAAAGTTATTTTTATATTGCAAGTCAAGCTCCTCTTCTTGTTTCTATGATAGGTGCTTTTTCAGTAAACCCACATGCACTTGATAACCCCAATTTTTTCTGAAATGTAAGTTTTGTTGGTCTTGATTTTAGATTTATCTTTAAATTTGTCTACTATCTGAAGTTTATACCCACAGTGTTAATTAATGCTATAATTTCCTATCACGTATGCCATATATACACATTATTTTCTCACTTTTATTGAGTTCGTTTGTGTATAGAATATTTGGTCCAGTGGCCCCGATATGAAAGGAACTATATTTCCTTGAAATCTAATCCCTTCTTTCGGTCTTACTTTGTTCTGTTGTTGTTTGGTTAGAGATTATCTCATCAATGTTATGCTGGTAGCATCTATAAAGAGATGTATTCTAAAACCATTTCTTTTGGTATCGTTGCTTCTTGTCTTGGTATGAGAGTCCCAACTAAGTGGTGTATTGTTCATGTTCTGACCAGTAGAATCACACGATTCTATGTTTCTGCCATGCCTTGGCAAGTTTGTCCATGCTCACAACACTGCTGAGCAGAATTGGTAGACTAGCCATGCAGAATCATAAAAATGGTGGAATCAAAGTTTTCCTAGTTTGATGGATCATGTTTTTGTGTGCCAACTTTCAGCTGCGGGTCAAGGTTTCTTTTTTCTGTTTTGGGCTTCTATAAACCTAAGCCCATAAAACCCAAACCCAAAAACCAACTTTTCTGTAACCCCAACACTAATAATTGAGGAAAACACCTTTGCTGACATCACTTCATCTTCTTCAACCTCTGGCACAAACTGTGTCCTCTCTCACCCAAGCCTCAGTATAGCAACCAGAGCTCTTCTCATCCTTGTCCGAGGTTGTCTGGCTCTTTTTGTGTGGTTCACTGCTTCTCTTTCTATGGAGGAAATGAGGATCTCTTTAGCTATTATAATTTTAATTTGGATGATCTATTTTAGAGGTCTAGTCTAGGTGTTCAAGTGTTGTGCTTTTATTAGGAGTGAGTAATCACTTGGCACAACTAAAGTAGTTTGAGTTGCTTTGTTTGCCATTTATGACTTGTGAGTCGAGTTCTGTATGGGGTTAAGTCATTGAATTTCATATGCTTATTAATCCATGTTTATAAATTTAAGCTTTATTAAATATTTAGTGTGTTACGTGTTTTTTGTTTTCTTATTTATGTTATGTTATATGCATATATATGAATTTTATATACCTTGTAGGATCTTATGCTTCATATTACAATTCCATGATTTACGATTCTGTATCCCCTTTCCTAGTCTGAATAGAATCTCGAGTTTAACTACCTTGTTATTGCTTGATTCTTTCCACTCTTAATATTTTCATAAATCTTGGCACAAGTTGGGCGTGCCTATACAATTTCATGGTTCAAGCCCCAAGAACTCTCTGTTTGGGAGTGTGTTATTTGTTTTCACCTATCAACCTGTAAGCCTTTTGGATTGTTGGTTCTTGACAACATTATTTGATTGATTGAAAGATCTGACTTCATGGTTGCATCACATACTTTATACGATGTTAATGCTGTGAGTGTGTGGACATGATTATACTCCCTCCATTATCATTTGTTTTCTCTGAATTATAAATAATGATTATTATTACTATTATGATGATGATTATTATGCAAAAAGTAATCAAACAAGTGTTACTATTATTCGAGTTTTCTCTCACTTATCCTTATTTGAAAATTCCAAAAATACTATATCCCATTGCAGTCGTCCTTAAGCTTTTGAACTTTTTGTAAATTCTTTTGTACGATGGTATAGTATTTTATGTGACTGCATGAAGTTACATATTTTGAGAAAGTTCCATCTGTTTTCGAGCTTACTAGAAAGGGAAGGATACGCATATGAGAAAAGTTTTGCATAAAACTGGAATAAAAGTTTATTAGAGTGTTGATTCATTAAGAAATTAGGGAGACTGCTTCCTTAAAAGATATACCTCTAGAGTTCTTGACAATAGAAAAAGAAAAAAAAGCCTTATGTCATTTTAGAGACCTGTACCTTCCGTTCCATAATACTTCGCAATTTCCTATCTCTCATCTCCACCTTTCCATTGTATCCCACATGATATATGATTTTACCTCTTTCCCTTCTTCCCTTGATCTTAATCTTTTTTCCCACGTAGTCTAGGTAGTGTCTTGAACTAACTATCCCAAGTGCTTAAGCTGTTAAGTAAAAACATATGAATGGTTTTGTAAAATTTATATCTCTAACACACTCCACCAAGAGTCCTTTGCAAAGTGAATAATGCATAGTCCTGCCTACCCTTGTACTGAAATTCTACATATTTTTTTCCATAAGATCAGCCAGCAAGGATATGGATATATTTTTAATTGATGGCACCATTGTGTTTTGTTTAATTTTACAACTTCCAACGTCCAAACACAGTACATTTAAGACCCTCTGTTTAGTTCCTTTCTATCCTATTTTGTTTTGTCCACATCCATGCCTAAGGCTACCTGAGTCCCTTGATCACTATTATTGGCAGTGAGAGGTGTCACCAAACCATCTCCAACCTTTCCCATGCTATGAGCCTTAGCCAAATGTAGCAGTTTTATCCCTACAAGCCACACCATTGTTCTCGCCAGAAGTTTTTGCCTTCCTCTTTAATAAATTGGGTCTTGTACTCTTAACTCAAGAAATAATTTCTAGCATTGCAATGTATCCCAAGACCTCATCTCCAGTAGTAAAATCCTTGTATTAATTCATTCATTTGTAAAGTGCTCCCCTCTATTTCAATTCTGGCTCGATGTATAGTATGCATAGTAAAATGACCTGAAGGCTTGGTTCCCATTTAATCGTGTCCTTCTTTTAGGATAGACTCAATATTTTCCTTATTCATGATTCCATTCCTTTTTATATGATGATTTGGGTTTGACCCATTAGAAAATAGTTTCCTTTTCAACATCCTAGTCATTGTCTCTGATTTGGGCTTGGTCATGTCCCATAGGTAAAAAACTGTGCTTAGGTGCTGCAAGTCAAGTTAGGTCATTCCTTCTGTTTCCATCATTACTCATGCTGCTTTTGGTAGTATCCGTTTTTTCAATGTCTTCTCTACAATCGTCCTACTGCCTTCATAGTTTGTACAAATACTTGTGTATGGTTTTGGTGTGGTCTGTAAAAAAGAAAGGTAGCAGAAGATAAACAACACACAAAATAAGAAACCCAATCATGAATTTATGCAGAAGCCATAAAATTTGTGAAATTCAAGCAAACATAGACTTTAATTTATGATTAAATTTATAGTTGTTATAGGATACATGCTATGTTTAAAAATGATTTATTTGAGTACTGCTTGTGGATTTCTTGGCTTATGTTTTTATCTAAGATTAGTGTTAAGTGGGGTTCGATTTTTGAGTGTTAGACTAGTAATTAGTAACATATAAAAGGGTGCAAATGTCAGCACTCTTAAGGCAGAGCTGTTTTTCTCTTTTCTATAGCATCAAGTTGTATTGTTTCCCCCTAAACTTCTCCCTTTTACTTTTGAATAATTGATCTATTTTTGTCTAAAGGGTCTTTTTGGATAAACTTCTCTGTAAAACACTTGTAGAAGAAAAAAATGAATTAAACTCGCTTATGGGCAGGTTTAAAATATGATTTTGAAAAGCTATTAATTTATTCAGAAACTAAATTTTCTTCTTCTAGAAGTATTTATGGAAAAGTTCATCCACACAGGTCTCCAGTTATATAGTACATTGTAAACTCTACTTGCTAACAATGGTTTGTTAATTTTCTCTTAATCAAAATTACAGAGGCACCAGAGAAAGAAGCTGTTCTGTCGTTGTAATAAAGTGCATGTGGTAAATGGTAGATGGACATGCTACGAGGGTATAAACTTAAATAAATTCCTTTTTAAAAAGCATATAAATGGAAGTATGGATTGATGGTGGTATACTCTATTAGAAGCATGGTGGAATGCACTCTTTTAGCCATCAGTGACACTTTTAGAAGCATTACTTTTGTCTGGTGGATTTCAAAGTTATATGCAAAAATTGATTGGGGTGATGAAGTTTTCCTGTTCACATTATTGAGATCTTAAGATATACCTTTTTATTGTATACTTGGATTTCCTTGCTGTGGTTGGCACTGCACCAAGAATCTTAGGATAAAGGGTTCAACATGTGTATTGGTTTTCTTTCTTTTTATAGGACTTTGTCAGGCCCCTTTTGTGGCTTATATTGGTAACCTGATTCCTTTTTTTTTTTTTTTTATGAATATACCAGTACAATCTTAAGTTTCACCAAGTGAATATACCACATAATTTCTTCTAATGAAAAGTTTCACTAAAGTTATATTTTGTTCACCTCATTTGAATTGCCATAATATTTACTCAGATTTTTGAAGACAACCCTCCAAATTAGCAATGAAATCCTGGAACAAGAATATTGTAACATTTACTTGTATTTCCTTTTTCTTTTTTAATAGTACTTTTTTACATATTATCGGATTATTGTTGAAATTCAAGGCGTTAGCTTAGTTGAGATGTTAAGTTTTATCATATTATTATTGAAACTCGAGGTGTTAAGTTTAGTTCGAATGTTAAGTTTCAACAATAATCTCATAATAAGTGAAAAAGAAATACATTGCTTTTACTCTTAAGGAGAATACTGTAAAATAAAAAATTGTATCCAAATTCTTATTATTGGTCAATCATTCTTACAAAAATTTTACTCATGGAAAAAACATCCATATTTTATTTTACCAATGTGTTTTAATTGTGATATTTGAATGCTACTTTCTTATTACACGATTCTGAAATATTTTTCAAAAAAAATAGTTGTATATTATATAATCTAGAGGATTTTTTAACAAAAAATATACTTCTAAATTGTACAATGTATTCTTTATTAAATAATTTAAAAATTATTTTTCAATGGAAAAAGAATGACTTCTAAGTGATTCTATTTGAAATTTACTTCCAAATCCAAGAATCTAAACATCTATTTTCAGTTGTACAATTCAAAGGTATTTTTTTTATAAAAAAATAAAATAAATTATATAATTTAGAATGTAATACTAATTTTTGGATTATATAAACCGAAAATAAAAATTAGTTTTTAGATTATTGTTGTTCTGGACTATGTAATCCATATATACATTTTTAAGTTCTTATTAGGAAATTTCTAAATTGCGGAAACTACTTTAAATGGAAGGCCAAAGTGTGGATTTTAATATTTATGGGAATACATTAGAAAAACGCATGGGTTGCAAGAAGAAATTCTCTTAGTTTTTATTTCTGTTAATCCCAAAATTGGTTACTCAAAGCTAAAAATATATCTTCAAAAGAAAAAGTAAAAAGTTGAACTGAAAGAAAAATACTAACATCCTAACCCAACATCCAATAGGGATTAAATCCAAAGTCCTTCTTCCTCTTTAACCTTTCTAGCATGGTGTTCCTGGGAACCTTAGATAACCCATTTCAGTAATCTTGTATTGAACAAGACATGGGAAATTCTTTGACAGACAAATGGAGACCGTATTGGACAAGGGTGCTGCATTGGTAAAAGATTGCATGTACCCCAATGCAAATCTCAGTGAGATAGGCTCCTTCATATCAATCACACTAGCTTCTTCAGGCTGCAAGATTAACCAAAAAATAACATTCTAAAAATTGTCTACCACTAAGGAATACCACAACCAAAAGATACAACAAATATTTCTTTACTAAGCAAAAACAAAATTTATCATCTCACCATGCACACTATATTTATACATCCAAAATCTTCTCCTTCAATGGAAAACTTCACAGCCTCGTTGCTTACGGAAATAACAACTTCAACAAAAATACCCACAAATTTCATATATCTCTTTAAAAAATTATAATCTGAAAAAAAAAATGTAACTACAAGGACGAAAACAATTATGCATCATTCTCATCATACATGTACCAGTGCCGCTATTGAGATCCCTGCAAACCCTAGCAAACTCGGAAGACGCCATCTTCACAATGGCGTCATACTCTGCCTCCTCAGACATCTAATACTGCTGGCTATCAATATCCATCATTTTTATCTCAAAATCATAAATCTTACCAGGGCTTTCGAACATGAAGTTGACGGTGTCGCCACCGTCATCAACTTTGGTGGTCATAATGTCATCATTGCCGACACATTTCATCATCTCAGTCATGTTTTTGAGGTTTATGCCAATGGATATGTTGTGGTCGCAACGGTAGTGTTCGAAACCATCCGACCGGAGGAGAAGGGCGACGATCACCAAGCCTGTGGAATCCCTAGTCTGGACAGAAATTCCAGTCGAAGTTTGCTTCGTTGACGAGTTCGTTCATGCATTCCACGACCTTTTTCATCAGAGAACCTTTAAGGAGGCGGAGTTCTAACATTTTTATGGATGGATATGAAAGAGTATAAGAAAATGATAAAAAATGGTAAGAAGAATAAATGTTTCTTATTCTCTTATGAGTATGGTTACATGTATAGCAAATATATAGGTATAGCAAAAATATATAGGGAGTTTCCCTCTCCAAATTACAATCTAATTAGGTAGGGATACTAATACTAATCATGAGATTCTATAATTATTAAATTAATTGCATATAGTTGGGTACAATATCGTACAATATCATACAATATTGCATACAATAATTGCATATAATTTGATAATTATTATTTCCTTAGTACTCCACTCAAGTTAGAAGGTGAAGATCATGAACCACCAACTTGTGTCGTAGCGTCAAAAACCGTTCATTGCCTAATGTCTTTGTAAAAATATCTGCGAGTTGTGTCGGTAAAAACCGTTCATTGCCTAATCTCTTCAATTTGGAGCAACACCAGGACGTACGATGGAATGAGCAGAGGGAAAATAAAAATTTCAATATTTTATTTTTTACAAAGTTGAACAAAACAAAAATCCACGTAAAATTGGGAATTTCTTTTTCACCCCATATTTCCCTTCTATCTTTTATAAATACGAAATTTTTCACTAGTTACAAAATATATTTTTTTATTATACAATTTAAAAATTATCTTTAAATTAAAAAAATTGAATTATACAATCAAGATGTCATTTTTCATAAAAAAAATAAATAAATTGAAAGATACTTTTTTTTATCCATGTCGCACTCTTCAATATCGTCGTCTCACTCACCCTTCTTGCATGCATAGTAGATGCATTCATTGATCAAATAAAACATAAGTGATTTTTCAAAGGATGAAAATGTGCACTGTGCAACAACAACCAGACATCCACAATGAATGTGCGGATTGTGTAGTGATTTTTCTTGCTAAAATCTACGACAAGTGGTTATGTGGAATTAAAATCATTAAGAGCTAAGACTCAAGAGTCTCGGTTAACCATTAAGTGGTGCAAAAGAAATTGAAATGGGTCACAAGGAGAAATGTTACTCAAATTTAATGCATTTGTGCATTAGAAGTTTTGGACAACTATGACAATGTCATGTTTACTTAAAGCATTTACAAATTAAAGCATTATTGTGTCAAGTTATTGATTTTATTATGTGTATTTAAATAAGTCAAATTTGAAGGAAAGAAAACGGTGACGGCAATGTGAAATCTCATTCTTCTTGAACTTATTTTCCACAACAAGGAGTAAGCAGGTGATGATTTTGTCCAACCTGTATGCGGTAGCCAGTCCATTATTTGAGTTCTTGGTAAAAAAAATCACACTTCAAATGATTTTTTGTTTTAATTGTTGATTTCTAATAAAGATTATTTTTAACATGCTTGTTGCTTGTATTACGAAATGAAAGGTGACGAAAATAGATACACATGACGAACTTGATATTGATACCAGCGACCTTCCTGCCTTTGTACAACGTTGCAACACAAACACAACCACCAACTTAATTCCAGAATCGCCTAGCAATGTTCAAACTGTTATACTGAATCGTAATTCAACAGAACCACAAAATACACAACAATTTATGAACGAAAGTGCTAACGCAAATCATCAATGTGATTTCACCAGCCATCCATGGCGTTGGGCAGAACAATTTATTCAATTTCATGATCAACATAAATTAATTTCACATGCAAATATAGTAAATTATTTTTTTCTTATCCATCCAATTATAATTTGTAAAGCCATTGTCCATCACAAAGTCATGCTGGATAATGAAATTCGACATAAAATTGCAATTGAATTGTCTTAATCTTGAAAAATGTTATTTTCTATCACACCTTCTTATGGAGGTTATTTTTTAAAAATGTTCTATGAACTATTTTGTGTCATCACAGGTTGTTGATTTTAGTCCCAACGACATCACACACTATGTCAACATCACAATAAACAACATAGTGAAGATATACAAATTTTACAACAATATCAACAACACTTTCAAATTACTTGGTCGATGCAACATTGACCCACCAACTGAGGACTTACTTCGTTCCACACATGTGGTGGAAAGGCCAACAATAGTAGCAGGTGCATAAATCATTTTGTCATCACTAAAACTCAACACCTACAAATAACACAACCTTAACACTGTTTAATGACGAAAACAATTGATGGCCATGTCCAACAAGGACAACACTGAATATGAATTATGACAACATAGGTCTTATTGTATTGTATTTTTCAACTCATAATAACAAGTTATCATATGCAAGTGTTTTGTATCAATCAATTCAACATTTCTTACAATGTTGATCCCTCAACAACAAACTAAAAACATCATTGTTAAAGAAATCTGATGTACATAACCAATGTTGAACTACTAGTAAAGTATTAACTAAAAAGTGGACATACGCCATTAAGAACGCTTTCGTCTTTTACGAGAATAAGTAGTCCAAGGTGTTTTGATGGCAGGACATTGGTATTGGTTTAATGATCTATGTAATTGGTGAGACGTTGAGAATTTATCTTTGACACATTTTTTTATAGTTTTACAATCTTTAAGTGTCTAAAATTGTATAATTTATAATTTTATTTTATAAAAAAATAATTTTCAAATTGTTCAATCTATAAGTCCATCTCAAGGTCTGTTTTGTATTGCAGAATCCTAAAGTCAATTTTTTCTATAAAAAAAACTTGTAGATTTTGTAATTTGAAATACAATATTAGCTTCCACTTTATTGCTCTAAATTATGTAATTTTTAGTTTTGAATTACACAGTCCATAAGGTTTATGAATTGCATCATTGGTGAGTTTTTCAGTTACACAATCAACCAACAATTGTGAATTAAAGGTAAAGTGGAAATTGTAATATTCATGGTTGATCAACCGACAATTGTGAATTAAATTTGTGAAATTTTAATATTTTAATCACTGCTTCCACCATACTCTCGTTATCATCTTGATTTTGTTTATTCTAATGATTCTAGTGATTAACTCGTTGGAACTTTAAGTATAGTTCTTTTCTTTAATAAGAAGGATTTTCTCACACGTGCAATTTTTAAAATCACACTAAGAGTTTATAGGCATTCACATGTCTTGTCCATAATCTGTGAGATTTTTGTTTCACCATGGCATAAGATAATCTTCAAACTCTAAAATGAACCAGACTGATCATAGTAGTTTCGTATAAAACATATAAATTAAAAAAATTCTCCATTTTAACTTTCCAATTCTAAGTATATGTTTTGGGTCACTACTTCCAAAAAACTTTGAAATCTTAACTTTTCTATTGTTGATCTTTGCACCCTTAACTCATCGTCATCTTTATCATGGCTTCAATAGAAAGAAGGTGTTCTTGAGGTCCATTTCTTAGCTAATTCTACCACCTCTTTTCCTCTTCAAATTTCTTCTTTTCTTCTTCAAGTCTCTCTCTTCTTTGATCTCCTTCAATTTTATCTCTTCAATTTGGAGCGGCACCAGGACGTATGATGGAATGAGCGGAGGGAAAATAGAAATTTCAATATTTTATTTTTTACAAAGTTGAACACGACAAAAGTCCACATAAAATTGGGAATTTCTTTTTCACCCCATATTTCTCTTCTATCTTTTATAAATACGAAATTTTTCACTAGTTACAAAATATGTTTTTTATTATAGAATTTAAAAATTATCTTTAAATTAAAAAAATTGAATTATACAATCAAGATGTCATTTTTCATAAAAAAATAAATAAATTGAAAGATACTTTTTTTATCCATGTCGCACTCTTTAATATCGTCGTCTCACTCACCCTTCTTGCATGCATAGCAGATGCATTCATTGGTCAAATAAAGCATAAGTGATTTTTTAATGGATGAAAATGTGCACTATGCAACAACAATCATTGTGGATTGTGTAGTGATTTTTCTTGCTAAAATCTAGGACAAGTGGTTATGTGGAATTAAAATCATTAAGAGCTAAGACTCAAGAGTCTCGGTTAACCATTAAGTGGTGCAAAAGAAATTGAAATGGGTCACAAGGAGAAAAGCACATGTCACTCAAATTTAATGCATTTGTGCATTAGAAGTTTCGGACAACTATGACAATGTCATGTTTACTTAAAGCATACTCTGCCTCCTCAGACATCCAATATTGTTGGCTATCAATATCCATCAGTTTTATCTCAATCATAAATCTTACCAGGGCTTTCGAACATGAAGTCACGGTGTCGCCGCCGCCATCAACTTTGGTGGTCATGATGTCATAATTGCCGACATATTTCCGCATATTAGCCATGTTTTTTAGGTTTATGCCAATGGATATGTTGTAGTCGCAACGGTAGTGCTCGAAACCATCCGACCGGAGGAGAAGGACGACGATCACCAATTTTGTGGAAATCCTAGTCTGGACAAAAGTCCCGGTGGAGGAGCAGTCGAAGTTTGCGTGGCGTGGTTGACGAGCTCCTTCATGCATTCCACAACCTTTTTCATAAGAGAACCTTAAATGAGACAGAGTTCTAACATTTTGATCGATGGATATGAAAGAGAGGATTAGCGTTTGGTTTACAAATGGTTGAGCGAAACTGAAAAGAAGAAAGAGGTGAAGGTTCTGGTAGGGGTGGCAAAGCGGGTCAGCCCGCCCCGCACCAACGCTTGGCCTGCAAAAATGCGGGTCAGATTGGCCCGCTTCGCAAAGTTATTAAGGGCTAGAATTCTCGACCCGCCCCACATAAGAGCTGGATTGCGTACTTTTTCGCGTACTTTTTTTTTAAAATTAAATATTTTTTTTTTACATTTTGTTCTTAAAAAATTATCAAATTAAACCTATATATTTGTTACTATCAAACCTAAATATTTTTTTCTTCCTTTTCGAACATAGTCAAACATCAAAATATTAAACATTAAGATAAATATCAAATATATTCTTCCACTTCCAAAGCGGAGGTGGCGCGAGCGAGCAACAGCGGTGTGAGCAAGCAGAGCAGCAGCGGCGCGAGCGAGCATAAAAAAAATGTAACTTCTCCCATAATAATCTATGCTACCTTCCCAACCATAAGGTAGATCAGTCGTTACCCCTATACGAAAAAAATCATGCATCATTCTCATCATACCTGTACCAATGCCACCAATGCTACTGAGATCCCTGTAAACCATAGCTAACTCGGAAGACGCCACCTTAACAGTGGCGTCATACTCTGCCTCCTCAAACATCCAATACTGTTGGCAATCAATAACCAACAGTGTTATCTCAAAATCATAAATCTTACCAGGGCTTTCGAACATGAAGTTGACAGTGTCGTCAACTTTGGTGGTCATGATGTCATCATTGTCGACATATTTCAGCATCTTAGCCATATTTTTTAGGTTTATGCCAATGGATATGTTGTGGTCGCAACGGTAGTGCTCGAAACCATCCAACCCGAGGAGAAGGATGACGATCACCAAGTATGTGGAATCCCTAGTCTTGACAGAAATCCCGGTGGAGGAGCAGTCGAAGTTTGCTTGGTTGACGAGCTCCTTCATGCATTCCACAACCTTTTTCATAAGATAACCTTAAACTAGACGGAGTTCTAACATTTTGATCGATGGATATGAAAGAGAGGATTAGCGTTTGGTTTACAAATGGTTGAGCGAAACTGAAAAGAAGAAAGAGGTAAAGGTTCTGGTAGGGGTGGCCCGCGAGTTTGCGTGCCTTGGCTAGCCCGCATCCTTTTTTTCTTTTTTTTAAATTAAATATTTTTTTGTTTACATTTTGTTCTTAAAAAATTGTCAAATTAAACCTATATATTTGTTACTATCAAACCTAAATCTTTTTTTCTTTCTTTTCAAACATAGTCAAACATCAAAACATTAAACATTAAGATAAATATCAAATATCAATATTCTTCCACTTCCAAGCGGAGGCTGCGCGAGCGAGCAGCAGTGACGTGAGCAAGCAGAGTCATAGCGGCGGGAGCAAGCTTAATCGCGGCGGCGAGACTGGCAGTGCTGGCGGAGTGAACGGCAGCGGCGTTGTCGAGAGCGTTTGTGTGTGGACCGTTTGGGAGCAGCAGTTAAGCCCCTGTGAGATGTGAGCACGATTATGTTGTGTTTCTTTCTTTGAAATTTTGTGAAAACTTAATTACGTTGCCTTGCTCTGCTGCTGCTAATTGCCAATTTTTTTTTCTTGCGGGTTAGCGGGTCAGCTCGCCCTGCCCCGCTGCTTGCCCGCGCGGGCTAATGCGGGATAGCGGGTTGAAAAGGTCAGCCCGCCCGACGTGTTTTACCAGCAGGCCGCAGGCCGGCCCGCCCCGCTTTGCCATTCCTAGGTTCTGGAAGTTGGTGAAGGTTGAAATGGAATCACAAAGAGAAAATCACATGTTACTCAAATTTAATGCATTTGTGCGTTAGAAGTTCCGGACAACCATGACAATGTCATGTTCACTTAAAGCATTTACAAATTAAAGCATTTGCAAAAGGGCAATTGTGTTAAGTTATTGATTTTATTATGTGTATTTAAATAAGCCAAATCTGAAGGAAAGAAAAACAGTGAGGGCAATGTGAAATCTCATTCTTCTTGAACTCATTTTCGACAACAAGGAGTAAGCAGGTGATGATTTTGTCCAACCTGTATGCGGTAGCCAGTCCATTATTTGAGTTCTTGGTAAATAAAATCACACTTCAAATGATTTTTTGTTTTAATTGTTGATTTCTAATAAAGATTACTTTTAACATGCTTGTTGCTTGTATTACAAAATGAAAGGTGACGAAAATAGATACATGGGACAAACTTGATATTGATATCTATCAATGACCTTGTTGCCTTTGTACAATGTTGCAACACAAACACAACCACCACCACCAACTTAATTCTAGAATCGTCTGGCAATGTTCAAACTGCTATACTTAATCGCATTTCAACATAACCACAAAAGAAACAACAATTTATGAACGAAAGTGCTAACGCAAATCATCAACGTGATTTCACCAACAATCCAACAATCCATGTCGTTGGACAAAACAATTTATTCAATTTCATGGTCAAGATAAATTAATTTCACATGCAAATATAGTAAATTATTTTTTTCTTATCCATCAAAATTTGGTTTTATATAGGATTGTTGGCATTGAACTCCTTGAAAAGTACACAAGTATTGTCATTAATTACTTATATTGTCAAAGCATGTCAACCCAATGGCCTAGGAGCCATGACACTAACTATTAAGGTTACAAAGTTTACATGCATAGAAAGCTGGAAATATTACCAGTAATATACATCTTAATGGAGTAATGTCAATGCAGGATCCAACTGCAATTTGTAAATCCACTGTTCATCACAAAGTCATGTTGGATAATGAAATTGGACATAAAGTTGCAATTGAATCTGTCTTAATCTTGAAAAATGTTATTTTCTATCACCTCCTTATGGAGGTTATTTTTTAAAATGTCCGATGAACTATTTTGTGTCATCACATGTTGTTGTTTTTTGTCTCAACAACATCGCACACTATGCCAACATCACAATAAACAACATAGTGAAGATACACATTACTAACACACAAATTTTACAACAATATCAGCAACTTACTTGGTAGATGCAACATTGACCCACCAACTGAGGACTTACTTCGTTCCACACATGTGGTGGAAAGGCAAACAACAGTAGCAGGTGCATAAATCATTTTGTCATCACTAAAACTCAACACCTACAAATAACACAACCTTAATTGTCTTTTTATATGTCTTTGCAAATCCTAAATTGATGGCGCTGTTGAATGAGGAAACAATTGATGGTCATGTCCAACAAGGACAACACTGAATATGAATTATGACAACTTAGGTCTTATTGTATTGTATTTTCCAGCTCATAATAACAAGTTATTATATGTAAGTGTTTTGTATCAATCCGTAATTCAACATTTCTTACAATGTTGATCCCTCAACAACAAACTAAAAACACCACTGTTAAGAAATTTGATGTACATAACCACTGTTGAACTACTAGTAAAGTATTGACTAAAAAGTGAACATACGCCATTAAAAACGCTTTCGTCTTTTACGGGAATAAGCAGTCCAAGGTGTTTCGATGGCAGGACATTGATATTGGTTTAATGATCCATGTAATTGTTGAAGTATTTGGCTTTAAAACGAACACAAAATAAAAGGTTTCCCGAGGCGTGAGTAATCACTGTCCGTAAGGACTTATCCGCGGTGTATTGCGTAAGTCCCCCAGGATACAACAGGAA